>Ga0247719_1000388_pt1 | contig 27523 bp, 26 predicted proteins | sample 41E_DmetaG_FD_189046 | JGI IMG/M metagenome (GOLD analysis project Ga0247719, IMG submission 189046) | Soil microbial communities from hillslope of Landscape Evolution Observatory, University of Arizona, Oracle, AZ, United States - 4-1-E_D | ecosystem: Engineered > Artificial ecosystem >...
TCGTTCAGCGCGGGACGATCCTGCGTCATGTGTGGGGTGTCGGGGCAGAGGAAAAGTCAAACATCGTCGACGCGTTCGTGAGGAATCTGCGTCACAAGCTCGACCGGCGGTTCGACTTTCCTCTTATTGAAACCGTTCGGGGTGTCGGATTTCGCTTGCGGTGCCCGGCAGAGGAATGACCGGGCGATCCGGGGGCCTGCCGGTTGGAGTACGCATCGCCGCGCTGACCTCTGTGGTCTTGCTGGCGCTCTTGGGCGTCGCGGGGATGCTGGCCTATCAACGATTCGGACTGGCTCTGCGCAACGAGTTCGACGGCCGGCTGGTCCAGCGAGCGCGCACGGCAATTCGGGTCCAGGGGACGGCGGGCGTGCGGGGCGTCATCCTCAACGAGGTGGGCAAGCCGTACGGTTCCGAGTCCGCTGAGGTAGAGATGCAACTGCTCTCGGCGAATGGAGCGGTGGTTGCGGCCACCGCCGGGCTGTCCGGGGTCGAGGGCCTTGTGAAGGGCGGCTCGCTGGTTCGCGTCGCATCGGGAGTGCCGGTCCACGGAGACATCACGATCGACGGCACCAAGTATCGCTTTGCAGGAGTGCCGGTCGGAGACGACGATGGCCACATTCTCGCAACTGCCGCCTCTATAGAGGATGTGAGCCGAGCCGAGAATGCTCTGCTTGAGGTATCCATCCCTCTAATCGTTGTTGCCGGAGTAGCAGCGATTTTCGGAGGAGTGATCATCGCCCGGCTATCTCTTGCTCCGCTGCGGGAATTCGTCTCGCAAGCGGACGCGATCGGCTCCCTCGATCTGTCCCAGCGGCTTCCCACCTCGCGCTGGGCCGACGAGGTGGGACGCTTAGGAGCGACCCTCAATTCGATGTTGCAGCGGCTCGATACCGCGCTACGCCGTGAGCGGCAATTGACCGCTGAGGTAGGGCACGAACTTCGAACACCCCTGGCGATCATCCGAGCCGAGGCCGAGCTGCTGCAGGAGCTGATTGCGGACGAAGGACCCAGCGCCAGTCTCAAGAGCATCCTCGAGGAGGTCGATAGGACGACCCGCGCCGTCGACGACATCCTCTTGCTCGCCCGTGCTGATGCAAGCGCAGGTCTCGATCGATCGGAGTTCGTGGATATCGGTGACCTCGCTCGCACGGTCGTGGAAAGGTTCTCAGCTCTCGCCGCAGGCCAGGACGTGTCCCTTACTTCGTCAGGCGAGGGCCAGGTTATGGGCGACCCCAGACTGATCGAACGGGCGCTCACCAACTTGGTCGATAATGCTTTGAGGCACTCGCCTAATGGGGGAACGGTGGAGATCGAGGTCGGCCAGCAGGAGGCGGGAGCTGTGCTGACCGTGCGAGATAGTGGGCCCGGCGCGCCCGATTCTGCGCTCGAAACCATGTTCGACCGTTACACGCGCGCCGGACCCCGCACCGGCGCTGCAGGCTTGGGTCTCTCCATTGTTGCAGCGGTGGCCCGATCCCACGACGGAAGCGTACAAGCTCGGAACCGGCCCAAGGGGGGCCTCGAGATCACGGTCGAGTTCCACGGAGCGACTGGTGAAGGCGGAGACCACCTAGAGCGTCAGTAGCCGCGAAACGTTCGGTATCGGCATTGAACGCAAGCACGAGATCTGGAGTCCGAGAGAAGGTTGGCGGTGAGGCTATCCCCGCGCGCTCGGGGCCCTCACCGCGGCGGCGAATATCGCGTGATGGATGTCCGACTGGAACACCAGCCCAATCAAGTCGTCCCCCGTGACTACCGGCAGCCTCTGGATCCGGCGAGCCCGCATGAGGCCTGCCGCCCGCAGGGCCAGGGTGTCCGGAGCGACCGTCAGCACCCTCGTGTTCATGATCTCCGCCACGGGACGATGTAGCAGTTCTCCGTAGACCGACAGGATCTCCGACTCGACCCCGGACAGCCCCCACGCGTAAACGTCGCGCGAAGTATCCCGAAGCAGGGCATCGAAGATGTCACGCTCGGCGATCATGCCCGCGAGGCGCGAGCCATCGACCACGGGCAGGGCTTGCTGTCCGGTGAAGACCATGAGCCGGGCAGCGTCGAGAACGCGGCTCTCGATGTCAAGCCGCTCGAACCAGGGCCGCATGACATCGTTTACCTTCACGAGGAACTCCCGGGGCGAGTCGACCTCGGCGGAACGGAGGCGACGCCAGCGGCGCCAAGGTCCCCCTCGGCCAGCGATATTTCTTCTCTTATCGCACACATCGCCCGCCGGCCGCAACACAGAACCGCGAAAGAGGGCGACGGTCCGCCGATCATCTCCCCTTAACCGGTCCCGAACCTAGGAGGTCCCCCCTCATGCGGACCGCCAGCTTTTTGACGACGCTTCTTGGTGCGACTGCTGGGGAGAGATCGACGCCGCTCGCGTCGATTTGGCATATCAGTGGGTGACGTAGAAGGGATATCGCGCTCCGGCCTCGTCAATCTGCACGACGTAGTCAACCTGTGGTGTCTATGCGGCTGTTACCTTGTTGTGTCGCTATGTGACTGCGTCCGGGTGTCGAAACCGCGGGAGTCGTAGAGATGGTGTCGATGCGTCTATCTGCGCCGGTCGTGGTCGTCGCGCTGATGCTGCTGCCGGCGCCCGGCCGTTCGGCTGCCGTCCGGTTGCGCTCGACTCGTATATCGTCATTCTCGCCCGGGGGTGTGGAACATCCGCGCCATGTCGCGAGGGTGCCCTTCGAAATCCACGAGGGGAAGATGATTGCGCGCGGGACGATCGTGGTCGACGACGGTTTTTCGCCCTGCGCCGACCGAGTGCCTGTGGCGCTCGAACGTCTGGTGGACGGTCGTTGGCAATCCATCCGCAGCACCGAAGCCGATTCGAATGGCGACGTGTTACTCCGCGCCCGATCGCGTCCCGGACGGTATCGAATCCACGCTCCTGAGGTCGTGATCGGCGAGGACGACGTTCGAGACGTATGTGTCGCCGCATCGTCATCATCGTGGAAGCTGCAACTCGTCAGGCGCTACAGACGGATCGGCGAATCGGTGCAGGGGCGGAAGATCGGTGTATGGGAGCTGGGCAACCCGCGCGCCCAGCCGATCCTGCTCGTCGGATGCATTCACGGGAATGAGTGCGCCGGTCTCCCCGTCGTCCGGAACCTGATCAGAGATGCGTTGCCCCGGACGGTGCGGCTGTTCATAATCCCCAACCTGAACCCCGATGGCTATGCCGCGAGAACCCGCCAGAACGCCCGCGGCGTCGACCTAAACAGGAACTTCCGTCACCTCTGGAGGCGGATCACGGACCCGGTTTATTACTCGGGGCCGCACCCCCTCTCGGAACCAGAGACGCGCGTCGCCCGCAGGTTCATCAGGGAACGGCGGCCTCGCATCACGATCTGGTTTCACCAGGCGATGAACGAGGTCCTCGGGCCGTTCAAGGGTGCTCACGCGCCCGCTCCGTGCTACGCGCGCCTCGTGCAGCAGGCGTACCGCCGAGAGCCCCCTACGCCCGGAGGTGCCACGACGTGGCAGAACCACGCCCTCCCGGAAACGACTGCGTTTCTGCACGAACTGCCGCACTGGGGTGCGCTCTCCCGAGAAGAAGAGAGGCGGTACACCGGCGCGCTGCGAAAGTTGATCCGGTGGTACGGCAAGGGTGCGCGTGAACCCTGCCCGACCTAGCCGGCGCCGCTTGCGCTTCATCTCAGTACTGTAGAAGTCACTATGCTGCCGCGGTGGTCTACGTGGCTCTCCTGCGCGGCGTCAACGTCGGCGGCAAGAACAAGGTCAACATGAAAGAGCTGAAAGCGACCTTCGAAGACGCCGGCATGACGTCGGTGAGGACGTACATCAATTCGGGCAACGCCATCTTCACAACGGCGGGTCGACGGCAGCTTCGGTTGGCGGACACCCTCGAGGACGCGATCGCGAGGCGCTTTGGGTTCAGGATCGATCTCCTCGTGCGGGACCTCAAGAACATGCGAGCGGTTGTGAAGGCGATCCCGCCAGGCTGGAAGAACGACGACACGACGAAGTGCGACGTCATGTTCCTGTGGGACGCCGTCGCACGGCCGTCGATCCTGAAGCAGTTGCAGGTGAAACCCGATATAGACGACGTGCGGTATGCGGCCGGAGCAATCATCTGGCGGGCCGATCGCAACGGCCTCACGAGGAGCGGGATGATGAAGCTTGTTGGTACCGACCTCTACAAACAGATGACGATCCGCAACGTGAACACGACGCGCAGGCTCCTCGAGCTCATGACGACGTAGGGGCGATCGACTCGAGCGGGCCTCTAGAGGGCGTGCGAGGATTGTGGAAAGGACACCACGGCCGGTGGGGCGGGACAGCGCGATCTGGGTGACATCCATGATGGGGAATTTCAGGAAAGGGTCGCGCGGCCGCATCGGGTCAGCGCGGATTACGAGCGAACGTTTCCGGACGCGGCACTAGGGGCGGATGTTTAGCCCCTGCGATAGAGGCGCGTCGTCACCGGTGCGAACACGAGGGTTAGTGCGGCTGCTACCGCCAGCACGATACCGATGTCCCCCGCGCGGGCATTCCCCTCCATCAGCCCGCGGGACGCGGTGGCGAGGATCGAGATCGGGTTGACGTTGACGAACGTCTCGAGCACCGGAGGCAACGTCTCTGGGCGGACGAAGACGTTGGAGAGGAACGTGACCGGGAAGATCCCCATGAACCCCGCGTTCATGACCGCGTTCGGGGAGCGCAACAGCAACCCGAGTGTCGTGAAGACCCACGACAGGCCGAAAGCGAAGATCACCACCAGGCACAGTGCCGCGACCGCGCCGGGAACGCCGGCAGGAGGGCGGTAGCCGAGGATCACCCCGACCATGATGATCACCGTGCCGGCGATGACGTAGCGCACGGTGTCGCCCAGCAGCGAGCCCACCAGGGGAGATGGCTTCCAAATAGGCAGGGAGCGGAAGCGGTCGACAACGCCTTTGGTCAGATCCGTGTTGAGCGCCACCCCCGAATAGACCGTGGTGAACAGCACCGACATCACGAGGATCCCCGGAAGGATGTAATCGCGATAGGCACCCGTGGACCCGGCTATCGCGCCGCCGAACAGGTAGGTGAACATCAGAACGAACATCACCGGCGTAATCGTCACGTCGAGGAGTTGCTCGGGAACGTGCTTGACCTTGAGCATCCCACGCCAGCCGAAGGTGAGAGCCGTCGACAACGCGTTCGCCCTGGGTGGGCGTGACGTAGAGGCGATCGCCTTGCGGACCGCGGCCTCGTCGGCGCCGGACGGGGGGGCCGGTTTGGTGGTCCGCATCGCGCTCATACCGATTGCTCCTCCTCGCTGGGATCGAGATCCTCGGACGAAACCTCTTCTGCCGGGTGCCCGGTCAGGGCCAAGAAGACCTCGTCGAGGCTCGGCTGGCCGAGCGAGAAGTTGGCGATGCGCACACCGGACCGCGTCAACTCGACGATCGCCTCGGCGGCACGGTCGGGGTCCGAGCACGCCGCCGACAAGGCGGCTGGATCTGGCTCTAGGGTGATGGTTCCGAGTTCGGAGGCCAGCACCTGTTCGGCCTGGAGGCGCTGCGCGGGATCCAGCAAGCGCACCTTCAGCGCGCCGGAGCCCACGGAAGCCTTGAGTTGACTCGGCGTCCCTTCGGCGATCATCCTGCCGTGGTCGATGACTGCGATCCCGTCGGCGAGCTGGTCTGCTTCCTCGAGGTACTGGGTGCAAAGCAAGATCGTGGTACCTCCGGCGACGAGCGCCCGGATGATGCCCCAGACCTGGTTTCGCGAGCGCGGGTCGAGGCCAGTCGTCGGCTCATCCAGGAACATGAGCTCCGGGGTGACGACGATGGATGCGGCAATGTCGAGCCGCCGCCGCATCCCGCCGGAGTAGTTCTTGACCAGCCGGCTCTCGGCTTCCGCGAGCCCGAAGGCCTCCAGAAGCTCGGTCGCCCGAGCTTTCGCGTCAAAGCGCTTCAGACCAAGAAGCCTGCCGATCAGGATCAGGTTCTCGCGGCCGGTGAGGTCTTCGTCCACCGAAGCGAGCTGCCCGGTGAGGCTTACTGCGCCGCGTACCGCGTCGCTTTCCTCCACGATGTCGTGCCCAAGAACCCGGGCGCTGCCGGCGTCGGGACGGATCAGTGTCGCCAGCATGCGGATCGTCGTGGTCTTGCCCGCGCCGTTCGGCCCGAGCATCCCGTAAACGGACCCACGCGGCACCGCCAGATCGACCCCGTCGACGGCGCGCGTTTCGCCGAAGGACTTGACGAGGCCCGTGGCCTCGATCGCGAGAGGCGATTTCGTTGTCATCTAGCTCCTCGGAGATCGGTCTCGTCGTTCACTACATAGACCGGGCCCATCATCGAAACTCATCGCGATGCGCGCGCCTGCTTTCGCGCACGGGCCCCGCACTCACTTTTGCAACGCCTTATGGCATGTCCTTGTTCCCCTTCCCCGATACACCGGAGGTATGGGTGAGTGCCACGCGGCGGACGGAGATCGTTAGGCTCGACGCGCCAGACCGTAGCGCCGTGCGCTCCCGAGCCTTCCCGTTGCGGACGACGAGCGCCCATCCGTCTCGTCGTCGAGCTCGGTCGTGGCCGCGGACACGTAGGCATCGACCTCGGCCTCGAGCGCCGCAACCAGCATCCTGCGGCGCCGTCACGCACGATCTCGTCGAGGATCTCGGCAAATTCCGCGCGCTCGGCTTCGTCTTGGACTACCCTCAACATTGGCGCTTCTTCCCGCCGGCGCTCTAACGCCGGAACGATCGTTTGGGTCAGATGGGAAGGTACGCCGCGCTCTCCTTCGGGTTCCGGATTCCACAACTTCCTGGTCATATCTCGCCGGGGGAGCGTTCAGGGCTCTCAAGGGCAAGCTGCTGCTATGCAAGTTTTATAGCAAGCGAGCCATCTACCGAGGGGTGAGTCGTGGCGAGGACCGAGCGGAAGACCCCGCAGAACAAGAATGGTCTCCAGCAGCTCAACGTTCGCGTTCCGAAGGATGTCTACGACGCACTCCGCACGTATGCATATGCGACGGACAGCTCGATCAATGAAGCGGTTTTGAGGGCCCTCGCGGATTTCCTTGCCTCGCAAGGAAGAGAGGACGAGGTCGACGCGTTCTTGAGGAACGCTCGCAAGCAGTACCGAGTCGCGCTGGACAAGCTCGCAGACCTGTAAGGAATGCGCTATCTCACTGCGAGCGAGCTGTTGCTCGTCAACGAGCAGGAGGTTGGCCCAGATCTTCTGGCGGACTTCGGGCTGTTGGAAGCTGCCGTCTTGCGTCCACAGCAGTCGGTCTTCGGGTCAGATGCGTATCCGGATATGCACCCAAAGGCTGCCGCCATGATGCATTCGCTAATCCGTAATCACGCATTCATCGACGGGGAACAACGCACTGGCGTGTTGGCGACGATCCTCTTCTACAATCTCAACGGCTACACGATCGAAACATCCCAGGAAGATCTGATCGCGTTGACGTTGGATATCGCCGAGGGGCAGATCGATGTTGACGGAATCGCCGGCATTCTCAAGAACTGGGCGCGACCTCTTCTTCTTCCGGAGGGCTAGCGACAATGATCAATAGAGCTGCTCTGATCCTCCGCTACAAGCAGCCCTTCGTCGACTGGATCAATACCGTCGATCCGTCTTCTGACCTTCATGACCTCACTCTGGCGGATGTCGGCCGGGAGCGTACCGTGTACCTAATCGAAGTCGAGGATGAAGAGGAACTCACTCGATGGCTCGCGGGTCATTACGAAGAGATCTTCGAGCAAGAGCTGTGGGGCTGGTACACGGATCCTGCGCTGTGGCCGCGCGCGACCGGTCGCTTAAGAGGCTGAAGGAGTGGTGTTCCTTCGAGCTCCACACCGTGGTTATCGATACAGGTGAGACGCCCTTGGAAGACGACGCGCTCTGATAGCGCGGTACCTGATTTCAGGATTGAACTCACGGATTCTGATCTGTGGGTTGGGAGCGCTCGTCACAGCACGTCATCGCTCAATGCTTCGCACCAACTCCCGGGTTTTTGCCTGTGGACCTTTTGGACCTAATCGTGAGCGTGTGTTGCGACCTGGGCCTTGGGCGTGGGTCGCCAGGGTGTGTGATTTCACCGGATAGTGGACACGGCTGATCGAGCATGTCGCGGGTCATAGTGGACACCCCTAGCTCGGGAGGTGTCGCTTGGATGTGGCCCGCTATCTGGTCGACGCGGTCGTGCTGGAGGGCCGCAGCTATCGTGATGTCGCCGCCTCTCACGGGGTCTCGAAGTCATGGGTCGCGGCGCTGGTGTCGCGCTTTAGAGCCGGCGGCTACGACGCTATCGCTCCCCGCATGGGCGGCTCGCAGAAGCTGATTTTCAAGACCGCATCGAATCACTACCCTGGTTCCATGGCCGGTCGAGCGGGGTGGTTGGTTCTGGTGATCATTGCGGCTTCGTTGGCCGCGCCGAGCGTCGCCGCCCCCGTGTGCTCGGGGCGAGCGGCCACCGTCATCGGTACACCGGGTACGGACGAGCTCGGCGGAACGCCCAATTCCGACGTCATCTGGGGCGGCGGCGGCAACGACGTCATACGAGCGGGAGCCGGCCGGGACTTCGTCTGTGCGGGAGACGGCTCCGACCAGATACATGGCGGCACGGGTGCCGATTGGATCGTCACTGGGACCGGCGACGACATCGTCTTCGGTGGACGCGGTCCGGACGAAATAGGCGCGGGGCCCGGACGTGCGCAGCTAAATGGCGGGAGCGGCGATGACACCCTCATCGGCAACGAACAATCCGACGTCCTCGACGGAGGCGCCGGCAACGACTTGCTCTTTGGCCACTCCGGTGACGACGAACTCTTCGGAGGCGCCGGCGACGACGAACTGATCGGGATGGACGGGAACGACCTCTATGACGGAGGCGATGGTGCCGACACGGCCGCTTTCTATTTCACTTACACCACCACCGTCGACGACGGCGTACATGTGACGCTCACTTCGGGCGACACTCCCGGGACCGCCTTCGGTGATGGCGTCGTGGATCTCATTCGCGCGATCGAGAACGTCATCGGCTCCAATGGGAACGATGTGCTGCAGGGCAACGACGGGCCCAACCTGCTGTCGGGACGCGGCGGCGAAGACAACATCACGGCCGGCGGGGGCAACGACATACTGGACGGCGGTGAAGGTAGCGACAGGGGGGACGGCGGTCCCGGGACCGATGACTGCATTGCCGTCGAAATCCAAGGTCCCTCCCCCTGCGAGCGGTGACAACACCGCCGGAGGACGCCGCGGCGCGGCAGAGGTAGAGAACCACCTCAACCGGTTCAATTCGCGTTGACGACGATCGCGAGTGAGTACTTCGACAGCAGCGCCTACGCGAGTCGAACACCACCACCGTGGTGACGGCGCACAACGTCGGTGCTCGATTGTTAGTGACGCCATGTGGTCAGTATCCCTACGCCCTGTGACAGCTCACGGGGCTGATCCCAGTCACTCAGGATCTCAGGGACTTCCTGAAGCCGGCGGCCATCGTTTCGGACGCTTCGTCTCGGCCTTCATCGAAGAGATGCGTGTAGGTGTCGAGCGTCATCGCGATCGTGGAGTGACCGAGCTGCTCCTTCACTTCCTTGGCAGACCTCCCAGCAGCGTGCATCAGGCTCGCGCACGTGTGGCGCAGGTCTTTGATCGTCGTCACTCGGTCGACGCCCGATGCGTCTAGAGCTGGCCACCGCGCGTTCTTCCGGAAGCTGCTTATCCAGATGTGAGTCCCCTCTTCGGTGGTGAAGACGAGCGAGTCCAGGTCCCTCGGCACGTAGTTGGCCACGTGTTCGGCGAGGATCTCCTTCACAGGCTCCGGGATGACGACCGTTCGCACCTGATGCGTCTTCGGTGGTCCGTAGTGCAAGCGGCCACTAACTTCGGAGACCGCTTCCTTCACCTCGAGCCGATTACGCAGGAGGTTGCAGCTCGAGCGTCGCAGTGCAGCAGCTTCGCCCCAACGCAAACCTCCGCTCGGTAGCGATTGGGGACCGCGTTTGCGACGGCATGGACCTCCTCGAAGGTGAGGGGATGCTGGGCCCGCTTGGGCTCCCAGCCCTTGAGCGCACCGCGCGGGACCGCGCTCCGCCCGATGTAACCGTTGTCGACGGCAGCGTTGAGGATCATGGATAGCAACTGGCGAGCTTGCCGCACACGGGAGCGGGACAGCCCTTTGTTGGTCATCTTCCCGAGGAACTTCTGGATGTCCAGGGGTCGAATGTTCCTCAGCTGAGCGTGCTCGAAGGCCGGTAGGAGATGGGCGCGCAGGAGCCCCTCGTAGCTCATGAAGGTCTTGGGTTTTATCTCTTCCTTGCGGGCTTCCAGCCACTCCCACCCGCACTCCCCGAACTCCTTCTTTCCGAGCGGCGGGTCGAGGAACTGACCCCGATTGATGTCAGTCTCAACGGATTCAGCGAACTCAACGGCTTCTGCGCGCGTGCGGAAAGTCTTCGAGCGATCGCGCTTCTGTGGGTCGCGGTACCGCACCTCCCAGGCGTAGGAAGTGTGCGGAGTGAAGTCCCTTCGCTTCACCTTGCGGACACTCGCCATCGCTCAATTCTCGCGTGCGTGTGGGTTTTTTGTGGCAGCACATCGATTTCTCAGAGAAATAGCCTCTGACCAGGGTTTTTTCGGTGGGTCGCCAGGGAATCGAACCCTGAACCTACGGATTAAGAGTCCGAGCCCGGCGGGTTTTCGACGCTTCTCATGCTTGTTCGAAATGATGCATCGTTCCAGGTCAAGACCCGAACTCTGCTTCGCAAGAGTTGCCATCGTTCTTCGGCATTTTGTGTCGCGCGCGTGTCGAAATCGTGTCGGAGTCGAAACCGGATTGTGCGGTAATAGGGACCGGTCGTAGAGGGCCGCAACTAGAGGCCACGTGACCAGGCAGCCCCACGGAGATTGGTCGCTTCTTGATGACCTTCGTGATTAGCCCGATATTCCTACTCCGCCGGGTTAACTGACCTTGGGGAAGCCGAGGCCCTTGTAGGCCCTGACCCTCTTGGTGTGCATCCTCTCGAGCACAGGCACGGCGGGGTCAGCGTAGTCGTACACCGTCACCGTGCTCTTCCCCTCATGAGTCCGCAGGAGCCGGCCCGGATACTGCACGATCCTGCCCTTGAAGGAGACCGGGAAGGCAAGGAAAAGGGTGTCGAGCTGCGGACAGTCGAACCCCTCGCCGAGATACTGGCCTGTGGAGATGACGCACAGCTCGGTATCCGAGGACGTCGAGTCGATGGCGAGGAGGATTTCGTCGCGCGCTTTTTTTCCCAGGCTGCCGTCCACCACCAACGGCGTCCTATCCCGATCGCGCAAGAGTTGGTCGAGGATCCGGCAGTGCTCCCGGCGCTGGCTCAAGATCAGGCACCGGCGGCCACGGGTGAGGGCATCGAGCACGTCCTCGCAGATCAGTTTGTTGCGCGCCTCATCCGCGACGAGCGCGGCGAAGACCTCCTGTATCGAGGTGTCCTCCGTAGTCTCGTAGCTGAAATCCGTTTTCCGAACAAGGAGCTCGCGGGATAGCTCTTCGGTTGGATCACCGGAGCCGTCGATTCGATGCCGGATGGGGCCGCTCTGCATGGAGATGAGGCCCTCGAGACCATCGCGTCGGTAGGGCGTCGCGGTCAGCCCTAGGAAATAGCGACCGGGAGCCTGTCTCACCACGGCCTCGAAGGAAACTGCGGGGAGGTGGTGACACTCGTCGACCACGACCAATCCGTAGGCGCCGAACAGTTCTTCAAGGTTTTCCGAGCGCGCGAGGCTCTGGATCATGGCGAGATCAACGATGCCCGTTGGTTTGTTGCGGCCGCCGCCGATCTGACCGACCGCCGAGGCGGGAAGACCCAGCAGTTCGCAGATCTGGGCGCGCCACTGTTCCAGAAGCGGTTTGCGGTGGAGGAGCACGATCGTGGGAACGCTTCGGTGTGCGATCACCGAGCAGGCCATGACCGTTTTGCCCACGCCGGGCGGAGCAACGAGCACTCCGAGGTCGTGCTCGAGGAGTGAGTCGACGGCGTCTTCTTGCGCCGGCATGAGGTTCCCACTGAACGAGAGGCCGATCTCGTCGGACACGACCCGGTCGTCTCGCCGGTCGAGCCGGCTCCCCTCCCTGCGCATCAGTTCCTCGAGTACCTCGAGCAGTCCGCGTGGGAGATGTATGTGGGTGAGGTCCTCGTGGTAGCAGCGGACGAACCTCGGAATCTTGAACGTCGAGAGCCGAAGGCGCTGATGCTCGTAGAACTGTGGGTTGTGGACGGACGCGAGGTGCTTGATGTCGGACAAGAGCCAGGGTGGAAGCCCGGATTTCTCCACGCTGAGCATGGCCCTCTGCGTGCACGGCACCGTGTCGGGAGCAGACAGACGGTCTCGTGTGCTGCGGATTTGGACCTTCAGAGCGTCTGGTCCCACCTTTACCAGAGGCAGGGATGCGAGCGCTTGGTCAAGCCCCTTGGGCGACAGACGAGCGACCCCCGCCAGAAAGACCCACTGGTCCGGGTAGGGCTCGAGGGTGTCGGGATCTACGAACTCGGTGTTTTCCTGTTCGCGCGCCCTGCCGTCGAGCGGGAGCGCGATCAAGTTTCCGAAGCTGCCCTTGGGCAGGAAATCTTGGTTCGGAAAGAAGCGGTCGTAGCTGTCGAGGTCGATCTCGCCCCGCTCGACCATCGCTTCTCGCAGAAGCCCGGTGGCAAGCCTGCGAGCTGCAACCGCAGACACGGGAGCAGTAAAGAAGATCCAGACATGTCCTCCCGCGCCGGAGCGAGACCGCTCGAGATAGGCGGCCACGTCATGGCGTTTTGCAGCGGCGAGGAGAGATCCCGCGTCCAACGCCCACCCGTCGCCGTCGAAGTCACACGCAAGGAACCGGCACGTATCGTCTCTGAGGAGCGGGTAGATGCCGATCGGCGTCTCGCCCGTCAGGTGGTTTTCGAGCACCTCGTCTGTGAGCGGAAGAAAGCTCTTCGGCCGGTTCCTAGCCGCGGCCCAACCGCCGCGCACGGCCGGCGAATAGCCTGTCTTCCCGGTTTTCGTGCTGGTCCAGCGAACTGCGTAGACATCTTCGCGGCCTCGGAAGAGCGACCGGATGAGAGAGATCTTGTTGTCGAGCGAGCTGTGCACGTCGGTGGAACTCGGGGTTGCAAACGAGGATGGCGCTTCAGCCCGCGCCGCCGGAGAAGATGAGCGCAAGCCCAGCTTGCTACCGAGTTCCTGATTCTCTGCCCGAAGGCGAGCGATCTCGCGCCGCGAGTCGTGAAGCTCGCGGAGCAGGTCACCCAACGAGCGGTTGAGGTCGCCCTGGAACTCTCCCGAACCTTTGTCCGTGTCGTCCACGTCAATTGCTCCTCAAGTGCGCGTGATCGAGGGCATCGTTGGCGCGCCGACCACCATCACAGCCAAGAAAGAAGGTATCGCTTGGCCTGAAGGATGGTCCGGTAATTCAGCGTCTTGTGGCCGATGCCATGCCCAGGTTCCAACGTCGGCTGGAACGGCGGCCTCCTTCCGCAGCCGGTCGTAAGGGACCCCGGTTCTAAGGGCCTCGGCTTTGAGTCGATCCTCGAGCGCCTGCCGGGATGCCACCGCGCTGGAATAGTTCGCGACTTGCATCAGCCCGCTCGTGAGAACAGGTGCGTCAGCGCGCGCTCCAAGACATCGCTACCCGCCGCGAGCTTCTTGAGGCGGCGAGCCGAGATTAGCCCTCTGCTCAATGATTGCTGAGCAGCGGCGGCCACTGTTGTCGCTTCGGAGGAATGCGCCACGTCGGTGAGCGTCCGCTCCACGGTGGTCACCGGAACGCCATCGCGCACAGTGCGCTGGTTATCTCCCAGCGGCGCGCGGTGGACGATGACGCCCCGGCGCCGTCCGCGGAAAGGCCCGGGAATGGTGATGTGGATGTTGGCCGGCATGGCGTCGGCCAGCCCGTACACGGCAAGGGCGGTCTCGTGGCTGGCCGCGCTGTCCTCCCCCGCCCACAGGCAGGCCACGATGACGTCCTCGAACGGCTGGGAAGGGTAGTGGGCGAGGCGGTAGATGCCGTATTCGATCCTGACGAGGTCATCGATCTCGACCCGGTAGGCGAGTGCTCTGCGGGAGACGCCGAGCGCCTTCGCCTGGGCGGTGGTGAAGTAGCCGCCCTGGGCGGCTACGAGATCGTATAGGGGCCTGAGTCCGGGCTTTTTCATATAAGTTACGAAAACCGTAACATTTAGGCCGCCTGGACAGATATGGAAATCGTAACGTTCGTGGGAGGATCCCCAAGAACTGAAGTCGGCGCTGGCACGCCGTTGGCGCATCCCGGCGTCCTCTCTATTCCCAATCCCTTTCAGCTTGGGGAGAGCCAATTCTTTAAGCAGATTGACTTAGTTAAGCACAGTGCTTAATATGCTCAATATGCTTAACGAAGTTATTCAGGATCTCAACCAAACGCCTGGAGTTGAGGCGGGCCTTCGAGAGCCACCAACGCCGGAGTTGGATGCCGTCCTCGAGATTGTCGTCGAGGGCAAGTCATTCATCCTTGCAATTGAAGCCAAGAGGAGAGCACCTTACCCAGGTGAGTTATCACGGCTGTTCGACCTGCGTGACCGACTCGGAAGGTGGGGGACACCGACTCTGGTTGCTCCCCGGATTCCAGAGAGTGTGGGAAATCAAATAGTTCCTCTTGGCTGGAGTTGGGCAGACGAACAAGGTCACTACGATTTCCGCCTTGCGCCGGGCGTCCGCCTCGCGCGTCGGCAGTCAATTCAACGACCAATGTCGGAGCTGAGTAGGAAGTCCCTCCCACAAGGCCGAGGCGGTCTCGCAATCATCAGGTTATTGCTCTCCACTCCTCACGATGTGCACCCACGCACGTCAGACTTGGCTGCTGCGACGGGCGTAACGGATGCGCGCGCCTCACAGGTCATGCACAAACTGAAGGAGAGACACCTCGTCGAGAAGTTGGGCGATGGGTGGCGTGCAGCTCGCGAAGAGCTGCTTGAGGCATTCTTGGCTGAGTACCGGGGTCCCGGAGGAACAGAGGTTCTCTCCTACAGTCTTGATGACCCCAGAGACACTGCCGCGGAGATGGTCGACCGGGTCTTGAGTGCAACGCACGGGCCGAGGCCCGCGATTGCGATCTCTGCAGACGTTGGGCCTGATCTCATCGTGCCTTGGCGTAGGCCCTCCAAGCTGGTGGTGTACATCGATGATCAAGCGAACATCGACCTGACCGACCTCACGCCTTCGCCTGATCGGGCCGCTGCAAATCTTCTGATCCGGTTCCCAGACGATGGCTCTGTATTTCGCCATCACATGCTCGCGGGCGATCTGGATGGGATCGAAGTTCCATTGGCGGACGAGTCTCAAATGATCTGGGATCTTCACGATCTCGGTGGAGAAGACCGGGCTGAGGCAGCGCGACACCTGGGCGAATGGCTTACAAAGAACCGCTAGACGAGCTCATCGTCGGTTCCGTCTCCTACGCTGAGGATCTGTCGTTCCATGCCCTTATCGACCTTTCCGAAATAGTCAGTGAAAAGAAGATTGAGGACGCCCGCGTCATCGGAGGCCACATGGTCACGTTTCATGTTCAGCGATGGGGCCTGGGCGCTGCTCTCTATCGCGCCACCCTCGATGCCGACTTGGGTGTTCCACCCATCGTGGCTCGAACAGAACGAATTGTTGACGCTCTTGAAGACCGCGGTTACGAGCGATACACGGGTAACAGGTACAGGAGAGAGATTCAGGAACTCCGCGATCATGTTGAGGAGAACTTCGCTGTAGTCGATGTTCTGATTCCCGCCTACACGAGTCGGCCGCGGGAGAACGTGCGGGTTGATGACAAGTTGACGACGATAGAAGTCCCCGGGCTAGCGGCTGCCCTTCTAGCGAAGCCGGTCACCGTCAGTGTGAAGTTATCCCCTCGCACTGGCGGAGAGCGTCAGATTGAGCTGAGGCTCCCCGATGAGAGATGCGGACTCGTACTGAAAGCTTTCGCTTGGCGACAACGTTCGGCTGGGAAGGACATTGTGGACGTGTGGCGGCTGCTTGAGGTGGGTGCGGTGGCCGGTATTTCGGTCGGCGCGCAGATGGGCGAAGACGGCGCCCTTGCCTCGAGGTTGATCAGATCGGCTTTCTCCGAGCTGGGATCTGAAGGCACGCGGGCTCTTGTAGCCGAGCTGAAACTGAACGAAGCGGCAGCTAGGGAAAGGTTTGCTCGCATCCAAGCACTGATGGATCGAGTGCTGCCTACGTAGGTTGCCATGCAGCCGAAGATTTTCGTCTTGGTCCACACCAATGGGCGAGCATCTTTCAGGAGAGATGCCGCACTTCGAGGCCATGCATAGCGAGTTGTAACGCAAGCTTCGGTCGCGCAGGTGAAGCTCGCCTTCGCGAGTGCGGCCGACGGAGAAGCCGCGCTCATACCGCGTGGGACAGGCGAAGGAAGATCCCTTGGATACCCGATGGCGGCGTTGGCACACGGTTGGCAACGGTCGAGTCCTCCCTCGTCACCGGCCGACCAACGGATGCGAAATCCGTAGGCAGCGCCCGTCCCCCGGCCTGCCTGATTGTTGTTGGCAAGCTGGGCTCGAGAGGGAGGTAGGCATGAGAGGACACGTCCGTAAGCGGCGCACGTGGGAGTTCATCGTCGATATCGGACCTCATCCCGTTACCGGCCGGCGACGCCAGAAGAGCAAGAGCGGGTTCACGACGAAGAAGGAAGCGGAAAGCGCCTTACACGAGTTCATCTCCTATGTCGAAGGGGGTGGCAATCCTTGCCCGGAGCGGATCCGGCTCGCCGCGTACCTGAATCAGTGGCTCGAATATCAACGGGCTCGGGGTATCCGGACACGCACGTTGGAGGTCTACCGAGGCTATGTGAGCAGAGAGATCGTGCCTGTCATCGGGGGTTTGGAGATCGCCCAGCTCAGGCCCGGCCACGTGCGCGCGGTTCTCGCCGGCATGCAGAGGAGAGGATTGTCGGCCGCGACGATCGCTCAAGCCCGCGGCGTTCTGAGTTCAGCCATGCGCCAAGCCATGGAAGACGGACTCATTCCCTTCAATCCCGTCGCGCCGGTTAAGCGCCCGAACATCCGACGAGCAGAGCCGCACTGGCCGACGCCGGTGCAACTGGCCTTCCTGCTGGAAGCCTCCAGGGGCACGCTATGGGAGGTTCCGATCCTGCTGGCAGCGGTTACCGGAGCACGTCGCTCGGAGATACTCGGCATCTCCTGGGGAGATGTCGATCTAGAGCCCGGCACGATCCACATCCGCCGTGGGGTCCAGCGCGTGCCGTTGTCCGAGGGCACGGACAGCGTCGTGTTCACTCCGCTCAAGACCAAGCGGGCCAATCGCCTTGTGCAGATTCCCTCCTTCGCGCTTGAGCGAGTCCGACGACACCGACGAGAGCAACTCGAGCGCCGTGCCGGCGTTGGAACGGGGTGGCACGACCCACGCGACGAGCGCGGTGAGCCCGTTGCCCTCGTGTGCGAGCGCGGCGACGGGTTCTTCCTCTACCCGGACGCATTCACGCATGCATTCAAGCATCTGGCGCGGCTGGCAGGGATGCATCCCAGCACGCGTTTGCACGACGTGCGTCACGGGGTCGCGACCGAGCTCGGGCGGCAAGGGGTGCATGGGGTGATCGTCTCCGCCTTCCTCGGCCACGCCTCACCCGCCTTCACAATCGCGGTCTACCAGCACGCATGGCAGGAAGGTCCGTCCGAGGCCGCCGCGGCATTGGAGAAGGCGCTCGGTTCCGGCTTCTCCGATGTTGGCAATCCGTTGGCACGCGACGTTTTCGAGTCGGACCGCGAACGGGAATCGATCGCGAAGTAGCAGGTCACAATGCGTGGGTCGCCAGGGAATCGAACCCTGAACCTACGGATTAAGAGTCCGTTGCTCTGCCAATTGAGCTAGCGACCCGCCGCGGAGTCTAGCAGGGGCGCTAAACGCCACTCCCGGCGCGCCGAGACGCAGCGCCGCACTCATTTAGGGCGACCGACCGGATTCGAACCGGCGACATCCTGGACCACAACCAGGTGCTCTAACCTAGCTGAGCTACGGCCGCCACGTACGGGCAAAGCGTAGCAGGACGGCACCCGCGCGCATGCGGTTCCCGCCTCATGCTGAGAGATCGAACGTGAGCCTGAGCGCCGTATTCCACAGGTAATCGAATCGGACGTTCTCGATACGTGGCGGGCGTTCCGCTCCGGGGATACTGGATGGGTGAAACTTGCCACGCTGAAAGACGGCCGCGCGGTGCGGGTCGAGGCCGACCATGCCGCGGTGCTTCCGGGACGCCTCGTGGATCACCTGTGCGGCCCGGCTACCGGCGGGACCGAACAGATCGGTCTCGAAGGCGCTTCGTTCGGCGCGCCGATCGCGCGTCCGGGGAAGATCATTTGCATAGGACTTAACTACCGCGACCACGCCGGCGAGACCGGCGCCGCGTTGCCGGAACGCCCGTTGTTGTTCAACAAGCTGTCGTCGTGCGTGATCGGGCCACACGAGCCGATCCCTCTACCCGACTTTGAGTGTGATCTCGACCACGAGGCGGAGCTGGCGGTCGTGATCGGTCGACCGGCGCGCCGGGTCGCGGAAAATGATGCCATGTCCTTCGTCGGCGGATTTGCTTGCTTCAACGACGTTTCCGAACGGCGCGCCCAAAAGGGTGACGGACAGTGGCTCCGGGGCAAGAGCCTCGACGGCTTCGGTCCCTTTGGTCCTTATGTCGTCACTCCCGACGAGGTAGGGGACCCGCAGAATCTTTCGATCCGGTGTCTGGTCAACGACGCTGCACGCCAGGATTCGACCACGTCCGAGATGGTCTTTGCGGTTCCGTACCTCGTGTCTTACGTGTCGCGGTTCTTTCCGCTCGAACCCGGTGACGTGATCGCGACCGGCACTCCATCGGGAGTCGGCTTGGGTAGCGGGATCTATCTCGAGCGAGGCGATGAAGTGACGGTCGCGATCGAACGGGTCGGGGTGCTCACCAACCGCGTCGCGTGAGGAGATCTAGGACCGGGCGGGTTCTTGGATCTCCTCGACGCGCTCCGGGTCGCGGCGCGCCTCGGCGCGCCGCGCATAGCCGACCATGAGGACGAGCCCGCCGACGGCCACCAGCGCAGCCGCCGCAAATGCACCGTCGTAGCCGAACACTCGCGCGACTGCGCCGAGCGACAATGCGCCCGCCCCCATCGCGAGATCGAAGAACGCCGTGAACGTGCCGACGACCTCGGCGCGCTCGGCGGGAGGTGCAGAGCTCACCGCCAGAGACATCAACGTGGGGAACGCGAGCGCCTGCCCGAGCGCAAAAAGGATCGCGCCGGCGAAGAGGCCGGCGGGCGCCGACCACAGCGCTATCACCGCAAGCCCCACTGCCGAACAACTGAGCGCGGTACGGGCGGTGCGACGTGTGCCGAGGCGGTCGGGGATGCGCGCCCCGAAGAGGCGCAGCGACATGACGATCACAGCGTAGGCAACGAACACCGCGCGCGATCCGTCGAGGCCAAGGTCGAGCGCGTACAGCGGAACAAAGGTATTGAAGCCGGCCAGGCCCCACACACTCGTCGCGAGGATCGTTCCGGGAACGAGGCCCGCCGGGTGAACGAGCCGTCGCCCCGCCGTAACCGCGCGCGGTTCGAATTTCGTGCGGGTCTCGGGAACACCCAACGCGAGCGCGACCGCAATTCCCGCGCTCGCCGCGGCAACAAGCCACACCGAATCGAAGCTCGTGCCGGAGAGGACGCCCTCGCCGAGAACCGGCCCCACCCCTATGCCGGCATAGAGCGCAAGCGAGAAGAACGACAGCGCCTCGCCACGGCGATGGTCGGGCGCGAGATCGTTGATGACGGTAGCGGCACCGACGTAGAAGAACGCCTCGCCGGTGCCGGTGACGAGACGGAGAGCGAGAAGGACGACGTACGAGTCTGCGGCGAGGTAGCCGAGGACGGAGACGCCGACCATCCCGGCGCCGATCACCATCAGAATCCGCCGCCCCCGCCGATCGCCAAGGCGTCCCGCGAACGGCCGGAGCAACACCGCCGTCAAGCTGAACGACCCGACCGCCAGACCCACCGCGGCCTCTCCGCCCCCCAGGGGGCCGGCGACAAACCGGGGGAGGGTGGGGATCAACGCTCCGATCGCGACGAAGTAGGCGAACGTCGCGAACGTGACGAGGAGAAACACGGGCGTGACGAGCCGCTCGGCAGAGCGCTCTTTCGTCGCGGCACGGCTCACGCTCACGTTTTCCTCTCATCGATGGTGGCCGGGCGGGCAATCAAGGAAGCCGCCCGGCTCCGGACGGTCGTTGCGGCACAACCGTCACCTCCGGTGTCGCATTCCTGGGGCCGGCGAGCGGGGCGCTACCGGGCGCGGCCGAAAAACGCCAGTAGCTTTGTTTGTTGGTCGGCGTCCGGAGACACATCGACCTCGTCGCCGAACGCGCCCGAGGCGCGCAAAGTGTCCGCCATTGGGCGGTTGAAGCCCCAGCATGCAGCCATGAGGTCGCCGGGGAGCGTGTCGTCGCGGCCGATGGCCCGCGCCAGATCCCAAGAATGTATGAGGAGGTCGCTGAAGACCTGCATCGTGTAGAACGCGGCCGAGAAATCGCCAAAAGATAGATGGACCGTCCGCTCCATTGCACCCCTCTCGGCGATGGCGTCCTGTGCGGCCGCGGCCGCGTCGTCCCAGGCGGCGACCGGGTCGTCGCCCAGGAGATCTCCGTCGAAGCGGTTCCCGACCTCGTCGATCGTTCGCCCCGCCAACAGCTCGGGCACCCACAGTTCCTCGTTTACAAGATGATTTACGAGGTCGTGCACCGACCACTCGGCGCATGGCGTGGGCGCCGGCCATCCGTCGGCGGAAATTGCATGTACGTGCGACGCGAACAACTCCGCACCTCGATGATGGAGCTGGACGGGGTCGGGGCTCATTTCCGCTTCCTGCTCGAAGTGGCTTTCCCACCTAGGCTACTGCGCGGTGAATGACCTGACGAGGGCCTTCGGCGACACCCGCGCGCGCGTGATCGAACTCGTTCGTTCGATCGACGAGGCAGCGGCGATGACGGTCGTGCCCGCATGTCCGGCGTGGAACGTTCACGATTTGGTCGCGCACATTGCCGGAGTATCCGGAGACGTCATCACGGGCACCGTCGGGGGCGCGGGATCGGAAGCGTGGACCCGTGCGCAGATCGAGGCGCGCACCGAGAGTTCATTCGCCGACCTCGTGGACGAGATCCAGTCCAAGGGCGCCGAGGTCGAGGCGGCGCTCGAGTTTCTCCACCCGGCGGTGGCGGCTGCCATCTTCGGCGATCTGGTGACGCACGAGCACGACCTCCGGGGCGCCCTCGGCCGTCCCGGGGCGCGCGACTCGACCGCCGTGAGGATCGCGTTGGAGTCGTACGTCCGCTTTTTTGGACGCAGGATCAAGGATGCAGGGCTTCCCAGCATCTCGGTCGAAGGTGACGAGGAGTCGTGGATCGCGGGCGCAGGCGACCCGCGTGCCCGCGTCGCCGCTCCGGATTTCTCGCTGCTGCGCGGTCTGACCGGCCGCCGGACTCACGACGAGATCCGCGCATTCACATGGGGCGGCGAGCGAGATGAATACGTCGCCATCTTCTCGATGTATGGAATTCCACAGCGGTCGTTGCGGGAGGATCAACCATCGCCTTGACCCCGGGCCGAGCTTCGACCGGGCGGCTCCGGGAGGGTTGCGCGCCGTGCCGGAGGGAAATCTCCATTCGTTACTCTGGGCATTCACCGATACAGCTTCTCGATGGATGGTGGATTAGGTGGAGGACGACGCGAACAGGGACGAGATCGACCGCGAGCGCTTCGGGCCGAACATCTGGCTCGTGGACGAAATGTACCGTCAGTATCTCGAGAATCCCCATGCCGTCGGCGCGACGTGGCGCGAGTTCTTCGAGGACTACCGCCCGCCGCGCGGAGATGCCGGGCGTCCGGCGCGCCCCCCGTCGCCGCCCCCGGCTGTAGCGCGGGTCGACAAGACGGAGACGGCTCCGGCGACCGCGGGGACGACTCCGGAGGAGGTCCCCGATGATGCCGTTCCGCTGCGGGGCATCTCCGCCCGGATCGCGGAGAACATGCAGGCGTCGCTCGCGGTGCCGACGGCAACATCGGTGCGGGAGATTCCGGCGAAGTTGCTCGAGGAGAATCGCCGAATCATCAACCGGTACTTCGCCTCGTCTCGCAACGGCGGCAAGGTTTCCTTTACTCACATCATCGGTTTCGCCATCCTGCGCGCCCTTCAGGCGCGGCCTGCGATGAAGGCGGCGTACCAGGAGATAAACGGCGCGCCGTACGTGATCCAGCGCAAGCACGTCAACTTCGGGCTCGCGGTCGACGTCGAGCGCAAAGACGGCCGGGTACTGCTCGTCCCGAACATAAAGGAAGCCGACTCCCTCGACTTCTCGTCGTTCTGGGGCGCGTACGAAGACCTCATTCGCAAGGTGAAGACCAACAAGCTCACCCCCGATGATTTCGCCGGCACGACGATCTCACTCACGAACCCCGGCACGGTCGGGACCCATGCCAGCGTGCCGCGCCTGATGCAGGGCCAGGGACTGATCGTCGGAGTTGGCGCCATCACGTATCCGACTCAGCTGGAGGCAAGCGATCCCGCAATGCTTGCCCGCCTCGGAATCAGCAAGATCGTGACCGTGACCTCGACGTACGACCACCGGGTCATCCAGGGTGCCGAGTCGGGGCAGTTCCTCGCGTCGCTCCACGACCTGCTGCTCGGAGAGGAACGTTTCTACGACGAGATCTTCGCGAGCCTCCGGATCCCCTACGAGCCGGTGCGACGAAGCCGCGACACGTCGCCGTACGAGGGTGCCGACGCCGACCTCGAGAAACAAAGCAGCGTTATCCGGCTAATAAACATGTACCGGGTGCGCGGACATCTGCTCGCCGAGCTCAACCCAATTGGGTGGGAGGTGCTTTCGCACCCCGAGCTCGACCTCGCGACGTACGGCCTCACCGTGTGGGATCTGGATCGCGAGTTCCTCACGGACGGGCTGCCGGGTCCGCGCAAGCAGAAGCTGCGCGACATCATCGACCGTCTGCGCGACTCCTACTCGCGGAAGCTCGGGGTCGAGTACATGCACATCTCGCATCCGGAACAAAAAGGGTGGATTCAGCAGCGGGTGGAGCGTCGCAGTGACGACGAGCTGTCGGTCGAGGACAAGAAGCACATCCTCGACCGCCTGACGGCAGCCGAGGCGTTCGAGCGATTCTTGTCGACCAAGTACATGGGACAGAAGCGGTTCTCGCTCGAGGGTGCGGAATCGCTCATCCCCATGCTCGACGTTCTCTTCGAGGAGGCGGCGGCGGACGGAATGGTCGAGACGGTGATCGGCATGTCGCACCGCGGCCGCCTCAACGTTCTCGCCAACATCATCGGCAAGGATCTGCGCGACATCTTCGAGGAGTTCGACGGCCAGATCGATCCCGACACGGTGCAGGGTTCGGGGGACGTCAAGTACCACCTGGGAATGACCGGCCGATTCCGAGCACGCTCGGAAGAGGAGCTGGCTCTCGTGCTGGCGTCCAACCCGTCGCACCTCGAGGCGGTCGACCCCGTCGTCGAGGGAATGGCGCGCGCGAAGCAAGACGTAATCGGAGAGGACGGATACCGGCGCATCCTTCCCGTGCTGTTGCACGGGGATGCCGCGTTCGCGGGACAGGGGGTCGTCGCCGAAACGTTCCTCTTATCCGGCTTGCAGGGGTATCGCACCGGCGGAACCGTGCACATCGTTGTCAACAACAACATCGGATTCACGACATCACCGGCGGCGGGCCGGTCCAGCACCTATGCGACCGACATCGCGAAGATGATCCAGGCGCCAATCTTCCATGTGAACGGTGACGAGCCGGAGGCGTGCGTGGAGGCGGTGCGTCTCGCGTTCGAGTACCGGCAAACGTTCCACCGCGATGTCGTGGTCGACCTCGTGTGCTACCGGCGCCACGGCCATAACGAAGCCGACGAACCCGGCTTCACGCAGCCGCTCATGTACTCGCGCATCGAGGATCATCGCTCCCCGCGCAAGCTTTACATGGAGCAGTTGCTGAACCGCGGAGATCTCAGTGTCGAGGAGGCGGAGCAGTCTTTCGAGGACTTCCGTGCCCGCATGCAGCAGGCGTTTGACGAGACGAAGGAATCGGCGCCCTCGGAAGAGATAAAAGCGCGCACTCCCGAGAGCGGCAAGGTCATGGACGCGATCGAGACCGGCGTCGACCTCGATCGCCTTCAGCTGGTCCATCGCAAACTGACGTCGTTCCCGAGCGGGTTCGAACCTCATCCCAAGCTCAAGAGGATGATCGAGAAGCGCGCCGGCATGCTCGAAGCCGACGCCGTCGATTGGGCGGGCGCGGAGGCGCTGGCGATCGGGTCGCTTTTGGTCGGTGGCGTCACCGTTCGCCTTTCCGGACAAGACTCCCGGCGGGGAACGTTCAGTCAACGCCACTCCGTTTTGGTCGACCACCGCACCGAGGAGGAGTACACGCCGCTCAACGACCTCGGTCACGGCCAGATGCCGTTTCGCTGTTTCGACTCTCCGCTCAGCGAGTTCGCAGTGCTCGGATTCGAATATGGGTACTCGGTCGCGAACGGCGACGCGCTCGTCCTGTGGGAGGCGCAGTTCGGCGACTTCGTAAACGGGGCTCAGGTTGCGATCGACCAGTTCGTAGTTGCCGGAAACGACAAGTGGAGGCAGGAATCGAGCGTCGCCCTTCTCTTGCCGCACGGGTACGAGGGCCAGGGTCCGGAGCACTCGAGCGCGCGCCTCGAGCGCTTCTTGACGCTCGCGGCGGAAGGAAGCATCCAGGTGACGCAGCCGACGACGTCGGCTCAGTACTTCCACCTACTGCGCCGGCAGGCCCATCCCAACGTTCGCGTCCCGCTGGTGGTGATGACCCCCAAGTCGCTGCTTCGTCATCCCGCGGCACGCAGTGCGACCCGGGACCTCGTCTCGGGGCACTTTCGCGAAACCCTCGACGATCCCTTCATCACCGATGCCGCCGGCGTCGAGAGAATCCTGCTCTGCAGCGGGAAGATTGCTTACATGTTGATGGAGCGCCGCGCGCGGCTCGAGTTTCCGGCGGCCGTCGTTCGCGTCGAGCAGCTGTATCCGTTTCCGAAGGATCAACTGCTCGCGCTCTTCGACCGCTATCCCAAGGCGACTCAGTTGGTGTGGGTGCAAGAGGAGCCGGAGAACATGGGTGCGTGGGGCTACATGTTCCACCGGCTCTCGGCTATCGTCCCGGAGCGGCTCAAGCTCAGCCACGTCGCCCGCTACGAGAGTGCGAGCCCCGCGACGGGATCGTCGAAAGTGCACGAGCAGGAGCAGGACGCGCTGCTCGAAACCTCATTCCGCCGTTAGGTCGTCCCCCGGAGGCAAGGTGATCCCGGCCGCGTAGGATGCGGCGCAGTGGATGTGCTTCGGTGGCCCGGCTTTGTGTTGGGGATAGCGATAGTCGTTGCGACGTTGACGAGCTTGATCGTCTCGCTCGTTGTGCCGCGCAGCCAGGGAGCGCGCATGCCGCGCGCCGTCGAGCGTCTCGTGCGCGCGGTGTTCCTGCGCGCCGCGGGTCTGTTCGACGACTACGAACGCAAGGACCGCACACTCGGGTTCCAGGCTCCCGTGACCCTGCTGGCGCTGCTGGCGACCTGGATGTTTGCGCTCCTGATCGGTTTCGGGCTGCTGCTGTGGCCGCTCACCACCGACTTTCCCGAGGCGCTGCGGGAAGCGGGGTCGTCGTTGTTGACGCTCGGCTTTTCGGCCCAGCCGACCGCGGCCGCGGCCGCGGTCTACTTCCTGGCGGCCGCGTCCGGGCTCGTCGTCGTTGCGCTGTTGATCGCTTACCTCCCGGCGATCTACTCCTCGTTCAACCGGCGGGAGGTCCTCGTCACCACGCTTCAGGGGCGCGCCGGAGCGCCGGCGTGGGGGCCCGAGATCCTCGCCCGCCACCAGCTCGTCGGCCTGTTGGGCAATCTGCCGGACTTTTACGCCGACTGGGAGCGATGGGCGGCGGACGTCGCCGAAAGTCACTCGAACTATCCGCTGCTGATCTCGTTCCGGAGCCCGCATCCGCTCCGGTCGTGGGTCGTCGGATTGCTCGCGGTGCTCGATTCGGCCGCTCTTTACCTGTCGCTGTGTCCCGCCGGGGCGCCGATGCAGGCACGTTTATGCCTGCGGATGGGGTTCATCTCGCTTCGGGAGCTCGCCTCCGCGGCAGGATTGCCGTACGACCCCGACCCCTACCCGGACGATCCGATCGAGCTGACCTTCGAGGAGTTCGCGAGCGCAGTTGAACGCCTCCGAGCGGGTGGGTTCGAGCCCGAAGTGCCGGCCGAGGAGGCATGGCCTCATTTCCGCGGGTGGCGGGTCAACTACGAACAGGTTTCGTACGCCCTCGCCGACTACACCGTGGCGCCACCGGGACCCTGGTCCGGCTCGCGCCGGCACCTGCCGGGCATGGCGATCGTTCCGCAGCGGCCGGTCAACCGGCGGCCGGACGATGACAAACAGCGGCAGGTGCCGAAGATGGAGAGGCCGCGCTGGCGCGTGTGAGCGGGGCGAGGTTGCGATCGAGGATCAGACGCTCATGACGATGCTCGACGAAGCGGCACTCGAACAGCTCCTCGCCACCGGCGACGAGTGGCAGTCGTGGCGCGCGCTTCGTCTCGTCGGTGATGATCCGGGGCCGCCCCCGGCGATTCCGTACCAGGATCTTCTCGGCGGATTTTTCGGCGCCGCGGGCGGGGCGTCGCCGGGCGCGACCGGGGAGGCTCTGTGTCATCTGAGCCTGATCGGCCTTGGTGAATCCGCACCGGCGGCGATCGCCGCGGACTGGCTCGACGACGCTCGCACTCCCGCCGGTGCGTGGCTCGACCGGCCGGGCGAGGTTCCGGGGGTGGAACACGAACCCGCAGGTTCCCGGGTATGGGCTACCGCATCCGCCGTCTGCGGCTTGTCGGTAGCGGGTCGGCCCCGGGAAGAACGGGCGGTGGCGCTGCTGCGCGGCGAGTCGGGAAGCGACGGGCGCTTCACCGGTGGTGCGTATCCCACGTTTGCGGCCGCCGGTGCATTCTGGAAGGCCGACGGGCCCGGCACCGAGACCACCGAGTGGGCGCTCAGGTGGGTGCGCGACGCGGCGGAGGATTGGTGGGGGCCGTGGGAGCGAGCGACCGCGCTGACGTTCTGGGCCGCGGCGGGCGTTCCGGCGGAACACGCGACCGTGGATCGCTTCCTCGACGATCTGCGGCGCGCCGCACCCACCCGGGGGTGGGGCGACGATCGCGGGCTTACGTTGCGGACGCTCGAGCTCGTTCGCCACCTGTGGGGGTGACGGCCTCCCGCGGGGCCATCCGCTCGCCGGCGCGGATCATTGCGCCGCCGAGGCGGACCCGCCACGGGAGCCGGCGCGGCCGGGGGAGCCGACCCGCGGCGGCGCGCTCGGTTTCTTCGAGGCGAACGATCTCCTCCATCAGCAGCGGGTTCATGGTCCCTCCTTAGCTTGTAACCCGTCGAGCGTTTTGCCGGTTAC
>Ga0247719_1000389_pt1 | contig 27521 bp, 27 predicted proteins | sample 41E_DmetaG_FD_189046 | JGI IMG/M metagenome (GOLD analysis project Ga0247719, IMG submission 189046) | Soil microbial communities from hillslope of Landscape Evolution Observatory, University of Arizona, Oracle, AZ, United States - 4-1-E_D | ecosystem: Engineered > Artificial ecosystem >...
ATCCGCGCGATGGCATAGCGTTCGAGCGCATCCTGCCGGCGCTGCCAATCACGCAGCGACCCACCGAGGTCGGCAAACCAGTCGAAGACCTCTGCCAGGCAGTACTCGTCCGCTGCCGGCCGCGACTGTGGACGATGCAGCAGCACGTCCGCTGCGCGCGACGTTGCGGCAGTGCGATCGATCAGCTCCTCCGCCAGCCCCCGCCAGCCGCCGGGTGCGGCCGTCCGCAGCACGAGCTCCTGGTTGCGCAGGTGCGCCGCGTCGCGTGGACCGTCAGCGGCCGATACGCCACGGATGTATGCCTCGAGGCTGGCGTCGACCGCCATCGCCGCCCGGCTCCACATGCCCAGCGTCGCCGATGCGCCGTGTTCGAGATCACTCCACGCTCCCTGGCTGATGCCTGCCCTGCCCGCCGCCGTGCGCTGAGGTATCCGCCTCGCCGTGCGGCCGTCGAGGAGCATCTTGCCGAGACGCTGAGCTACCTGATCCGCGTGCGCGTCCGCCGCGACCTGGTCGCGCGTCCTCCTGGCGGCCCTGCTGCGGCGTCCCATATCGCCACTATCTTTCGCCGCGGCCCTTATCGACCGCTTAACGCTGAGTGCGCGGCCGGGTTCGGCCCTGCATAGCCCGGCACCTTGGTCGACGGCCCGTCTTGGCCTGGCCACCCGCGGCTGCGAGACGTCGGAGGGGTCGTGTCTTGCCCGCAAGCCTCGCTTGAAAGGTAGTGGCGATCACGAGCCACCCAACGGCCCGGCCAGCGCCCCCCGACGGCCGCCCTAGCCCACTACCCGGACGCCGTCTTGGTAGACCGCCTCGACCCGCGATGCGAGATCGTCGAACGCGTACGGGTCGCCGGACACGACCACCACGTCGGCGCGCTTGCCTGGCTCGAGCGTGCCCAGCTCGTCAACCACGCCCATCAGCTCGGCCGCGGACGATGTCGAGGCGGCAAGCACGGCCGCCGGCGACATGCCGCCGTCGCGCATCAGGGCAAGCTCGCGCAGGTTCTGGCCGTGCGGCGTCACGCCCGAGTCCGTGCCCATCGCGATCCTGACGCCGGCCGAGACCGCCCGCGCGAAAGCCGCCCGATGGATGTCGACCACCTCGCGCGCCTTGGCCAGCGACGCCTCCGGAATCGAGGCGCCTGCCTCCGCCGCCTCGATCACGCCCTGCGGCGCTATGAGCGTGGGTACCAGCCACGTGCCGCGCTCGAGCATCAGCGAGATCGCCTCGTCGTCGAGGTAGATGCCATGTTCGATCGAGCGGATGCCCGCTCGGACCGAGGCCTTGATGCCCGGCGTCGCCTGGGAGTGGGCCATGACCCAGATGCCGGCGGCCTCAGCCTCCTCGACCAGCACGCGCAGCTCCTCGTCGCGGAAGTGGGCGTGGGTCGGCTTGTCGCGCGGCGAGAGCACCCCGCCCGACGTCGCGACCTTGATCACGTCCGCCCCGTGGTTGATCAGCTGGCGAACCACGCGGCGCATCTCGTCCGGCCCGTCGACGATCGCGGGCGGCACTCCGGGATGGGTCGCCAGCAGCGGCACGCGCACGCCGGAGGGGTACCAGTCGTCGCCGTGGCCGCCGGTCTGGCTGATCATCGCCAGCGACACCTGCAGCCGCGGGCCCTTGATCAGCCCATCCGCCTGGGCGCGCTTCACGCCAAGGTCTGCACCGCCCGCGTCGCGAGCCGAGGTGATGCCCACCCGCAGCGTTGCCTCGAGGTTGGCCGCGGCCAGGTAGAACTGGTACGAGAACGGCTGCTGCACGAGCCGCCACTGGTCGATGTGGCTGAAGATGACGTGGACGTGGCAGTCGAACAGGCCGGGCAGCAGCGTCCGGCCGGCGAGGTCGATCCGCTCGTCGCCGTCGAGGCCGCTGCCGATGTCGACGATGCGATCGCCCTCGATGGCGATGTCAGCCGCTGATGGATCCGTGCCGCGGCCGTCGAAGACGTCTGCCCCGCCCAGCACCAGGCGCCGTGGTCGATTATTCATGGCGCGCATGGTAACGGCGGAGGGGATGCGCGGCGCCCGACCGCCTAGCGGATGCCGGTGTCGTAGGTCAGCTGAGCCGCCATCCGACCGCCCGCGCCGACGCTGAAGGCGACCGCCTCCGGCGCACCCATCAACCCCTCGACGTCAAGACCCTCGACCCAGTAGCCGCCGGCCTCCAGCGCGACCACCAGCAGGCCTTCGTCGTTCGTCAGGCCGCGCGCGGCTTCGACGCCGCCCGCCGCGTAGACGACGACCTCCGCGCCGGCGACCGGCCGCGGGTTGCAGGCCGGATCGGGCGGGAAGGGCTCGATCGGGCAGACCGGCCCGGCGACCGCCTGGATGGTCACCGTGCCCGGTCCACTGCCCGTCTGCGGCGGTGCCTCGACCGGCGAATCACCGAACTCGTCGAGCAGCGTGATCGTGCGGTCATGGTCCACGCGATATGCCCAGCGGTGCTCGTTTATGCAGCCTGACGGGCAGTCGCCCCAGCCGACGGCAACGTCGACCCGGTAGTGATCGAGGTTGTCGCTGGCGATGTACCAGCAGCACTGACCGATCAGGTCGCCGCGGGCCGGCCCGATGCCAAGGAACATCGGGTTCGAGTCGAGCACCAGCGCGGCAGCCTGGGCGAGCGACGTGACGCCGTCTGGCGGAGAAGGGCTGGGTGAGGGTGAGGGCGAGGGGGAGGTAGTCGGCGGCGGCGTGACCGGCGGGCTGCCGGTGGGTGCCGGGCTGGCGGTCGGTGATTCGGTCGTCGTCGGGCTGGCCGTCGGCGCGTCGGTCATTGCCGGCGACGGCGAGGCGGGGGTCTCAGCGACGCATGCCGCGATGCTGGCGACGAGCAACAGCGGGAGCAGCAGCCGAGTTAGCGAAGGCGTTGCCATTGGTCTTCGAACGCGCGGCCCGGCTGACGGGTTCCGCTGGTGTGGCATCCTCCAATGATGGTCCTTCGGCGCCTTGTTGGCCTACGCGACGATCGTCCGGGTCAGCAGCCCGCCCGATTGGACGAGCAGGAGACGGCCACGGTTCGGCGGATCGTGGCCGAGCTGGACGCGCTGGCCCCTGACGAGCGGCGCTACTTGGCCGGCTTCGCCTACGTGCTCAGCCGGGCCGCCCACGCGGACCTGACCGTGACAGATGCCGAGACGCGGCAGATGGAGCAGATCGTCCAGCGCATCGGCGGGCTGCCCGAGGCTCAGGCCGTGCTCGTGGTCGAGATCGCCAAGCACCAGGGCAGCCTCTACGGCGGCACTGAGGACTACCTGGTCACGCGCGAGTTCGCGGCCAGCTCGACCGAGGAGCAGCGCACGGCGCTCGTCGAGTCGTGCTTTGCCGTCGTCGCCGCAGACCACGTGATCACCGCCGAGGAGTACGCCGAGCTGACCCAGATAGCCGCCGAGCTAAGCCTTTCGCGCGAGCAGCTGAACGTCATCCGGCGCGACTACCGTGAGCACCTCACGGCCATTCAGCGCATGCGCGCCGAGACCGGCCAATCGGCGGCCGGCGGCCCCGCGCCGCGCGACGGCTGAGCGGCGCTGCGGCGCTGCGGCGCGCCAGGAAGTCAAGCCTCGACGGGGCCCTCCGCGTCAGGCAGGCCCGGCCGCCGCTCAGGAGCGGCCTGGGGTAGGAACACGTAGCGGTAGGCGAGGGCGGCAACTGCCGCGCCGAGCAGCGGTCCGACGATCCACACCAGCGCGTTGTCCCACGCCCCGCTGACCGCGGCCGGGCCGAACCAGCGGGCCGGGTTCATCGCCGCGCCGGTCAGCGGGCCGCCCATCAGGATGTCCGCCGCGACCGCGAAGCCGATGGCGATGCCGCCCACCTTGGGGCCACGCGGGTCGACCGCCGTGCCGAAGACAGCGATGAGCAGCACGACCGTCAGCACGGCCTCGATCCCGACCCCGACCACCGGATCGACGTTCGCACCGAGGGCCGGCACGCCCACTTTGCCCACGTTGGGGTAGATCGTGACCATGCTCCACGCCGCGAGGAGGCCGCCGATCAGCTGGGCCAGGATGTAGGCGATCGCCCGCTGGGTCGGGATGTGGCCGGCGATCCAGACGCCGAACGTGACCGCCGGGTTGAAGTGCGCGCCCGACACGGCACCGAGTGCGCTGACCAGCACGGCCAGCACGATGCCGTGTGCCAGCGCGACGACGATCAGCGACGACGACGGGTCGGCGTTGCCGGCCAGGCTCAGCGCGGCGCCGATGCCGACGAAGAAGAACAGGAAGGTGCCCATGCCCTCGGCCAGCACCAGGCGCAGGCCGGCCATTGACCACGCCGCCACGCGGAACCTCTCCATCCGACCCTCCCACGAACGATGACGGTTGCTTTGGCTAGCCATACTACGAGGGCCAACAGGCCGCCGTAGAGGAAAGATGACGCTCACCCACGCACCGCGCCGCCAGAGCCTGCCCGCCGAGCGAGTGCCGCTGATGGCCGAGCGCGGGGACCGGACGATCGTCTTGCGCGACGGCCGTCGGCTTGGCTATCTCGATCAGGGCCCGCGCGACGGCCGGCCGGTGCTGTTCTTCCACGGCCTTGGCACGAGCCGCGTGATCTGCCCCATAGACGAGCCCGCGGCCCATGACCTGGGCCTACGACTGATCGCCGTCGACCGTCCGGGCATCGGGCTGTCTGATCGGCTGCCCCGGCGGCGCCTCCTCGACTGGCCCTCTGACGTGGCCGAGCTGGCGGATCAGCTCGGGCTGGCGGACATCGCCGTCATCGGCTGGTCAGGCGGCGGCCCGTACGCGGCGGCCTGCGCGTATCTCCTGCCCGAGCGCGTCCGGGCTGCTGGCCTCGTCAGCGCGCCGTCGCCGCTCTCCGGTCCGGGCAAGGCAGACGAGCTGCGCCGCTTCCACCGCACCGCCGCCCGCGCCGCCGGCCGAGCGCCGTGGATGATCCGACTCGCGCTGTGGCACTGGGGCCGGCCGCAGCGGCGCGATGCCGAGCTGTACTTCGACAAGGCCCTGGCCGAGATGGGCCGCGTGGACCAGCAGGTGCTGTCAGCGCCGGGTCTGCGCCAGCAGATGATCGACAACTCGGCTGAGCTGTACCGCCAGGGCGGCCGCGGCATGTACGACGAGGCGCTCGTCCTGGCCCGGCCGTGGGGCTTCGACCCGCGCTCGATCAGCCTGCCGGTGCATATCTGGCACGGCGAGCAGGACGAGGTCGTGCCGGTGGCGATGGCGCGCCACATGGCCAGCATCCTGCCTTCCTGCCGCGCGACGTTCTATCCGGACGAAGGCCATCACCTGCTCTATCGCCGCTGGCCGGAGATCCTCGCCGCGCTCGCCTGAGCCACGAGGAAGGGCCGGCGGCGGTCGTGCTGCGTCCGACCGCCGCCGGCAGGGAAAGGCTCAGACCCGGCCGCGCGGGACGGTGTGCCAGTACGTCTTGTTGAAGACGATCTTGCCGAGGTGCCAGATGCGGTTCGGCTTCGGTGGCCGCGGCGGGTTGTCGTAGTCGAAGCGAAGCAGCGTGCCCTTGCCGTCGCCGATCTCGAAGAAGCACATCACGCGGCCTTCGTACTCGGCATGCTTGCCCGCAGGCTCGCGACCCTCGATCGCGGCCACCACTCGCTCCACCACGACTGGCGCCTCGAAGTGAGCCGTAGATCCGGCCTTGGAGAGCGGCAGGTCGGTCGCGTCGCCGAGGGCATGGATGTCCGCCCGCCCGCCCACGCGCAGGGTGTGCCTGTCAGTCGGCAGCCAGCCGCCGGGCGCCGGCGCGAGCCCTGAGTCGATGAGCACCTGCGCGCCGCGGTGCGGCGGCACGAGGATGAGCAGGTCATAGGGCAGCTCCTCGCCCTCCAGGCTCTGCACGACCCGGCGCTCGGGGTCGATCGCCTCGACGTTGAAGAAGGTGTGAAGCTCGATGCCCTTCTCCGCCAGCACCGGCGTGGCCATGTCGCTCACGCTCTCGATGGTGAAGGCCCGGCTGATGGGCGAGCAGAAGTGGATCTCGCTCTGCTCGCGCAGGCCGCGCTGGCGCAGCTCCGCCTCGATGAGGAAGGCCACCTCGAGGGGTGCCGGCGGGCACTTGTAGGGCATGCCCATGATGCCGATCACGATCCGGCCGCCGCTGAAGCCGTCGAGCGCCTGGCGCAGCCGCTTGGCCGCCTCGGCGGTGTAGAAGTGGTGCGCCTGCTGCTCGAAGTGGGGCACCTCCTCGGGCACGATCCGAGATCCGGTGGCGATCACGAGCTGCTCGTAGCCACGCCAGTGGCCATCTGCCAGCCGGACGGATCGCTCGTGCTCCTTGATCTCGACGACCTCGCCGACGATCAGCTGCACGCGCTCGTCGAGCAGCGATCGCTCGGGCCGGCTCAGGCGCTCAGCACGCTCGCCGCCCATGGCGATGTACATGAACCCGGGCTGGTAGACGTGCTCGCCGAGCCGATCGATGAGCGTGATGTCGACATCGCCGGCATCGATCTGCCGGCGCAGCCGGCGCGCCAGCAGGTTGGCGACGATCGTGCCGCCCACGCCACCGCCGAGGATCAGAACGCGCTGCATGGTCATTCGGGCTTCCTTCGCGTCAGTGCAGCTTCTCGATGACGATCTCGTCGTAGCCCTCGAGCTGGTCGATGCTGACCAGCCGATGGCCGGCCTTCTCGAGCCACTTCGGGATGTCCACGCGCGAGCCGCGATCCGAGGAGCGCAGGGTGATGTACTCGCCGACGGGAGCTTCACGGATGACCCGGATCAGCTCCATCAGCGGGCCCGGGCAGTAGCTGCCACGGGCATCGATCAGCCGTCCGACGGGCTGGTGGGCTGGGCTTTCGATCATGGCGGTGCTCCTTCCGTAGGGCTGGCTGCGCTCAGATGAACAGGCTGGCCGTGTCGGGCTGGGTCATCAACTCGATGACTGATGCCGCGCCGGCGGGCTCGCCAAGGCCCTCGATCATGTCCTCGCGCCGCAGCCCGAACATGTCCATCGTCATCTGGCAGGGGATGAAGTCGACGCCCAGCGCCTGGGCCGCCTCGAGCAGCTCCGGTGGCTGGGCGACGTTGTAGCGCCGCGACAGCCGGCCGATCATCCACGGCCCCATGCCGAAGAAATGCATCTTCGACAGCTTCAGGTGGCTGATGCCCGGCCGCTGCATGAAGGCCAGCATCTTCTGCATCCAGTTCTCGCCAACGATCCGCTTCTGGTCCTTGACGAACGGCAGCAGGCCCCAGAAGGTGATGAACACCTTGGCCCGGTAGCCGCTGGCAGCGGCCGCGGTCGCCATGATCAGCGTGGGCATGATCCGGTCGTACTCGCCGCTCCAGTTGATGATCACCAGCTGCTTGACCGGTGTCTCCGCTGGCGTCCCTCCGTCGGTCGCCACGATGGCCTCAGGCGGCGGCAGGGCGCCGAGCTCCTCGACGGGCACTTCTGTGACTGCCGATTCGAACATGGCTCGCTCCTCCAGCAGCTCGCGTACTCGTAGCTCAGGTGTGAGGGTGGTCATGGCATCCCTCTAGCGGTGCCGGATGACGAAGCGGTACACGCCGTCGTCCGTGCTCTGGCTGACGATCTCGTTGCCCGTCGCGCGGCTCCAGGCGGCGAAGTCGGCGACCGCGCCGGGGTCCGTGGCGAGGACCTCGAGCAGCTGCCCGCTGGACAGGTCCTTGATCTTCTGGGCGGTGCGGACGATGGGCATCGGGCACTTGAGGCCGCGCGCATCGAGCGTCACCGAGTCGCTGTTGATGGGCTGGCGGACGGACGTGGACATCGTGTCTCTCCTCAAGGCTTCAGATGAACATCAGCTGGCCGTCGGCGGCACTGACGTAGAACGCGGCGACGCCCTCGACGCCGTCGACCAGTGGATCGAGGTCGGCCTGCTCGAGCCGAAGCAGGTCCATTGACAGGGAGCAGGCCTGGATGTCGACCTCGCCGATCTCCTTGGCCTGGCGCAGCGTCTCCGACCAGTGCTGCTGGCCGGCCTGCTGCAGGTGCGCGACCGCCCTGGCTCCATCGCTGCCCGCCTCCGGGGCGAGCGGGCGAGGCTCGGTCAGCCGGCCGGCGCGGAAGGCTTCGAGCCCCCAGTACTGTAGGAAGACATGGACCGGCCGGCCGAGGGCCGCTGCGCCGGCGACCATCACCGCCGCGGCGTTTAGCCGATCGTCAGTGCCGGAGAAGAGCACGATTGAGAGCGGTTGCTCGTCCATCTTGCGCAGCGACCTCGCAGCAGGTTTGGTTTCCTCGCTGACTGTGCGGCCTGGGTGCCGTCAGAGGACCGTGCCGCGGGGCCCGAACCGGGGGGCCATCGGTCACAGCTGGGGTGAGGTCTCGCAGGCAGCGGCGAGCGGCTATTCCCGGCGCGGCTCGCGTGGGGCGATTGCCGCGACCGCGTCCGCGATGACGAGGTCCTCGCGCGACTCGACGCGCAGCACGGCCGGGGTCGAGCCAGGCTCCGAGAGCAGGCGATCCGTGCCCGTCTCGTCGGCGGCGATGGGCGCCACGCCCAGGACCGGCAGTCGCTCGATGATCCGCCCGCGCAGCGCAGCCGCGTTCTCGCCGATGCCGCCGGTGAAGACGAGCCCGTCCAGCCGCGGCAGCGCGACCGCCGCCGCGCCGATGCCCTCCGCGGTGCGGCGCACGAACATGTCCAGCGCCAGCGCGGCCCGACGGTCGCCCGCGTCGGCTGCGGCCGCGACCTGGCGCACGTCGCCCGACACGCCGGACACGCCGAGCAGCCCAGATTCGTGGTCCAGCACCTCGGCCAGCCGATCGGCGCCGAGGGCGCCGCCGCGCAGCGCCCAGAGCAGCACGCCCGGATCGACCGATCCCGCCCGCGTGCCCATCATCAGCCCCTCGAGCGGCGTATAGCCCATCGATGTCGCGACCGAGCGGCCGCCGTCGACTGCCGTGACCGAGCAGCCGCTGCCCAGGTGGGCAACCACGAGCGCCAGCTCGGCCGCCGGCCGCCCGAGCAGCTCGGTCGCCCGCCTGAGCGCCCACTCGACTGACAGGCCGTGGAAGCCAAACCGCCGAATGCCCCGCTCGACGTGCCACTCCCAGGGCAGCGGATAGACCACCGCCTCTTCCGGCAGCGAGGCATGGAAGGCCGTGTCGAAGGCCGCCACGTGCGCCACGCCGGGCAGCAGCGCCATCGCCGCCCGTGCCGTCTCGAGCGCGATCGGGTTGTGCAGCGGCGCGAGCTCGGCCAGCCCATCGAGCTCCGCCAGCATGGCCTCATCGAGCATCACCGGATGGACGAAGCGCTCACCGCCGTGGACCACGCGATGGCCTACGCCGGACAGGCTCGCCGCCGGCTCGCCGAGGTCAGCCAGCGCGCGCTCCACCGATCGCCGGCGGTCGGCCGCGCGCGTCGCATCGGATCCCCAGTCGACGGTCGTGCCGGCCAGCGCCGCGCGCCGCCCGGGCTCGACAACGCTCGCCTTGAGCGTGCTCGAGCCGGCATTCAGGACGAGGTAGCGATCCACCTCACGCAGTGCGCGCCGGCCACCGCCAGGCGGTGATGTCCTCCGGGTCCTCGCCGTGCTCCTCGATGTGGCGCTCGTGGTCCTCGAGCCGGAGCAGGTAGCGGTCGATCGCCGCCGCCGCCCCGGGCAGCTGCGAGCCGGCGCGTTTGATAGCCTCGATCGCCAGCTGATAGCGGCTGACGCCGTTGCGGATGAGCATGTCGAAGGGCGTGGTCGTGATGCCTTCCTCGACGTAGCCGCGGACGTGGAAGCGGGTCGGCTCGCGGCGCGCCGAGATCAGCTGGTGGATCGCCGATGGGTAACCGTGGAAGCTGAATACGACGTGCCGGTCAGCAGTGAAGAGCTGCTCGAAGGCGTCGTCGGGCAGCGCATGCGGATGGCCGCCGCGCGAGTCCAGGCGCATCAGGTCCATCACGTTGACTACCCGCACGCGAAGCTCGGGCAGGTCCTGGCGCAGCAGGTCAGCCGCGGCGAGGATCTCGTTGGTCGGGACCATGCCTGCCGCGGCCAGCACCACGTCCGGGTCGATGCCCTCATCGGTCGAGGCCCAGCGCCAGATCGAGACGCCGGCGCTGGCATGCGCCTTGGCCTCGTCCATGTCGAGCCACTGCGGCAGCGGCTGCTTCGTGGCGATGACGAGGTTGATGTAGCCGACGCTGTTGAGGCAGCGCTTGACTGTCTCGACGAGGGTGTTCGAGTCCGGCGGCAGGGTGATCCGCAGCACCGACCCCTTCTTGGTCAGCAGGCTGTTGATGAAGCCCGGGTTCTGGTGGCTGTAGCCGTTGTGGTCCTGGCGCCACGCGTCGCTGGTCAGCAGGATGTTGAGCGAGCTGATGCGCGGCCGCCAGTCGACCTCCGACTCGACCTTCAACCACTTGGCGAACTGGGCGATCATCGAGTCGACGATCTGGATGAACGCTTCGTAGCACGGGAACAGGCCATGGCGGCCGGTCTTGAGGTAGCCCTCGAGGAATCCCTCGCACAGGTGCTCTGACAGCACCTCGACCACCCGCCCGTCAGGCGCGAAGTACGAGTCAGCGTCGTCCTCTGTCCAGGTGAAGGCCCTGTTGGTGACCTTCAGCACGCCGCCCAGCTTGTTCGACTCGAGCTCGTCCGGGCAGAAGATGCGGAAGTTGCGCTCGGCCTCGGAGCGGCGCATCACCTCCGCCAGGTAGAGCCCGGTCTGCTCGAGCGCGCCCAGCTCGACCGCGCCGGGGCTGGGCACGCGCACCGCCGCGATCTGCGCGTCGGGCAGGTTCAGCGGTCGCCGGCGGCGGCCGCCGATGGCGTGCGGGTTCATGCCCATCCGCGCCCGGCCATGGGGCACGACTGAGAGCACCGCCTCGGCCGGTCGGCCGTGCTCGTCGAACAGCTCCTCCGGGCGGTACGAGCGCAGCCATTGCTCGACGATCGCCAGGTGGGCGGGATTGCTGCGCAGATCGGCGGCGGGCACCTGGTGCGAGCGGTACGAGCCCTCAACGCGCTTGCCGTCGATCTCGCGCGGCCCGGTCCAGCCCTTGGGCGTGCGCAGCACCAGCGCCGGCCAGCGCGGCCGCACGGCGCGCTCGCCGTCGCGCGCCCGGCGCTGCACGTCCGCGATCCGCTCGAAGGCGGCGTCCATCGCCGCCGCCATCCGATCGTCGATGCCGTCGTCATCGCCCGACACCACCAGCGGCTCCCAGCCGTGGCCGTCGAGCAGCGCGACCAGCTCCTCGTCGCTCATCGTGCCGGTGATCGTTGCCGAGCTGATCTTGAAACCGTTGGCGTGGAGGATCGGAAGCACGGCGCCGGAGGTGGCCGGGTCAAGGAAGCGGTTGATGTTCCACGAGCCGGCCAGCGGTCCGGTCTCCGCCTCGCCGTCGCCGACGATGCAGGCGACGACCAGGTCAGGGTTGTCCATGGCTGCGCCGGCGGCGGTCGAGAGCGAGTAGCCCAGCTCGCCGCCCTCGTAGATCGTGCCCGGGGTGCCGGGCACGAGGTGGCTGGGGAAGCCGCCCGGCCAGGAGAACGCGCGCACGAAGCGCTCGACACCCGCGTCGTCGCGGGTCATCTCGGGATAGAACTCGGCCAGCGAGCCGTCGAGGTAGTGATTGGCCAGGTTGGCCGCCGCGCCGTGGCCCGGCCCGGTGACCAGCATCACCTGGACGTCACGCTCGACGATCGCCCGGTTGAGATGAGCGTAGACGAGGTTGATGCCCGGCGCGGTGCCCCAGTGGCCGAGCAGCCGCGGCTTGACGTGCTCCGCCCGCAGGGGCTCACGCAGGAGCACGTTCGAGCGCAGGTATACCTGTGCCGCGGAGAGGTAGTTCGTCGCGCGACGGTACAGGCGCAGCTCGTCGAGCGAGATGGCGCGCGTGGGTGCCTGGGCGGTCGAGGTCATGTGGTTAGGTTAGTCCCGTTCGCGCCAGTCGTCGGCCGGACCACGAGAACTGACACAGGCGCGTGGGTCAGCACGTTGCGCGCCACGCTGCCCAGCAGCAGCCTGCCCAGGCCCGTCCGGCCGTGCGTGCCGATCATGATCAGATCGGCCTGGCGGTCATCCGCGACGCGGATCAGCTCCGCCGCGGGTAAGCCCTCGACGACGCTGCTCGCGGCGTGCAGGCCTGCCTCGATCAGGCGCTTGGCGGCCCCTGCGGCGACCTCCTCGTGCTCGCGCATCGACTGCTCGAGGCCCTCGCGGTAGAACTCGGCTGATTCGATCGACATCGCCGGTCCGAGGCCGGAGTACCAGGCAACCGGCGTGGGGACGACGCTGGTCACCTCAACGGCGCAGCGGCGGAAGATGGGCCACTCGCGCAGCAGCTCTTCCGCTGCGCTGGCGTGCTCTGACCCGTCGTGGCCGAGCACGATCCGGCTGAGCGTCCGGCTGCGGGCAACGAGCACCGGGCATGGCGCGTGGTCCACGACCTCAGCGCTGACCGACCCCAGGAGCATGGTCGCGATCGAGCCGTGGCCCCGGCTGCCCACGACGACGAGGTCAGCCCCCCACTCCGCCGCCTCGTGCGCGATCGCGCTGGCCGCTCGGCCGCGCATCACGGCGCGCTCGGTGGCGATGCCCGTTCGGCTGAGGCCGCGCGCGGCGGCCTCGAGGACGCTTTCGGCCTGCGCGACCAGGTCCTCCTCGTAGCGATCCACGCGCGGCGTGGTCGGCATCGCCCAGGGCATGCCGAACAGCGCGCTGGCGCCCTCGACGGCGGTCACGACACGGATCGTGCTGCCGGCCGGCCAGTCAATGCCGGTCAGCAGGTGGCGCGCCACGTCGGCCGGCTCTGAGCCGTCAGTGGCAAGCAGGACGCGCATTGGTCGGCCCATTGGAACCTCCTCAGTCCTGGCCCATTGCCCCGGCCCGCGAGCGGAAGAGCGCCACGGAGGCGACGATCCAGCCGCCGATCAGCAGCATCGCGTAAGCCACGCACCAGATGCAGATGGCATGGATGACGAACAGCTCGAGGTAGGTCAGGTAGGCGAGCACTGGCAGGCTGGCCAGCCCGAGCAGATATGCTACGACCAGCGCCACGCGCGAGCCGCGCAGCCACCAGGCGGCGGCGGCGGCCAGGATCAGGCCCGAGCCGAGGACGCCGAAGACGGCCACCGGGATGCCCAGCAGCTCGGCGTACGGGCTGGCGCTGACTCGGTCACAGCCGCCGATGAACGCGCAGCTTGGGGCCTCGCCGGCGAGCTTGACGTAGGACAGGTAGAGCGCCACGAGCAGCGAGGCGAGGGCGAGGGTGACCATCCACGCGCCGCTCTCGCGCAGCCAGCCGAGCGGTCCGCCGCTCAGCCAGCCCCTGCCACCGCCTTGGATCCCGACCATCACTCCCCGAGCGCCTCGAGCTGGGCGTCGATCAACGCCGCCAGATCAGGGTAGCTCTGCGGCACTCCGCGCAGCATCTCATCGCCGACGATCAACGTCGGCGTTGAGTTGACGCCCAGCCTGACGCCCTCCTCGCGCTCTGCCGCGACCTCGCTGCGCACCTGCGGATCGGCCATGCACGAGCTCCACTGGTCGACATCGAGGCCTGAGTTGCGAGCCATGAGCTCCAGCCGGCCCGCGCTGTAGCCGCCCTGGTTCTCCGCGCCGGCGTTGGCGAACAGGTAGTCGTGGAACTGCCAGAAGCGGCCCTGCCGCTCAGCACACCGCACGCCGGCCGCCGCCTCGATCGACTCCGGCCCGAGGAAGGCGAACTCGCGGTAGGCCAGGCGCACCTTGCCGGGCTCGACGTAATCAGCGATCAGCAGCGGGTTGACGCTGCGCGCCAGCTGGGCACAGGCCGGGCACTGGTAGTCCGACCAGATCTCGATGGTCAGCGGAGCGTCCAGCGCGCCAAGGGCACTGCCGTCAGCCAGCTCGTACGGCGCCGGCTGGGTCGGGCTGCGCACGTCGGCCACGGGCGGCGGCGGCGGGGCGATGACGAAGGCGTAGATCAGAACGCCGACAACGGCCAGGGCGAGCACGCCGAGCGTGATGGGCAGCAGCGGCAGCTGGCCGCGCGCCGACTGTCGCTGGCGCTGCCGCTGGCGTTGCCGCTTCTCGCGTCGCTCGGCGAGCTCGGCCTCACGCCGGTCGCGACGCGTGCCGCTCATTGGCTGCTCCGGCGAAAGGCGAGCGCGATCAGGAAGACCCCCCAGCTGAGCCACTCCCGGCGTACGGTCAATGGACCTCCTTGATGGCCTGGCGGGCCTGCCTGCGATCGATTCCGGCCATCTCCTGCAGCTGGCGCCAGCTGGCCAGCCGGTCGGCTTGCGTCGCCATCATCTCCGGGCTCGGCTCGCCGTCCGCGAAATGCGGCGCGAACCTGCCCTCAGTGCGGGCGAAGGCCAGGAAGTCGAAAACCGATCCGTCCGGCTGGGTCAGCCAGTCCTCGCGCAGCGCCGGGTTGCCCTGCAGCGACAGACGCTCGGCGATCGACTCGCCGCGACGCGAATCGTACGTGAACAGCGGGAAGGCGCGCGAATCGACAGCCAGCCGCGACTGCGCGCTGGACGCGTCGTCGGCGATCCCGTGCTCGGGCTGGCAGGGCGTGTAGACGAGGATCACCGCCGGCCCCGGGTAGTCATTGGCCTCGATCACCGCCCTGTAGAAGTGGTTCAAGTGGGCAGTCGTGGTCTGGGCCACGTAGACCTCGCCGTGGGCGACGAGAATGCGGCCCAGCTCCTTGCGTCGCTCCGACCGGCCGCGCTGGGCCGTGCCGAAGGCAGACAGCTTGGTCACCTGGCCGCCGAACGAGGCAGTCGACGCCTGGCCACCGGTGTTCGAGTAGGCCTGCGTGTCGAGCACGAGAACCTTGATGTCGGCGCCAGAGGCGACCATCCGCGACAGCGACTGGAACCCGATGTCGTACATCGCTCCGTCGCCGCCGATGACCCACAGCCGGCGCCCCGCATGGCCGGCCTGGTCCCAGCGGGTGCGGATGCCGAGCGCGTCGGCAGGCGCGTTCTCGAAGAGCGAGTTCGTCCACGGCACGAGGTAGGGATTGAACGGATAGGTGCTGCCGTAGACGGTGTTGCAGCCGGTGGCGGCGACGATGCCCATCGAATCCGGGCCGTGGAGCTGACGCGTGGCTGCGACCATCATCCGGATCGCCGTCGCCTCGCCGCAGCCGGAGCACGAGCCGGCGCCGCCCACGTAGCCGAGCGCATGCTCGCCGAGCATCAGGTCAGCCAGCGCCTTCTCGTTGCGGTACTCGGCCGGCGTTGGCGGCAGGGCACGGAAGAAGCGCATCTGCTGGCGGTAGCGCGCCACCGTCCCGGGCTCGTCCTCAGCCGGCGGCTGCTTATCGACCATCGCCAGCGCGTCATGGCCGAGGGCCGCGCACACCTCGACGCACTCCCCGCAGCCCTTGCAGTGGGCCGGGTCGACGAAGATCCCGAACTGTGCCGGCTCGAGCCCGCGCCGGGCGGGCACGGTGGCGTACTTCTGCGTCTCGGCGAACAGCGCGTTGAGCGACAGGGTCGCCTCCACCGGGTCATCCTGCGCTGCGGCGAAGGTCGTGATCCGGTCGGCCAGCGCGCCTGCAGGCTGGGCCGTGGCCAGGATGGCCGTGTCCGGGCAGGCGTTGACGCAGGCCATGCAGCCGACGCACTTGCTGGCATCGAGCAGCGGGATGCGTGGCGCGAGCGTGCTGAAGTCGCGCGTCGCTGCCGTGCCCGGCGGGATCAGGCTGCGCGCCACTCCCGCCTCGGCGGGCAGCTCGCGATCTGCGCGCCCGGCACGGTAGGCGGGCATGACCGTGGTCCCGAAGTCGGCAACGTAAGAGCTGACATCGAGCATCGGCAGGGCACGGCCGAGGCGAGCGGCATGCAGTTCCTTGGGCTCGCCCGGCTGCTTGATCAGCACGTCGCGCTCGTCGGCGAGCTGCGATGGTGGCGCGTTCTGGGGGCGCCGGCGGACGGTCAGCTCGTCAGCCATCGGTCGGCCGGTGAGCGAGCGCGCGGACGAGGTCGCTGGTCGAGATGATGCCGATCGGCGTGCGCTGATCCTCGTCGACGACGACGAGGCGGTGGATGCGGGCGCGCTCCATCATCCGGGCCGCCTCCTCCAGCGGCATTGAGACATCGGCGGTCAGCACGGGCGCATGCATCAGATGGCGCACGCGCAGCCCCGGCCAGCGGGCCCACAGGTGCTCGGACGCGCGCGCGTGCAGCACGTCTGTCTGGCTGAGCATGCCGATCAGCACGCCGTCGGCGTCGACCACCGGCATGCCGCTGATCTCGTGCTCCTCCAGCAGGCGCACCGCATCCGCCGCCGCGACGTCCTGCCCGACGGTGATGGGATCCGGGCTCATCAGCTGGCCGACGCTCAGCACTGTCGTGCCGTCGTTGTCACGCGAGTTCATGCCGCCACCTCCTGCGCCACCTGCGCGGTGACGTCGATCAGCTCCTCGTATGCCGCCCTGATCAGCGCCAGGTTGGCCGCGATGACCTTTGGGCCGCGTTTGCCGAGCGCGCGGGTCAACGGGCCCCGCACCGCCGCCATCAGCTCGTCGAGGGACAGGTTGCGCTCGGCGACGAAGGGCGCCACGCGCAGGAACACGCCGACGAGCGCTGCGCCCTGCATGCGTGTCGCAAGGGCCGGACTGGGCGCGAAGCGCCTGGCCAGGGCGGCCGTGTCGAGCGCCACCACGCGGATGCCGCGCGCGATGATGCGCGCGCGAGCCTCGGCCGGCAGGGAGCTCCAGATGCGCTGTGCCTCGCCCGACGGGCTGTGGACGAAGAGCGTGCCGCCGTCGACCAGGCCGGCCAGCGGATCGCCCTGGCCAAAGGCTGCGACGTCGTACAGCGGCACGAGCTCGACCGCGCGCAGCTCGGCGTGCTGGCGGATCGGCTCGCCGGCGACGGTCAGGTAGTACGTCGTGGGCAGCCCGCGCTTCTCCGAGCCGTAGCGTGGGTACGCCTGGACGTGCAGGCCGAACAGCTCGGCGACCACGCCGGCCAGCAGCTGGTTGGTGGTGACGGAGCCGTAGCCGCCGACGCTGTGGCCGCGCAGCGAGTACGCGCCCGCCGGCCGCAGCTCGATCGGCTCGGGCGCCAGCGCGAGCGGGTGGTCGACGCCGAGGACGGCGTACGGCCGGGCCGTCATCTCCTGCTTGTCGCCCAGCCAGCGGTAGACAGCCAGGAGGTCGCCGGCCGAGACGTCGCGCGAGCCCAGGCCGGCCGACGCGGCCACGACGCGCGGGATGCGCTCGCCCGTCGCCGCGGCGCGGTCAGCGAGGGCGGACTTCAGCTCACGCGCCAGCGGGTTGGCCGAGGCGGCCGGCTCGTCGGTCCGCTCGACGACGGCGACGCTTTTCGCGCCGGACAGCGCCTCGGCCAGCTGGGTAGCCGGGAAGGGTCGGAATGAGGTCAGGCTGATCGCGCCGGCGCGGACGTCGTGCGCGCGGAGGTGCTCGACGACGTCGGTCAGGCTATCGGCGATCGTGCCCATCGCGACGACGATGTGCTGCGCGTCGTCTGTCTGGTAGGCCTCAACCGCGCGGTGGCGGCGACCGGTCAGCGTGGCCCACTCGGCCATCGCGCTTTCGAGCGCGCCCGGGATCTGGTCGTACCACGCTCGCTGGGCGATGCGGCCCTTCATGTACGCGTCCTGGTTCTGGACGACGCCGCTCATCAGCGCCTCGGCCGGGTCGAACAGGTCGCGGATCCGCTCCCGCGGGTCACCGACGAACTCGCGCAGCAGCTCGTCCTCGGGCAGCAGCACGTTCTCCTGCGTGTGGGTCGTCAGGAAGCCGTCCTGGACCACGAAGAAGGGCGTGTCGGTCTCCTCCGCGACGCGGCGCGCAATCGGGGCCAGGTCGGCGACATCCTGCGCGTTACGCGCGAAGAGGATGCCCCAGCCCGTGTCCGCGATGGCCATCACGTCGTCGTGTCCGGCGTGGATGTTGAGCGCCTGGCTGGTCAGCGCCCGAGCACCCACGTGAAAGACGACCGGCAGGCGCTTGCCGCTGATGACGTGCAGCACCTCCTTCATCAGCACCAGCCCCTGGCCGGCGGTGAAATTGGTCACCCGTCCGCCGGCCAGCGCAAAGCCCTCGGCCGCGGACGCGGACGAGTGCTCGGATTCGGGCTCGAGGAATGCGAGCGGCGTGCCCCACAGGTTCTGCTGGCCATCCGCCACCGCCGCCTGATAGAGGGCCGCCATCGTCGTCGAGGGCGTGATCGGGTAGGCGCAGCAGCCCTCAGAAATGCGCGTCTCGACGTGGGCCACGGCCTCCGAGCCGTCAATGATTGACGGCACTCCGGGGAAACGTGGCCGCGCAGCACTCAGGCTCATGGTTCGAGGATGCCCCGATTGCCTGCTCCTGAGACGTGACACGCGCACCGAAAAGCGTGTGCCGTTCGGCCCTCAGCGGCGGACCCGCGGCTGGCTAGGCTTGGTTCATGACCAGTAAGCGCGCCACCGTGAGCTATGGCGGCCCGGGCCTGCGCTTCCTCGCAGCCACCGAGTCAGGGCACGCCGTCGCCTTCGACGACGAGACCGGCGACACGGGCGCCCGTCCGTTGGAAGTCGTGCTCGGCGCGCTCGGGAGCTGTACCGCGATGGATGTGCTGTCGATCCTGCGCAAGAAGCGCCAGCCGGTCGACTGGTATCGAGTGCGTGTCGAGGCCGAGCAGCGTGACGAGTCGCCGCGCGTCTTCACCGCGATCCGGGTGATCCACGAGCTGGACGGCCACGAGGTCGAGCGCGAAGCGGCACGGCGGGCGATCGAGCTGTCAGCCACGCGCTACTGCCCGGTGGGCGCGATGCTCGCCGCCGGCACAGCCAGGCTCAGCCATTGGTTCCTGATGCGCGGCGAGCACCCCGCCGACGACGAGCTGGCACACGTCGTCACGCTCGGCCCGGGTGCGCCGGTCGCCGGGACGAGGACAGGGACCGGGACGGAGCTCGAGGCCGGGGCTGAGCCGGAGGCCGGGGCTGGGGTGCCAAGCCCGGAGAGGCCGTCGTTCACAGCGGGAGGGCGCTTCTCCGCCTAGCGCCCGCCGGCGTGCGCCGCACTCCGGTCGGCCCAACCAATGGGGCCTTCCGGCCCTTCCCGCAGTGCGGCCGGGGAGAGGACCTTCGATGCGTCGCGGGCTCCATGGGCGCCCGCATGGCTCAGCCGCGTCGCGCAGCCAGTGCCGGCGCAAGGAGGTACGGACATGGTGGCAACGACCATTCCCCAGCGAGAGCGCGCGCCGAAGAGTACGGCGTCGATGAAGGCGGCCGTCTTCCACGCGCCGGGCGACATCCGCATTGACGAGGTAGCCCGGCCGACTGCCGGACCCGGCGAGGCGATCGTGCGCGTGACGCTGACGACGATCTGCGGCACCGACGTCCACATCCTCAAGGGCGAGTACCCGGTCAAGCCCGGCCTCGTCGTCGGTCACGAGCCGGTCGGTGTCATCTCCGAGCTTGGGCCGGGCGTCACCGGTTACGAGCTGGGCGAGCGCGTCCTGATCGGCGCGATCACACCCTGCGGCCAGTGCCATGCCTGCCTCGCCGGCAAGGCGGCGCAGTGCGGTCACGGCAGCGGTTATGAGGCGCTCGGTGGCTGGCGCTTCGGCAACACGATCGACGGCGCCCAGGCCGAGTACCTGCGCGTGCCATATGCCCAGGCGAACCTGGCGAAGGTGCCTGAGTCGCTGACCGACGAGCAGGTCGTGCTGCTGGCCGACATCGCGTCGACCGGCTTTGCCGGTGCCGAGTCAGGCGGCGTGAGGATAGGTGACACGGTGGTGGTCTTCGCCCAGGGCCCGATCGGCCTGTGCGCCACGGCCGGCGCGAAGCTGATGGGCGCGGCGCACGTGATCGGCGTCGACGGGGATCCGGCGCGAGCCGAGACGGCCCGCCGCATGGGCGCCGACATCGTCCTCGACCCGGCCGGCACAGATGTCGTGGCTGAGGTCAAGCAGATGACCGGCGGGCTTGGCGCCGACGTTGCCATCGAGGCCCTCGGGCTGCAGGAGACGTTCGAGAACGCCCTGCGCTCCATCCGGCCGGGTGGCACCCTCTCGAGCCTGGGCGTGTACTCGGGCAAGCTCCAGCTCCCGTACGACGCCTTCGCCGCCGGCCTGGGTGACCACCGCATCGTCACGACCCTCTGCCCGGGCGGCAAGGAGCGCATGGCACGGCTGATGCGGATGGTCGAAAACGGGCGCTTCGATCCCTTGCCGCTGATCACCCATCGATTCACGCTGGATGAGATCGGCGAGGCTTACAGGATCTTCAGCAAGCGTCTCGACGGCGTGCTCAAGATCGCGATCAAGCCCTGAGCAGGCGGCGCGCCGCACGCCGGCGCTGAGGCAGTCATGGCAGTGCCCGAGCCGCGCCCGGGCACTGCCGCTTCGTCGCCATGGCCCCGCGGCCTACAGCCAGTTGACCTTGCGTGCCTCGTGCTCGAGCTGATCGCGGAAGCGCGGATCGGCGATGGCAATGAGCGCGCGCGCGCGCTCGGGAATGCTGCGGCCCTGCATCTCGGCCACGCCCCACTCGGTGACGATCGTCTCCACGTGGGCCCGAGTCGTGACCACGCCCGCGCCCTCGCGCAGGAAGGGCACGATGCGCGAGACCGTGTCGCCCGCGGCGGTCGACGGCAGGGCGATGATCGCCCGGCCCTCGTCGGCCAGGGCCGCCCCGCGAATGAAGTCCATCTGGCCGCCGACGCCGCTGTACATCCGCGCGCCCATCGAATCGGCGCACACCTGGCCGGTCAGGTCGACCTCGATGGCAGAGTTGACCGCGACCATCCGGCTGAAACGGCGGATGACGGCCGTGTCGTTGGTGTACTCGACCGGTCGCATCTCGACCATGGGGTTGTCGTCGACCCAGTCGTAGAGGCGCTGGGATCCGAGCATGAACGTGGCCACGATCTTGCCGACGTTGATCTCCTTTGCCCGGCCGGTCACGACGCCGGACTCGACCAGGTCGAGCACCACGTCGGTCATCATCTCGGTGTGCACGCCAAGGTCGCGCTTGTCGCGCAGGCCCTCGGCGACTGCCGTCGGGATGGCGCCGATGCCCATCTGGAGGGTCGCCCCATCAGGCACGAGGTCGGCGACGTGCTGGCCGATCCGCCGCTCGACGTCGCCGATCTCGCCGTAGGCATGGCCGTATGGCGGCACGTCTACCTCGACACCGAGGTCGATGTCGTCCACGTGGACGAAGCTGTCGCCGAGCGTGCGCGGCATCGCCCGATTGACCTGGGCGATGACGGTCCTTGCGACTCGGATGGCACTCGGCAGGGCGACGACCGAGGTGCCCATCGAGCAGTAGCCGTGCCGATCGGGCGGGGAGACGTTGATCAGCACCGCGTCGAGTGGCAGGATCCCTCGGCGGAACAGCGTCGGGATGTCAGACAGGAAGGCCGGGATGTACTCGGCCCGTCCCTCGTTGACCGCCCGCCTCGCATTGGGCCCGATGAACAGCGCGCGATGGAAGAAATGGCCGGCCATCTCAGGCGCCAGGTGCGGACCGGGCCCCTCGATGTGCAGGTGGAGCATGCGCACGTCGCGCAGCTCCGGCGCGCGCGCCACGAGAGCGTCGAGCAGCACTGATGGCGCCGCCGCGGCGGCGTGGACGTAGACCTGCTCGCCTGAGCGTATGCCGGCTACGGCTTCGGCAGCTGAGACGAGGCGCATTGGCGCAGTCTGACGTTACTTGCCCGTGCCGGCAGAGCCTGGCTCGGGCACGACGAGCACCGGCCGGCCGGATCGCGCCGCGACCGCGCCGGAGACCGAGCCCAGCAGCGCGGCCCCGATCCGGCCGCGCCTGTGCGTGCCCAGCACCACCAGGTCGAAGTCGCCCGCTCGGGCGTGGCTCACCACCTTCTCTGCCGCGTCTCCCTCGAGCGTCTCTGCCTGGGCGTCGGCCACGCCCTCTGCTCGGGCAATCTCGCGCGCCTGCTCGAGCGTCCGCTCGGCCTCAGCCAGGCGGGGGTGCAGGCGGTCGCCGTAGTCAGGGTCACCGAAGACCGTGGAGGGTCCGCGGAAGACCGAGACGAAGGACAGCTGCGCGCCGCTTTGCGCCGCCAGCCGAGCGGCCACGCGGGCCGGCTCGAGCGACGCGTCAGCGCCGCCCACGGCGGCGAGAATTCGCTTGAACATTCGTCGTGCTCCTCGTGTTGGGGGCGCACTCGTGTGGGCGCTCCAAGCCGAGACTAATTGGCCGCCGCCCGCGCGACAGGTGCCAAAGGTTGCTATATCCGGCGGGCCGGACGGCACGCCCCTGGCGCCGTCTCAGGCTGACCCTCAGTGGCCGCCGCCGTCGGTCATCTCGACCTCGCCTGACTGGAACAGGCCCAGCGCGCCGCGGCCGACGAAGTTGAAGGCGTGGGTCACTATCGGGTAGAGGCCGTCCTCGGCGAACTCGAACTCGACGATCGCGCCCTGCGCGGGCGCCAGGTCAACTGCCTGGCTGCCCCAGCTGCCCGGATTGCCGCGGGCAAGGATGACGCCCTCCTTGATGACCGTGTCGAAGATCGTGCCCACGATGTGGAACGAGCTGTCGACGCTCGGGCCCGCGTTGAGCACATAGGCTCGCACGCGGTCACCGGTCTCGACGCGGATCGGGTGGTCGAGGTACTGGTTGGCGACGCCGTTGAAGACGACGAACTCTGGTGCCGGCGCGGCTTCGGCCGCCTTGGTCAGGCTGACGGGCTGCGCCTGCGGTCCGAGATACCACTCGCTCTGCACGAACGCGAACTCGTGGTCCACCTCCGGCAGGCCGCCGACGGGCTCGACGATGACCATGCCGTACATCCCGTTGGCGATGTGGTGCAGGGCGGGCGATGTCCCGCAGTGGTACATCCAGACGCCGGCGTAGTTGGCCCGCCACTCGTAGATCAGCTCCTCGCCGGGGTTGATCGATCGCATCTCGTCGTTCCACGCGACCATGCTCGAGTGGAAGTCGATCGAGTGCGGCATCTGGTTCTCAGCCGGGTTGATCAGCCGCACGCGGACGAGGTCACCGACCTTGACCCTGATCACAGGGCCCGGCACCGTGTCACCAAACGTCCAGACCTTCTGTACGAAGCCCGCCGCGACGACCATCTCGCGCTCGGTCATGACCAGGTCGATCTCGTGCACCTCGCCCTCGAGCAGCGCCGGGGCCGCCGGGTCGTAGAGGACGGGCTCGGGCGCATTGGGGTCAGGCTCGACGACGGCGGTTGCGGGCGTCGCGGGATGGCCGTTGTCAGGCGGCGCTGTTGGAGCGCCTGCCGAGCCGCCGGCGACGCTGATCGTGCCCGTCATCCCGGCCTCGGCATGTCCCGGCACGCTGCAGATGAACGACATGCTGCCGGCTGGCAGGACGACCTCGACCGTCACCGACTCGCCGGCAGCGACCATCGGCGTGGCCTGGCCGTCCTCGAAGACCAGGTCGTGCGGGATCGCGCCTTCGTTGACCAGTGTCAGCTCGTAGCGTCCGGCAGCCTCGACCGAGATGCTCGCCGGCTCGAAGCGCAGCTCGTGGGCGCGGATCTCGATCTGGCCGATCACGCTCTCGTCCGTGGGCCGCTCGGTCGGAGCATTCGCGACCGGCGAGGCGGCGGGCGAGGCCAGCGGAGCCGCGGGTGTGGGCCCGTTGGGTGCGAACGTCCAGCCGGGGCGCCCGATCGGGTTGGTCGCGCAGCCGGCGAGCAGGGCACCGATGACGGTGAGAGCGCCGAGCTTGAGCAGTGAGCGCATGTCAGACCCTCCAGCAGTCCCCGTGTTGCAGCAAGAACGCTAAGTAACTTAATGATAGTTTTGTGGCGGTGCATGGGCCATTCGGCCTGTTTCGTGCGCCACAATCGCTGCCGAAAGGAGCAGCCGTGCGACTGGAGCTGACCCGCCGTGCTGACTACGCTGTCAGGGCCAGCCTTGCGCTCGCCCGCTCGACAGCCGGGCTTCGCTCTGGCCGCGCCCTTGCCGACGAGACGGCGATACCGCCTCGCTTTGTCGCCCAGGTGATGGGCGACCTGGTAGCCGCCGGCCTGGTGGAGGCGCGCACGGGCCGGGCGGGGGGCTACAGGCTGGCACGCTCTCCCGACGCGATCACGATCCTGGCCGTGGTCGAGGCGGTGGAGGGAGATGCTCGCCGGCGGACCTGCGTGCTGCGCGCCATGCCCTGTTCGCGCGACGGCGTGTGCGAGGTCCACGAGGTCTTCAGCAGGGCGCAGGACGCGCTGCTCGAGCAGCTGGCCGGTGCCAGCCTTGCCTCAGTCGTGGGCGGGTCAATGGGAGGGCCATCGGGACGGCCGGATACGTGACCTGCGGCCCTGCCGTGGGGCCGCTGCAAGGGCAAATCTGTGTCCATGTCCAGCGAGTCGAGATCACCGGTCACCGTCAGGCGGGTCCGGCCGTCCGATCAGTCGGGCCTGCGCGACTTCTACGCTGCGCTGTCAGCAGAGAGTCGGCGGGCGCGCTTCCTCGGCCTCTCGCCGGGCCTCTCCGAGGCGCAGTCGCTGTCGTTCTGTACGCCCGACCACATGCATGGCGAGGGCTTCGTCGCCCTCGCCGACGACCGAATCGTGGGCCATCTGTGCCTCGAGCCATGGGGAGAGCAGGCGCTCGAGCTGGCTGTCGCCGTGGCCGACGACTGCCAGGGGCAGGGCATCGGCCGGCGGCTGTTCGAGGCGGCCGTCCTGTGGGCCCAGCAGCGCGGCGCGCTCGCCCTGGTCGCGAGCGCGTACGCGGACAACGCGCGAGTGCTGCGCCTGCTCAGCTCGGCGCCCCACCAGCCGGTCGTCCGTGGCCCGGACGCCGGGGTGGTAACGGTCACCATTCCGCTTCAGGGGCCGTTGCCAAAGAGCTGGCGCCGTCCCGAGGCGCTGCCGGCGGGCCGGTCAGCAGGCCGCGCTAGAGGCCCGTGCCACGTCGTTTGGCGACGAAGGCGGCCGCCTGTGCGCGACGCTGCAGGTTGAGCTTCGAGAGAATCGAGCTGACGTAGTTCTTGACCGTCTTGTCAGACAGGAACACGTCGCCCGCGATCTCCTTGTTGGTCTTGCCCTCTGCGACGAGCAGCAGGATCTTCTGCTCCTGCGCGGTCAGCTGGGCAAGCTCGTCGCTGGCGCCGCTAGTGGCAATGCGCCGGACACGCTCGAGGACCTTCTCTGTCACCGCCGGGTCGAGCAGCGACTCGCCTCGTCCGACCGCCTCCAGCGCGGCAACCAGGTCGCGACCGCGGACCTGCTTGAGCAGGTAGCCGCTGGCGCCGGCAATGATCGCCGAAAAGACGGCCTCCTCGTCCGGGTAGCTGGTCAGGATCACGACCCGGGTCTCGGGCAGCTCGTCGCGGATCTCGCGGCAGGCCTCGATGCCCGATCCGTCCGGCAGGCGGACATCCATCACCACCAGGTCGGGCCTGAAGCGGCGGGCCATGTCAAGTGATTCGGCGGCCGAGCCCGCCTCGGCGACGACCTGGAAGTTGGGTCGCCGGCCGAGCATTGCCACCAGGCCCTGGCGCACGACCTCGTGGTCGTCGACGATGAGCAGCCTCAGCTGGCGGGGGACCTCCTGCTCAGTCATTCGGCAGCGGTAGCGGCAGCTCGAGCTCGACGCGCGTGCCCGCTCCAGTCTCGCTCAGGATGCTGAGTGCTCCACCAAGGCTGTCTGCCCTGGCGCGCAGGTTTGTCAAGCCGTGGTGCTCCTCGCTGTGCGTGACGTCAGGGTCGAAACCCCGCCCATTGTCGCCGATGACCAGCCGCAGCGTTCCCTCCGAATGGCGCAGCTCGATCTCCGCGCGGCTGGCACCTGAATGGCGGGCGACGTTGCTCAGCGCCTCGCGAGTGATCGCCAACAGGTGCGCCGCGGCGCCAGGGGGCAGCTCCGGCAGGGGCTCCTCCAGGTGCAGCTCGAGATCGGTCAACGTGCCCAGGTGGAACTCGTTGCCCAGCGAGCGCAGCCCGCTCGCGAGGTCGGCGTCCTCCAGCAGCTCCGGCTCGAGCCCGAGGATGAAGTTGCGGATGTCGCGGATCGTGCCGTGGATGTTGTCGATCGCGCGGTCGACGCGCGCCGTCCCGTCGGCCGGGTCGTCAGCCATGATCTCGGGCACGTCCTCGAGCGACAGGGCGACGGCGTAGAGGCTCTGGATGATGCCGTCATGCAGGTCCTGCCCAATGCGCTGCCGCTCGCTGACGATGGCCAGCCGCCCCACCTCCTCGTGCAGCCGGGCGTTCTCGATGGCGATCCCGGCGTGCAGCGCGAACATCTCGACGAGCCGCTGATCGGCCTCGGAGAAGGTGCGCGCGCCCTGCTTGTTGGTCAGATAGAGGTTGCCGACCGACATGCCCTTGCTGCGCACCGGCACGCCGAGGAACGAGTGCATCGCCGGGTGGTGTGGGGGGAAGCCGGCGCGTCGCGGATCCGTGGCGATGTCGTCTATCCGAAAGGACCGATCCTCTCGGATGATCAGCCCAAGCAGGCCTTTGCCGCGCGGCAGTGCACCGATCCGCGCCCGCTCCTCGTCGCTGATGCCGCTGGTCAGGAAGCGCTCGAGATAGCCATCGTGGCCGATGATGCCAAGGGCCGCGTACTGGGCGGCTGACAGCTCGCGCACGCGGTTGACGATCAGCTGCAGGACGCGCTCCAGCGGCTGAATGCCGGCAATTCCGCGGACGGCGGCGTCGAGCGCGGCGAGCCGCAGCCCGGCAGCACGTGCCTCGGCGCGCGACCAGGCAGCGTCAAAAGCCATCTCGAGCGCGTGCGCCGCCGCGCGCAGGTCGGACGCGTCGGCCGGAAGCCAGGCACGCCCGAGGGTGAAGCTGCCGCCACTGCCATAGAGCGTGTACTCGATCGAGCCGGCCTTTGCCGTCTCGGGCGCGATTTCAGCGTGGCTGCCCACGCCGACGGCCAGAGGCGGCAGGGGAGCGGCATCGATCTCCAGGTAGGCGCCCTCGCACCGGTAGGCGGCGACGAGCCGGGCGAGCGCAGACGTCAGACGCTGCCGTCGGGCCTCGGTGGGGTCTGCCTGCCAGCCATCGAGCTCCTCTAGCGCCTCCTGGAGCGGCAGCGGTCGACCACGCGTGACGTCCATCGCGCGGAGGCTAGCACCGGCCGGTCACGCGGTGCCGGCCGGGTCCGCTCCGCCCGCGGATTACGGGCCAAAGGTCACTGGCCGCCTTCGCTCGGCCAGCCCATCCTCCGATGGTGGCCGTAATGACCTGCGGGGGTTTCTGCTGATGGCTGTGGCGCGATCGATGGCTGGGCTTGAGGCTGCGCAACCGACTTCCGACCCCGACCCGGCGCCCGTTCAAACGATGCATGGCCGCATCCGCTCGATCCTCCTTGCGACAGACCTGACGCATGTCTCTGACGACGCGACCGGCCAGGCGATCGACCTTGCGGCGTCACTTGGCGCCCGGCTGCTGGTGGTCAACGTCATCGATCCGACAGAGCAGGGCAGCGGCTTGCGCAGTCGCGTGGACCAGCTCCGCGCCGACCGAGAGCCCGAGCTGCTGGCGGTCATCGAGCGCGCCCGCAGCAAGGGCGTCGAGGCGGCCTACCTACTCTGGACGGGTGAGCCCGGGCCGGGCATCGTTGCTGCCGGCCAGGCCGAGGGCGTCGACCTGATCATCGTCGGCACGCGCGGTCTCGACCGCGCCGGCCGCTTCCTGCTCGGCAGCGTCTCGGA
>Ga0247719_1000391_pt1 | contig 27229 bp, 29 predicted proteins | sample 41E_DmetaG_FD_189046 | JGI IMG/M metagenome (GOLD analysis project Ga0247719, IMG submission 189046) | Soil microbial communities from hillslope of Landscape Evolution Observatory, University of Arizona, Oracle, AZ, United States - 4-1-E_D | ecosystem: Engineered > Artificial ecosystem >...
GGCGCCGCCCGGGGCGGTGGCCCGGCGAAGAACAAGAAGCAGCCGGCGGGGCGGACGACGCCGTCCAAGAACCAGAATCGCAATCAGAACCAGAGTCAGGGGAAGGGAAAGCGACCGCCGCCCTCACCGCGGCCCAAGGGGTTGCCGGCGCCCGGGAAGGGCGGTCGGCCCGGTGGGTCGGGCGGTGGGGCGACCGGGAACAGCTCGAACGGGAACGGCACGTCGGCCAAGAACTCCCGGAGGAAGGAGAGCTAGACGTGGAATGGGTGGAGGTGACGGCAAAGACCGTCCAGGAAGCGAAGGAAGAGGCGCTCGACCGGCTCGGCGTCGACGAGAGCGAGGCCGAGTTCGAAGTGCTCGAGGAGCCGAAGGCCGGTCTCTTCGGCCGCCTGCGCTCCGAGGCCCGGGTACGAGCCCGGGTGGCTCCGACCGCGGTGCGGCCCAAGGTGGAGCGAGGCGCCCGCCGTCGAGGTCGCAGCAAAGACCGCGCCGATGGGAACGGGCCGGCGGCTCCCGAGCCGGGCGCCGCCGCGGCCGCCCCTGCCCTGGGCGACGCCGCCGCGGGGCGGTCGCCCAACGGCGGTGGGCGGGCGGCGCGGCCGCCACGCAACGAACGACGCAGCAAGCCACCCACCGACAAGGGAGAAGCCATGGACGACGGACGGCAGGCCGAGGGCGACGCCGGTGAGGTGGGCGAGGAGTTCCTGAACGGGCTGATCTCCGCGTTTGGCGTCCAGGGAACGGTGACCCGAACCGTGCTCGACGACGGGGACACCCTCGAGTTGGCGGTGGACGGCAGTGACGTCGGCATGCTGATCGGGCCGCGGGGAGCGACGCTGTCCGCCATTCAGGAGCTGACCCGCACCGTGGCCCAGCGCAAGGCGGCCGAGGGCCAGCCCCGGATCGTGGTCGACGTGGCCGGCTACCGCAAGGACCGCCGGGAGGCGCTCGAACGCTTCACCCGGGAGGTGGCCGACCAGGTCGTCGCCAGCGGCGTCGTCCGTGTGTTGGAGCCGATGCCGCCGGCGGACCGAAAGGTGGTGCACGACACGGTGAACACCATCGACGGCGTGTCGACCACGTCGGAGGGCGAGGAACCACGCCGGCGGGTGGTCATCCAGCCCGACGCAGGCTGAGCGACCCGGCGACCGCCGGGTCCGAGGTGCTCCTCTCGGTGCTGGAGGACGCCCGGGGACTCGGATTCCTCGGTCCGGGGCCGGTCGAGGCTCACCTGGAGCATGCGTCGGGGTTCGCCGCCGCGCTGGAACGGGACGGCGGCGCGAAGTGGGAGGCACCGGCGCGCGCCGTCGACCTGGGCAGCGGGGGTGGCGTCCCGGGTTTGGTGCTGGCCCTGCGGTTCGGCGCCACCGAGTGGCTGCTGGTCGAGGCCGCGGCCCGGCGGGCGGCCTTCCTGCGAGGGGCAGTGCGCATGCTGGGCCTGGCCGACCGGGCGCAGGTGGTGCAGGAACGGGCCGAGGTCGTGGGGCGGGCGCCGGCGTACCGGAGGAGGTTCGATCTGGCTGTGGCCCGGAGCTTCGGGCCGCCGGCTGTGGTGGCCGAGTGCGCGGCGCCGCTGCTGCGGGTGGGAGGACGGGCCGTGGTCAGCGAGCCCCCCGGCGGGGCGCCGGCCCGCTGGCCTGTCGAGGGACTGGCGCCGCTCGGCATGGCTCCGGGCCCGGCGGTGATGGCGGCCGGCGCGGCGTACCAGATCCTCCGCCAGGCGCAGCCGTGCCCCGACCGCTGGCCTCGCCGGGTGGGCATCCCGACGAAGCGGCCGCTCTTCTGACCCACGCGGCGCGACGGGCGGTCGTGGCGTCGAGGTGCGTGGTGGCCTGGACGGCACCCTCCTGTCCGATCTCGGCGAAAAAAACCCTAAACCCAATGTTCCACGTGAAACAGAGCTTGACCCTTGCGATCCACGTGGGACAATGCCCCGATGGAGGACGAGCACAGCAACGGCGGTGTCGGCTGGTCCCCGGCCGGTCAGGTGGCAACCGGGCTCGATCGCGACGCGGGGAGCGAGGTGATCGAGGTCACGCCCGACCACGCGGGGCTCTCCTCTGATCCCGCGGCCCATTGGTCGGCCCCTCCGCGGCCCGAGGAGCGCCAAGTGGACGCCTCCGCCGACCCTGCGCCCGACCGGGGCCGGCCCCGATCCGACGTGGTGCGCGCCCTCCCCCGCTTCATGGCCATCGCCAATCAGAAGGGCGGGGTGGGCAAGACGACGACCGCCGTCAACCTGGGCGCGGCGCTCGCCGAAGCGGGGTACCGGGTGCTGGTCATCGATCTCGACCCCCAGGGCAACGCCACCACCGGTCTGGGCATCAACGCCCGAGACCTCCAGTCGTCGATCTACGACGTCCTGCTCAACGACGTGCACCTCGAGGACTGCATCGAACCGACCGGGGTGCGCAACCTCTTCCTGGCGCCGGCCACCATCGACCTGGCCGGCGCGGAGATCGAACTGGTCCCCGCTTTCAGCCGGGAGCTGCGGCTGCGCCGGGCCCTGGAGCGGGTGGGCGACGACTACGACTTCACCATGATCGACTGCCCGCCGTCCCTGGGGCTGCTCACCGTCAACGGCCTGGCCGCGGCCAGTGAGGTCGTCGTCCCCATCCAGTGCGAGTACTACGCGCTGGAGGGCCTGGGCCAGCTCCTGCGCAACGTCGAGCTCGTCCAGCGCAACCTGAACCCCACCCTTGAACTGGGAGCCATCATCCTGACCATGTACGACGCCCGGACGAAGCTGTCCGACCAGGTCACCAAGGAGGTGCGCCGGCACTTCGGCGCCAAGGTGTGCCGCAACATCGTGCCCCGCACCGTCCGGTTGTCGGAGGCGCCCTCGTTCGGACAGCCCATCATCGTGTTCGACTCGACCTCGCGAGGCGCCATCGCCTACCGCGAGCTGGCCAAGGAGGTGAGCGGTGGCGCGCCAAGGCGGGCTGGGTAGGGGACTGGGGGCGTTGATCCCCCCCCGCACCACGACCGACGACGCGGAGTCGATCTACCAGGAGCTGCCCGTCGGCGCCATCTCCCCCAACGCCCGCCAGCCCCGCACCCAGTTCGACGAAGAGGCGCTTGCCGCCCTCACCGCCTCGGTTCGGGAGCTCGGCGTGCTCCAGCCCGTCCTCGTCCGGGCCACGGGCGGCGGGGCCTACGAGCTCATCGCCGGCGAGCGCCGGTGGCGGGCGGCCAAGCGGGCCGGCCTGTCGATGATCCCCGCCATCGTGCGCACCGTCGACGACACGGTGTCGCTCGAGCAGGCCCTGGTGGAGAACGTCCAGCGGGAGGACCTCAATCCCCTCGACGAGGCCGCCGCCTACCAACAGCTGCTGGAGGACTTCCACCTGACCCACGACGAGCTGGCGTCGCGCGTCGGCAAGAGCCGGGCCGCCATCTCGAACACCCTCCGGCTTTTCCAGCTCCCGCCCACCGTGCAGCGGTTCGTCGCCGAAGGGCGCCTTACCGCCGGCCACGCCCGGGCCCTGCTCACCACTCCGGATCGGGGCTACCAGGAGGTCCTGGCCCAGCGCATCGTCAGCGACGGCATGTCGGTGCGGGCGGTGGAGGAGGCAGCCCGCCAGCACAACGCCGGCGCCGACACCGCCCGAGCGCCCGAGAACGCCAACGCCGCCGCGGGCACGGGCGCCACTCGCCGGCTGCGTCCGCCCGGGCTCCTCGAGCTCGAGGATCTGCTCTCCACCCACCTCGACACGCGTGTCAACATCACCATGGGCAGCTCCAAAGGGGCCAAGGGCAAGGTCACCATCGAGTTCGCCACCCTGGAGGACCTGGAGCGCATCTACCGGGCCATGACGCCCACGCAGGTCGCCGCCGACTAGCTCTGTCCCCCCGTCGCCGCCGGCACCATCCTGGTGACCAGCGCACAGCCCAGCCACGTCGTCACCGGGACCGCGCTGATGAGCCCCAGGCTGCCCACGAGGGTCTGCACGATCTCCTGGGCGACGATCTCACCGGTGAGAACGTCGAAAAGGCGCCGGTCGGCCACGGTGAAGATGACGAAGAGCGGGAGGGCGGCGCCGGCGTAGGCCAGTACCAGCGTGTCGACGGTGGAGGCGATGTGGTCGCGGCCGATGCGCATGGCCGAGCGGTAGAGGTCCCCGGTCTTGACCGACGGGTTGGCCGCGTGGATCTCCCACACCGCGGAGGCCTGGGTCACCGTGACGTCGTTGAGGACGCCGAGGGCGCCGATGACGATGCCGGCCAGGAGCACGCCGCGGAGGTCGACCGCGCTTCCCAATACCCCCCGGAGGTATGTCCCCTCCTCGGACGACAAGCCGGTGAGCTTCGACGCCCCGACGAAGGCCACGGCCAGCGCCGCGGTCAGGGCCAGCGCCACCAGGGTGCCCAGTAGCGCCGCCGTCGTGCGGGCCGAGACGCCGTGAGTGAGGTAGATGATCACCAGCGCCATCACCGCGGAGCCGACGACCGCGGCGGCCAGCGCGCTGGAGCCGGCCAGGATGGCGGGCAGCACGAACCGGACCAGCACGGCCAGGCTGACGCCCAAGCCGAGCAGGGCGGCCGCCCCCCGCCAGCGGGCCAGACCCACGACGGCCAGACCGAAGAGCAGGCCCAACGCCAGCAAGGGCGCTCGCCGCTGGAAATCCGAGAAGTAGTAGGCCACCGGCTGCCCCGGATCTTCCGCTCGACCGAGGATCACCCGGTCGCCAGCACGCAACGTGGGCTGATCAGGACTCTCCGTGATATCGAGGGTGGTGGACTGGCCGGCCTCGGGGCCCTCGTCGAGCCGTACGGTGACGTCGCGGCACACCAGTGCCACGCCGGGCAGGGCCGACCGGCAGGGCACCACCGGCGCCGCGGTCACCGTGCCGTCCACCAGCTCGACCGGTGACCCCAGGCCGGCCGAGCGGTCACGCGGCGACGGCGGCGGCCACAGGACCACCAGCCCGACGAGGGTGGCCATGACGAACCCCCCGACGACGCCGACGAGGAGCCGGCGGAGGGGCCGGGGGAGCCTTAGCGGCTCGGCAGACGCCGGCGGCGGTCCGTGGGTGTGGGCCAAGGGCGACAGTGTGGCCCGCGCGCCGACGGGCCGCCCTTCGGCCGGCACCGAGGCGGCGGGGACCACCGCCTCGCAGGCATGGGCGGCAACGACATGCTTTTCGGCGGCGGCGGCCCGGCGTGCCCGACCTCGAGGTGCGCTTCGGATGCCGCCGAACTGACGGGGCCACGGGCCGCCGCCCCGGCCCGTCGGTGGCCGAGGCCCCGCCGCGACCTCGACGAGTCGCCGGGTATCGACCGGTTGGTCCGACGTCTAGCTCAGGCGGCTCCGCAGGGCCCCTGGGTCCCCCCAGGACAGCGAGGCCGGGCCTCTAGCCGCCCCATGCCATGTGCACGTGGACCGGCGAGGCCGGCAGTGACCTACCAGATCACGGCCTCCAACGGCGCGACGCCACGGCCGGTGGGGACGGCGCGGCCGGCGCGCTCCACCCGCGGATTCGTCTGACCGCAGGCGTTACGGGTTGGGCGAGCCCCCGTGGACCGGCCCGAGGCCCTCGCCGATGTCCTGGCGGGCGCCCTTGTCGAGCAGCTCGTCGGCGTTGGCGGCCGCGGCCTCCGAGGAAGGCCCAGTGCCCTGGACCCGCTGGCCGCCCCCACCGCCTTGGGTGCGGACGACGGTCTCGTTCCCGGCGCCGTCGAAGACGGAGATCTCCGACACACCGGTCTCGGTGGCAAACGGGGCGCGGACGCCTTCGCCCTCGCCGGCACGGTGCTGCGGGTGGTCGGTGTCGCCGGCCACGCCCTCTTGACGGTTTCCTTGTTCGCTCATGGTCGCTCCCTACCCAGGCCGCCGGAGGAGCCAACCCGCAGAGGCACTAGCGTGACCCTTGGTGGCCGACCAGGCGAAGTTCGCAGATGTGGCGATGGAGCACATGCCCTCGCTGTACACCGCCGCCCTGCGTATGACCCGCAACCCGGCCGACGCCGAGGATCTCGTCCAGGAAACGTACTTGAAGGCCTACCGGGGGTTCGGGGGCTTCACCGAGGGCACGAACCTCAAGGCCTGGCTGTACCGCATCCTGACCAACACCTATATCAACGCCTACCGGGCCAAGAAGCGTCGCCCGGAATCGTCCGACATCGACGACCTGGAGAACTTCTACCTCTACCGGCGCCTGGGCGGCCTCGAGGGTGCGACGGCCGGCCGCAGCGCCGAGGACGAGGTCCTCGACCACTTCACCGAAACCGAGGTGAAGGAGGCCATCGAGGCCTTGCCCGAGCAGTTCCGGATGGCCGTGCTGCTCGGTGACGTGGAAGGATTTTCCTACAAGGAGATCGCCGAGATCCTCGACGTGCCCATCGGAACGGTGATGAGCCGTCTCCATCGCGGAAGAAGGGCGCTCCAGAAGCGGTTATACGAATTCGGACGTCAGCGTGGACTGGTACCCGAGCGTGAGGGGACACATGGATGAGCATTGTTTAGAGGCAGTGGAGCTGCTGTACCACTACCTCGACGGCGAGCTCACCGACGAACGACGAATCCTCATCCAGCACCACCTCGACGACTGCCCGCCGTGCTTCGACGCCTACGACTTCGAAGCGGAGCTGCGCATCGTCGTGCGGCAGAAGTGCCGCGACCGCGTGCCGGAGAGTCTCGTCGACCGGGTGGCGAAGGCCCTGCGAGAAGTGGACTCCAGCGCGGAATAGCGGAACGTCCCCGCCGGTTGGCTTGGGCATGTCCGAAGGATCTGTCGCAGGGCACCCGATTGCGGGGAACGACCGGCCGTCGAAGGCGTACAAGGCCGGCCGCACCTGTCGCGAGACCGGGTGCTCAACCATCCTGTCCATCTACAACGACGGGGCGTTCTGCGCGCAGCACGCACCGATGGTCGTCCCCCGGGTACGCGGAAAGAAGATTGCATAGTCGGCCTTTGGCCGACCCGAACTGCTACGTGCCGCCTGCGGCGGCCGTTCTGCTGTTCCGACGAGGCAGGCAGCTGCGCTGCGCCTCGTCGGTGAAGGCGGCCCTTACGGGCGCTTTCAGGGCGACAGTCGGCCTTTGGCCGACCCGAACTGCTACGTGCCGCCTGCGGCGGCCGTTCTGCTGTTCCGACGAGGCTGACAGTCGGCCTCTGGCCGACCCGAACTGCTACGTGCCGCCTGCGGCGGCCGTTCTGCTGTTCCGACGAGGCAGGCAGCTGCGCTGCGCCTCGTCGGTGAAAGCGGCCCTTACGGGCGCTTTCAGGGCGACAGTCGGCTTTGGCCGACACGACACAACTGCTACGTGCCGCCTGCGGCGGCCGTTCTGCTGTTCCGGCAGGCAGCTGCGCCAGCCACACAACTCCAGGCGTCTGAAGTGAAGTAGTCCCCGCCAGCCGGAACCACACCCCTTCCGGGTCGTCGAGCTGCGCTCGACTGCGGCGGCCGCTCGTCGAGCGAAGCTCGGCTGGGGGTGGAGTACGGCGGCCGGTACGATCGGCGGGATGGAGCTCCTTCTCTCGGCCGCCAAGCCGTGGACCTACTGGATCGCACCCATGGTCCTCGTGCTCTCCGTGCTGGCTGTGTTGGCGTACATCCTGATGTACGTGTTCAAGGTCGTGGCCGCCAAGTACCCCAAGACCTGATGGCCGGCCCGATCGCCTGGGACACCGCGGAGCGGGTCGCCATCCGAGTGGCCGGTCGAGAGCCGCTGGCCGAGTCGTACCACTACTCCTCGCTCGAGCCGGACTTCCGGGAGTTCACCGCCGAGGCCGAGGCGTTGGTCGAGGCCGAGACCGGCCTCACGTCCCTCGCCGGCCCGGCCCGGGCCCGAGTCACCGACCGCGCCGGCTGGATCCGGGCCAATCTGGCCTCCTTCCAGCGGCTGCTCCGGCCCCTCACCGACCGCCTCGCCGAGCGGATGGAGAACACCAAGGTGGCCCCCGTCGGCCGGCAGATCGCCGGCGCCGAGGTCGGCGCACTGCTCGGCTGGATGTCGACGCGTGTCCTGGGCCAGTACGACATGCTGGTCATCGAGACCGAGAACCCCGAGGACCAGGACCTCGTCTACTACGTCGGCCCCAACGTGCTGGCCCTCGAGAAGCGCTACGGCTTCCCGCCCCGGGAGTTCCGCCTGTGGCTGGCCCTCCACGAGGTCACCCACCGAGTGCAGTTCACCGGCGTGCCGTGGCTGCGGCCGTACTTCCTGTCCCTGGTCGACGACAGCCTGTCGTCGTTCGACCCCGACCCCAAGAAGATGGTCGAGTCGCTCAAGCGGGCCGTGGCCGAGGCCCGCGCCGGTCGCAACCCCCTCGACGAGGGCGGGATCGTCACCATCCTGGCCACCCCCGAGCAGCAGTTGGTCATCCAGCGCATCGGCGGGCTCATGAGCGTCCTCGAGGGCCACGGCGACCTGGTCATGGACCGGGCGGCCACCGACCGGGTGCCGAGCGCCGAGCGGTTCAGCAGCGTGCTCCACGACCGGCGGCAGGCCAACGGTGCGGCCCGGATCATCCAGAAGCTCCTCGGGGTCGAGGCCAAGCTCAAGCAGTACGAACAGGGCGAGAAGTTCCTCGAGACCCTCGAGGCGGCCGGCGGCGAGGGGATCGAGCTGCTGTGGCGGGGCCCCGAGTACCTCCCCGACCTGGCCGAGATCCGCGACCCGCAGCGCTGGCTGTCCAGAGTGACCGAGGCGCAAGCACAGACGGCGTGAGGTACCGGGCCCTCCTGGTCCGCTGCACCTTTCCGCGGCCCGGCGCCGCGGTGACCTGCGCCGTCTCCGGCGGTGCCGACTCCCTCGCCCTGCTCGTCCTGGCCGTCGACGCCGGCTGCCGCGTCACGGCCGTCCACGTCGACCACGGGCTGCGCCCGGGCTCGGCGGACGAGGCCGACGCCGTGGGCCACGCCGCCCTCCGCTACGGCGCCGGCTTCCGCAGCGAGAAGGTGCAGGTCGACCCCGGCCCCAACCTGGAGGCCCGGGCCCGTGCCGCCCGCTACGGCGTGCTCCCGCCCGACGTCCTCACCGGCCACACCGCCGACGACCAGGCCGAGACCGTGGTCCTCAACCTGCTGCGGGGCGCCGGCCTCGACGGCCTGGCCGGCATCCGCCCCGGCCTCAGGCACCCGATCCTCGACCTGCGCCGGCACGAGACCGAAGCGATCTGCGCCGGCGAGGGCCTGAAGGCCGTCGTCGACGCCACCAACGCCGATCCGGTCCACCGCCGCAACCGCGTTCGCCACGAGCTCATCCCGCTCATGAACGACATCGCCCAGCGCGACATCGTGCCCATCCTCGCCCGCCAGGCCCGCCTCCTGCGCGACGACGCCGACGCCCTCACCCCCACCCTCGACCCCACCGACGCCGCCGCGCTGGCTGCGGCCGAGCCTGCGTTGGCCCGCCGCGCCGTCCGCCGGTGGCTGACCACGGACCACCCGCCCGACGCCGCCACCGTGGAGCGAGTCCTGGCCGTCGCCCGCAACGAGGCCAAGCGAGCCGATGTGGGGGGGAACCGCAGCGTCGCCCGCACCAGGAACGTCCTGCGCCTGGAGCACTAACGTCCTCGCCGTGCCCGGCCTCGACGACCCCAGCCTGGGAGCGGTCGTCGTCAGCCAGGCCGAGCTCGACGAGCGCATCGCCGCGCTGGGCAGACAAATCACCGAGGACTACGCCGGCCGGGCGCCGCTGCTCGTCGGTGTGCTCAAGGGCGCCTTCGTGTTCATGAGCGACCTGGCCCGGGCCATCGACCTGCCCGTGGAGTTCGACTTCATGGCCGTGTCCTCCTACGGCAGCGCGACCAAGACCAGCGGCGTCGTGCGCATCGTGAAAGACCTCGACATCGACCTGTCCGGCCGCCACGTCATCCTCGTCGAGGACATCGTCGACAGTGGCCTCACGCTGTCGTACCTGCGGAAGAACCTCAAGGCCCGCAACCCCGCCAGCCTCGAGGTCTGCGCCCTCCTGGTGAGGGAGGGCCGCCAGAAGCGCTCGCCGACGCTCAAGTACGTGGGCTTCACCATCCCGCCGGCGTTCGTGATCGGCTACGGGCTCGACGTGGCCGAGCGCTACCGCAACCTGCCCTACGTGTGCATCTGGGACGGCGCCGAAAGCTGAGACACGTACGCCCCGGCGACCAGGCACACTAGGGGGGTGAAGAACCGGTTACCCAAGCTTTTCCGAAGCGCGCCCTTCTGGGTGGTCGTCGCCCTCGTCGCCGTCCTCGTCCTCGGTGGGGTGTTCCGTGGCGACGGCGACCGCAAGAAGCTCCGCCTCGACGAGTTCGAGACCATGGTGGCCGCCGGCCAGGTGAAGACGGCCACCATCGCCGACCGCGACGCCGCCATCGAGGGCGAGCTGGCCAACGGCGACAAGTACAAGGTCAACTACGCCCGCGGGGACACCGAGAAGCAGGTCGACATCCTCCGCCAGGCCGAGGTCGAGACCAAGGTCGACCACCAGCGCGACCCCATCTGGTGGACGATCGTGCAGACCTTCCTTCCCTTCGTGCTGCTCATCGGCGTCTTCCTGTTCGTCATGAACAGCATGCAGGGCGGCGGGAGCCGGGTCATGCAGTTCGGCAAGGCCAAGGCCAAGCAGGTCAGCAAGGACCAGCCCAAGGTGACCTTCGCCGACGTCGCCGGCGCGGACGAGGCCGTCGAGGAGCTGCAGGAGATCAAGGAGTTCCTGGAGGCGCCGGGCAAGTTCCTGGCCATGGGGGCCAAGATCCCCAAGGGCGTCCTGCTCTTCGGGCCCCCGGGCACGGGCAAGACCCTCCTGGCCCGGGCCGTCGCCGGCGAGGCCGGCGTGCCCTTCTTCTCCATCTCCGGCTCCGACTTCGTCGAGATGTTCGTCGGCGTGGGCGCCAGCCGCGTACGCGACCTCTTCGAGCAGGCCAAGAACTCCGCCCCGGCCATCGTGTTCGTCGACGAGATCGACGCCGTCGGCCGCCACCGGGGCGCCGGCCTGGGCGGCGGCCACGACGAGCGCGAGCAGACTCTCAACCAGCTCCTCGTCGAGATGGACGGTTTCGACACCAAGGCCGGCGTCATCCTCATCGCCGCCACCAACCGGCCCGACATCCTCGACCCCGCCCTGCTGCGCCCCGGCCGCTTCGACCGCCAGATCGTCGTCGACCGGCCCGACCTCGAAGGCCGGCGGGCCATCCTCAACGTCCACGCCAAGAACAAGCCGCTGTCCAAGGGGGTCGACGTCGACGTCCTCGCTCGCCGCACCCCCGGCTTCACCGGCGCCGACCTGGCCAACCTCATGAACGAGGCCGCCCTGCTGGCCGCCCGCCGGGGCTTCGACGAGATCGGCATGCCCCAGCTGGAGGAGGCGGTCGACCGGGTCATCGCCGGCCCCGAGCGCAAGAGCCGCCTCATCTCCGACGACGAGAAGCGGGTCATCGCCTATCACGAGGGCGGCCACGCACTGGTCGGCCACGCCCTGCCCGACGCCGATCCGATACACAAGGTCTCGATCATCGCCCGGGGCCGGGCCCTGGGCTGGACCCTCGCCCTGCCCACCGAGGACAAGTACCTCACCTCCCGCAACGCCCTTCGCGACCAGCTGGCCATGCTCATGGGCGGGCGCACGGCCGAGGAGCTGATCTTCGAGGACCCCACCACCGGGGCGGCCAACGACATCGAGCGGGCCACCCAGATCGCCCGGGCCATGGTCACCGAGTACGGCATGAGCGACGAGATCGGGCCCCAGCAGCTGGGACAGAAGAACGGCGAGGTGTTCCTGGGCCGCGAGCTCGGCCACCAGGCCAACTACTCAGACCAGGTGGCGGCCAACATCGACTCGGAGGTCCGCCGGCTCATCGACGAGGCCCACTCCGAGGCGGCCGAGATCATCATCGAGTACCGGGACACCCTCGACCGGCTGGCCGACGCCCTCATGGAGAAGGAGACGCTGGACACGCCCGAGGTCATGGCCCTCCTGGCCGACGTGCCCAAGCGCTCCCGCCGGCCGGCGGCCCCCTCGCCCGGCATCCAGGTCCCGCCCCGCCGCATCCGCCCGTTCGGGACGCCGTAGGTGGCCTCCGCCGGCGTTCGGACGTGGCCGCCGGCGCTGCGGGCCTCGGTGGCGTTCGGCGTCATCGGCTTCGTCTTCCTCGTCATGGGGTTCGTCTCCAGCTCCACCCCCGTCCTGGTGGTCGCCACCACCGCCGGCAGCCTGTCACTGGTGTCCGCTCTGATCTGGCGGGCGCAGCTCATCGAGGCGTGGCGCAAGGAGCACGGCCGCCCGACGCGCGACTGGTGATCGACAAGGCCCGCATCGAGCGGGCGGTGCGGGAGATCCTCGAAGCCGTCGGCGAGGACCCCGACCGAGAGGGGCTGGTCCGCACGCCCGAGCGGGTCGCCGAGATGTACGAGGAGATCTTCGCCGGCCTGGCCGACGGTCCCGATCACCTGGCCGTCACCTTCGCCGCCGACCACGACGAGATGATCATGGTCAAGGACATCCCGCTCTACTCGGTGTGCGAACACCATCTGGCCCCGTTCCTCGGGCGGGCCCACGTGGCCTACATCCCCAACGCTGACGGGCGCATCACCGGCCTGTCCAAGCTGGCCCGTCTCGTCGACTCCTACGCCCGCCGGCCCCAGGTCCAGGAGCGGCTGACCTCACAGATCGCCGACCAGATCGACGAGAAGCTGATGCCCCGCGGCGTCTTCGTGGTCGTCGAGGCGGAGCACCTGTGCATGTCGATGCGGGGGGTGCACAAGCCGGGCACCACCACCGTCACCTCTGCCGTGCGGGGCCTGTTCCGCGACAACGCCGCCACCCGGGCCGAGGCCATGGCGTTCATCCACGGTGGCCGCTGACGTCGTCTGGTCGATGCCGGCGCTCTAGGGCCCCCGATCGACCGAATGCCGGGCGCACTACTCTCTGCGCCGTGAGGGCGTTGGTCATGGGCGTGCTCAACGTCACACCGGATTCGTTTTCCGACGGTGGCCGGTGGCTCGACGCCGGCGCGGCCGTCGATCACGGGCTGAAGATGGTCGAAGAGGGGGCCGACGTGATCGACGTGGGCGGCGAGAGCACCCGGCCTGGGGCCGACCCCGTGCCCGCCGGCGAGGAGTTGCGGCGGATCCTCCCCGTGGTCGAGGCCCTGGCCCCGCACGTGCGGGTGTCGATAGACACCCGGAAGGCCGAGGTGGCCGAGGCCGCCATCGCCGCCGGCGCCACCCTGGTCAACGACGTGTCCGCCTCGCTCGCAGCCGTGGCGAGGGAGGCCGGCGCCGGCTGGGTGGCCATGCACATGCAGGGAGACCCTCGCACCATGCAGCACGCCCCCACCTACGACGACGTGGTGGGGGAGGTGCGGGCGTTCCTCGTGGAGCGGGCCGAGTCCGCCGGCGTGGAGGAGGTCTGGATCGACCCGGGCATCGGGTTCGGCAAGACGATGGAGCACAACCTCACCCTCCTGGCCCACCTCGACCAGCTCGTCGCCACCGGGTATCCCGTCGTGGTCGGCACCAGCCGCAAGTCGTTCCTCGGCCGCCTCACCGGCGACGCCCCGGCGGACGACCGCACGGAGGCCTCGGTCGCCACCGCGGCCTGGGCCCTGGCCCAGGGCGCGGCCATGGTCCGTGTCCACGACGTGGCCCCCACCGTCGCTTCGGCCAGGCTCCTCCGGTCATGAAGGGCAAGTGGGCCAGCGGCATCGCCCCTCGCAACTTCGCCTGGATCATCAAGGGCCGCCTGGCCATCAGCGAGCGCCCGGGCGGCTACGCCCGCTCCCACCGACCCGTCCGCCGGCAGGAAGAGATCATCTGGATCCGCGAGCAGGGTTTCGCGCGCGTGGTCTCCCTGCTGACGTCGCCCCACAACCTGCATGCCTACGACGAGCTCGGCGTGGCCTGGGAGCACATCCCCCTGGCGCTGCACGAGGACCCCAAGGTCATGCTGTCCGAGCTGTACCCCAAGCTTTCAGAGTGGATGGCCAAGGAGGACAAGGTCCTGCTCCACCAGGAAGAGCTGGGCGACCGCCTGCTCGGCGTGGTCGCCGGCTACCTGGTCTGGTCGGGGATGGTCCCGTCGTCGGCCCACGCCATCTCCATCGTCGAGCAGATCAACTCGCGCCAGATGGGCCCGCCAGGCCGTGAGCTGGTGGCCATCGCCCTGACCATGGAGCGGTCGCAGCCCTGACCGACCTCATCCGGCTCCAGGGGTTGCGCCTCGTGGGCACCCACGGCGCGCTGCCCGAGGAGCAGGGCCGGGCCCAACCGTTCGAGGTCGACGTCGACCTCGCCGTCGACCTGGCCACCTCGGGCCGCACCGACGCGCTCGCCGACACCGTCGACTACGGCGCTGTGTCGGACGCCATCGCCGGGGTGGTGACCGGCGAGCAGCACCGCCTGCTGGAGCGGCTGGCCACCCGCGTCGCCGACGAGGTCCTGGCCGTCGACCACCGCATCGCTGCCGTCACGGTGACGGTGCGCAAGCTGCGCCCGCCGCTGCCGGTGGACCTGGCCTCGGCCGGCGTCACCATCACCCGCGGCTCGTGAGGGCCTACCTCGGTCTGGGGTCCAACGTGGGCGACCGCCGGGCCCACCTGCGTCGCGCCGTCGCCGCCGTGCCCGACGTGGTCGCCGTCTCGCCGGTCTATGAGACCCAGCCCGTGGGCGGCCCCACTGACCAGGGGCCGTACCTCAACCTGGTCGTGGCACTGGACACCGACCGCTCGCCCCGTGAGCTCCTCGAGGTGGCCCACCGCCTGGAGGACGAGGCCGGCCGGGTGCGCAGCGAGCGACATGGCCCCCGGACCCTCGACGTCGACGTCCTCCTCGTCGGCGGCCTGTGCGTCGACGAGCCCGACCTCGTCGTCCCCCACCCGCGCATGTGGGAGCGCCGCTTCGTCCTCGTCCCCCTGGCCGACCTGGCCGCCGGCCGGGTGGAACCGGCCGGACCGCTCTAACCTCGCGCCGGTGGACGAGCTCCGGGCGGCGCAGCCCTTCTCCAATCTCGACGACGCCCAGCTGACCAGGCTGTCAGCCCTCGGCGGTTTCCGGGCCGTCGCCGCCGGCGAGGTGGTGTGCCGGCCGGGGGATCCGTCCGACGGCCTCTACGTGGTGCTCAGCGGTCGCGTCGCCATCAACCGGCGGAGCGACAAGGGCCAGCTGGTCGAGCTCGGGGAGCGGGGTCCCGGCGGATCGTTCGGCGAGCCCAGCCTGCTCGACCCCGCGCCTCGCTCCGCGCTGGTCACCGCCATCGAGCCCACCCGGTTCTTCGTGCTCAGCCGGCGGGAGTTCCTCACCTACATGCGCGACATGCCCGAAGCCGTGCCCGCCCTGCTGGCGGGCATCGGCGCCGAGCTGCGGCACACCCAGGAGCAGCTGTTCGTGGAGACCGTCAAGGAGCACGAGCTGCACGTCAAGGAGCACGAGCTGCAGGTCGAGCTCCACGCCGGCCGGTACCGCATGCTGGCCCAGCTCGTCGCCGGCGTGGCCCATGAGATCAACACGCCCCTCGGCATCATCAACATCGCGGCCACCGTCCTGGCCGAGGACCTGGCCGCCCTGGTCTGCAAGGCCGGGCCCATCACCGGGCCGCTGGAGGACGCCATCGAGGCGGCCGAGCTCGTCTCCAACAACCTCGAGCGGGCCACCCGCCTGGTCGAGCGGTTCAAGAGCCTGTCGACCAGCCAGGCCACCGCTCGGGTCGAGGACGTGGACATCACCGCGGTGGTCGACGACGTCCTCGCCCTCTACGCCCCCAAGGCCCGGACCGCCCACCTCACCATCGAGGTCCGTGACGACCGCAAGGACCCGTTCGCCCCCTGGATCGGCAACCCCGGGTCCCTCGCCGAAGCCCTGTTGAACCTGTTGTCCAACATCGAGCGCTATGCCTACCCCGGACAGGCCGGCGGCCGGGTGGAGATCGTCCTGGCCGGCGACGACCACCAGCTCGACGTCACCGTCCGCGACTTCGGCCGGGGCATCGCCGCCAAGAACCTCGACAGGGTGTGGGAGCCGTTCTACACGACGGGCCGGGCCGTGGGCGGCACCGGGCTCGGCCTCGCCGTCGTCAATAACCTGGTCACCGACGGGATGCACGGCACCGCAGAGATCGAGTCCGAGCTCGGCGAGGGCACGGCCGTGCACCTCCACTTCCCCCGTATCCCCGAGGAGTTGCAATGACCGTCGAGCCGATCAAGGTCCTCGTCGTCGACGACGAGCCCGACGTGGCCGCCGTGACCCGCCTGAGCCTGCGGGGCATGCGCCACAACGGCCGGCCCGTGGAGCTGGTCATCGCCACCACCGGAGCCGGCGCGGTGGCCGCCATGCGGGCCGACCCCTCGATCGCCGTCATCCTCCTCGACGTGGTCATGGAGACCGACACCGCCGGCCTCGACGCCTGCCGGGCCATCCGGGAGGAGCTGGGCAACCGCTACGTCCGCATATTGCTACGCACCGGCCAGCCGGGTGCCGCGCCCGAGCGGGCCACCATCGACGACTACGACATCGACGGCTACCTGCCCAAGGCCGAGCTGACCAGCAACCGGCTCTACGCCGCGGTGCGCACGGCGCTCAAGGCCTTCGAGGAGCTCGTCGACCTCGACCGCCACCGCCGGGCCCTGTGGCTGCTCAACGAGACGGCGGTCTCCCTGCACCCCTACGAGCCGCTGCGGCTGATGCTCGAGCGCATCCTGGGCGCCATGGTCGCCCTGGTCCCCACGCCACTGGCCGTCGTGGCCGTCGAGCTGCGCCGCCCGGGCGCCGAGCCCCATCGCTCGCTCGTCCACCTGTCCACCTCCTCCGACGACGACAACGCCGAGGCGCCGGCCGCGGCGGCGGCGGCAGCCGCCGAGCGGGTGACCGCCTACCTCGCCGACCAGGTCGAACCCGAGCCCGGCGCCGCCGCCGAGGGCTACGTCGTGCCCTTCACCCTCCACGAGCAGATGGGCAGCGGCTGGCTGTTCGCCGCCGGCGTGGTGCCCGACTCCCTGGCCCGCTTGGTGCTGCCCCTGCTGGCCGCCCACGCCGCCAACGCGGTGTACTCCGCCGCGTTCCGTGTCGACTCCCCGGTCGACCGACCGACGATCCTGGGCAGCGGCCGGCAGTAGGCTGGCGTCGTCGAACGGCACCCGTCCGGGGCCGGAACGAGTGGAACGAGGTCCGACATGAGGGTGCTCGACCGGGGCGATCAGCTCCACAAGGAGCTCGACGCGGCGAGAGCCGGCGGCCGCACCGTGGGCCTGGTGGCGACGATGGGCGCCCTTCACGACGGCCACGCCTCGCTGGTCCGTCGTTCGGCGGCCGAGTGCGACCTCACCGCGGTGACCGTCTTCGTGAACCCCCTCCAGTTCGGTGCCGACGAGGACCCGGGCACCTACCCGCGTGACCTCGACGCCGACGTGGCCGTCGCCTCCGCGGCAGGCGCCGGCCTGCTCTTCGCCCCGCCGGTCGAGGACATCTACCCCGAGCCGCCGACCGTGACGGTCCACGTCGCCGGCGAGGACGTGCTCGAGGGCGCCAGCCGCCCGGGTCACTTCGACGGCGTGGCCACCGTGGTGGCCAAGCTGTTCAACCTCGCCGGGCCGTGCCGGGCCTACTTCGGCGAGAAGGACTGGCAGCAGCTCCGGGTCGTCCGCCGGCTCGTCGCCGACCTGTTCTTCCCCGTCCAGGTGGTGCCCTGCCCCACCGTGCGGGAGGCCGACGGGCTGGCGTGCTCGAGCCGCAACCTCGGCTTGTCGGCCGAGGAGCGCCGGGTCGCCCCCGTCCTGTACCGGGCGCTGACCGCGGCGGCCGGCTCCGACGACCCCCGCCGGGTGATGGCCGAGGTGGTCGCCGGTGAGCCCCTCGCCACCCTCGACTACGCCGAAGCCCTGCCCGACCGCCTCGTCATCGCCGCCCGGATCGGGAGCGTCCGCCTCATCGACAATCTGGAGCGTTAGGTGCGCCGCCGAATGATGAAGTCCAAGATCCACCGGGCCACCGTGACCGGAGCCGAGGTCGACTACGCCGGGTCCATCTCCTTGGACACGGACCTCATGAAGCGGGCCGACATCCTGGAGTTCGAGCAGGTGGCCGTGCTCGACGTCGACAACGGCAACCGCTTCGACACCTACGCCATCGCCGGCGACCCCGGCCAGGTCCAGCTCAACGGGGCCGCCGCCCGCCTGGTCGAGCCGGGCCACCGGGTCATCGTCATCACCTACGCCGACTACGACGACGCCGAGGTGTCGGCGTTCGAGCCGCTGGTCGTGAAGGTGGACGCCGACAACCGCGCCCAATGAGTGAGCACGCCGGCCGGCCCCGCCGGCCTTGCCGCAGCGCAGCGCAGGCCCCTGCCGGCGGGGCCTCGAGGGCCGGCGGGCGCAGCGACCAAGAGACGCGGTGACGGATCTCGACCTGCTCGTCCTGGGCAGCGGCGTCGCCGGGCTGTCGGCCGCGGTCCAGGCCGCGGCCGCCGAGCCCGGGATGCGGGTCGGCGTGCTGTCCAAGGCCGACCTGTCCCAGGCCACCACGCGCTGGGCCCAGGGCGGGGTGGCCGCCGTGCTCGGAGGTGATCCGGACTCCACGGACCTTCACCTGGCCGACACCCTCTCGGCGGGCGCCGGCCTCTGCGACGTCGACGCCGTGCGCGTCCTCGTCGACGAGGGGCCGGGCCGGGTGCAGGAGCTGATCGCGCTGGGGGCCGTCTTCGACCTCGACGCCGCCGGCGGCCTGGCGCTGGCCCGCGAGGGCGGGCACTCCGTCGCCCGGGTGGTCCACGCCGGCGGGGCGGCCACCGGCGCCGAGATCGAGCGGGCCCTCGTCGACGCGGTCCGGGCCACGGCCGCCTCGGTCATGGAGCGGTGGTTCGCCGTCGACCTGCTGGTCGAGGGGGGCCGCTGCGGGGGCGTGGTCGCCCTCGACCCGTCCGGCCGCCGGCACGAGGTCCGGGCCACTCACACCCTGTTGGCCACCGGCGGCGCCGGCCAGCTCTACTCCGTGACGACCAACCCGACCGAGGCCACCGGCGACGGCGTGGCCATGGCCCTGCGGGCCGGTGTGGCCGTGGCCGACCTGGAGTTCGTCCAGTTCCACCCGACGGCGCTCCACCACCCTCAGATGCCGCGGCCGTTGCTGTCCGAGGCCCTGCGAGGCCACGGCGCCCTCCTGCGCGACGCGGAGGGGGAGCGATTCGTCGACGAGCTGAAGCCCCGCGACGTCGTCGCCCGGGCCATGGCCGCCCGCATGCTGGCCCAGGGTGTCGAACACCTGTGGCTGGACGCCACCGGCCTCGAATCCTTCGGCGCGCGGTTTCCCACCATCGCCGCCGCCTTGGCCGCCGCCGGCCTCGACCCCGCCGTCGACTGGTTGCCGATCGCCCCCGCCGCGCACTACTGCATCGGCGGCGTGCTCACCGACCTCGACGGAGCCTCGTCGCTCGACGGGCTGTGGGCCGCCGGCGAGGTGGCGTGCGCCGGCGTGCACGGCGCCAACCGGCTGGCCTCCAACTCGCTCCTGGAGGGCATGGTCTTCGCCGCCCGGGTGGTGGAGGCCATCGCCGGCGGCAAGGAGGGCTGCGAGGAGACGGGTGCCATGCGCCCTTCCAACTGGCTGCAGTTGGCCGCGGAGCGGCGGCCGGCGGCCGCCGGTTCCGGCGATGTGGCGAAGTTCCGCGAGCGCATCCAGCAGGCCATGACCATCGGCGCCGGCGTGGTGCGCGATGCCGCGTCGCTGCAAGGGGTGGATCTGGTCATGCCCCAGGAGGCGGACCGGGTCGACGTTTGCGAGGCCCGCAACCTGGCCACCGTGGGCGCCGGTCTGGTAGCCGCCGCCATCGCCCGTGAGGAGAGCCGGGGCTGCCACACCCGCACTGACTTCCCCGAGACGTCGCCGGCGTTCGCCCGCCGGCTGGTGCTGAGGTGAGGGACGTCGTCGCCGCCGCGCTGGCCGAGGACCTCGGGCCCCTCGGCGACATCACCGCCTCGCTCCTGCCGGCCAAGGCCACCGGCGACGCCATGATCGTGCCCCGAGCCGACGGCGTCCTGGCCGGCTGCGCCGCGGCCCACGAGGCCTTCGCCCAGGTCGACACCCGCATCGCCGTGGCCTGGACCGCCGGCGACGGGGACCGCGTCCGGGCCGGCAATGCCGTGGCCCGGGTCGTCGGGCCGCTCGCCTCCGTGCTCACCGCCGAGCGCACCGCCCTCAACTTCCTGTCCCACCTGTCGGGCATCGCCACCCTGACCCGCCGCTACGTCGACGCGGCCGGCGGCCGGGTCACCATCCGCGACACCCGCAAGACCACGCCGGGCCTGCGGGCCCTGGAGAAGGCGGCGGTGCGCGCCGGCGGCGGGGTGAACCACCGGGGCAACCTGTCCGACGGCGTCCTGGTCAAGGACAACCACCTGGCCGGCCTGTCCATTGGCGACGCCGTCGCCGGCGCCCGCCGGCTTTGGCCGGGGCGTACCGTCCAGGTGGAGTGCGACGACCGCCACCAGCTGGAGCAGGCCATGGCCGCCGGCGCCGACCTGGTCCTGCTCGACAACATGACGCCGGCAGAGGTTCGCGATTGCGTGGAGCTGGTGGGGAAGAGGTGCCTGGTGGAGGTGAGCGGGGGAGTGACGCTGCACACCGTCGACGCCTACGCGGCCACCGGCGCCGACCTGATCGCCATCGGCTCCCTCACCCACTCCGCGCCCATCCTCGACATCGGGCTCGATCTGTGCTGAACGCGGGCGTAGCCCGGTGCTGAACGCGGGCGTAGCCCGGTGCTGAACGCGGGCGTAGCCCGGTGCTGAACGCGGGCGTAGCCCGGTGCTGACTGCGGGCGTAGCCCGGTGCTGACTGCGGGCGTAGCCCGGTGCTGATCGCCGTCGACGCCGGCAACACCCACACCGTCGTCGGCCTCTTCGAGGGCGACGAGCTGGTCGACCACTGGCGCATCGCCACGAACGCCGACCGGACCTCCGACGAGCACGCCCTCCTCGTCTCCCAGTTCCTGGCCCAGCACGGGTCGACGTTCGAGCGGATCACCGGCGTGGTCGTGTCCTCCACCGTCCCCCGGCTCACACCTGTGCTCCGCACCCTGGCCGAGCGCTACCTGCGCGTGGCCGCGGTCGTCCTGGAGCCGGGCACGCGCACCGGGATGCCCATCCTCTACGACAACCCCCGCCAGGTCGGGCCCGACCGCATCGCCAACGCCCTCGCCGCCTTCGAGCGCTTCGGCGGGCCGACGATCATGGTCGACTTCGGCACGGCCACCACCGTCGACGCCATCTCGGGCAAAGGCGAGTACCTGGGCGGGGCCATCCTTCCGGGCATCGAGATCAGCCTCGACGCCCTCTTTGCCCGGGCCGCCGCGCTCTCCTGGGTCGAGCTGGTCAAGCCTCGGCGCGTCATCGGCAAGACCACCGCCGAGTCGGTCCAGTCGGGGGTGCTCTACGGCTACACCTCGGCCGTCGACGGCCTGGTCACCCGCTTCCACGGCGAGCTGGGACCATGCACGGTGGTCTCGACCGGGGGCCTGGCCGAGCTGATCACGCCTCTTTCGTCGACCATCCAGCATCACGAGCCGTGGTTGACCCTTCGTGGACTGCGCCTCATCCACGCTATGAACGTGCAGTGATCCCGTACCGGTTCGACCGCACCGCCACCGCCGGCGAGCTCCACGAGCGCCATGCCGAGCTGGCCGACGGGGCCGAGACCGACGACGTGGTCTCCGTCGCCGGGCGCATGCTGCTGCGGCGCGTCCAGGGCAAAGTCGCCTTCGCCACCCTGACCGACCCCACCGGGCGCATCCAGCTGTTCGCCGGCGCCCAGACCACGCCCCGCTTCGAGCAGTTCTGCTCGCTGTCCCTCGGCGACTGGATCGGCGTCACCGGCACCGTCATGCGCACCCGCCGGGGCGAGCTCTCCGTGCGGGTCGACGACTGGTGCGTGCTGGCGGAGGCCCGCCGCCAGTTCCCCGACAAGTGGCACGGGCTGGTGGACGTCGACACCCGCTACCGCCAGCGCTATGTCGACCTGTGGGTCAACGAAGACGCCAAGCGCACCTTCCTCCTGCGCAGCAAGGTGATCAGCCTCACCCGCCGCTTCCTCGAGGACCGCGGGTTCCTCGAAGTGGAGACGCCGTTGCTGCACCCGGTGCAGGGCGGGGCCACGGCCAAGCCGTTCGTGACCCACCACAACGCCCTCGACCAGGACCTCTACCTGCGCATCGCGCCCGAGCTGTACCTCAAGCGCCTGGTGGTCGGCGGCATCGAGCGGGTGTACGAGATCGCCCGGGTGTTCCGCAACGAGGGCATCTCGCCCCGACACAACCCCGAGTTCACCATGATGGAGCTGTACTGGGCCTACGCCGACTACACCGACGCCATGGTTATGACCGAGGAGCTCGTCTCCGCCCTGGCCACGGAGCTGTGCGGCACGACCAAGCTGACCTACGGCGGCCGCGACCTGGACCTGACGCCTCCCTGGCGCCGGGCCACCATGGTCGAGCTGATCGCCGAGCACGCCGGTGTCGAGGTCGATGTGGCCATGCCCGTGGAGGAGCTGCGCACGATCGCCTCCAGGTTCCGGGTGAGCCAGAAGCCGGCGTGGGGGCCGGGAAAGCTGGTGCTCGAGATCTACGAGAAGACGACCGAGGCGGAGATCTGGGGCCCCGTGTTCGTGTGCGACTACCCCCAGGAGGTGTCGCCCCTGGCTCGGGCCCACCGGTCCAAGCCCGGCTACGTCGAGCGCTTCGAGCCCATCGTGGCCGGCCGGGAGCTGGGCAACGCCTTCAGCGAGCTGACCGACCCCGACGTCCAGCGGGCCAACTTCGAAGCTCAGGCCGCCGACAAGGCCGCCGGCGACGACGAGGCCATGTCCGTGGACGAGGACTACCTGCGCGCCCTGGAGTACGGCCTGCCCCCCACCGCCGGCCTGGGCATCGGCATCGACCGCCTGGTCATGCTCCTGGCCGACGCGCCCAACATCCGCGACGTCATCCTCTTCCCCACCCTCCGCCCGGAGTCGTGACCGACGCGGTCAGCGCTCGGGCGGCGTGAAGGCGCGGAAGGCCGGCGCCGACTCCACCAGCCGGCGGGCCGTGCTGCTGGTGGGCGCCGAAGTCAGGACGTGGGACGGGCCCTCCTCGACCACCCGACCACGGTCGAGGACCACGATGCGGTCGGTCACCTTGCGCACCGCGGCCAGGTCGTGGGAGACGAACACCAGCCCCATCCCCATCGCCGACTGCCGCTCCCGGAGGGCGACGAGCATCCGGGCCTGCTCCGACGCGTCGAGCATGCTCGTGGGCTCGTCGGCCACCAGCAGCTTGGGCCGGAGCACCAGGGCCCGGGCCAGCGCCACCCGCTGCAGCTGGCCACCCGACAGCTCGTGGGTCCTGGCGCCGAGGAAGCCCTCGCTCTGCGGGAGGCCGACGCTGGCCAGGGCCTCGGCCACCATGGTCCTGCGCTCGGGCGGATCCGGAGCGCCGGCCACGTCGAGGGGCTCGCGCACCAGCTCCTCCACGGTGAGGCGGGGGGACAGGGCGTCCCACGGGTTCTGCATCACCAGCTGGATCCGCCGGCGCAGGTGCCGCTCGCTGCGCTTCCAGGACCTGGACAGCTCCTGACCCTCGAGGACGACCCGGCCCGAGTCGGGGGCCAGGTGGCCGGCCAGGATCCGGGCCAGCGTGGTCTTGCCGCTGCCCGAGGGGCCCACCACGCCCAGGGCCTCGCCCTCACGGAGCTGGAGCGAGACCCCGGCCAGGGCCGGGACCGGCGACCGCCCGCCGCCGAACGCCTTGGCCACGTCCACCGCCTCGAGGAGCACCTTCAGGCCGCCGAAGTGACAGGCGACCAGGCGTGCCCGGGAGTCGAGGAGGTCGGGGTGCTGCTCCCCGCAGACGGCCTCGGCCTGGGTGCAGCGGGGATGGAAGGGGCATCCCGGCGGGACGGCCCGGGGGTCGGGAGGCTGGCCGCCGATCGGCCGGAGGTCCTTCGTCGTGGTCATCACCGGGAAGGCGTTCACCAGGGCCCAGCTGTAGGGATGGGCGGGATCGCCGATCACCCGATCGGTCGCGCCCAGCTCCATGGGCTCGCCGGCGTAGAGGACCATGCAACGCTCGGCGAGCCGGGCCGCGTCGGGCAGGTCGTGGGAGATGACGATCAAGGCGAAGCCGCGGTCGCCGGCGAGGGAGGCGATCCGCTGCACGAGGTCGGCCCGGGTGTAGGGGTCGAGGCCCGCGGTGGGCTCGTCGAGGACGACCAGCTCGGGGTCGAGGGCGAGGACCATGGCCAGGGCGGCCCGCCGGCGCTCGCCGCCGGAGAGCTGGTGGGCGTACCGGTCGAGCAGGGCGGGGTCGAGCAGCACGTCGGCGGCGAGCTCCTCGGCCCGCCGGCGGGCCGCCGCCGCCGGCATGCCGAGGTGCTCGCGCATGGGCTCGGCCACCTGGGCGCCCACTGTGACCACCGGGTTGAACGGGGCGCCCTGGAGAGCGAGGGCGATCCTCCGCCAGCGCAGCCGCCTGAGATCCTCGGCGGGGGCGCCCAGGAGCTCCTGGCCGTCGAGCCGGACGCTGCCCGTCGCCTCCGGCGGTTGGACCAGCCCGGCCAGGGACAGGGCCAGCGTGGACTTGCCCGAACCGGTCTCCCCGACCACGGCGAGCGACCGGCCGCGATCGAGGTCGAAGCTGACGCCTCGGAGCGCGGCCACCGTCGCGTCGAAGCACACCGCGAGGTCCCGCACCTCGAGCAGCGACGTCATACCTGGCGCCCGGTCATGTCCTCCGGTGCCGCGCCGAGGAACGCTCAGTGGTGTGTCGGAGTGCCAGCCGTCCGTCCTTGGTCGCCGGCGCCAGCCTAGCGGTCGCCGCCGGCCGCGTGCCGACCTCAGCCCCGGCTGGGGATGTTCTCGATCAGGTGGTCGCCCAGCAGGGCCAGGGCGGCCATGACCCGACCGCCACCCTCGCCGCCCGCGATCACGCCCTCCAGGGCCAGGGTCGCCTCGCCGGCGTAGCGACGGGCCACTTCGACCGCGGCGCCGACCGCGCCGTCGGAGCGGATGAGGTCGCGGACGACGTCGACCTCGACGCGCCCCAAGGGGGACCCGAGCAGCTTCTTGAGCGTCTCGGACGACTCAGAGGACGCCAGGGCACGGATCACCGGCAGGGTGTAGACCCCCTCGACGAGGTCATTGCCCGCCGGCTTGCCCAGCTCCTCGTCGGTGGCGACCACGTCGAGGATGTCGTCGACGATCTGGAACACCATGCCCACCTGCTCGCCGTAGGCGGTGAGCGCTTCGACGCCGGTCCGGTCGATGCCTGCGGTGATCGCGCCCACCCGGCACGCCGTCGACATCAGCGCGGCCGTCTTGCCGGCGATGGAGGTGAGGTAGGACTCCTCGGACCGGGTGACGTCGAAGGTCTGGGCCAGCTCCCGGACCTGGCCCTCGCACAGCCGGCCGATGGTGGCGGCCAGCAGCCCGGCCACCTCCGTCCCCAGCGAGGCGGCGATCTCCGAGGCCCTGGCCAGCAGGAAGTCGCCGGCGAGGATGGCGACGAGGTTCCCCCAGCGGGCGTTCACAGACTCGACGTTGCGGCGGGTACGGGCCTCGTCCATGACGTCGTCGTGGTAGAGCGATCCCAGGTGGACCAGCTCCACGGCCACCGCGCCCATGATGACGTCGTCGGCGGCGGGGCCGCCGCTCAGCTCACCGACGGCGACAGCCAGCGCGGGCCGCAGGCGCTTCCCGCCCGCCGTGATCAGGTGCGACGCCACCTCGGCCAGGAAGGGGTCGCCGGTGCGGACATTGGCCAGCAGCGCCTTCTCGACCCGGGCCAGATCCTCCTCCAGGCAGGGCAGGGAGAGGAGCGGCGCGAGGCTGACCACGGATCGACGCTACGTCAAATGGTTCGAATAGAGGAATCTGGGCAAGCGGCTGAGTGTTCGTTCTCTCGCGGGCACCACTACACTGACGTCAAGAGCCCGCCGTCCCCGTTAGGGGGTTCCACCTTGTTCGAACGATTTACAGACCGAGCCCGTCGTGTCGTGGTGTTGGCCCAGGAGGAAGCTCGTCTCCTGAACCACAACTACATCGGCACCGAGCACATCCTGCTCGGGCTCATCCACGAGGGCGAGGGGGTCGCCGCCAAGGCCCTCGAGCAGCTCGGCATCTCCCTGGAGGCCGTGCGCACCCAGGTGGAGGAGATCATCGGCCAGGGTGGCTCGTCGCCGTCCGGGCACATCCCGTTCACGCCGCGCGCCAAGAAGGTCCTGGAGCTGTCGCTCCGTGAGGCCCTCCAGCTCGGCCACAACTACATCGGCACCGAGCACATCCTCCTCGGCCTCATCCGTGAGGGCGAGGGCGTGGCCGCCCAGGTGCTGGTCAAGCTGGGCGCCGACCTGAGCCGCGTCCGCCAGCAGGTCATCCAGCTGCTCTCCGGCTACGCCGGCAAGGAGGGCGCCCCATCGGGCGGTCCCGCCGGCGAGGCCACCCCGGCCGGTTCCCTGGTCCTCGACCAGTTCGGCCGCAACCTCACCCAGCTGGCCCGGGAGAAGAAGCTCGACCCCGTCATCGGCCGTGAGCGTGAGATCGAGCGGGTCATGCAGGTCCTGTCCCGCCGCACCAAGAACAACCCGGTGCTCATCGGCGAGCCCGGCGTGGGCAAGACGGCCATCGTCGAGGGCCTGTCCCAGCAGATCGTGGCCAACACCGTGCCCGACACGCTCAAGGGCAAGCAGCTCTACACCCTCGACCTCGGCGCCCTGGTCGCCGGCTCCCGCTACCGCGGCGACTTCGAGGAGCGCCTGAAGAAGGTGCTCAAGGAGATCCGGACCCGGGGCGACATCATCCTGTTCATCGACGAGCTCCACACCCTCGTGGGTGCCGGCGCCGCCGAGGGCGCCATCGACGCCGCTTCGATCCTCAAGCCCATGCTGGCCCGGGGCGAGCTGCAGACCATCGGCGCCACCACGCTGGACGAGTACCGCAAGCACCTGGAGAAGGACGCCGCCCTCGAGCGCCGCTTCCAGCCCATCAAGGTCGAAGAGCCCACCGTGGCCCACACGATCGAGATTCTCAAGGGCATCCGCGACCGCTACGAGGCCCACCACCGGGTGACCATCACCGACCAGGCCATCGTCGCCGCCGCCAACCTCTCGGACCGCTACATCTCCGACCGGCATCTGCCCGACAAGGCCATCGACCTCATCGACGAGGCCGGCTCCCGCATGGTCATGCGCCGGATGAAGACGCCGCCGGACTACAAGGAGCTCGAGAACGACCTGTCCCGCGTCCGCAAGGAGAAGGAACAGGCCATCGAGAACCAGAAGTTCGAGCAGGC
>Ga0247719_1000392_pt1 | contig 27189 bp, 24 predicted proteins | sample 41E_DmetaG_FD_189046 | JGI IMG/M metagenome (GOLD analysis project Ga0247719, IMG submission 189046) | Soil microbial communities from hillslope of Landscape Evolution Observatory, University of Arizona, Oracle, AZ, United States - 4-1-E_D | ecosystem: Engineered > Artificial ecosystem >...
ACTCGGGGCTCGGGCGCTCGGGACTCGGGGCTCGCGGCGCGACTAGGAGGGGGATTTGCGGAGCGTGCGCGTGATGCGACCCACCGGGCGCCCCTCGAGGCTGACGATCGCGCGGACGACGTATTCGCCGGGGGCGAGCGACGCGATCGGGAGCGCCCCCACGACGAGGCGGCGGTCGCCCTGCGGAAGCACGCGGGCGGCGGCCGTCGTGAGCGCGCGGCCGTCGGGCACGGCCGCCACCTCGAGACGCACCGACACGCCGTCACCGGGCGCGCGGCCGTACACCTCGAAATAGGAAACGGCCGCCTGGTCGGTACCGAACACGAGCTTCGGCGTGAACGCGCCGTCGCGCGACACGCCCAGCGCGAGGCCGCTCAGCGACAGCGGGTCGGCATCGGTGAGCCGCGCGACCAGGTCGTACTCCGCGGTGCCGCGCCGTCCGCTGGCGTCGATCGCCGCCACGCGCAGCCGGTAGGCCCCGGGCACCGCTTCGCCGGCCGTGACGATCGGCGCCGAGGCGAGCTCCCGCGCGTCGGCCGTCCAGCGGGCGATGAGGCGATCGCGGCTGTCGATGAGACCGAACACGGCCTCGGTGATCTTCACGTCCGGTTCGACCCCCTCGACCACGGCGAGGATCTTCACCTTCCCGTTCTCCCCCAGGGACGGGTAGGCCGTGGTACGCAGCGGCAGTGCGCGATAGAGGATGCCGTTCCGCAGCATCTCGGTGACCGACGCGTGAGCGGCCTTCGTCGTCACCGGCCGCGGAATGAAGACCTCGGGGCGCGTGCGGATGCGGACGCGGTCGCGCGCGACGCTGATGTCGACGCGGTGCGGCGCGCCGTTGCGTTCGCCCGGCTCCGGCTCGAAGGTGGCGATGTAGTAGCCGGAGCTTGCGCGCACGAGCTGCAGCAGCGTGTTGTCGTCGGGGCCGATGATCCGCATGAATTCGCCGCCGGTCACGCCCGCGAGGCTCTCGAGACCGGCCCGGTCTTCGTCGGACCCCGCAAAGCGGCTCAATGTCCGGTCGACGAACACCTGCTTCGCCGGGTCCATCGTCACGTCGTCCGGCTGCACGACGTACATGGATGCCCGGGCACGGCTCGCCGCGCGCGACACTTCCTGGAAGTAGATCATGCGGATCTCGCAGGGGCCGGGCGGGCCGGTCATCGGCGCGTCGCGGCGCGGGTTCAGCATGCCCGACGACACCAGCACGATCGCTTTCGGCCCCTCGAAATCGGCGAGGCCGCCGATGTAGTCGCTCATGCTGTTCAGCAGCAGCCGCGACCGGCACGAGCGCTCCTGCACGGTGGATTCGCGCGGCGCCCGGCCGATGAACTTCCGCAGCGCGTCGGCCACCTGTTCGTGCTTCTCGGTGAAGTCGATCTCGACGCCGCCGTTCGGCATCGTCACGAGCGACACGCGATCGCGCGCGCCGAGGTTGTTCACGAGGCGGATCACCGCGCCGAGCGCGTCGCGTTCCGTCCCCGGGCGGATCGACTCGTGATCCACGATGATCGACACCCAGCGGCCCGCGACGTCCGGCAGGTTCGTGCCGAACGGCGGATCCAGCTCCGGCGGCTCTTCGCCCGGCAGCGATGCGTCGGCCAGCGGCAGCCCCACGTACCGCAGCGCGCGCACCTTGCGCGTGCGCCCGTCGATCTTCAGCGTGACCTCATCGCGCCGCAGGTCGAACACGGGACCGTCGGGCCCGAGCGCGTAGAAGTCGACCGCGACCGGTTCCGGCGGCGCCGCCGCCGGCTTCTGGGCCGCCAGAGCGGCGGCCGCGCCCAGGATGAGCAGGACGACGGCGAGCGCGCGCGGGGGGTGGACGAACATGCCGGAAGCATAACGCAGTCGGGGGTCCCGCAGCGGCAGCGCTGCGGCCGATAATGAAGCCGATGGCCACGCCCCGCCAGGACGAGATCGATCGCCTCTTTCAGCTGCCACCCTCGGAGTTCACCGCAGCCCGGAATGCCCTGGCGCGCAGCGCGGGCAGCGCCGGAGCGGCGATCAAAGCGCTGACGAAACCGCCCGTCGCCGCCTGGGCGGTGAACCAGTTGTACTGGAAGGACCGCGACACCTACGAGGCCCTCGTCGAGGCCGCCGTGGACCTGCGCCGCGCGCACACGGCGGTGCTCGAAGGGCGCGCCGGCGATCTCCGCTCCGCCGGCAGGGCCCACGAGCGGGCGCTGGACACCGCACTCAAGGCGACGCTGAGCCTCATGCGCGCCGAGGGGCAGCCGGTGACCGACGCGACCCGGCAGGCGATCGTCAACACGCTGCGTGCGCTGCCGGCCGACGAGGCTCCCGGCCGCCTCACCCGAGCGCTCGCGCCCGGCGGCTTCGAGATGCTGGCCGGCGTCACCGTGGCGCCGGGCGCCGGCACCAGCAAGGCTCGCCGGGCAGCCAGACCGGGTAAGAGCACGGCGGGCACGGCGCGCGGCAAACCGGCGAAAGCCGGCGCGCGGGCGGCACGCGAGGCAGAGAAGGCACGCGAGCAGCGCGAAGCGCTCGAGCAGGCGATCCGTGCGGCCGACCAGCGCGCGCGGCATGCGGAGTTCGAAGCCGCCCGCGCCGCACGCGCGGCCATCAACGCCGACGAGAGGCGCGACGCCGCCCAGCGGGCGCTCGACGAAGCGAGGGAGGCGCTGCGGGAGGCGAAGGCCGCCGCCCGTGAGGCGCGACGCGCGCGCGAGCAGGCCGACCGGCGCGTGAAGGAGACGCGCTCAGCGCTCGAGACTCTGCAGGGGCGTCTCTAGGCCGCTGCCGTCATCCCCCGCCGGCGGGTCCGCCGCCGGCGGCGCCCCTGCTTCCGCGGCCACGCGAAGCGGCAGATGGATCGTGAACAGTGCTCCCCGCCCTGCGCCGTCGCTCCGTGCCTGTACGTGGCCCCCATGCAGTTCGACGATGTGCCGCACGATTGAGAGGCCGAGCCCAAGCCCGCCGTGCCGCCGCGTCGCCGACGCGTCCCCCTGCCGGAAGCGATCGAACACGAACGGCAGCAGCTCGGGGGCGATGCCCTCGCCGGTGTCGGCGACGCGGATCACCGCCGCCGCCCCTTCGCACGCCGCGCTCACCGCCACGCGTCCGCCCGCCGGCGTGAACTTGATCGCGTTGGCGAGCAGGTTCCACACGACCTGCTGCAGGCGGTCGGGGTCCCCGAACACCTCCGCGTCCGCGGCGAGGTCGTGCCCGAGAACCAGCCCCTTCGCCTCGGCTGCCGGACGTACGGCGTCGACGGCCGCCTGCAGGATCGGCCCCAGCTGCACGGGGCGCGGCGACAGCCGCAGCTTGCCGGTGACGATGCGCGACAGGTCGAGAATGTCGGCGATCAGCTGCTCCTGAATGTGCGCGTTCCGTTCGATCGTCTCGAGCGCGCGCGTCATCCCCTGCTCGTCGAGCTTTCCCATCCGCAGCAGGCGCGTCCAGCCGAGCATCGCGTTGAGCGGCGTCCGGAGCTCGTGCGAGAGCGTCGCGAGGAAATCCTCCTTCGCGCGGTTGGCGGCGGCGAGCTCCTCGGCGCGCCTGCGGAGGTCCTCTTCGAGCCGCTTGAAACGCGTGATGTCGCGGACGACGACCGAGAAGCCGCGCAGCGCGCCGCCGGCCCCGCGCACGCTCGACAGCACGACGTGCGCGTCGAACGCCGAGCCGCCGCGCCGCACGCGCAGGCACTCGCATTCGAAGCGGCCCTGCGTGCGCGCCTCGCCGAGGTGCTCCTCGGGCAGCCGCTCGTCACGCTCCGCGGCCGCGTAGACGCACGCGACGTTGCGCCCGATGATCTCGTCGGCCTGGTAGCCGAACAGCCGCTCCGCGCCCGCATTCCAGCTCACGACCTCACCGTCGGGGTCGAGCATGAAGATCGCGTAATCGTGCACGCTGTCGAGCAGCACGCGAAAGCGCTCTTCCGCCTGCCGCAGCCGTTCACCCTGGACCTCGAGCTCCTCGTGAAGCGCAATCACGCCGCGGTTGGTCTCCTGCAGCTCGAGCTGGAGCTCGTCGAGCGCACGATGCACATCGAATGGGGCGGTCGCCGCCGGAACCGTGGCGATCGCGGCGGGCGGGGCGTCTGGCGGCTGTCGGGCCGGCAGCGGCACGCGCAGGTCGACGGTGACGGAGCCCTCCCCCTGACGGACCTCGAGGTCGACGAGACTGCGCAACGGCCGCAGCAGCTCGGCGACCTGCGTGGCCTGGGGCACGCTCTCGGAGGGTGCCGACAGCCCCAGCTCGATCCGGGTCGCCGCCCGCCGCAGTTCGGCGGTCAGCACGCGGGATTGCGCGAACAGCGTGCGCGCCGCTTCGAACGCCGCGGCAGACACGCGGCGGATTTCGCGCTCGTCGAATCCGAGTTGCTCGCAGAGGCTTCGTGTGCGACGTCGAAGCGAGACCAGGTCGTGCTCGACCCGCAGGTTCAGCGTCGTCTTCGTCACGCGGGGATACCGGAGGGGCCTGGCATGCGGTACGGCAGACGCTGTCATTACAAAGCGCGTACCAATACAGGCGGTACGCGGGCGCACGCACGTGCGGTACAGTTGGACGGCCCGGCCTCACGACCTCTCTGCGATGCAGCCCCTCCTCGTCCAGTCGCTTCGCCACGAGGCCGACGTCGTCACGGCGCGGCAGCTGTCGAGCTTCGTCGCCGCGCACCTCGGCTTCGATGCGTCGACGCAGACGCGGATCGCGACAGCGGTGTCGGAAATCGTCCGCAATGCATGGTGGTACGCGCGCAACGGCAGGCTCACGCTGGGGGTCGATCTCGTGTCCCGGCCGCAGCGCCTGCTCGCGATCGTGGAGGACGACGGCCCGGGCATTGAGGACCTTCAGGCGGTACTCGACGGGAGGACGCGGTCCGGCACCGGCCTCGGTGTCGGACTCGCCGGCGCCCGGCGGCTGGTCGATCACTTCTCGATCGCCTCGAATCCGAACGGCACGCGGGTGACGCTTCAGGAGGACCTCCCCGCTGCCGCTCCGCCGCTGACGGCCGACCGGATCGCTGCGATCGAGCACGCCCTCCGCACGCGCCGTCCCGACGGACCGCTGGATGAAGTGCAGCGGCAGAACGCGGAGCTCCTGCGCGCGCTCGATGAACTGCAGCACCGTCAGGACGAACTGCTGCGCCTCAACCGCGAGCTCGAGGACACCAACCGCGGCGTCGTCGCGTTGTACGCGGAACTCGACGACCGCGCGCTGCACCTGCGGGAGGCCGACGCGATGAAGTCGCGCTTCCTCTCGAACATGAGCCACGAGTTCAGAACGCCGGTGAATTCGATCCTCGGGCTGTGCCGCCTGCTCGCCGACGCGCGCGCCCGAGAGGGACGCGAGCCGGAGCCCGAGCTGCGGTTCATTGCCGACGCGGCGGAGCACCTGCGCGAGCTCGTCGACGATCTGCTGGATCTGGCGAGGACCGACGCCGGCAAGGCCGTCGTCCGCACCGGGCCCTTCGACGTCGCCACGCTGTTCAGTGCGCTGCGGGGCATGCTGCGTCCCCTGCTCGTGACGCAGTCGGTTGCGCTGGTCTTCGACGCGCCCGCGGGCCTGCCGCTCCTCGATACCGACGAGGCGAAGGTGGCGCAGATCCTCAGAAACCTCATCTCGAACGCGCTGAAGTTCACCGAGCGCGGCGAAGTGCGCGTAGCGGCCACGCCGGCGGAGGGCGGCCGGGCGATCGTCTTCACCGTCGCCGACACCGGCATCGGCATCGCCCCGGAGGATCAGGCGAGGATCTTCGACGAGTTCGCTCAGCTCGAACATCGGCTCGGGCGCGCGCACCGCGGCACCGGCCTCGGGCTTCCGCTGTCGCGGCGGCTCGCGGAGATCCTCGGCGGCACCCTCACGGTGGAGAGCCGGGCCGGGTCCGGCTCGACGTTCACCCTCAGGCTCCCGGTCCGCTACGGCCTACAATGACGGGGGCGAGCACCGCCGCACCAACCAGGACGATCGATGGCTGAAGAGCTCGAAGTACTCCACCAGGCCCTGACCGACGACGAGGCGTGGATCCTCGAAACGTGGCTCGACGGGCAGGCTGACGGCGCGGGGTTCGGCGCCACCCGTGCCGGCCGGGGCGAACTCGCGGCGCACTCCCGCCGCTTCCTTGAAGGGCTGCGCGACGGCCTGAAGAGCGGCGGCACCGACGTGATGGCGACACCGTGGGAGCCGGCGAGGCAACTCCTCGAGGAGGTTGCGCTGGCGCGGACGGAGCGGGGCTACTCTCCCGCCGAAACCGCGCAGTTCGTCTTCTCGCTGAAGCAGCCGCTGTTCGAACGTCTTCGCGAGCGGCTCGCCGATCGGCCCGCGGCGCTGGCGGCGGCGACATGGAGCACGAGCCTGCTGCTCGACCGCCTCGGCCTGTTCACCACCGAGATCTACCAGCGCGGCCGGGAGCAGGTGATCATGCGCCAGCAGCAGGAGATGATCGAGCTGTCGACGCCGGTCGTCACGCTGTGGGACGGAGTGCTCGCGCTGCCCATCATCGGCACGCTCGACAGCAGCCGCACGCAGGTCGTGATGGAAAGCCTGCTCCAGCGCATCGTCGACTCGGGCGCCTCGATCGCGATCATCGACATCACGGGCGTGCCCACCGTCGACACGCTGACGGCGCAGCACCTCCTGAAGACCGTGGCCGCCGCGAGGCTGATGGGGGCCGATTGCATCATCAGCGGCATCCGTCCACAGATCGCGCAGACGATCGTGCATCTCGGGGTCGATCTCGGCACGGTCATCACCAAGGCGACGCTCGCCGACGCGTTCGCCGTCGCGCTCCGCCGGCTCGGCCTCACGGTGACCCGCCGCCCGCCGGTGCTGCCGCGCGAGACGCGTCAGGAGCCGCCATCGGATTCCGGCGGAGCCTAGCCGTGGAGCGCATTCCCATCCTGAAGATGGGACCCTACCTGCTCGTCACGATCCAGGTCGACATGCATGACCGCGTCGCGCTGGGGCTGCAGGACGACCTCACACAGAAGATCGTCCAGGCACGCGCAAAGGGCGTGCTGATCGACATTTCGGCGCTCGACGTGGTCGACTCCTTCATCGGGCGCACCCTGGCCGACATCGCCGCCATGTCGCGCGTGCTGGACGCGGAAACGGTGGTGGTGGGGATGCGTCCAGCCGTCGCGATCACGCTGGTCGAGCTCGGGCTCCCGCTCACCGGCGTCCGTACGGCGCTGAACGTCGAGCGCGGCATGGCGCTGCTCGAGGCCGCGATCACCCGCCGGGAAGACGGCGATGCCGACATTCACTAGCGAGCAGCGGCTCATTCGGAGCACCGAGGACGTGCTCGGCGTCCGGCAGATGGTCCGCGCGCGGGCCGTCGAGCTGGGGTTCAACCTGGTCGACCAGACGAAGATCGTCACCGCGGCGAGCGAGCTCGCACGCAACACCGTCCAGCACGGCGGCGGCGGCGCCGTCACGGTGGAAGCGGTCGAAGAGGGAGGGCGCAAAGGGCTGCGGCTGACATTCGAGGACCGGGGCCCCGGCATCGCCGACCTCGATCTGGCGATGAAGGACGGCTTCAGCACCGCCGGTGGACTCGGCCTCGGCCTCGGCGGGGCACGCCGCCTCTCGAGCGAGTTCACCATCGACTCCAAACCGGGCGAAGGCACGCGGGTGACGATCGTCCGCTGGCGATGACCATCACGGCGTCGTTTCCGGTGCACGACGCGTCGGGCGTCGCCACCGTGCGACGGGCAGCCGTCCTCGCGGCCGAACGTCACGCCTTCAGCGCCGCGCAGGCCGGGCGCGTCGCGCTCGTCGCGACCGAGCTCGCGACCAACCTGCACAAACACGCGCGGGGGGGGGGAGATACTCATTCGCCTCCTGGAGCAGCCCTCGGAGCCCGAGGGGATCGAGATCCTCTCGATCGACCGCGGTCCAGGCATTCGCGACCTCGCCGCCGCGCGCCGCGACGGCCACTCGACCGCCGGTACCCTCGGCCACGGTCTCGGCGCCGTGGAGCGTCAGGCCGATCTCTTCGAGATCTACTCGCGGCCGTCCGGCACCGTTGCCGTCGCGCGGATCCTGAAGGAGAGGGATGCACAGCCGTCGCACGCCCTCACCGCGGTGCGCATCGGCGCCGTGCTCGTGTCGATGCCGGGCGAGCAGGTGTGCGGTGACGGTCTCGCCTGGCACGTGCGCCGCGATCGCGTGTCGGTGCTCGTGGTCGACGGCCTCGGGCACGGGCTGCAGGCGCACGATGCTGCGCGCGCGGCGGTCGCCGCCTTCGGCAGGGTGGCGGCAGATCCTCCTGCGGCGGCGCTCGGCGCCGTCCACGAGGCCATGCGCCACACGCGTGGCGGCGCGGCCGCCGTTCTCGCGCTGGACCTCGACCGAGGGGTCGCACGCTTCGCAGGCCTCGGCAATATCGCCGGCGTGATCCTGCCGGACACCGGCGCCCGTCGCGGACTGGTCTCGATGAACGGCACGGCGGGGCATGGCGCGCCGCGCATCCAGGAGTTCGTCACGCCAGCTCCGAAAGGGGCGGTCATCGTGATGCATTCCGATGGAATCGCCACGCAGTGGCACCTGGATGCATACGCCTCTCTGCGTGCGTACCATCCATCGCTGACGGCCGCCGTCCTCTACCGCGACTTCAGCCGGCGCCGCGACGATGTGGCGGTGGTGGTGGTGGGCGAACGCACCTGAACTTTTTTCCTCAAATGCGGTAGAGCGCTTCCAGGAAATTCCTTCCTGCCGCGTCGGCCGGCGGGCATGCGCCGATCGACCGGCCCGGGCCATCACGCTTCCGTAATTCCGTTTTCATCTGTTTTTCGGCCGGTTTCGCCGCAGCGGACGCCGCCGATGCCACTTTCGTCATGCGCGGAATGCCGCCGCATGGGTCGGCACACCCCTTGATGTAGTGGCAGCGCGCACATGGCCATGGCCGAGCTGAGAGCGAAACGTCGCAGCGATGCGACCCCTGCCGCAGGCGAAACGCCGAAGACCGCAGCGGACCTCCGCGACTGGGTGATCGCACGGTTCGGCCTCGACGAGGCGCGCGCCACGGAACTGCTCCAGGCGATCGACGGCGTCGTCGCCGGGCAGCGACAGCTGATCGAAGACTCGAAGCACGAGGCGATCCGGGCGTTGTCGGAGGGGTTCGCGGCGAAGATGGACCGGCTCCAGCAGCAGCTCACCGAGAAGGACGTCACCGTCAGCAACATCGCCCGGTATTTCGAGGACGTCGTCGCCGAGCTCACCGAGAAATCGCACCGTGATCCGAAGACGAAGCTCCTGAACTTCGACTGGTTCATGGAGCGCGTCGAGTCGTTCCTCGCGGTGGAACAGCGCGTGCGCTGGTGCAGCGTGGGCGTCGTCGACATCAACAGCTTCAAGTGGTACAACGACACCTACGGCCATGCGGTCGGCGACCGCATCATCGAACGGGTCGCGCGCATCCTGTCGGACCAGATCCGTTCAGAAGACTTCCTCGCGCTCGAGCGCGCGGGTGAATCGCGCGATCTGCACGCGCGGTTCGGCGGCGACGAATTCTGCTTCCTCATCCCCGATCTGCCGGGTTGTGCCGAAGCGGTGGAGATCGCCGAGCGCTTCAAGCGCGCCGTCGAGCACCACGACTGGACGCGCGACGATCGCCGCCTCGGCGCGCGGCCCGTGCGCGTCGACGTCGGCGTGGTCTGTCTGCGCCTGGGCAACGTGTCGGAGCGCCGCGGCGTCGCCCGCAAGCTGGCGGCCGAACTGATCCACCGCGCCGACACCCTCATGTACGACGCGAAAGGGCGTCGCGCCGACCGCGTGCACCGCTGCGCCGTCCGGGTCGACCACGGCGAGCTCGTCGATCTCGACGACGAGGGGCTGTTCGACTGCAAGGCCAAGATCCGCCGAACGACGAGCCGCTCCTAGTGCCGGAGGCGCGCAGCCGGCGTGCTAAAATCTGGTGTTCACGGCTGCGCTGGCGGCCGCGTCAACGTTCCTTGCCAGACGCCTTCATGGTGGGTGTAGCTCAGCGGTAGAGCGCCGGACTGTGGCTCCGGAAGTCGCGGGTTCGAACCCCGTCATCCACCCCAACTCCTCACGACCATTCGAACGGGCGAGGCCAACCAGCAGGCGCAGCCGTGCACGGCCTGCGCGCCCGCTCAGCTTGCGGACCTCTCCGCGACTGCGGTAAGTTGTTCTCACTCCATCAGTAACGGCAACAACCCAGCGGAACATCGGCGCGCGATTCCCGCGCGCGGGTACTCCGTGTTACGCCGGCCTCTGTCCTATGAAGCACGCAAACGCGCCGGTGCTGCTCGTCGACTCGAATCGCGACGGCCTCGACCTGTACTCCACCGCATTGGCCCTCGAAGGGATCACCGCGGCGACGGCGGCGACGGCGCGCGAAGCGTTCGACCGGGTGGTCTCGAATCGTCCGCGTGTGCTCGTCACGGAGTTGCGCCTGCCCGACAGCGACGGCGCCGAGCTCATTCGACGCGTCCGGCGCGACGCGCCGCGCGATGACGTGTTCATCGTCGCGTTGACGACGAACGCGCCTGCGGATACCGCTCGGGCGCGGGCAGCGGGCTGCGATGTGGTGCTGTCGATGCCGTGCCTGCCCGACACGCTCGTCGGCGAACTGCGGCGCGTGCTTCCCTGACCGCTTTCGACTAGAATCACAGCCTCAGCAATCAGACGAACCACGCTGCGCGTCCCGCGGGATCGAAGCTGCCGCCGTGCGACCGGGGGTTGCCGGCTCGCCGCGCATCGTCAGCAGAGGCTTTGGTGGAACAACAGGACATCGAGCGGATCGCCCGCGCGGCGCTGAAGGAACTCGGCGCCACCGGCGGGGACCTCAGGATCGAGCCGGATCAGCGCGCCGGCCACTGGCGCATCGAGATCCGCGGCAACCTCCATGGTCCGTCGACGCTGAGGATCAAGTGCGGCCAGGGCTCGTCAGCGCAGTGGGTGCGCGACCAGATCTTCGACCAGTTCAACTCCTGACCCGTCAGCGCGCCGCGCGTTTGCGCGCGGGCGCCTTCGCCGCCGCGCGGGCCGGCTTCGCCTCGGCGACCTTCGCCGGCTTCTTCTTGCCCGAGCTCACGCGGTCGAGGCTCTGGCGCAGCGCGTCCATCAGGTTCACGACGTTCGGCGGCGTCTCCTCGGCGCGCGCCACGACTTCCTCGCCGGCGATCTTCGCGTCGATGATCCGCTGCAGTTCTTCCTGGTACTCGTCGCGGTATTCCTCGAGATTCAGGTCCCCCTCGAAGTTCTCGATCACCTGCTTCGCGAGCCGGATCTCCTCCGGCTTCACCTTCGCGGGCACCGTCTGGAGCTCGTCGATCGCGTCCATGCTCCGCACTTCGCGGGCGTGGCGCATGGTGTACATCACGAGGCCGTTCTCGCGCGGCTGGACGGCCACGAGATACTCACGGCCGTAGAGCGCCAGCTTGCCGATGCCGGCCTTACCCTTCATGCCCTCGCGCATCACGGCGAACGCCTCGGCCGCCATGTTGCCGTCGGGGGCGAGGTAGTACGGCCGCTCCACGTAGATCGGATCGATCGCGACGGCGTCGGTGAACTGGACGAGATCGATCACGCGCGTCGACTCGGGACGCACTTTCGCGATGTCCTCCTCCTGCATGACGACATAGCGCCCCTTCTCGAACTCGTAGCCCTTGACGATCTCGGAATTCGGGACCTCGCGCTCGCAGTTCGGGCACCAGCGCTTCTGCTGGATGCGCGTCTGACACTCGGCGTGCAGCTGGTTGAAGCTGATCGTGGCCGCCGAATCGGTCGCCGGGAACACCCGCACGGGAATGTTCACCAGGCTGATCTTCAAGAACCCTTTCCATGTCGGTCGTGCGGCCATGCTCCGGCTCCTTCGCGTCTGCGGCTTCCGGATTATCGGCACATTTCGGCCTGGAGCGCACCTGCTGCACAGAACTGCACGGTTCGGCGAGGCGGTAGGATCGGCAGGTGCGGTGGCGTGAGGATCCCGCGTCCGTCCGGCCCATGCTGGCCACCCTGGCGGAGCCGCCGCTGGAGGGGGCGGGGCTCGTGTTCGAGCCCAAGTACGACGGGATCCGTGCGCTCGTGCACGTCGCGCCCCGGCGCGGCGGCGCCGAGGTGCGGATGTGGTCGCGGCTCGGCAACGACAAGACGTCGCAGTTCCCGTCGCTCGTCCGCGCGCTCGAACGTCTGGGCGCGCGGTTGAAGGGGCCCGTCCTGCTCGACGGCGAGATCGTCGCGCTCGACGCGTCGGGGCGCCCCGCGGGATTCCAGAAGCTGCAGGGACGCATCCATCTCAAGGGTCCGCGCGACGTGGACCGCGTCGACCGCGCGCAGCCGGTCGCGCTGATCGCGTTCGACCTGCTGCGCGACGGCGACGAGGACCTGCGCGGCCGCCCGTTGAACGAGCGGCGCGCGCGCCTCGAGGCGCTCCTCTCCCGCCATGCAGGCGACGCGCTGCGCGTCAGCGAGCAGGTCGCCGGCGACGGCCGCGATCTGCACGCCCGCGCGCTCCGCGAGGGCTGGGAGGGACTCATCGTCAAGGAGGCGCGTGCGCCGTACCAGTCGGGACGGCGCAGTCCGGCGTGGCGGAAGCTGAAGGTCGTCCGCCAGCAGGAGTTCGTCGTCGGCGGCTGGACGGAGCCGCGCCAGACCCGCCAGTACTTCGGCGCACTGCTGCTCGGGGTCCGGGATCCCGAGAGGCCGGGTCGGCTGACGTACGTCGGCCACACCGGCACCGGCTTCGACCAGAAGGAGCTCGCGCGCGTCTGGAAGCTGCTGAAGGCGCGCGAAACGACAGGATCGCCGTTCGGCGAGCGGATCCGCACGAACGAGCCGGCGCACTGGGTCGTTCCCGATCTCGTCGCAGAGATCCGTTTCACGGAATGGACCGCCGACCGCAAGCTCCGCCATCCCGTCTACCTCGGCCTGCGCGACGACAAAAAAGCGTCCGACGTCGTGGTGGAAGTCGTTACGCCTCAGCCGCTTGCGGCAAAAGGGGTCAGGCCCCTTAAGGGGCCTGACCCCGTCCGCCAGCTGCGGGAGCTCGAGGAGGCGCGCAAGGACGGCACGATCGAGCTGCCGGACGGGTCACGGCTCGGCGTCACGAACCTCGCGAAGCCGTTCTGGCCGAGGCTGAAGCTGACGAAGGGGGATCTCCTCCGCTACTACGCGACCGTCGCGCCGCTGATCCTGCCGGCCCTCGCCGACCGGCCGCTCGTCCTCAAGCGCTTCCCCAACGGGATCGACAAGCCCGCCTTCTACCAGCAGCGCTCGCGGCTCGAGAAGCCACCTCCCGGCGTGCGAATCGAGACCCTCCCCGAGGGGCAGGACCCGATCAGCGAAGCGGACGCGCGCCGCTTCGTCGGCGGATCCCTCATCACGCTCCTCTACGTGACACAGATCGCGGCGATCTCGCAGGACCCCTGGTTCTCGCGGGTGGGGTCGCCGCTCGACGCCGACTTCGTCGCGATCGACCTCGATCCCGGGGAAGGCGCGACGTTCGCGACCGTGCTCGACGTCGCCCGCTTCATCCACGACGAGCTCGCCTCGCTGAAAGTGCCCGCGGTGCCGAAAACGTCCGGCTCCCGCGGCCTCCACGTCTACATTCCGCTCGCCCCGGGGACGTCGTACGAATCCGGGATGCTCTTCTGCCAGATCGTCGCCACGGTCATCGCCTCGCGCCATCCGCGCATCGCCACGGTGGAGCGCACCGTCCGCGCGCGCCCGCGCGGCACGGTGTACGTCGACTACCTCCAGAACATCCTCGGCAAGACGCTGGCGACCGCCTACAGCGCGAGGGCCAGCGACTACGCCGGCGTGTCGACGCCGCTCACGTGGAAGGAAGTCTTCGAGGGGGTCGATCCGCGCGACTTCACGATCCGCACCGCGCCCCAGCGCTTTCAGCAGGTGGGCGATCTATGGCGAAAGCTGCGGACGTCGAAGCCCGCTGACCTCGAGGCGGTATTCAGGAAGTATCGGTAGCGACGCGCCCCTCCCTACGGCCGGGCGCCGGCGCGCAGCACCGCGAACGGCGACTCGTCGTAGCGCACGAGCAGCTCCGCCGGATCGCGATACACGGCGACCGCACCGGCAAGCGCCTCGCGCGTCCACCCGCCGCACTCGAGCCCGACGATCTCGAGGCCTGCCCGCCTCGCCGCGGCGACGTCATAGGGGGTGTCGCCGAGCATGACCGCGCGCTGACGGTTCACCCCGGCGTGCCGCAGCGCCGCGAGCACGATGTCAGGATCCGGCTTCGACTCGTCGGCATCGTCAGAGGATGTACGCTGGCGGACGAGGTCGGCCACGCCCGCGCGCTGGAGCAGCGGCTCGAGCTCATCCTCTTTGGCCGAGCTCGCGACCGCGAGCGCCAGCCCATCGGCGAGGAACCGCTCGATCAGCTCGCGCGTGCGCGGGAAGGCGGCGATGGCCGGAAGATACCGCTGCCTGAAGATCTCGCCACGCCGGCTGGAGATACGCTGGCCGAGCTCCGACGACTCGGAGATGCCAGACACCTCCGGCATCAGCTTGTCGCCGCCCATCCCGATCGACCGGCGCACCGCGTCGTACGCAACCGTGATCCCGAACTCCGAGAACGCGTCGATCCAGGCCCGCGCGTGGGCGTCGTTGCTGTCGACGAGCGTGCCGTCGACGTCCAGGATCACGGCTGCGCGAGACCCCACTAGAAGCTGCCCTCTTCGTCCTCTTCGTCGTCCATGTCAGCTTCGTCGTCGAGCTCGACCGCGTCGGGCTCGCCGAGTCCCCTGGCCTGGTCCGTGTTCTCGGGCAGGCGGTCTTCGTTGTGCGGATGGGGACGCTGATTCTCGTGTGCGGAGTTGCTCCCGCTGTCCTGACGGTTCGCCATGATGACTCCTTTCGCTTGTCCTCCCCCACCAGCAAGCGGCCTGCCACGGGTTGGTCCGATATGATCGGTCGCATGGGCAAGCACAAGGACCGTCCACCGGCGGAGGTGGCGGAGTCGTTCGGCGTCGGCCGCCTTCAGCGGCACCTGTTCGTCTGCATCGGTCCCGACTGCGTGGATCGCGACGAAGGGGACGAGACCTGGAAGTACATCAAGAAGCGGATGAAGGAGCTGGACATCGCCGGCAGCCGGGGTCCCTGCTACCGAACGAAGTGCGCCTGCCTGCGGATCTGCACCGACGGCCCCATCTGCGTGGTGTACCCCGAGGGCACGTGGTACCGCCGTGTCACACCCGAGAACGCGGAGCGCATCATCCAGGAGCACCTCATCGGCGGCCGCGTCGTGCGCGACCTCTGCTTCGCAGAGAACCCGCTGTAGCAGCCCGCGTGCTCAGCCGTCGGCGCGAAGCGCCTGCGTGACATCCACCGCCAGCGCCCGGCGTGCCGGGACGATGCAGGCAAGCAGGCAGAGGCCGAACATGGCCGCCAGGTACGCACCGAGGGCGGCGAGCTCGACCCCCTCGAGCGGCGTCACCGCGTGCCAGAGCGCGGCGACGAGCAGACCGCCGAGCCCGACACCAGCGGCGATCTGCGTGAAGGCGCGCCCGAACAGCGCCGCGAGGATCTGCCGGTGATCCGCGCCAAGCGCGACGCGGATGCCGATCTCGGGCGTACGGCGTGACACGCCAAAGGCGGTCAGCGAGTACACGCCCGCGAGCGACAGCAGCAATGCGACGGCGCTGATGCCGAGCAGCAGTTTCCACGCGAAGTTCATTTCCATCCAGAGCGACGCGCCCGCGTCGTCGAGCGGCTGCACGTCCTGGAGCCGCAGCGCCGGCTCGAGGTCGGCCGTCACGCGCAGGAGCGTCTGCGTGAACGCGGACGGATCACCACTGACCCGGATCGCGATGTGCGGCGGCGCCAGATTTTCGGGCCGGACGACGTGATACACGCCCGCGCGATGAAGCGGGTCGTCGTGGATCACGCCCAGGTCCCGCACCACCCCGATGATCTCGAACCAGCGGCTCGCCTCGCGCCCCGGGGCTGCCGCGTACCGCAGCCGCCGTCCCACGGGATTCGCGGACTCCATCACCCGCTCCACGAACGAGCGGTTGACGACGACGAGCGGTGCGCCGGCGTCGGCCGGGGAGAACGTGCGGCCCGCCAGCGCGGCGGCCTGCAGCGCCTCGAAAAAGCCGGGTGCCACGGTCGCGCGGTTGATGCGGCTCGTCGCGACCGGCGCCGCTCCGTCCAGCGGCTCGATCTCGATGTTCCGCTCGGGATGCGTCGTGCGGGGCATGCGATCGGCGAAGGCGACGGCGCGCACGGCCGGCTGCGCGAGCAGGCGCCGTTCGAGCTCCCGGAGACGAGCGGCCACGAGAACCGAATCGTCGTAAACCGCGCTGAGCCGCGCCGTGAGGTACTCGTGCGATGGGAAGCCCGTGGGGAGCGACTGCAGGCCGACGACGTGGCGCCGCGCGAGGAATGCGGCGGCGGGAAAGGTCACGGTGACGGCGACCTGCACGATCACCACCGCCGTCCATAACCCGCCGAGGCGAAGGTCGCGTGCGCCGGAGCCAGCCTGCCGGAGCTGCGTTTCGAGACGCCGGCCGGTGACCTTCAGCGCGGGGAGAACGCCCGAGATCACCGCGCCCGCCACCGTGAGACCCGCCACGTACAGCACGGTCAGCGGCGAGAGGCTGCCGTGGATCCAGAACGGGAGCCGTCCGCCCGACTCGGCGCGGAACACCGCCATCCACCAGTCGAGCGCGGCTCCCGCCGCGGCGAGCCCCACCGCCGCCGCAATCGCGCCGAGCACGAGCGACTCGGCGAACAACTGCATGACGATGCGCCAGCGGGTCGCGCCGAGGGCGCTGCGCACGACGATTTCACCGCGGCGGCTGACGGCCCGGACGAGCACGAGTGCCGAGACGTTCGCGCAGATCAGCGCCAGCAACAGCACGAGAAAGGCGTTGATGGCGATGCCTCCCAGCACGATCTCGTCCGCCGCGACGATCGAGTGGGCGTACGGAACGGCCTCGGCACGAAGCGTTCCGTGCGTCTCTGGACTCGCGGCGGCCAGCCGCGCCATCACCGCATCCAGCGCGGCCTGCGCCTGCTGGCGCGAGACGCCGGAGGCAAGCCGGCCGAACACGTGCAGCTCCGGCCCCTGCCGCGGCTCGACGGCAGCCGGAAGCCGCAGCGGCATCCAGGCGTCGTGCGCGACGGGGAAGGTGAACCCCTCGGGCATGACGCCGACCACGGTCGCCCGCACGCCGCCGAACTGGAGCGCACGCCCGACGATCGCCGGATCACTGGCGAAGCTCCTGCGCCACAGCGCCTCGCCGATCACCACCACGTCGGCCGCGCCGGCACGTTCGTCGGCATCGACGAGCGTGCGCCCGAGCCGTGGAGCGACGCGCGCCAGGCGGAACCCCGAAGCGCTGATGTCGGCGACCTGCACTGGCTCGGCGCCGCGCCCCTCGACCAGCAGCGTCCGCTCGGACGACCGGAACGCGCCGAGGTCGCGCACGAGATCCCATTGCGTCTGCAGCTCGCGCAGGTCGTACGCCACCCGCATTTCGGAAGTGCGCGCGACGATGTCGCGTGTGCTGACGCCGATGACCTCGTCGCCGCTCTCGAGCGGCAGCGACGGCGCCAGGAGCTGCCGGACCGCCTCGAACCCGGCTGCTCCGACCGCGATGCCGAATGCCAGCGCGAAGCCGCCCACCAGCGACACGCCGGGGTATCGCGCGAGCATCCGCGCCCCGAGCTTCAGGTCCAGCCACCACGTGTCGATGGAGCCGAACGACCGAACGTCTCGCTGCCGTTCCTTCACCTGCTCGACCCCTCCAAAGGCGCGTCGCGCCGCGTCGCGGGCCTCGCGGGGGCTCATGCCTTTGCGGATGAACTCGTCTTCGAGGAGGCGCAGGTGAGCGGCGATTTCGCGCGAGAGCTCCGATTCCGCGCGCCCCGGGCGCAAGAACGAAACGAGCCGGAGCACGAAGCGGCGGAGTGTCACCATGGGATGGTTTCGGGAGTGCGGAATTCGGCTGCGGGCGGATCGGCGTTACGGCTTCTCGAGCAGGAGCTTGTCGACGAGCCCCGCCAGGCGGCGCCAGCGCTCGGTCTGCTGGTCGAGCGCGCGCGCGCCCGCCCGCGTGATCGCGTAGAACTTCGCCTCGCGGTTGGTGTCGGTTCGGCCCCACTCGCCCTTGATCCAGCCCTTCTGCTCGAGGCGGACGAGCGCGGGATACAACGTGCCCTGGTTCAGCGACAGCGGATGGTCCGAGACCTGCGCGAGCCGGCTGGCCAGCGCATACGAGTGCAGCGGCCCCATCGTCGCGAGCGCCCGCAGCACGATCAGGTCGAGCGTCCCCTGCAGGAGTTCGACGGGCTTCTCTTCACTAGGCATGCCAGTGAAGCTCTCATGCTTCCACTGGCCTGTCAAGTGACACCTGCGCGCGAGGGCGGTAGTGCGCAGCGCGCCTATCGCGGCTGGCGATCCGGCGGACGCGGAGGCGAGGGGCGGAGCACGTTCCGCAGCGCCCCGGCGAGCTGCCCGGGGTCCAGCGGCTTGACGAGGTGCATCCGGAAACCGGCAGCGAGCGCGCGCTGCCGATCGCGGGGGGAGCCGTAGGCGGTGAACGCGATCACGGGGATGTCTCCGCCGCGTGAGGGGGGGCGCTGGCGGAGCTGCTCCATCAGCGAGTAGCCGTCCTCCCCCGGCAGGCCGATGTCGGCAACGATCACCCGGAGCGGGTCGCCAGACGCGATCGAGGCATCCACCGCCTGGAGCGCGTCGGCGCAGGTCGACGCTTCGCGCACGTCCGCGCCGTACTGCTCGAGTGCCGCCCGCGTCAGTTCTCTCGCCTCTTCCTGATCCTCGACCACCAGCACCGTGATGCCCCGGAGGACGTCGGCCGGGGTCTCGTCACCGGGCGCACTCGGGCGCAGCCCCCCCTCGCGCAGCGCCGGGAGCCGTACCGTGAAGGTACTGCCGCGGCCGACCGCACTCGTCGCCTCGACGGTGCCGCCGTGCAGTTCGACGAGGTGCTTCACGAGCCCGAGGCCGAGCCCGAGCCCCCCCTGCCGCCGGCTCGCCGAGGCGTGTGCCTGCCGGAACCGCTCGAACATGTGCGGCAGGAACTCGTCGGGAATGCCGACGCCGGTGTCCGACACCGCCACGGCCACGTTCTCCCCGTCGCGGGCGAGTGTCACGGACACCGCCCCACCGGACTCGGTGAACTTCACGGCGTTGGAGAGGAGATTCCAGAGCACCTGCTGGAGCCGGTCGGCGTCGCCCGAGACACGGTGCTCGCCCGGTTCGAACGCCGTCTCGAGGCGGAGGCTCTTCGCGCGCGCCGCGGGCGCGACGACGTCGAGCGCCGCCGCGACGACATCGCGGAGATCCACGGGGCGCATGTCGACCCGCAGCTTGCCGCTCATGATCCGCGCCATGTCGAGCATGTCGTCGATCAGATGCATCTGCGCGGTGGCGTTGCGGTCGATCACTTCCACCGCCCGCTTCAGCATCGCGGGATCCGACGCGCGCGACTGCAGGACCTTCGTCCACCCGACGACGGCATTGAGCGGCGTGCGGATCTCGTGCGACAGCGTCGCGAGGAACTCGTCCTTCGTGCGGACGGCTTCTTCGGCGATCGCCCGCGCGAACTCCGCCGCCTCGATCTGGTTGCGCAGCTCGCGTTCGCGCGCGAGGCGGTCGCTCACGTCCTCGATCAGCGTGATCGTGCCGATCACGCGGCCGTCCTGTTCGAGCGGCGCGATCCGGGCGGTCTGCGCGGGCCGCGGAGCGCCAGCCTGCCCCGGCAGGAAGTAGCGGTGAAACGTCTGCGCGAGCACCCGCGGCTCTCCCTCGAGGGCCGCGCGAAAGTGCGTGTCGAGGCCCCGCGCCGTCAGCTCCGGAAATTCCTCGAGCACGCGCCGGCCGATCATCTCGGCAGCAGGCCGCCCCGTATGGTGCTCGAGCCAGCGGTTCCAGGTACAGACGGTCAGCGTGCGGTCGGTCGTGAAGACCCCCTGGGTGGCGAGCTCGTCGAGCCAGCGGAGCGTGGCGGCGGCGATGACGTGCGGCGCGAGGCCGTCACTCACACCGGCCCCCCGTCCGCCTCCCACCGCTCGATGGCGCGCAGCAGCCGGTCGAGGGAGGCGACGCTCAGCACGATCACCAGGTACCCGGTGACCTCGGCGTCGCGCAGCCGGAAGCCGGCGTGCACGACCAGCGAGTAGCGGACCGCCTCGCGGTTCACCAGGAGCGACTGCACGACCGCGTGCAGCGTGTCCAGGTTGAGCTGCGGCACGGAGAACGAGACCTGCACCTGGAGGATGTTGCCGAACGTGCCGAGGCACGCGTTCAGCAGGATGTTGCCGACCTCGGTGAGCACCTCGCGCGCCGAGGCGTCGAGCGGCAGGGGCAGCGGCGGCTCGTTGGTGAGGAGCTCCTTGAGCATGCCGGCCGCGGCGTAATCGAGCACCAGCAGCGCGTCGCCGCCCACGGTGCCCGAAAAGATCTGGTGGACGCTCGCGATCTCGTCGGCGAGCAGCGGCCGGAGCGCCGCGTCGAGCTGGTCGACCGGATGCACCGACACCTGCGGCACGTCGAGCAGCACCCGCTGACCCGTGAGCTGCGAGAGCGACGCGGCCGCGCGGCCGAACCCGATGTTCAGCAGCTCGGCGAGCGCGTCGTGCTGGGCGGCCGTCAGCTCCATGGACGCACCTCACCCGAAAGCGCCTGCTCCACGAGCGCGAGCACGCGCGGCCCATCGAGGGGCTTGGTCACGAATCCGGCGGCCCCCGCCTCGCGCGCCATCTCACGCGACGAGGTCTGCACGTCGGCCGACACGACGATCACGCGCGCCGCAGGGTCGATCTGCCGCAGGCTCGACAGCACGTCGAGGCCGTACATCCCTTTCATGACGAGGTCGAGCAGCACCACGTCGGGCCGCTCCAGGGAAAATCGCTCGAGCGCCGACAGGCCGTCCTCCGCCTCGAGCACCCGGTAGCCCGCGGCCTCGAGGAGCCGGCGGGTGCTCCGACGCGCGAGCGCCGAATCGTCGACCACCAGGATGGTGGCGTTCATATGCGCTCCATTATCGCTGCCGCCATACGGTCCAGCGGCACTACGGCATCGGCGAGCCCCGCCTCGATGATCGATCGGGGCATCCCGTACACCACGCAGGTTTCCTCGGCCTCGGCAAGAATACAACCACCCCGCGCCTTGATGCACGCCGCCCCCGCCTTGCCGTCCGAGCCCATCCCCGTCATGACGACGCCGAGCACGGCGCCGCCATACACCTCGGAGGCCGACTGGAAGAGCACGTCGACGGCGGGTCGGTGCGGCGTGTCGAGCGGTCGCAGGGGCAGCTCGGCGAATACCTCCGTCCCGCGCCTGCGGAACGTGAGATGCCGGCCCGCGGGCGCGAGGTAGGCGGTGCCCGGAACGATCGCGTCCCCCTCGGCCGCTTCCACGACACGCACCTGGCACAGCTCCGCCAGCTTCTCCGCGTACGTCTTCGTGTAGCCGACCGGCATGTGCAGCACCATCGCGATCGGCACCGGGCACTCGCGCGGGATCTGGGGGAGGACGATCTTGAGCCCCTGCGGCCCGCCCGTCGAGATCCCGAGCACCACGATCCGGATGCCGTGCCGCGCCGGCGTGACGGGCAGCACGGGCACGGACGGCCGCGCCGCCGGCAGGGGCAGGGGCCGTGCGCGGGCGCGCGCCGCCATCTTGACCTTCGCGACCATCTCCTCGCTGATGTCCATCAGCTTCTCGGTGGCGAGCGCCGTCGGCTTCTGGACGAAGTCGACCGCCCCCGCGTCGAGTGCCGCCAGGGCCTGCTCTCCCGATTCGGCCGCGATGCTGACGACGACGATCGGGACCGGCCGCCGCTCCATCTGCGCGCGGATGAAGGCGACGCCGTCCATCACGGGCATGTTCAGGTCGACCGTGATCACGTCGGGGCGCAGCTCGGCGGCCAGCTCCAGCCCCTCGGCGCCGTCGCGCGCCGTGCCGACGACCTCGATGAAGGGGCTGCGCGCCAGCATCAGGGACACCGTCTTGCGGACGTACGCGGAGTCGTCGATCACGAGCACACGGACGATCTCAGCCACGCATCTTCCTCACTTCTTCTTCACGTAGACGAACGCGCCGCCCACTTCCTCGAGCTCGAAGCAGGTGGTGACCTTCAGGAGCGACTCCGAGGCTCCGACGCAGAGGTAGCCCGGCGCCGGCATCAGCCGCGCGAACCGGTCGACCACCCGCCGGACGCCGGCCTCCGAAAAGTAGATGAACACGTTGCGGCAGAACACGATCGGTGCCCCCGCCATGGCGGCGGCCTCCTGGTCGTCCACCAGGTTCAGCACGTTCCACGACCGGACGCGGCCGTGCAGCGCCGGGTCGACCATCCATGTGTCGCCGTCGCGCACGAAGTGCCGCTCCTTCACGTGGGGCGGCAGCGCACGAAACGAACGGTCGCGGTACCGCCCCTGTCGCGCCCGCTCGACGACGGCCGGGCTGGCGTCGCCGGCGTGGATCTCGATCGGGGCGCGGTCGAACCAGCCGCGCTCCTCGAGCAGCATGGCGAGCGTCAGCGGCTCCTCGCCGGTGGCGCACGGAACGCTCCAGATCCGGAGCGGCGCCGTCCCGAAACTGCGGACGAGCGCCGGCAGAAGGAGGTCGACCACGGCGCGCAGTTGATCGATCTCCCGCCAGAAGTACGTCTCGGGCACCGACAGCACGTCCATCACCCGCGACCACTCGCTGCTCGACGCCGGGTCGTATTTCAGCAGGTAGTAGTAATCGAGGAACGACTGGAACCCGCGTTCGACGACGAGCGGCGCGAGGCGGTCGCGCAGCACGTCGAGGCGGCTGACCTCGTAGGCGACGCCGAGCCGCTCCTGCACGAGCTCGCGCAGCAGCGGCATGGCGGCGCTCGACAGCCCCAGGTTGTCGGACTGAAAGGACATGCGCGGACTCAGGACCGTTCATCACCATCGAAGGTTGCGGCGCGATCATGCGCGAGCGCGGCCGCGGCGGCGCGCCGCACGTCCCGCGAAGGATCCTCGCGCGCGAGTGTCGCGAAGACGTGCGACAGCCCGCTGGCGCCGAGCCGATGCAGCGCGACGACCGCCGCCCGACGCACCCCCGCATCGTCGTCGTCGAGGGCCGCGCGGATGGCCGCCGAGGCGTCGCCGTGTTTGAGGCGGCTCAGCGCCTCGACCGTCGCACGCCGCACCTGGGGATCGGCCGCGCGAAGGCCCGACGCGACGCTGGAGATCCGATGCGGCACGCGGCCGAGCGCCCCGATGGCCGCCTCGCGCCGGCGCGGATCGACGGTGAGGGCCAGCAGCGCCCTGATCGCCGCGTCGGCCGGTTCGTCGCGACGCCGCGCGAGCGTCGCGAGCCCCTCGACCGCCGCCCCGGCCACCGCGGGCTCCGCGTCGGCCCCCGCGGTCCACTGCAGCGCGCCGACGCTCGCGTCGGTGCCCATCCGCGACAACCCCTTCACGGCCGCGAGGCGCCGTTCGGCATCGTCGGATCGCAGCGCGCCCATGAGCGCCTCGAAGGCACGGGCGTCGCTGAGGCACCCGACGGCGAGCAGGGCCGACTCCGCCACCTCGCGGCTGGAGCTGTTGATCTGCGGCAACAAGGCGTCGAGCACGCGGGGATCCGCCAGAGAGCCCATCGATTCGATGGCCGCCAGCCGTACCGGCATCGCGGGATCGTTGGCGGCCAGCTCGCCCAGGCGCGCGAGCGCCTCGTCGTTGCCGTGGCGCCCGAGCGCACGCGCCGCGAAGTACCGGACCCAGACATCGGTGTCGCGGCTCGCCTCGAGCAGCAGGGTCGTCGCGGACGGCGCGTGCAGGTTGCCGAGCGCCTGTGCCGCGGCGGCACGGGCGCGGGGCGTGTCATGTTGCAACGCGCGCGCCAGCAGCGCCAGCCCGTGCGTGTCGTCGAGGTGGGGCAACTGTTCGAGCGCCGCCTTCCGGACGTTCTCGTCGGGATCGCTGCACCGCTCGAGCAGCGCCTCGAGGCATTCGGGGTACCCGAAGTAGCCGGCGATGCGCACGGCGGATTCGCGCGTCGCGGGATCGGCGGCATCGAGCAGCGTCCGGACCCGCGCCGGCATGTCGCGATGGCCGAGCGAATTGAGCGCGCCGATCACCGCCTGGCGGACGACGACGTCGGGATGCCCGACGAGCCCGAGCAGCGGCTCGAAGGCGGCCCCGTCGCCGACCGCCGCCAGCGCGCCGGCCGCGGCGACGGCGATGCGGCGCTCCCCTGACAGCGCACGCGCCAGCGCGGGCGTGGCCCGGCGGTCGCCGATCCGCCCGAGGGCGCCTATGGCCGCCTCGCGTGTCTCGTCGTCTTCGGCCGTGTCGAGCTGCTCCACGAGCAGGTCCACGATCCCCTCGCCCTGGCGCACGATCGCCTCGATGACGTCGGACCGGATGTCGGGGCGCCCCAGCAGGCGCGCCAGCGCGCGCTCGACCGCGGCGCCGCGCAGCCATCCGAGCACCAGCACCACGGCGCGCGTGTCGTCGGGCGGCGCGAGCGCGAGCGCATCCAGCACGTGCTGCGCGCCGGATGGCCGCAGGGCCTGCTGGAACGTGTCGGCGACGTACGGGCCTGCGCCGAACCGCTCGTAGCGTTCGTGCAGCTGCGCCACGGCACGCACGACGGCGAGCGTGCCCCGGCCGGCGTTGAGCGCCGCGACGAGCGGCGGGATCGCATCCGCCTCGGCGAGCTCGCCGAGCGCGGCCGCGGCGGCGTCGCACAGCTCCGGCGCCTCGAGCAGCGGCACCAGGCGCCCCGCGACCCGGCTGTCGCGGATCCGCGCCAGCGCGTCGATCGCCGGAAAGGCGAGGAAGAAGTCGCCGCTCTCCGCAATGGCGGCGAGCGCGTCCACGGCATCGGCGGCGCGCAGGCGCCCGAGCGCTTCGATCGCGTGGAACCGGACGTTGACGTCGTCGTCGCCGAGCACCTGGATGAGCGCCGCGACGGCGGCCGGCTGGTCCTGCTGCCCGAGCGCGAGCGCCGCCTGCATCCGCAGATCGGGGTTCGGATCCGACAGCAGCTCGGCGAGCGGCGCGGTGAGGTCGATGTCGGTGGCGGCAAAGAGCTGGAGCGCGCTGCTCAACACGTTGAAATCGCCGTGCTCGGTGCGAAGGGCCGTGAGCAGCGCCGCGAGCATGTCGCGGTCGGCGTGCCGCACGAGCCCGTGCACCGCCGCCCGGCGCACGCGCCAATGCTCGTCGCGCAGGGCGCCGCCGAGCGCGTCGGGATCCTCGAGCTGGTCGGAACGGGCGAGCTGACGCGCCGCCGCTTCGCGCGCTTCGGGGTCGCCGCCGCGGAGCGCGGCGGCGAGCGCGCGCTCGGCGTCGAGCCGCGCCGTCACGTCTTCGATCGTGGCCATCACGCCGACGATCGCCGTCCCCTCGCGGAGCGGACCCAGCGTGACCCGCTGCTGCATGTGGGTGAAGTGCGGCGACGGCGCCGACGGCGGGCACGGCACCAGGTACTGGTGAAAGGCCGGGGCGAGGATCTGGATCTGCCCCGTCTCGAGCACGGCCGTGAAGCGGGCGAGCAGGCCGCGCTCGGCGATCGACGGCACCACCTCCGCCAGCGGACGGTCGTGCGCGTCGGCCGCGCGGATCCCCGTGCAGGCTTCGAGCCACGGGTCCCAGGCGCGGACTCTCAGCGCGGCGTCGAGCGTGAAGACACCCATCGCCACCGATGCGCCGCGGCCCTCAGGCGGCATGTGCCCGTTCGGCGGGATCAATGGCCGTTGGCTCGCGCCGCACGTCCGTTGGCGCCCGCGCCGCGCACCGATCCGGTGAGTGCCTCGGCGTGCCGCAGCAGCTCGGCGCTGGTCGACCGCGTCTGCCGCACGCCGTCGGCGCTGCGATCGACGACCTGGCGGATCGTGTTCATCTCCTCGAGGAGATGCGCGGCCGTCTGCGAGTGCTCGCGGTTGGCGCGGGTGATCGCCTTGATCTGCTTCGCGGTGTTCTCGGCAGACGCGTTCATGTCGCGCATCGCGCGGGTCTGCTCGCGCAACGCGCGCGCCGCCTCGTCGGCCTGCTGGCGGATGGACTCGGCCGCGCCGGAGATCTCGGTGGCGGCGGTTCCCTGCTCCATCATCGCCCGGCTGACGCTGGCGGCCAGGCGCGCCAGCCCCTCGGCGGCGCGCGTGATCTCTTCGGACGCCGCCGCCTGCTCCGCGAGGGCGCGCGTCGTGGCCACCGCGCCCCGGCGCATCGATTCGACGGCCTGCGTGATCTCGGTGGCGCTCTTCGCCTGCTCCCCCGTCGCCTTGCGCACCTCGACGGCGAGCCGCGTGGTCGCCTGCGCGGCCTTCATGATGTCGCGCGCGGCGCGTCCCTGCTCGGCCATCGCCTTGGTCACTTCCTGCGCCACCTTCCGCATCTGCGCGCTCGTCTGCACGATGCCGGCCGACGCGGTCGCCTGTTCCGCCGTGGCGCTCGCGATGAGCCGGGCCTGCTCGCTGGTGGTCGCCACGGCGCTGACGACCGACTGGCTCGCCACGCGCTGCTGATCGGTGGCGGTGGCGATCTGCGACACGAGCGTGACGGTTTCCGAGACGCCGCCGAGGATCTTGCGCAGCCCCGAGGCGCCGGTCTCGGCCATGGCGCTGCTCTCGTCGGCGACCCGCAGCCCTTCGTTCGCCGAGCTCACCGCCTCGCCGGCGACCTCCTGCAGCCCCCGGATGATGCCGGCGATGTCGGCGGTCGCCTTCGCCGCCCGGTCCGCCAGGTTGCGGATCTCCTCGGCGACCACGGCAAAGCCGCGTCCGGCGTCGCCGGCGCGCGCCGCCTCGATCGAGGCGTTCAGCGACAGCAGGTTCGTGCGCTCGGCGATCAGGTTGATCGTGTCGACGATCGTGGTGATGTCGCCGGTCCGCTTCCCCATCTCGCGCATGACCGCCGCCGACTGCGCCATCGAGTCGCGCATCCGCGCGATCCCCTGGATCGAGCGCTGCACCACCGCGCCCCCCTCCTCGGCGTCTCGCGACATGCGGCGCGTCGTCTCGTCGGTCTGGCGGACGAGGGTGGCGACCGCCTGGCTGGAGCGCTCCATTTCCGTCGCGCTCACTGCGGCGTCGCGCGACACCTCGGCGATCCGCTGCCCGGTCTGGGCCACCGACTGCACCGAGCGCGACAACTGCTCGCTGGCCGTGGAGCTCTGGTCGACGGCGACCGCGAGGCGCTCGGACATGGCGGCGACCTCCTCGATCGACGCTGCCATCTCGTTGATCGACGACGAGGTCTCGTCGGCAGCCGCCGCGAGGT
>Ga0247719_1000393_pt1 | contig 27135 bp, 29 predicted proteins | sample 41E_DmetaG_FD_189046 | JGI IMG/M metagenome (GOLD analysis project Ga0247719, IMG submission 189046) | Soil microbial communities from hillslope of Landscape Evolution Observatory, University of Arizona, Oracle, AZ, United States - 4-1-E_D | ecosystem: Engineered > Artificial ecosystem >...
GGGCGGATGGGGGCGGGGGCGGAAAGGCTCGTCGGCCCCCGAGCGACGGGACATGGAAACGCTGATATGATCAGCAACGTCTACGGGTTCGATGCGACACGTTCTCGTGCTTGCGGTTCTGGGCCTGGTTGTCGCGATCGCCCCCCCCGTAGCGGCTGACGAGACGCTGAGCTGCGGGGAGCCCACGAATCCGTGCGTGGACGTCAATCCCTGGGTGGAGTACGTTCTCATGCAGGAATGGGATCAGTTCGTGAAGCCTGCGTGGACCCTCGTGGATGAGTACCACGACGCGTGCGCGGCGGCAGGCTGTCGTCTCGGGATTCTGCTCGGGGTCAAACAGGTCCCGCGATACGACACGGGCGGCCCGATGTGTGACGAACTGGAGTGCCGTGTTGCGGTCGATGGCATCGGCTGGCTTACGGGCGGAGCCTCACCTTTTACCATCCAGTGCGATCCAGGGAGCATGCGGGCCGGCGTGACAACGGAAATGTGCACCCGCGCGCAGACCGGCCCGAGGACCTACCACATCATTGTGGTGGGGCCTGGCACGTGTGGCCCAGTCACGTATCACCAAGACGTCATCGTCAGTTTCCTTGCCACGGGGGAGACGATCGTCGGTCGGGCGAGCGCGACGGTGAGCGTGTGCAACCCCGGGTGAATACGCTCGTTTGGGCACTTGCCATCCTCTCCGCGTCGGGATTGCCCGCCGTCGAGGGATCCGTCACAGTCGATCACTTCTCCGGCGGAGTTGCCGAACTCGAGCGGATCCGGGTTCACTCCCGAATGGTCGAGCACTCCTTCACCATCGTCCCCGTGGCGGGCGCCCAGGAGGTCGGGATCGCCTTCCTCACGTTCCAAGTACAAGAACTCGGCGGGGTCCCGACGCTCGTCCACCCTGACGGCGCATCTTTCCTGGTCGAACTGAATCACGGGTCGCTGATCGACGGCGGAATCGATCTCGCTGGTGGGGAAGGCGGGATCAATCGTCGAGTGAAGTTGGTCGAGAGGGAGTATTTCTCATTTTGGCTCTCGTGGTCGATGTGGGCTGACCAGCCTCGCTGGTGGGATCTCGTCCACGTTTTGGCGCTTCACAACGCGGAATTAGTGGATCGTGATCGGGTCGTAACACCCGCATCGGCAGTGCACAATCTCTGGAGCGCCAACTCGACGAGCGTACACTTCCTGAATCCGACTCAATTCGCTAAGCCCGCGGCTCAATTGCATCTAGCGAGCGCGGCGGACTGTTGCGGCAAGGCTATTGTCATCGGTGGCGAGCAGAATCTAACGGCGGTTCGGGGAATCTATGGGCGATTCTCGGATGTCACGACCGGTGTGGCTATCCGCGGCGTCGAGGGCAACGGCGACGATCGCTCCGTCGCATGTCCCCTTTATTGGTCCCCATACCTGAGGCCATGTCAGGAATCGGCCACCGACTGGTCGCCCGAAGTTTTTGTGGGTCGATCGGGTGATTACCGTCTCTGGAATTATGCCTCGGTGACATCCGCGAAGTTGACGCAACTCCACGCCTTCTGGGTCGACGCCCCGCTCCCGCCCGGCGTCACGGTCCCGCCGTGACGCGCGCCGCCGCGCGCGCCGCGCGGTCGGCCTCCGCGTTCGCCTCGCGGGCGACGCGCGCGACGGCGACGCGCACGCCGCGCGCGGCGAGGCGCGCGAGCGCCTGCCGGCATCGGGCGCGGATCTCGCCCGCTTCGCCCGAAATTTCGGGCCGGCGCGCGGCGAGGCCCTTCGCGACGAGCGCGCTGTCCGTCTGGAGCGCGAGTTCGCCGGGCGGCGCTTCGGCCTCGGCCCACAGGAGGGCGCGCTCAATCGCGATCCATTCCGCAAGATGGCTCGCGACGCCCGCGAGCGCGCCGCTTTCGACGAGCCTTCCTTCCGGGCGATCGACCACGAAGGCCCACCCGCCGAGGCCGTCGGGGCCGACGTAGCCGTCGGTCGCGATTCTCACGACCGTTCGGGCGTCCTCCGCGGGACGCGCGGAAGCGGCTTCTTCGGCGGAGCCGTCTTCGGGAGGTGCGGCGCGAAGACGGGCGCGCGCTTCCAGCCCGGAACCGGCGGCACGTGGCCCTCCCGCGGCGCGAACGGCGAGGGCTCCTCGAGAGTCATGCGGTGGATGTAGCGCGGGCAGTTCGGGAAGACGCGGTCGACGGCCACCCTCACGATGAGTTGCGCGCCCTCGAACTCGCTCATGAGGGGGTCTTCGTTCGAGAGCGTCGCGCGACCGTGCACGCGGAGCCTCCCGGGGTCGGCGAAGTCGATGAAGAGCATCGCGACCTCGGGATTGACGAGGACATTCCCGAGGGTGCGGAACATGCCATTGCCGTCGTAGCTCGGGAACACGACGGTCTTTGCGTCGAGCGATCGCACGAAGCCGGGAAGCCCCCCTTTATAGGACACATCGGGTCGGCCGTCCGCGTCGGCGGTCGCGAGGAAGAAGAAGGCGCAGGACTCGATGAAGCCCGCGTCGTCCTCCGAGAGGTCGTCGTGGAAGGTGACCTCCTCGAGGCGGTCCGCGATCCTGCGGCTGTCGAAGTGATCCTGCAGCGCCCGCGCGCCCTCGTGGTAGAGCTTGGAGGATGCCGCGTCGCCGTGTCCGTGGTCGTCCATGGTTTCCTGTAGAGGGGATGGGCTGGGGGTTGCTTAGACTCGACGATCACTTCGCGACCGTGTCCACGAAGCCCGTTTCGCCGAGCTTGTTCTTGAGGCGCGTGATGATCTCGACCGGAGAGGGGTCCTTTCCGCGAAGGACCGCGAGGTAGCCGCTCACCATGTCGCCGACGTACGTCGCCGTGAGCATCGCGGTCACGAAGCCCTTGCCCTTCGCCTGGATCTGCACGAGGCGCCCCCCGCGCTCCTGGATGAGGTGGCCCGTGAAGTCGTAGCGTTCCTTGATCTGCGGGTGCTCCTGCTCGCGGCGCAGGAAGATCGCGGTGAATCGATCGAGGTCGTCGTCGCCCGCCCAGCCCACGAGTTCATTGTGGTTCATCTCGGGCATCGCGCCCCAGAAACCGAGGATCTTCGAGTTCTCGTTCAGCTCGTTCGCGAAGCGGCGCGCCGCGGGGACGAGCTCATCGGCGCCGTAGACGATCGGCACCGAGTCCTGGAGCGCGAGCGCGATGCGCTTCGCTTCGTTGCGCGCGGTGCCCGCCTCGGGCGCGAGGTCCGCGGCGAGGGCGCGCAGATCCGGGAGCGCCTCGGTGAGGGCGGCGCGGGCCTTGATCACGCCGTAGGCTTCGAGGACAAGCGCGCTCGTCGCGAGGAGGATCGGGAGCGCGGCGCGGGGCTGATGGCCGCCTTCAATGCGCACGAAGGGCGCGCCGTGCTTCTTCGCGAGAGCTTCGAGCTTATTGCCCGTCGCGATGGCGGCGACCATCGCGCCGCGGCGGTGCGCCTCGGCGAAGGCGGCGAGCGTCTCCTCGGTGTTGCCCGAGTACGAGATGGCGAGGACGAGCGTGTCGGCGTCGACGTAGGCGGGAAGCGCGTACGTGCGGACGACCTCGACCGGCGCCGTGCCTTCGAGCGCGGCCCACGCGGCGAGGTAGTCGCCGCCCATGGCGGAGCCGCCCATGCCCACGATCACGACGCGGCGCACCTTGCGCGCGGGGCGGATGGCCTTGCCGTCGAACGCCGCGAGCGCGCGCTCGAGCATCTCGGGCGAGCCGTGGATGGTGCCCAGCATGTTCGACGCGTCGACGGCGCGGATCTTGTCCTCGGGCAGGTCCAGCATGGCTCTCGCAGGCGGGAACGAGGGAAGTGGTGGATAAGCATTGCCGGTAGGGGCTCTGGAGGCGCGCTCCTCCCGTCCGGGCGAGGGGACCAAACGTTGATGGGACAACGACCGCGTGGCCGGCGCGTGCCGGGCCGCCTCACGATCGGGCTCTACAATTCGTACGACCCCCGGCGGCTCACGGAGGCGCACCGCCGCGCCCTCGCGCGCGCCGCGCCGCTCGCGCTCGCCTTCGACGCGAACCTCGTCGCGTTCGGCTTCCCGTGGGACGCCGCCGCGGGCGACCTCTCGACGGGCCGCGGCGGCGCGAAGGGCGGGCCGCTTGAACTCTCGACGCCGCTCGACATCGCGCGCTTCGTCGCCTCGACGACGAGCGTCGGCGAAGGCGGCGACTATTTCGTCCGCCTCGCGGAGGATGGGCGGTTCCAGACGTTCGACCTCCCGAGGAAGGGCTTCCCGCCCCAGCTCGGCGAGGTCGTGCTCACGACGGAGCACGCGACGGGCCCGAAGTCGACGACGCCGCGCGACGTCGCGGCCGCGCTCGTGGCGGGGCGCAGCCAGCTTCTCGTCTTCGGGCTCGGCCCGCACGGCGTCCCCAAGGACGTGCACGCGATGGCCGCCCGCGAGCTGGACGTGACGGGCCGCAACCTCAGCTTCGAGACGGCGACCGCGCTCGGCGCCGTCGTCGCGGCCATCGACGCGCACCGCGACGCGATGTCAAGGTAGGTGGTCGTAACGGTCGTCCAAGAAATCAGCGAGGGGTCCGGGCGTCGCGACGCCGTTCGAACCTCCGCCGATGGGCATTCCGCCTGCCGCGAGCGCAACCATCAGGACGAGGTCGTCCCCGGAGGCGTTCGTGCACGCTTCGCCGCCGGATGAACTTCCTTCGCAAGATTCGCGCGTCCACGTGTGGCGCCCCGCGGCCACGTTCGCTGCGGTGCCGTCCGCGGCCGTCCCCGTTCCGTCGAGGCCGGCCGATCCCATGACGCCTTCGTAACACGCGTGGGTCGTGTGGCGTGAGGTCGACGACCAGGCGTCACGGCTTTCGAAGGCGGATTGGCCATGAGAACCGCAGCGGTCCTTCGTGATGGCGGCCCTCGCGGGGCTTTCCACGATGATGCCGGACGAGCAGGACGATCCGACTTCCTGGCTCCCTTCGTTTCCGGTGGTGACGCGTCCATCCTCGTCGCGACTCTGGTCGGATGAGGTTTGCCGGTTGTCGTAGGATTCGCATTTCGACGTCGCGACGGTGACGGGGCCCGTGATTCCACTTTCAGCGTGGGCGCCCTGCGTGGTTTGGGCTCGGCTCTCGTACGTCCCTTCCGAACGGTAGGTGTACGGGCAGGGGGGTCGTGGCCATCCGCAATCGCGCCGCGACGCGTTGTACTCGTATTGGTCATTCCCGGCTTCGCGCGACGCTTCCTTGGAACCGAGGTCGGCCGACGCCGTTTCCTCGCCTGCCGTGAAGGTCAGGCCCGCGTCGGAATCCGTCGATTCGCACGTCTGCCCGTATGTGCTGTCGATATTCGTCCACGCGCGACTGTCATCCTCGCCCGAGTCTCTCTCGAACGAATATGATTCGCTGCACGAAGTCCGCTCCTCGTCAATCCGGATTTCGAGCGCGACTCCCGCGCTCGTCGGTGAGAGGAGGACGAGCGCTGCGACGGCTGCGACGAACGGGAGGGATCTTGTCATGGGATGACGGCCATGAGGTCAACGGTGATGACTTAAGGCTTCCGAGGGTCTGCCGGGTTCGCGGCGAGCCGCTCAGGGCAGAACCACATTGACATCGCGGCTCTCGTGGACCATCAGCGTGTCGATGATCCAAATCACGTTGATCCCGTATGACGTTCTTGCGTCGGGGTCATCGCAGCGAGAGCATGATCGGACGATCTCCGCCCACGCGCCCACCGTCGTCTCGTCCTCCGGGACCTCGACGGCGTGGCCTGCCCGGAGGCGGCAGGTCGATTCTCGCGTCTGGGTGTCCCAGGTTTCCCCGGCCTGCCCGCCCACGTGGTCGTTGCGATACGAGCCCGCGGAATGCTCGCGTCGCTCGCGGCATTGTTCCACCTCGCGATGCGCAAGCCCTGGAATCATGACGCCGGTCGAGCACGTAGCGTCCTCGTCGCCCCACGAGGCATTCATGACAAAGTCTTCCCGCGGAGGTCTTCGTTCGTAGGACTCCAACTCGCCTGTGTAGCGGTTGGAGGTGGCCTGGCACCAAGAGGTCAAAACGGAAGCGTCGCCCGCGGCGCTCTCCAGGAAGAGGCCTTCATGGCTCTCGCGGGTCGTGGCGTTGTGGGAATCCTTGGAGCGGATATCGTAGCACGTCGACTCGGGGCCTTCGCACGGCTTGGATTTCTCGTGGATCTCGGTCGTCGAGTTCCGACTGTGGCTCGTGGATCGCTCGCCCTTGGATGCGCTCACGAGCCTTGTCTCGTCTTGGGTGATGTCCACGCGAACGTCGTCGCGGCGCGCGCTGCACTGCGTTTCGACGTCGAGCTCACTGCCCGAGGAAGACCTGCCGTCCCGGGAGTCGTTCCACGAATTCCCGTTCGAGGTCGATGTGCAGGATTCCGACTTTTCGTCGCGCCTCACGTCCACGTCGAACGTCGCCGCAGTGGATGCGGGCAAGGCCGCGAGGAACAGGACAAGGATGGCGAGGGCGCGCATGGGAGATCATCCCTGCAGGCCGTTCCCCGGGATTATCGTTTCCTCACGTGAGCATGTTGTCACCACGGGTTGCACGATCGCGCGGATCGCCTGCCGGGTGTGGCAGAGCGGTTGCCGATCGCCTGCCTCGCCCTCCGCGCTCGTGGGCGTCATGCCGGCTTTCGCTCGGGCGCGGCGGCAGCGGCGCCGACTTCAGTTCCCTCAGAGCAGCTCAGCGAGCATCCTCTCGGCGGCCTCGCGCTTGATCTTGATGTCGCGTTGGAGGGCGGGCGCCTCGAAGCGCGAGAGCGCGGGGTCCTGCTCCTCGTACGTGGGCTTGCCCTCGGCCTTGTAGAAGACCCCGATCGGGACCTTGCCGTGGGGGTCGCGCGTCGGCCACTCGGAGGCGCGGTCCGCCGCGGCGCCGAAGTCGGCCGGGTTGTGCCCGGATTCCTCGAGCTTGTAGACGCGCTCGCGGAACCAGTCGTACGTGTTGAGCTTGTTGTACGTGACGCACGGGCTCTGCACGTCGACGAGCGAGAAGCCCTTGTGCTCGATGCCCTGCTGGATGATGTCCGCGAGGTGCTTCGCGTCGCCCGAGAACGCTCGCGCGACGAACGTCGCGCCCGCGAAGAGCGCGAGGCCGAGCGGGTTCACGGGGTTCTCGATGTTGCCCGTGGGCGTCGATTTCGAGTTCATGCCGACGAGCGACGTGGGCGAGGTCTGGCCCGTCGTGAGGCCGTAGATCTCGTTGTTCATGACCACGTACGTCACGTCGAGGTTGCGGCGCATCGCGTGGATCATGTGCCCGATGCCGATGCCGTAGCCGTCGCCGTCGCCGCCCGTGATCACGACCTTGAGATTCGGGTTCGCGAGCTTGACGCCGGTCGCGACCGGGATCGAGCGGCCGTGGAGCGTGTGCATGCCGTACGCCTTGAGGAAGTGCGGCAGGTTCGACGAGCAGCCGATGCCCGAGACGACGACGAGGTCCTTCGGGTCGGTGCCGGTCGTCGCGCACGCGCGCGTCACGCCCGTGAGCACGGCGTAGTCGCCGCATCCGGGGCACCAGGTGGGCTTCGTGTCGACCTTGTAGGCGGTGACGGGAATCGGATTGATCGCGGCCATCAGTGCATCCCTCCCTTGACGGGGATCTTCTCGTGCGCGACGATCTCCTTGACCTTCGCGACGATGTTCTCGGGCCAGAACGGCTCGCCGTCGTACTTGCGGAGCGACGCGTGGGCGACGATGCCCGTCTCGGTGCGCAGGAGCCGCTCGAACTGGCCCGTGAAGTTGCCTTCGCAGACGAGGATGTGGCGCGCCTTCGAGAGGATCGCCGTGACTTCCTTCGTCTGGAAAGGCCAGACGTTCTTGACTTCGAGGGCGTTCACGTGGATGCCCTCCGCGGCGAGCGTCGCCATCGCCTCGCGCGCCGCGCCCTGGGTCGAGCCCCAGGTGACGAGCGTGACGGGCGCGTCCTTCGGGCCCAAGAGCTCCGGCTTGTCGAAGTCGGCAAGCGCGCCCTCGAGCTTGCGGCCGCGCTTGTCCATCTGCTTGATGCGGACCTCGATCGCGTCCGCGAGGCCGGCGCGCACGTCCGAGACGAGCGTGCCGTCCTCGTCGTGCTCGTCCGAGCCCGCGATGTGCTCCGCGCCGGCCATGCCCGGGATCGCGCGGGGCGAGACGCCGTTCTCCGTGAGTTCGTAGCGGAGGTAGGGCGTCGGGACCGAGCCGTTCGTGATGAGCGCGCCGCGGTCGATCGCGACCGACTCGAGGTCGAGGCCGTCGACCGTCTCGAAGTGCTCCGAGAGGAGGAGGTCCGAGAGGACGAAGACGGGCGTCTGCCAGCGCTCGGCGAGGTTGAAGGCCTCGGCGGTCGCGTGGAACGCCTCCTCGACGTTGCGGGGCGCGAGGATGATGCGGGGCCAGTCGCCCTGGCCCGCGCCCATGATGAGGTTGAGGTCGCCCTGCTCGGTCTTCGTGGGAAGGCCGGTCGAGGGGCCCGAGCGCTGCGAGTTCACGACGACGATCGGCGTCTCCGTGATGCCCGCGAAGCCCGTGGCCTCGACCATGAGCGAGAAGCCGCCGCCCGACGTGCCGCACATCGACCGCGCGCCCGCGTAGGCCGCGCCGATCGTCATGTTGATGACCGCGATCTCGTCCTCGGCCTGCTTCACGACCATCCCGTTGTCGGGGCCGTGGTCCGCGAGGAAGTGGCCGATCGACGACGCGGGCGTCATCGGGTAGAAGGCGTAGAACTTGCAGCCCGCGGCGAGCGCGCCGAGCGCGATCGCCTGGTTGCCGGTCATGAAGAGGCGGCGCTTGTCGCTCCACCCGAGGACGTAGTCGAGGCGACCCCAGTGTTCCTTGGCGTAGTCCCAGCCGGCCTGAGCGGCCTCGAGGTTCTGGGAGATGATCTCCTGCTTCTTGTGGCCGAACTGGTCCTCGATGACGCTCTTGAACTTCGCGATGGGCGCGGCGATGAACTGCATCGCGGCGCCGAGCATCACGGTGTTCGCCATGATCGGGTTCTTCGAGTACTTCGCCGCGATTTCGAGCGCGGGCATCGGGAAGGCGCGCACGCCCTTCGGAAGCTTCGTCTCGTCCGCCTTGACCTTCTTCGGGTCGAAGATGACGCCGCCGCCGGACTCGATCGAGCCGACGTGGGCGTCGTAGGTCTGCTGGTTGAGGGCAATGAGGATGCCGACGTTCTGGCCGACGGAAAGCACGCGATCGGCGCCCGCGCGGATCTGGAACCACACGTGGCCCCCGCGGATGACCGACTGGTAGCTGTTGTACGCGTACACGTGCAGGCCGGAGCGGGCGCACGTCTTGCCGAAGATCTCACCGGTCGACGCGACGCCGTCGCCGGCTGCGCCGCCGATGCGGATGGAGACTTCCTTGCGGGACAAAGTGGAACCTCCGAGAGGCTGGAAAGGGGGCTTTTCCGAACCGGGAACCCGGCCCCACCCTTCATATAACTTTGCCACCCGGGGTCCCCTTCCGACAGGCGGCCGGCCGGCATCGACGACCCGGCGCAAACGTCCTTGTCGGCGGGGACCCGAGCCCCCCGCATGAAGCGCAGCAAGGTCGACCTCCCCCTCGCCGAGCGGACGGGCTACCGCACGCCCTACGTTGCGGGGGGGTCCGGCGGAACGCTGCCCCCCGAGGCCATGCGGGAGCGCGAAGGCGACCCCATCCATTTCGCGGGTTTCGGGGCCGCGGCGCTCGCGTCCGCGTTGCCCGTCGAGGCCTTCCCGCTCACGACAGGCGAGATCCTCGCCCGCTGGGGCGTCGCCCGGCTCGCCTCCCCCGGCGACACGTTCCTCGCCTTCGCCTGGTTCCTGATGCGCATGCCCGACGAGCGGTGGCCCACCAAACGGGCATTCCTCGACGCGTTCCTCCTGGCGTTCCCCGCGATGGCGCCCCGCGTCCCCACGGAAGGGGGTCCGGCATGACCGCGAAGGACGCGCAGGGATTCCCGCTCGAGGCGGCCCCCCTCCCCTGGGGCGACGATGCGGGGGTCGAGGCGATCGCGATCATGTTGCAGGATCTCGAGTTCCCGCGCACGCTCGCGAGCCTCCGCGCGCAGGCGGGGCATTGGCGCGTGCCGGTGCCGGGGGACGCCGCAATCCCGCTCGATGAGGTCCTGAAGCGGCTCCCCGACAAGCTCTACAGGGACTCGAACGACGTCGCCGTCACGGCCGCGAAGAAGCTCCCCGTCCTGAGGTATCCCCACAACGCGCTCGCGGATTAGGTCCAGCAGTCCGCCGCGAGGCCGGCGAGGCTCACGGCCGCGTGGGGGAAGAGCGCGGAGCGGGGCTCGCCGAGGGGGACGACGCGCGCGCGGAACGACCCGAGGTCGGCCCACGGATAGGGGGCCCCGGGCGCGCCCCAGGTGCGCGAAAGGACGAACGCCGAGTAGTCGAGGCCCGCGGCGCCGAGGAGCGCCCGGCGGTTCCCGGCGAGGTCGGACACCGCCGCGTAGGCGAGCTCGCCGAGGGCGACGAGCGTCGTGGGACGCAGCGCCCGGAGGACGCGCGCGAGCTCGGCGAGGCCGGCCTCGTACGCTCGCGGAAGCTCCACGGGGAGCGCGCGCGGCAGCGGCGCGGGCCGACGGTCCGCGCTCGTGAAAGCGTATGGGCAAACGTCAAGCACCTGGGCCGTCGCGAAGAACGGCTCCCACGGCGCCGCAACGCGGGCGCGCACGTCGGTGAGCACGGACCAGAAGCGCTGCGCCGAGACGTCCAGGGTGTCGCCCGACACCTTCGAGAGGTCGAGCACGTCGCGCGCCACGCGCGCGTCGACGAGCGGGAGCCCGGTGGACTCGGCGGCGCGCAGGCCCGGCGTTCCCGCGAGGAACACGACCCCTCCGGGGGACGCGCGCGCGCCGTAGCGGACGAGGAACTCCTCGACGACCGCCTCGTTGGCGGCGGCCGGGCTCCACGCGACGAGGCCGTTTGTGCGCGCCTCCTCGACGACGTCCTCGGGGACGCTCGCGACGCGGCGGAAATGCTCCGCCAGCGTGGACAGTGGTCCGCTCACGCGCCCCTCAACGTCTCTAGAGGTTTTGTACTCTCTCGCTACTTCATATCGTCCGAGCATCGCCCTGTGCGGCCGATGGAACGAGTGCGCCGCGTGACGCGCGCGGCCCCGCGTCCGTGACCCTTCAACCTCGCCCTGGAACAAACGCCGGAGCAGCGCACGCCCGCGGCGCGGCGCGCGCGACGACTGCGATCGCGCGACGCGGCCGTGGTATCAAGGGCGCCTCGTGACATCGGGGCTCGGGTGTCGGGACCGGGTGCGGGACCGCAGCCGGTGATCGCGCCCGGGTTTCACAATTTCACTGTCGCGAGAGGCAGCCCTGAGGGCCCCCGCACCGCACGCGAAGGGCGCGCGTAAGGTAGGTAACGTGGTTCGAGAATCAAACGCGGGTCTGGATGGGGGTCCAGGGGGCGGCAGCCCCCTGGCGCTGGGGGAGGAGTCCAGAGGAGGGGCGCGCGAAGCGCCCCTCCTCTGGCACGGAGTGGCGCGCGCCGAAGGTCCCGCCGCAGCGGGACCTTCGGTGTGAAACGCGCGCCACGGAGTGCACCGCTGTAAGGCCCCGAACTTCACTGCCCCTTGAAGCTCGGCTGGCGCTTCTCCGTGAACGCCTTGATGCCTTCGCGCAGATCCTCGCTCGTCATGACCTCGCCCATCTCCTTCTCGCTCGCGGCGAGGGCGACGTCGATCGTCTCCCCCATGCCCGCGTTGATCGCGCGCTTCGCGGCGGCGACCGCGACCGGGCTCGACTTGACGCTGATGCGCTTCGCGATGTCCATCGCGGCGCGCAGCTCGTCGCCGTCCGGGACGACCTTGTTGAGGATGCCGAGTGTCTTCGCCTCCTGGGCGTTCACGAGCTGGCCGGTGAAGATGAGCTCCTTCGCGCGGCCCACGCCGATGAGGCGCGGAAGGCGCGCGATGCCGCCCCAGGCGGGGATGAGGCCGAGGCTCACTTCGGGGAGGCCGAAGCGCGCGCGGTCGGAGGAGATGCGGACGTCGCATGCGAGCGCGAGCTCAAGGCCGCCGCCGAGCGTCAGGTTGTTGATGGCCGCGATGACGGGGGCGTTGAAGTTCTCGATCTTGTTGAAGACCTCGTTGCCGAGGCCGAGGAACTCGCCGGCCTTCGCGGGGTCCTTCTCGAGCGAGGCCATCTCCTTCACGTCCGCGCCGGCGCAGAAGGCGTTGTTGCCCGCGGCCGTGACGACGACCGCGCGGACCTTGGCCTTCTGGAACTCGTCGAGGGCGGCCTGGATCTCCTTGAGGAGCGTGATCGAGAGCGCATTCACGGGGGGCGCGTTGAGCGTGAGGACGCCGATGGCGTTGTTGTCCTCGAGCTTCGTCTTGATGAGCTTGAAGTCGGCCATGGGGCGGATGAGGCGCCCGCGGGTACATAACCACTTTCGCTTCGGGACGCCTCCCGGGAGTAAAAACCCGGAGCGGTCGCGACGACGGGACGACGAAAACGTCGACGGGTCGCGAAAGACCCTGTCCCGGCAAAGCTCATCCGCGCCCTTCGCCGTGGATGGGCGGGGTTGCATGCTCCGACTCGCCGCGGTCCTCGTGCTCGTCGCGCCCGCCTTCATGCCGGTCGGAGGCGCGAGCCCCGAGACGCTCTCGGTGTGCCGGTTGGACTACGTCGAGGGCGCGAACGGTCCGTTCCTCGGGCTTCCGCCGTCGGACGGCCAGATCTGCGTGGGCGCCTTCGCGGCGACCGCGGTGTCCGTCGGGTCCCACAGCACCTGCGTCCTCCTCGCAAGCGGCGACGTGGACTGCTATGGTTACAGCGCCTATGGGCAGACGCAGGATCGTTCCGAAGGGGATGCCGTCGCCGTGAGCGCGGGCGCGCATTACGCGTGCATCCTGCTTCGAAGCGGCCACGTCGACTGCTTCGGGGCGTGGCGTCAGGGCGCCTCGGAGGATGACGTCGGAGGCGACGCGGTCGCCATCGATGCGGCGAGCAACCACACGTGCGTTCTCACGGATGCGGGCAACGTGCGCTGCTGGGGACACAATCACGATGGCAAGTCCGAACCCTACCAAGGGGGCGACGCGGTCGCCGTGAGCCTCGGCGCGTCGCACACGTGCGCGCTCCTCGCCTCGGGAAACGTCGATTGCTGGGGCTCGAACCGCTGGGGCGAGGGCGACGATTACCTGGGCGGCGACGCCGTGGCCATCAGCGCGGCGAACGCCTACACCTGCATCCTCCTTCGGTCCGGCAACGTCGACTGCCGCGGGTCGGGCCCGTACGGACAGGTCGGGGACTACCTCGGCGGCGATGCGATCGCGGTGAGCGCCGGCGGTCTCCATACGTGCGTGCTCGTCGCCTCCGGCCGGATCCACTGTTATGGCGCCCACGACCCCGCCGAGGACTACGCCGGCTCCGACGCGGTCGCCGTGAGCGCGGGCGGGGGCGGTACGTGCGTTCTCCTGCGATGGGGTTCGGTCGAGTGCACCGGGAACCGCGGCGGCGCATACGGTCAGAGCCAGGATTACGTGGGCGTCGTTCCGGCCTTCGGGAAAACCGGGTAAAGGGTTCAAGGGTCGTGAGATCCGCCTCGGAATCGAGATTCTGCAGCGACACGGCAATCGTACGCGCACCGGAGCCTCGATCGCGCACGAGGCGACCGTCGGCTCGCGCTATCCCGCCCCCGGTGCGAACGTCCGCGTCGATCTTCCGACCCGTCCCGGAGCCATGGGTCCCGCGACGAAATGGCGCGCCGCGTGGGGAGACGGTGAGGCGACGTCCTGGCAGGCCTCGCCCACCTTCGAGCACGTCTATCGCTCGGCGGGCGAGGTGACGGCCACCTTCGAAGCCGGCAACGAGGCGGGTCAGACTTCGATCGCGACCGTGCGCTTCGACGTGGTTAGATCTTCGCTCGGAGCTCAGCCAGCGCCGCTTCGAGCGCCCCGACGCGGGGGGCAAGGGGCGAAATCTCCGCTGGCCGGTCGGGACGTTGATGACGGGCGGCTTCGAGTTCCTTCATGGCCTGTTGGAAGGCGGACAAAGCCTCTTGGACTCGGATCGTCGCTTCCTTCTGCTGTAGTCGGAGGAGTTCCGCGTCAGCCCACACGCGCCGGAACCGATTTGCGAGGTAGTAGAAGCCGATACAGCCGGCGATAAATACGATGATTTCGAAGAACATCAGGAAGCGAAGCGCCGCATTGACGTCCGTGAACCAGTTACCAAAGATATTCGGGATGACGAGGAGGCCAGTCGCCGCGCCGATGAGGAGTACGATCGCGACACCCGCCATGATCAGGACTCCGCGTCCAAGTGTTTTCGATGCGTCTCTTGATGTGTTCTGTGCTGCCATGTCCGTTCCCTCCTTACCCTAGCCCTCGTCGGGCGTATTTCTGGACGCTTGGAAGCGCGAGGAGCGCGAGCTCGACGCGTGCAAGGGCGCCAGCAGTGCGTTGCCCAGCCGCGCTGGTCATTTCGACCTTCTCGATCTCCGCAAGCCACGCGTCAAAGAAGTCTGAAATTCCCGCCATTCGCAGTTCCGTGCACGCACGTTCCACTTCTTTCACGCTGCCCGGCCTGCCCAATGCTGCGACGGCAATAGCATCAGTGGTAAATCCCCATTCCTCGGGGGGGCGGCCGCCCAGAAATTGCGTGCTATCGGCCTCGATGTTCGCGAACTGTGCCGCGGTCGCCCGGACGGTCTCAATTAATGCGGCGTCGTTACTCTTCATTGCTTCATCCAGCAAGAGTAGGAGAACGCGTGCGAATGGAGCGAACAAGGCATACTGGCGCCGGCCATGTTGAACGTCGCGATCGAGCCATAACGAAAGATCCGAGCGTAAGAGCTGAAGGTCCGCGTTGGTGGCGGAGGCGTGAAAGGCGATGAACGGACGGATAGACGCAGCGAGATCCGTTGGCGCCCACCCGCGAGCCTGTCGCGCCTCCGATGCCACGCGCATCAATTCTGCGTTAATCGCCTCGATACCTTGTTCGGCATTCGGAACGCGGATGTTGACTTCCGCGAGTGCACGTGCCGCAGCGCGCGCCGCATCCTCCTTACGACGGAGGTCTTCCTCGAGACGTTGGCGCTTCAGATCCGTTTCCGAAAGGCGGATTCGCGTGCTTTGCAACTCGCTTGTCGTCGTTTCGAGATCGCTGCGCACTTGGCGCGCGGCGTCTGGGAGGTCGTTCGGGTCTTGCCATGGACCGCCCGGAGCAAGGGCTCGAAGCGCATCCGCAGTCACCCTGCACAATGCGTCGTGCTGTGTACGGAGGCTTGCATACAGGTTCTGTACGCGCGCGAGTTCGCTTGTTACAACTGCGTGCGCCTTCTGCGCCCGAACGAGCTCTCCTTCAACTTGTGCACTGCTGGAGCTCGCGCCGGCTCTTGGGCGACTGCGCTCCATTTGGACCTTGGCGCCGATGCTGACGAGTCGTAGTGCGGCGATCGAGGCCCATCGCTTAGGGGAGCCCTTACGATATGCAGCGATCTCCTCCCGAATTGTACTTGAGGTTCGAAACTCCAGATCCGGGGGCAGCGACGTCGGTTCGGCGCCGAGGATGCGGGCGGCGATTTCTATGCCCTGTTTCACAAACTCATTCCGAACGGCGGGCGTGAAGAACTCGAGAGCTCGTTGCACGCGCCTCTTCCTCCGCGCGAAAGGCTGTCGCATTTTCCACTTCGCGCGTCTTCTAAGGGTTACCAATCGGGAGGCAGAGATCGCTTTCGGAGATTGAGATAGGAGGAAATCCCATTGGATCGTGGCGATGTCCCCAATTGACGTATAGGGGGTCGGCAAAGCGAGTGCGCCGATTAGGATTCGTTCGAGCCTAATAGCGTCGAGTGTCCGCTCCGCATCATCGTTTAGCTGCGCCGGCGTCCCAATTCCCCCCTTTGGATAGAGGTTGCGAATCCCTGGAACGTAGTGAGGACGCTATCAAGTTCCTTCCATTCCATAGCGACGGTGACGAGATCGGAGTGGTCGCCGGCAACATACTCCTTCTGGGCTTCCTCGGTGAGCTCGCCGAGAAGGTGACCAATGCTCCGACAATTCGCGGCGAGCCAGAGTTCGCGCGTGGCGCCGGGTGAAGGTTGCACGCAGCCGTTAAAAGGGACCTTCACTTCCTTCCCGACCCCTAAATGCGAGCGCGCGTCTGCAACAACAACTCCCATCTCGTCACGGGTCACATCGCCTCGGGCGCCGACGTACAGACTGTCGACTTCCCCGGGGGATAGAGCACGCCCGGACAGGCTATAGATGGAACTCAGCGCATACTCAACGAGTTCCGTTACCGACGAGTCGTCGGTTTTCTCATACTCGGGGACGATGGGTGCCGCGGCTGCCATGACGAATGGTTGGGGCTTTCGAAGGAGGCACGTCACAATGTCTCCAATATCGCGTTCATCATCGAAACCCGGCGGGCCGGGAAACCTCGCACACGAGGTCACATGCGATGCGTAGCGGCCAATCATCGTATTGAGCTCGCCCAGGTTGTCGGAGACTTTGCGGGTGACCAACGAGTTCACGCCTGCCAAGGCCTCGTTTTGGAACACGAAGATGAGATCAGCCGGCCGCCGCTTCCCGACCTTTGGCAGTTCGACCTGGTCTGCTGCCTTTTTGCTGGTTGTTGCGGTCCTGAGAAAGTCGGGCAGGAACTCGGGTCGCTGGCGCCCTGTCAGGGTTGAGAGGGACAGAATCGTATTGTAATGCGCGAGTGGGGGGGCCCCGTGCACGTCGTCGTATGCTGATGGTAGGACTGAGTAGCACAGAATTCTAGACTCTGGCCGGAGTTCACGGATCTTCTCGGCAACGTACGAGGATGCGCCAGAGCCAGTTCCTCCGCCAGTGCTGTGGAAGATGTGGAAGTTCTGAACGTTCTCCCAACCCGACGGCCCACTTCCGAGGGCGTTCTCGAGCCAGGGGCCGAACTGCAAGGCGGCAATGCGATATCCCAGCCACCACTGGTTTTCGGAACCTCGAGTCAACAGGCCGAGGTCTCTGATGCGGACGTAGGGAATCTGTTGATCCCTGATTTGCTTCTTCAGTTTGACGCGCGTCTGGTGGGAAGCATCGAATACGACCGCTCGGGGGACCACGGTCCCGCCCAGTTCGGCAATGCCTTCGTTTGTAGCTTCTTTCGAATCGAGCTCGTGGAAGAAAGTGTCAACGAACTGGGTTTCGGTCTTCTCAGCGAGCTTGCGTTCCTCGTCGATGATCTTGAGGAACTCAAGGCCTGGGCCAATGCCGCCGTGGCCGATCATGATGACGGCGTTATGCGTCACTTGGGTTCACCTTCGTTGATCCACTCTTGGAGGGCTTCGTAGTCGAGGATGCTAAACTCCTTACGTAGCCGGTTCTTGATCGCGTCGGAGTCAGGCCCGTTCTTTGCGAACTGTGCTCGTGCGCGGCCACGGTGGAAGTAGAACCGATCTCTAAACTGCTCGTAGCCGATGGAATGAGCGCGAATGAGGGTAGCGTCGAACTCCGCCGGGCCGCGAGCGCCGACACATGCCGCGAGAACCTCCCGATCGAAGTAGATCGGGAAGGTTTTCTCTATAAACCGGTCGCGGTCCGAGTCGCGGTTCCGCTTAGGTTGTTCCGGGTCACGCGCTAATACAGGAAGCGTGTTCTCGATCAGAGCGGAAAGGTATCTGTTCTTCCGCTGGGTGGGGCTGAGGTTGGCGCGGACGAGGCCCCGTCGACCTTCCTCTTCGGCGAGCATTTCTGGCGGCGCTTTGGCGAATCGGTCAGCGAGCTTAACCAGAGCTTCTGTTGCAACTCGGATATCCTGGATGTCGATACCTGACAGGATGCCATTTTCGATCTGGATGAAGATGTCATTATTCACGCCGCGCTCAATCGCCGCGAACTTTCGTTTGGCGAGATCCAGTTCAAGCAGAGGTTGAACTCGCTCCTTCATGCGGTTCAAGATGGACCGCGCTTCTCCCACCCGAACGTGTGGAAGGCGCTCAAGCAAGGTGTTCATGCTTTCGAACAGGTTCGGCGCATACTGGCCGACCCCGTGTTCGATGAGGAATGCCTTGCCCTCGCGAGCGCTCGAAATAATCTCCCTGAAAATCGGTTCAATCAACTGGGCATCATCGCTTTTCGTCGCTTCCGGAAATTGGGCCCAAAGACGCACGATTGTCGATTCGACCGCCTTCGCCAACTCGTTCGGCACGGATTCTCTAACAAGGATTGTTTTGAATTGCAGCTCCGCGGCAGAGTTCCGTTGGATGGTCGCTGCCCGGTCCTCGGCTTTGCGGACGGCGTCTTCAATTTCGGCTGGCGGGTGGCGAGAGGCGAGGACGCGCGTCAGGGTACGCCACTCCGGAGACGCTTCGATGCCTGGGACGTTCGCAATGACGCTGATGCGTGGGGCTTGCCGCGCGGCTTCGTCGAGCCACTCCGCGGTCGCGAGGGCGCTCTTCAGTTTGAAACTCTGGAGGTCGAACGCCTTTACTTCCCTCGCGAGCGCGAGGGCAGTCTCGCGCAGGTTGTCGGTGAGCGATCCTGGTAGCGACTCGACCGCAGTGATCGCGTGAGCTGCCGCCGCGTCGGATCGGGTGAGAATCGGCAGGAAATCGGCCTTCACCGTTCGCCAACTGGCTTCGAGTGAAGTCGCGCTCGCACGGAGCTCGTCCGGCGTGGAATCTGCTTGTAGACGCGCGAGCCGCGTGTCGAGGAAGCGTTGACCAGCACCGAGAGGGTCGGGGGTCTTCGCTGCGTCGGAGCGAGTGAGCTCGATTAGTGTGAGGGCGGCATCGAGGCCGGAAACTCCTTCGGTGACTCGGCTTGTGAGGTGCGCCAACTCCCCCACGTCTCCGTGTCCCTCGCGAACGCGGCGTGCAGCGTTCGCGGCGGCCTCGAGCGTTTCCTTTAGTTGCGGGACACAGCGCGAGCCAGGTACGACTTGCTCGGACCGCTCGAGGGTCCGGGCGGCGTTGGCAATCCTGGCTTCAGTCCTTTCCAGATGTCTGCGAATTCCCTTTTGGGCGGCGGCGATTAGTTTCTCACTCTTGATGATCGCTGCGTTCGTGGCCGCGATATTCTCGGCGAGTTCTCGCTCGCGACGTGTTTTTGCCCACGGAAGCCGACTCATTTTCGCGTCTTGGGTAAGCGGATCATTGACTTGGAGGAAGTGCTCGTTTTCATGCGTGGCCTCTCGAAGGGTCCCGGTGAGGGCGAAGTCCTCGGAGTCGGCTGGGAGGCCGTTTGGACGAAGTGCCTCTATAGTCGAAACGAGCCGCCGAAGCTGCTCGGTCAGATCGCGTAGCTTGGCGCAGCGTGCTGCGAACAAGTCTTCGGTCATGGCTCTTTCCTCCAGTTTCGTCGGGTGGACAGCGCCGGCTGTACGGTGCCTGATAGGTTCGCGAGTGCGGTATAGAATGCCTCGAGCTCAGCGACGGCTTCTGGTCGGACGTACCAGAGGCTGTCGCCGGAGCGGCTCGATCGCTCGTCAACCAGTCCGGCCCGCTTTAGCTCCCAAAGCTGCTTGTAACACGCGCCTTCGATTTCCCGCGGGACTCGGCGCAGTACCGCGTTCACGTACTCCGGTTTAGCAGCAAACTTTGGGACTCGCTCATTGGCTCGCTCGTCGGCGGTTTCCTTAATTTGTCGGAGCTTGTCCTTCAGAAGCTGCTTCTTCCGCTCGTCCTTTTCGTTCTCGGGGTCCCCGACCCCGTCGATGCGAACGCGCGCGCGGACGATCGCTTTCGAGACAACGTGCTTCATTTGAGAGGATGTGAGGACTTGGACGAGGCTCTTGTGCAGGTCAGCCTCGTTCGGGATTCTTCCGAAAACACCTGCGCTAAGCGAGGCGATGTCGGCCGCCCAAACGGTTGTGGTGGCGACCTCAAGCTTCTGCAGGCCCGGGAGTTCCGCCTTGCCCAGTAGGAAGGACATGAGCCTTGCCCGGTACGGATCCCCGAGCAATTGGACGAGAGCGAGACGCCGGTCTTCGTCCGGACGAGGGACTGAGGACTTACGGAGTCGAATGGCAAGCTCACGTGCGGCTTCTGGAGCGACGAAGGGAAAGTCGCGGTGCATACGCCGCGCGAGTCCGCGGTCCTCTCCCTGAACCGGTTCGTCTGCCACTTACTGTCTCCCGAACCGATGAGCGGCGTTTGAAGGATAAAACAATTCTCGTAACAGTGATTCTCAATAGGAACAAGCCTACCGACTGGAGAGTGGCGTACGATCAGGGTAGGCACCTACTCAAGGCGGACGTTGCTCTTTTTAGAATAGGTGACTCAGGGCCAAGCAGAAGATGCTCTCGAAGGCAATCTCCCGACCAGCAGCACATGACGACATGAGGCTGCTGAGGAAATACCATGTTGCACAATGTGAAGACGTCGTGGAGCCGCCCGAAGGGTCGCGCCCGCATCATCGCGCTGGCAGTCCTGTTGGTGGCGATCGTCGCGCCCACCACCTATTGGGTCGCTGAGAACTTCGAGAAGCTAACAGCCCCCTTTGTCAGCGTCTACGAGGGGCTCGGCCCGAGCGGCCAGACCTGGGTTACGCTTGCAGCGGAGTGGGGGTCGGCTGCGCTTCTGGGGATCACCATCTGGATCATCTACGACCGCTACCTCACCGGCCAGCCCGCTTCGCGCGGGTTGACCATAGTCGACGGAGGGAACCATCTTCAATGGCTCGAACGGCATCTGCAGGGGATGGGCAAGAAGCTCCGCGGGAAAGTCCAACTTGCGGGCGTCCTCCCCGTCAACGGTGCCCCTGGAAACCGCGCGATCCGCGTTCGCCGCTGGTGGAGCCCTCTCCGACTGGAGCTCTGGGGAGTCCGTCCTGGTGAGAAGCCCGGACCGACGCGCAATCTCCATGAAGGAGCTGCCCGCGATTATCACGAACCGATCGTCAAGTTCGCGGACGCCACTCAGCGCGTCGTCATCCATGCGAGCATCGACGGCCTCACGAACGCGAACGTCGTGAATCAGCTTCACTCCGCGTTCACGAACAAGCAGGTCTTCGGCATCGTCAACGGCCGCGCGCCTACTCAGCTCGTCGAGGCGCTGAATAGCCAGTTCCTCTACCAGGAGGCCCGCGACCGCCTGGCTGCTGCCCGCGATGACCGCGGCGAGAGCTCGGACCCTGCTCCTCTCGTGGCGGTGGTCCCGTGAGCCGTTCCACGTCGAAGGCAAATGACTTCGAAGCCGTTGCTCGGCTCCGCACCGCGCCGAAGCCTCAAGGCCTGCCGCCCGGGACCAAGGCCAACACCCCAATCCCTTCCAAGGGCGATGGGGCAATCGTCACGAGACAGCAGACGACGCAGGATTGCCTGTCCAGCCTTCTCTCGCAGCACCCTCGCGCGATCATCCAGATCGTCGCGAACCCCACTTGGCTTCCGGAGCAGTTGGACGCGGTCGAAGGACCGATCCTTGAGGTGCTCTACGCGGCGATGGCGGACTCGAACGCAGATGGAAGCAAGGGCGCCGCTGAGACGCCGAGCTACCTCGGCCTTAACACGCCGCTCTTCATCGCCTTCCACGAGCGCACGATCTCGGACGTCATGCTTGCGCAGGAGGAGATCCAAGAGCTCGGCCTGAAAAATACGGTCGGGGGATACCTGCCGGTACAGAGCCTCGCGGGGCATGTGATGGCATTTGCGGGCGTCACTGGCCCCGGCGAGGGAGAGCGGATGTTCAACGAGCACGTGCGCTCGATCGTCTCGCTCTACAAGCCGGACAGGTGGGTCACCTGGTGCCACGTCGACGAGTCGAAGCCGTCCGACGCCGGCCCGTCCATCGTTCCGCTCCTGGAATTTCCGCTCCACCTCTTCGTCGACACGTACGAAGGCGTCGCCCGCCGGAAGGAGTTCCGCACGTGGCAGCGCCGCCTAACAGAAGACATCAACAAGCACACGGAGGCAAACGCATGAAGAGCTACATCCCCACTCTTTCGATCCTGCTCATGCTCGCTGCGAGCATGCCCGCACAAGCGCAAACCACCACAGCCGCACCGGTCTACCTCAGCGTCACGTTGAAGGATCTCGTCGTCCTCTCGAACGACTCTGCTACGCCCATCACGCTTACCTTGGAGCGCAACGGCGCTTCCGTCGGAAGCGTCACGCAGAGCGTTACCTCGGACAAGGGCTCCGCCTCGCTGCAAGGGATCACGGCGACCGGAACCCTTCCGGATGATGCTGGTGGGCTGGCGGCCGGCGTTCTGACCGCGATCATCAGCGTTCGCGGAGCGCCCGCGCTGAGCATATCTGGCGCCCCTGAACCCATGCAGGATGGGCGGCTCATTTGGCGCACCATCTCTCTGTCGTGGCCTACCGCGAGTCCGATCCGCCCGAGCGGCCAAGACTTGATGCTCTTCAACCGCGGGTGGAGCTCGGACACCCTGACTCTGCTGTTTTCGCCGGCCCCCGGCGTGAACCTTTCAGGAGCGACCGTGGAGTTGCAGGCTTGGAGCGGGACCCAAGCTGCGAAGGGTGCGCTGCTGAACTCGACCTCCGCCCCCATCCAGTCGGACGCGCCGGGCGTCGCCTACGCCGTCCTGGAGCTTGATCACCTCCCTCCGCAGATCGTGTGGCGAGGCCGGCTCGCCATGCCGAACGGCTCGAATTACGCGTACCAGTGGAGTGAGCTCGATTTTGCAACCGGCAGCAGCCCGAACGGCGGATACACGCGCGGTACGCCGCCGATCATCCAGGCCGCGGCGAGCAAGCACCGCGTCGAGCAGCACACAGAGACCGTCACTGTTCAGGCCGAGGTGCTGACGGGCCAGTACACGCAAGATCTCCAAGATCACAGCGGCGACAAGTACGACCGCATCGAGGGTGAAGACGTCTCTGGATTGCTGCCGTTCTTCACCGGCGAGCGAACGAACGGGCGGGCGCCCGTCACAAACGAGACTGTGACAACTGAGCCCGTGACCAACGCCTTGACGCTCTCCAACACGCAGCCGTGCTCGGGGGGTTGGTGCTGGGGGGACACGGCAATGTCTCCCGAGCACTTCGCGCGCAACCTGATCGTCGTGCTGGTCCTCACGCTCGCTGCGGTGTCGATCATCGCGGTCGCGCGCCACCGCAGGCGTACCGCTTAGGTGAGTCGTATGCGCCGAGAACCCCGCAACGCGAGTGTCGCCACACTCGGGGACCTCGCCTCGATCCATTGGAGTGTCGAAATCTTTGCGAGCCTGGCAGTAGTCCTGACGATGCACGCGCGATTCCGTGCTGCAACCCGCTGGCAAGGGGCGGGGTTGACCGAAGGGCAGATTCGCCAGAAGCTGCTCCACGCTCGCTACTTTCCTGCGCCAGCCGGCGCGTGGCACGCGGTCGTGGACGTCGCTGGGCAGGACGGCGTCTTCGTCGTTGCGATCGATCGAGAGCTCGTGACGGTTATTACGAGCTACCCTCTCGCCGAGGAACGCCGGAGCGCATATCGGGGCCAGGGAAGGCCACTCGCGTCCGTCATGCTCGCTGCAACGTGAGCTGCTTGGGTCGAGGCAACGATGACACCCACGCAAGTTTTCGGACAAGCTTACATATTCAAGGTTCAGTTAGGGGGAGGGGGTGCGTGAGATGGGCAAGTTATGGAACGGCTACAAGTGGTTCTTCGCAGCCATTTCTGCCATCCCCGCCCTCGCGAGTCTCAATTCGAACGTAGTCGCAGGAGCGTTCTTTGGGGCGTTCTTCTACACGTTCTACGTCGGGATCCCTTGGCTCTTCATCAAGCACAAGGGGTACACGTTCCTCCCGGGCGGGGACTCCACTATCCCATCGTACACTACTAAGTCCGTTAACATGGCAGCGGCGGATTCGGTCTGCCCTTACCCCGGGTGCGGCGCAAAATACTCAAGAGAGGTGTGGCGGGATGATCATGCGCGTCAGTGCGGGTTCGGCAGTCCTCAGCCCGAGCGCGAGGCGCGATATGCGCTGCCGGCCGGGGTAAGCTCTTCCCCAGCCGAGGGTGTCGCTGCGGCCAGCCTCCCCGCACTAATACATGATGTCGAGCCGGTCGGGCACATCTGGACAGGCGCAACCGATGCGGAGGGCGCTCGTCAGGTCTCGGGGGTCGTCGAAGCGGAGGTTGATGACGCTCGAGTGCAACCGTGGGATGTTCCCTCGTTTGCATGTGATCTGTGCGGAAAGACGTTCGACTCGGAGGCCGGTCTCCGTGGTCACAACTATTCGAAGCGCCACTACCCGTGCAGTGCGTGCGGGAAAGCGCAGGCTTCGGAGGATACCCTATCGGACCACATTCAAGCGTGCCCCGCAGTGATCTCCGAGCGCGAAGCGCAACGCGCGTACAGGGAGTGGGAGGCAAGCCAGCCGGCGACTTGCGACAGCTGCGGTGAAACATTCGATACCAAACGCGACATGCGTTCGCATTCTTGCCTCGAGTACGAAAGGCCTGTGCGGTCGGTCCCCTCTCGAGGGCGGCGGACTCGCAAGATCAGCGATTCTTCACCTCGCATGCTCGACTACGAGTGCAAGTCGTGCGGGCTTGCATTCAATCACGCCTTCTATCACTTCGTGGAAAAGGCCACCGAGGAACTATATGAACGCTCCTGCCCTGAATGCGGCGGGCTGTCAGAGCTCCAAGGTGGGCTCGAGGACCTGTTCTAGCCGTTCAGAGGCCGCGGGACGGTCGGGGAAACGGCTCAACCACGATCCCTATGTCCACTGGACCTTGTGAGTGCCCGCGCAGTCCTCAACTATGCCCGTTGAGGGACCTACTCGTTCTTGTAATCGTAGAACCCGCGACCCACCTTCTTTCCCCAGCGGCCCGAGTGGTAGAGCTTGCCGATGATCTGGGGCAGGCGCTGCTCGGCGGGCGCGCCCATCTCCTTCATGCTGCGGCCCGCGTGGTAGAGCACGTCGATCCCGACGAGGTCGGCGAGCTCGAGCGGTCCCATCGGCCAACCCGCGCCGGCCTTCATCGCCTTGTCGATGTCGCGCGGGGAGGCGATCCCCTCCTCGTAGACGAGGAACGCCTCGTTGAACGCGCGCCCGAGGATGCGGTTCACGACGAAGCCCGGCGTCTCCTTGACGGCGACCGGAAGCATCGGGAAGCGGTGGTTGCGCAGCTCCTCGAAGAACTGGATGGTCTCCTCGACGACGCCGGGGCTCGTCTCGTGGGCGGGGATGATCTCGACGAGCGGCAGCGTGTAGGGCGGGTTGAAGAAGTGCGCGCCGAGCACCTTCGGACGGCGCTTCGCCGACACCGCGGAAGCGATCTCCGTGATGCTCAGCGTGCTCGTGTTGGTCGCGAGCACGACGTGGCTCTGGGTCGCGGCTTCGAGCTCCTTGAAGACCTGCTGCTTCACGGGCATCTTCTCGACGACGGCCTCGATCACGAAGTCGACGTCCGCGAGGTCGTCGTACGAGGTCGTGCCCTGGATGTTCCTGCGGATCTTGTCGGCGCGGGCGCGGTCGTAGGTCGCCTTGTTCGCCTCGCGGACCTTCGCCTTCTGCTCCTCGGTGAGCGTGATGCCGTTCTTCGATTCGATCCGCTCGATCTCGGCTTCGGCCTTGCCGGCGTGGAAGGTCACGAGATCATCGAGCACCGCATCGATGGTCTTGAGGCCGCGGTCGACGAATTCCTGGGAGACGTCCTTCAGGACGACCTTCTTGCCGTTGAGCGCCATGACCTCGGCGATGGCGGCGCCCATGGCTCCGGCGCCGACGACCGCGACCTTGTCGACGTACACGCGTCTCGCGACGGGGCTCGGCCGGTAAAAACCCTTTTTCCGCCCGGCCGGAAGGTCGCGTGAAAACCGATCAGCCGTACTCCTGCATCTCGGCCTCGCGATCCACCACTTCTTCGCCCTTCACGACGTGCTCGAAGTAGTAGTCGAGCGCCTCCTCCACGGCCTCGCTCATCTTCTTGTTCCGGAGGAGCTTGAGGGCGTGGAGCTTCAGGTGGTAGCTCACGTCGATCTTCACCCGAAGCTCCTTGACTTCTCCGTCCGACAGGCGAGTCACCCTCGTTCTTGTCCCATCGACCGCGGCGCGGGATAACGTTTTCCGTGCAGTCGGCGAAAGATCTCTCACGCGCGGCTCGCGTCGAACCGGTTTGCGACGAGGCGGGCGCGTTCAGGGTCTCGCGCGACGAAGGCGAGGGTCGGCGCGCCCGCCCCGCCGTACCACTCCGCGATGCGCTCCCCGTCCGCGATGACGATGGCGCCTTCGAGGTCCGCGAGCGCCGGCTCGACGAGGCCGAGCAGGTCCGACGGGCCGGCGGTCGCGACGCGCACACGCGCGCCCCGGGCGGAGGCCTCGAGAAGCGCGCGCCGCTCCTCGGAGCCCTCCGCGAAGGACGCGCCGCCGGCGCCGACGAGGACGAGGATCTCGGCGCGCGCGGCTCGGATCTCGCCGGCGAGCAGGCGCGACGCCGCCGCGACCGATCCGGCGAAGGCGAACGCGGGCTCGGCGGGTTCGAGGATGCGCGCCGCCTCGGTCTGCACGTCCGTCGCGAGGGCGGCGGATTCGGCCTCGACGAGGAGGTCGTTGCCGAGGTACACGCGCTCGTCGTCGCGCTCGTGGGCGACGACGGCGACGCGGCCGCCGTCCACCGCGACCCGCGTGACGGCGCCGTCTCCGTGAACGGCGATCTCGGCGTCGGAGGCGAGGATCTCGGCGGCGCGATGCGCGGCTTCCGGCTCGTCGCCCGGAAGCAGCACGAAGCGGACGGCGACGCCGGACGCCTTCGCGGCTTCGTAGGACTCCGAGCCTTCGGGGGTGTCGAGAAAGCGCAGCGTCGCGCGGCCCGTCGCGACGATGAGCGCGCTCTCCTTCGCGGCGCGCAGGAGGCGAGCCCACGCTTCGTGCGCGGCGCGACGACCTTCCGCGACGCGCACGGCGCCGAGTCCGCCCGCGCCCACGACTTCGCGCTCGGGGAAGAGCGCGCGGGCGCGGCCGAGGCGCGCGCGGGCCGTCCGTTCGGCGTCGCGCGCGGCTTCGAGCACGCCCGCGACGTAGCGGTCGAGCGCGACGGCCCGGTAGCGGCGCGTCTCGCCGAGGAGCACCTCGACGAGGCCGCGCTCCTCGAGGCCGCGGAGGACCTCGTAGGCGCGCGACCGGGCGAAGCCCACGCGCGCGGCGATATCGGGGGCCGTGAGCGGGCCCTCGCGCGCGAGCGCGGCCCAGGCGGCGGCTTCGTCGCGGCCGAGGCCGACCCGCTCGAGGTCGTCCGCCTCGGTCACGCGCGCCGCCTCCCGGGGAGGGGTCGCGCGCGGCGCCACGCGAGGTCGAACGCGGCGAGCGCCGCTTC
>Ga0247719_1000395_pt1 | contig 27020 bp, 34 predicted proteins | sample 41E_DmetaG_FD_189046 | JGI IMG/M metagenome (GOLD analysis project Ga0247719, IMG submission 189046) | Soil microbial communities from hillslope of Landscape Evolution Observatory, University of Arizona, Oracle, AZ, United States - 4-1-E_D | ecosystem: Engineered > Artificial ecosystem >...
ACGACCAGATCAAGGGCATCGACGTCCTGCGGGCCATCCGCAGCTTCGACCCGTGCATGCCCTGCACGACCCACATGGACACCGGCAAGGGCATCATCACCCGGGAGATCAACTCCTGCGGCTGCACGCTCGAATAACACACCCCGACGCTGGGCAGGTACCCCCTTCGGGGGGTACCTGCGCGATGGGCCTCTGATACGAAGGGAACATGACCGATACGCCTGCCAACGGACCTGGGACCGCCACCACCCGAGTGCTGATCGGTGGGATCGGCCTGCCCTGGCTGCGTGACCTGGACTTCGGCACCCAGTTCCTCCGGCGCATCGCCGATGTCGAGTGGCCCGACGACGTCCGCCTGGAGGACCTCTCCTACTCGGCCCACCGGGTCCTGCACACCCTGCAGGACCTCAAGCCCGAGAAGGTGGTCCTCGTGGGGGCCATGCCCCGCGACGTGGATCCGCCCGGCACCATCCGCCGCTACCAGCTCGACCTGACCCCGCCCAGCGACGAGGAGGTGGCCGACCGCCTCGGCGAGGCCGTCGGTGGCATCATCGATCTTGACCACACGCTGGCCGTGGTCAGGTATTGGAAGGGATTCCCGACCGACACTGTTGTCATAGAGGTGGAACCGGGTGACCGCGCGTTCGGGCTCGGGTTCTCCGACGAGGTCGAGTCCCAGGTGGACACGATCCTCGCCATGATCCAGGAAGAGGCCGGTGTGCCAGCCGAGCGTGGTGCGAGAGAGGCAAGCGAATGAGCACGGATTACCAGAGGGTCGACGTCGAGATGCTGGGCTACGACGAGGTGCTGCCCCGGGTCGGTGAGCTCTTCGACGAACTGATGACCCATCCCGACGCCGGTGTGCGCGACCGCGTCGAAGAGATGATGGACCTCATGGACGCCTTCCACCGGGAGGGCCTGGGCCGGCTGGTGGAGATGATCCGGGCCTGGCGGGGCGAGATCTTCCTCGAGTCGGTCGCCCGCGACGACGTCACCGGGTTCTTCCTCAGCGCCTACGACCTGGGCGAGGCCCCCGACGAGCGGGAGGCCGCGGCCGCGGCCGAGGCGGTCGACGCCGCCCTCGAGGAGATGCGGCCCTTCGTCGAGTCCCACGGCGGCATGATCACCGTCGAGGAGATCAAGGACGGCGTGGTCAAGGTCCAGATGCTGGGCTCCTGCGACGGCTGCCCCAGCTCGGCCGCCACCCTCACCGGCGGTGTGGAGGAGGCCCTGCGCCGTCACTGGCCCAACTTCCGCCGCCTCGAGGTGGTCGAGCCCGGCGCCGAGGAGCCGGCGCCCTCCGCCCTTCCCGAACCGGAGCCCGTGCTCCTGCAGATCGGCAGGAAGCCGCCCACTTCATGAGCAGCCCCACCGGGGCGCTGAACGCCGAAGACCTCGCCTACCGCGCCCGGGCCCTGGCCCAGGCCCACCCGCTGACCAGCCTGGCCCGCGCCTACGTGGACCGGGCCGTCGCCGACCAGCGCACGTCGCAGCCCGTCCCCGAGATCGGCATCTGGGCTGGCGCGGCCGCCATCGGCGGCTACTGCCTCCGCCGGGTGGAGGAGACCGAGGCCGGCCTCGACCTCCACGCCAGCGAGGAGGACGTGCCCGACCTCGACACCCTGGAGGAGGCCACCACCTCCGTCGCCGGCGAGCTGCGCACCGACGGGGCCGGCGGCCACATGCTGGGCGACGAGGACCGCACGATCGAGGCCCTCGACCGCATCATCGCCTCCGAGGTCAGCCGCCGGCTCGACCACTGGAAGGACGACGTCGACGAGGCCGCGTGGGGCGAGCTCGAGGAGTACCTCACCTGGTGGGTGGTGAAGGGCTACGCCCTCCGGGTGGCCGAGACGGTCACCGGCGCCCTCCGTTGACCCACTCGTTCTCGGCGTGGGAGTCGCTGGAGCCGCTCCCCGGCGAGGAGCCCGGCGCCGAGGCCCGTCCCCGCAGGCGGGTGCTGGTGGCCGGCGTGGGCAACAAGCTGCGGGCCGACGACGCCTTCGGCGTGGAGGTCGCCTCCCGGCTGATGGCCATGGACCTGCCCGAGGGCGTGAAGGTGGTCGAGACCGGCATCGGCGGGATCGCCCTGGTTCAGGAGCTGCAGTCCGGCTACGACGCCCTGGTCGTCGTCGACGCGGTCGACCGGGGCCGCCCGCCGGGCCACGTCATGCTGATCGCGGTCGAGGTGCCCCACGTCGACGACATGGAGTGGGGCGAGCGCTACGACTTCCTGGCCGACGTCCACCTGGCCACCCCGGAGCGGGCGCTGATCATGTCCAAGGCGCTGGGCGTGCTGCCCGACAACACCATCATGGTGGGCGTCCAGCCGGTCGACGCCGAGACGCCGGGCATCCCGATGTCGCCCGAGGTCACCGCCGCCTGCGACGTCGCCGTACGCGAGATACTCCGTCACCTGACGGAGCTGATGGGACAGGAACCCCGATGAGCGAACAGCAGTCGTTCGACCACAAGGCGGCGATCGCCGCCCTCGAGAAGCAGCTGGCCGCCACCCCCCGCGCCAGCCGCCCCCACGAGCACGCGGTGCTGGCCTACCGGCTCGGCCTGGCCTACGCCGAGGCGCCAAGCGGCAACCCGGCCGAGGGGCTGCGCCGGGCCCTGGCCTTCTACGACGTGGCCGCCGCCATCTTCGACCCCCGCTTCGAGCCGGCGCAGCACGCCCGGGTGCTCAACGCGGCCGGCGCCGCCCACCGCAGCCTGGGCGACCGCCGCAAGGCGGCCGAGCTGTTCGAGAAGGCGGTCAACCTCTTCGAGGGCGGGTCGGACAACGAGCGGGCCGCGGCCTACAACAACCTCGGGCTCTGCCGCACCGAGATGGGCCAGCCCGAGCAGGGGGTGGAGGCGTTCAACGCCGCCGCCGCCCTCTTCGACGCCTACACCGACGAGGGCAAGCGGGGCATCATCTCCACCCTCCACAACCGGGGCCAGGCCCACACCTCCATCGGCACCGAGGAGAGCCTGGAGGCCGCCCTCGGCGACTTCGAAGAGGCCCGGGGCATGATCGACCCCGACCAGAACCCCCTGCACCACGGGATGGTGGAGCAGAGCGTGGGGGTGACCTGCAGCGCCCTGGCCAACCTGGCCACCGACGACGCCCGCACCGCCTTCCTGAAGGAGGCCATCCGGGCCTTCAACAACTCCCTGCTGGTCTTCACCCGCACGGACTTCCCCTATTACCACGCGGTGGTGAAGCACAACCTGGGCCTGGCCCACGAGGGCCAGGGCGGCGTCACCAACCTCCGCCGGGCCCTGGCCAGCTACGAGGACGCGCTGGCCGTGCTCGACACCCGGCTCCATGCCGACGCCTGGCGCCAGGCCTACGCCAGCCTCGAGCGGGTGGAGAAGGAGCTCAACGCCAAGGAGCCGAAGAGCCGCCCCGACCACTTCGCCGCCCTGCTCGCCGTCGTCGGTCTGGAGGAGCGCACGGTGCTGGTGCGGGAGCGCATGTTCCGCCTGCTGGCCCTGCCCGAGCCCCGGCGGACCACCTCCATCGCCGAGCTGGTGCGCTCCATCGGCCTGCTCGGCTTCGACGAGGGCCGCCGGGTGTACGAGTCGCTGGTGAAGCTGGTGATCGAGCTGCCCCAGGACACCCAGGGCCTGTCGCTCAAGGCCATCATCGCCGCCCACGCCAGCATCGAGGACGAGGATGCTCGCCTCGACGCCGACCGGGCCGTCGACCAGGCCATCGGCGACGCCCTGGGCGGGCCGCAGCGGGTGGCGGTGCGTGACTTCATGAGTGCGGAGGGGTGGGAACGACCGTGAGCAGCAATGGCAACGGGGCGGGCGCGGCGGCCAGCAGCGCCAGTGCGGTGGAGACGGCGCAGGCCTTCGTCGACGCGGTGGTGTGGGGCGAGCACCAGAAGGTGTGGGACCTGATGGGCATCGAGGCCCGGACCACCGTGCTGAAGGTGGCGTCGAACCGGGGGATGGACGAAGGCCTGGTCGCCCGCCTGCGGGACGGCACCGCGTCGGAGGTGGAGCGCAACGAGTTCCTGGCCGACCTGCTCAACGGGCTGCGGGCCGACCTGGCCGGCAACGACCTCGACGCCCTGGTGTACGAGGAGGACACCGACGCCCCCGAGCCCGACCGGGCGCGGGTCGTGATGTCGGTCCCCGTGGCCATGGGCTTGGGCGGTAACCTCCCGGTGGCATCCGTAGAGCTAGCCAGAGAGCCGTCGACAGATGGAGCGGCCGAGTGGCGAATCGAACGACTGGTCCCCCAGGTCTCCAAGTAGATGTCTGATCCCAAGCCCACCACCCCCACCGGCTTCCCGTCGCTGCAGACCGAGACGGTCGAGCGGTTCGGCCGGCCCATGCGGTCCTTCCCGGTGGCCGTCTCCACCGAGGCCATGGCCCTGGCCTGGGCCAACCAGGAGGAGGCGCCCCAGGGGGCGACGGTGGTCGTCGACCACGAGATCCGGGCCAGCGGCCTCCACGGCCGCCTGTGGACGGTGGCGCCCGCCGACTCCCTGGCCTGCTCGATGGTGCTGCGCCCCACGGTCTCGGTGGAGGAGGCCGACAGCGCCTGGCTGCTGGCCGCGCTGGCCGCGGCCGAGGGGGCCCAGGCGGTGAGCGGCCGGGAGCTGGCCACCTGGTGGCCCGATTCGGTCGTCACCACCGACAGCCACGAGCAGGTGTCGGCGGTGCGGGCCGAGGTCCAGCTCGGGCCGGGCCGGGTCCGGGGCGTGGTCGTCACCCTCCGGTTCGACCTGCCCAAGCTCGGCCTCGGGCTCGACCGCAAGGACGAACTGCTCGAAGCGGTGGTCAACGCCGTCGACCAGGCGGCCGAGGGGCTGGCCGAGGGCCCGGGCGCGGCCGCCGCGGCCTACGAGAAGCGCTGCGGGCTCATCGGCAAGCGGGTGCTCATCCGGCTCCTCCCCAAGGGGGAGACCCGCGGCACCGCCCGCCGGGTCGACCGGTCGGCCCGCCTCGAGCTCGAGTCGCCCTCCGGCCTGGTCGAGAAGGTCACCGTCGACCAGGTGCGCGACCTCAAGGTCGTCTGATCACCGCCGGTCGGGAACGCGAAAGGGCCGCCCGGTGCGTGATGCGCCGGGCGGCCCTTTCAGTGCTGGCGGCTACTGGTCGTAGCCGACGACTCGCGTGGTGGCGCTGATGCCCACCTTGCGCTCGGCCACGCCGAGCTTGTAGCGGTCGTCGCCGTCGCGCTGGAGGCGACGCATGACGATGTCGAACTCGGTGCCCTTGAGGCGGCTGCAGTCCTGCCGCGAGACGCGCTCGAGCGCGCCGTCGAGCTCAGGCGAGTATGCCGGCACGGTGTTGGTGGGGTCGTGGATCCACCCCGGCTCGACGTGAATCTCGTTCTCGTGGGTGTAGTCCCGAGCGCCGGTCGGCCCATTGGGCATGGCGAACTCCTTCTCCTGTGCAGCTGACGGTCCGTTGGAAAGCATACCTGTGGGAAGATGTCCCGAACAGTGAGCTGCCAGGGAGATCCTTCATGAAACTCGGCATCGTGGGCAAAGGCGGCGTGGGCAAGACGACACTGTCGGCGCTGTTGGCCCAGACGTACGCGGCTCGGGGCTACCGGGTGCTGGCCATCGACACCGACTCCAACCCCAACCTCGCCTTCAGCCTGGGCCTCACCGACCAGCAGGCGGAAGACATCCCCCTGCTGCCCCGGTCGGTGGTCGTGGGCAGCGGCGACGGCGCCCTCACCCCGGCCGAGCTGGTCAACCAGTACGGGGCGGTGACCCCCTCGCAGGTGACGCTGCTCCACGCCATGCGCATCACCCAAGCGGGGGCCGGCTGAACGTGCGGTAGCCACGCTGCCGTGCGCAGCATCCTGGGAGCAGCCATCGACGAGGAGGCCGACGTCACCCTGGTCGACATGGAGGCCGGCCTCGAGCACCTCAGCCGCTCGGGTGGCACCCTGGCCTACGCCGACGTCCTGCTGGTGATCATGGAACCCAGCCGCAAGTCCATCCTTACCGCCGGGCGCACGATCGTCCTGGCCGAGGAGCTGGGCATCCCCCGGGTCTACGGCGTGGGGAACAAGGCCCAGGAGGGCGACGAGGAGTTCTTCCGCGAGGTGTGCGCCGAGTACGGCGTCACGCTGGCGGGCATCGTGCCGGCCGACATCGACGTCATCGAGGCCGACCGCCGGGGCGAGGTCCTGCCCCTCGGGCAGGGCGAGCCGGTGCGCAAGGCGGTCGTGGAGATCGTCGACTTCGTCGACCACGCCCTGGCCGGCGCCACCCACTGAGCCGGCCGCGCCGGTGCCGGCGCGCCCTCTTCAGTAGAACGCGCTAGAGGGTCTTTCCATCTATAGGTCGGCGACATACAATGCCCCTGGGTCGCTGTGGTCAGCGCTCCTGGTCCGCTGGTGCTCAGCGGGCCACATCCGGCTCAGGAGGTATTCGTCGTATGGTCCTGTGGTGGCTCGGGAACATCGTTCTTCTCTTCGTCGTCGCACCCGTGTGCCTGCTCTTCCTCAACCGGGTGCTGCGCCCGGCCAAGGAGATCTACGCCTACGCCGATGACATCCTCGACCACGGCGTCAAGCTCACCGGCACCCTCGACTCGGTGCCGAAGCTCTTCACCACGCGCGATCTGACCGCTGCCGCGCGCCAGTCGGCGAACCGTTACGGCGCCGCCCTCCAGCGCATCCTCTCGTAGATCCGCAGTTCGCCATCATCCGCATTCCTACCGAGACCAAGTGAGGGAATCATGGGTCCAGCTACCGTCGTGACGCTGATCGGTGTGGCCGTCATCGTGGCCGCCATCGCGCTCTACCTGATCAACATCTGCCTGATCCTCAACCACGTGAGCTTCACCGTGGGCACCGTGATCATCGGCGTGCGGGCCATCGCCGCCGCCTGTGAGCCCCTGGCCGGCGTGGTTCGAGACATCAACAACAACGTGTCCGCCATCGACGAGAACCTCGAGGTCCTCGTCACGGGGGGCAAGCCCCGCGACCGCAAGCCCTCGCACAGCCTGGCCGGCGTCGGCTACCGCCTGCTGCCGGGCACCCGGGGCTGGTAGTCCCACTCGCGCCACCCCGCGTCAACGACAAGGCCCCCGCCACCGTTCGTGACCGCCGGCGGTCGCGTGGACGCCCAGCAGTTCCGATGACGAGGAGGTGAGAGTCCTTCCCGAGCTTTGGCCGTTGAAGTTCGAGTAGCCGACGCCCAGGACGCTCGGGTGACCGGGGGTCTGAAGGGCGTCGAGGCAAAGCCGTGGGCCGGAACGACGGTGAACCGCTGGAAGGCTTCCTGTCGTGGCGACTGAGCGCGCAACAGGGAAGCCGATGCCCCCGCCGTTCGGGCGCCTTGCGCCGAAGGAGGAACGGCTGTCGGCGATGGGGGGGCAAAACGACAACTCCGACCGTGTCAGCCAGGTGTCAACGGCTACCTGATCACCAGGCACGGTCTCAGGGGCGGCGCAAACTACACCATCGCGCCGCAACTAACAGCCATGTGTTTTACTTCTAGGCCCTAACGCCGAGTGATCGGCCATATTGTTGGGTGGTGCAACCATCCAAGCTAGGTCCGGTGTCAGCGGTTGACCTCCACCATGCGGTCGCGTCGATCGAGGAGTCCGTCGTCGCGATTGTGCGGGAGGCCTCGTTGCCCCGGCTGCAGGAACGGCTGGGCGCCGAAGCGGGGGTGCCCGTGGAGCGGGCCGGATACCAGGTGCTGAGAGCCGTGGCCGAGCAGCCGTCGCTGCGCCTGGGCGACTTGGCCCACGAGCTGGGGCTGGACACGTCCACAGTGAGCCGGCACGTGAAGGCGCTCGAGGGCGAGGGGATGGTTGTCCGCTCGGGGGACCTGGGCGACGGGCGGGTAGCGCGCTTGGAGCTCACCGACGCAGGAACCGAGGCGCTGGGCCGGTTGCGGCGGGCCCGCCACCGGTTCTTCGCCGAGGCGTTGGCCGACTGGTTGCCCGGCGAGCTGGAGGCGTTGGCGCCCTTGCTGTCCCGGCTGGCCAAGGACGTGACGGTCCGAGGAGGACGCTGCCCGTGACAAGGCGCGTCGAGACCGTCGGATGTTGGTGATCGTCGTCGGCGTCGACGGCTCCGCCGCCGGCGCAGCCGCACTGGCCGCCGCCGCCAGGCTGTCGGCGGCCACCGGCTGCGACGTCGTCGCCGTGCATGTCACTAGCGTTCCCGCCGCCGTGCATGCCACGCTCGCCCCCCTCGTCTCCGGCGCGGCGGCTACAGCCAACGACGAGCTCGCCGACCGCTGCCACCTCGAGTGCGAGCTGGCGCTGGCCGGCACCGGCGTCGCCTGGACCTTCGAGCTCCGCCACGGCGACCCCGCCACCCAGCTCACTCGCGCCGCAGACGAGCACGACGCCGCGTGCGTCGTCGTGGGTCGCGACGGCCACCGCGTCCTCGCCCGGCTGCGGCTCGGCTCCGTCACCGACCGCCTCGTGCACCACGCCAGCTGCCCTGTCCTCGTCGTCCCCCCGACCGACCCGTGAACCGCCCGGCCGCCCGCCACACGCGGCTGCTCATCGAGGACGACGTGGTGGCCAGCCGCGCCCCCGCCGAGCGCTCGCCTGCCTCAACGATCCTGAGGCGATCACGGCCTGGTTGGCCGCGCGCCTCGACGGCGCCACTACCACCGTCACCACCCCCGCCGGCACCCTGACCCTGGTGCGGACCGGGGAGTGCTGGCACGGCGACGCGCTCACCGTCGAGGGCACCAGCGGACCGCTGCACTGCCACGTGCACCTCACCGTCCGCGCCGTCATCCGCCGCAGCGCCGACCTCACGCTCCGCCAGGGCAGCGAGCTGTGGGTCCACGTCGAGCTCGCTCCGGCCGCCCACGCCGGGCGGGTCGCCGCCATCGTCCGCCACACCGTCGGCCGAGCACCTGCGCCTCGAGCTGGACGCTGCGGCCGAGCCCTGACCGCCGGCCGCGGCGGGTATGACGGGTGAGCATCGACGAGGGCGCCCGCCCGCTCACCGCCCGCTCCCACCGGTCCCGGGCGGGCGCGTTGGCTCTCCGCACGCGGCGGGGGGGTGGCTCGGCGGGACGCCGGAGGACCGATCGAGACGGCGCTGTCGCTCGCCGGGCTCGTCGGTGCGTGCGCCGAGGAGGCTGTCGTGCAGCGTCGCCAGCTGACGCAGGAGGTGGCGGGCTCCGTCGGGCCCGAGCGCCTCTTCGGCGGTCTCGAGGATGTCTCGCACCTGCGGCACGACTGCGCGGACGTGGCTTCGGGCGGCGGGGGTGGCGACCAGCGACCTCAGCCGGCGATCGTTGGGGTCGCCTCGGCGAGCCAGTAGCCCGGCGTCCTCGAGGCGGGTGGTGACCTGGCTGATGCTCGAGGGCGTGACCATGAGGCGCCCAGCCAGGACGCCCTGGGGGCACGGCCCGATCAGCACGAGGTGGGCGAGCACCCACCCCTGGGCGGGGGTCAGCCCCACGCTGGCCCAGGCGAGCGCTTCGAGGTGGTCGAGCACGGCGCCGAGCGACTTCAGCGTGCTGAGCAGCGCCAGGGCGTCCCGCGACAGCCCGAACGCCTGGGCGGCCCGTTCGAGTACCTCGGGCTCCTGGCCGTGCAGCCAGCCGGGGGTTTGGAACAGATCGTGCGGGGCAGCTACCATCGGTGGAGATAGTTTAGTCCTAATCAATCTCCCCGCTCGCAGCGGGACCCGGAAGCTGGAGGCTGCGTGGCTTCGACGCTCGATCGATTGGCCCGTTGGTCGGTGCGCCGCCGCCGGCTCGTGGTGGCGGGCTGGCTGGGCGCCCTGGCGGGCCTGGGCGTGCTGGGCGCGGTGGCGGGTGGCGAGTCGGCCAACAACTTCCGGCTGCCGGGGTCGGATTCCCAGGCGGTCTTCGACCTGCTCGATGAGCGGTTCCCGGCCCGCGCGGGGGATTCGGCGCAGCTGGTGTTTCGCTCCGAGCCAGGTGTGGCCGACCCACGGGTGCGCACTGCCATTGAGGATCTCTTCGCCCGCATCGAGGATGTGGCCCATGTGGTGACTGTGGAGTCGCCTTACGCGCCCGGGGCGCGGGCGACCGCACCGGACGGCACGATCGCGTTCGCCACCGTTCGCTTCGACGCTCTCGGACCCGACATCCCCCGCCAGCGGGTGCGGGACGTGGTCGAGTTGGTCGGTGCCGCCAACGCCCCGGGGCTGCAGGTCGAGCTCGGGGGCCCGCTCGTCTCCTTCGCTGAGACCGAGGGCCCCGGCGGCAGCGAGGGGGTGGGCCTGCTCGCCGCCGTCGTGGTGCTGCTGGTCACGTTCGGGTCGGTGATCGCCATGGGGCTGCCGGTGCTGACCGCCCTGTTCGGGCTGGGGGTCGGGCTGTCGCTCGTGGCCCTGGGCGCCCACGTCGTCGATGTCCCGGAGTTTGCCCCCCAGCTGGCGACGATGATCGGACTGGGCGTGGGCATCGACTACGCCCTGTTCATCGTCACCCGCTACCGCCAGGGCCTCCACGCCGGGCTCCAACCCGATGACGCGGTCGCGGTGGCGATCGACACCTCGGGCCGGGCAGTGCTATTTGCCGGCACGACGGTGGTGATCAGCCTGCTGGGCATGTTCCTGATGGGGCTGACCTTCGTGCAGGGGCTCGCCGTGGCCGCCATCGTTGCCGTCCTGATGGTGATGGTCGCGTCGCTGACGCTGCTGCCGGCGGTGCTCGGCTTCGCCGGGTATGCGATCGACCGGCTCCGTCTTCCCGGCCTGCACCGCGACGAGAGCGCCCACCGCAGCTCAGTGTGGTTCCGGTGGAGCCGGCTCGTCCAGCGCCGGCCGTGGCCCGCGCTGGTGGCCGGGCTGGCGGTGCTCCTGGTGCTGGCCGCGCCAGTCCTGTCGATCCGGCTCGGGTCCTCCGACACCGGCAACGACCCCACCTCCAAGACCACCCGGCGGGCCTACGATCTGCTGGCCGATGGGTTCGGGCCCGGCTTCAACGGCCCCCTCCTCCTCGGCGTCGAGCTTGCGGGCTCGCCATCTGATTCAGCGACGCTGGCACGCCTGCGCGACTCTCTCGCCGGCGCGGACGGGGTCGCCGCCGTCAGCGACGCCCAGCTCAGCCCGGCCGGTGACGCGGCGGTGCTCACCGTGTTCCCCGCCACTGCCCCTCAGGACGAACGCACCGAGGACCTAGTGCACCGGCTGCGCGACACCGTGCTACCGATGGCGGTCGCGGGCACGGAGGTTGACGTGAGGGTCGGCGGGATCACCGCCGTCTTTATCGACCTGGGCGAGAACCTCGCCCGGCGGCTCCCGCTGTTCATCGGGGCGGTCATCACCCTCTCATGCCTGTTGCTGCTGGTCGTGTTCCGCTCCGTGGTCGTCCCCGTGAAGGCAGCGGTCATGAACCTGCTGTCTATCGGGGCCGCCTACGGCGTGATCGTCGCGGTCTTCCAGTGGGGCTGGGGTAAGGACCTCCTCGGGGTGGCCAAGACGGGCCCGATCGAGTCGTTCGTGCCCATGATGCTGTTCGCCGTGCTGTTCGGCCTGTCGATGGACTACGAGGTGTTCCTGCTGTCGCGCATGCGCGAGGAGTGGGACCGCACCGGCGACAATGCCCTCGCCGTCGCCGACGGGCTGGCCGCCACGGCCCGGGTCATCACTGCCGCCGCCGCCATCATGGTGGCGGTTTTCCTGTCGTTCGTGCTGGGCGACGAACGCATCATCAAGCTGTTCGGGCTGGGCCTGGCCTCAGCCATCTTCATTGACGCCACCGTCGTGCGCATGGTGCTGGTCCCCTCGGTGATGGAACTGCTCGGCCCGGTCAACTGGTGGCTGCCCCGCTGGCTCGACCAGCGCCTGCCTCGCCTCGCCGTCGATGTCTCCGACCCCGCCGTGGCCGCCGTCCTCACCGACGAGCACACCGCCGTCGCCGACGATGCCCTCGATTACGAGCAACATGTCGACGGCGCCGGCGGCGAGGGTCGCCCCGTCGTCGAGGCGGCGGATCGGGACGGGACGCCGTGAACCGCCCCCGCCCCGGTCGGCCTAGCCAGGCGGACGGAGATCGGGTGAGCTGATGCCCCCTCCCGGGCCCTGGCTCGAGCTGTCCCGGATCGGGGAGCTGATTGGCGACGCCGCATGCCGTGCCGCGATCCTGACCGCTCTGGCCCTGGCCGCCATCGCCACCTGGCGGCTCGCCCGCTGCGGGCTGTGCTCGCTGTGGAGCCGGCTGCATTCGCTGGCTCATCACGGCACCGCGCACCGCTTCGCGCTCGATGTCGCGGCTGGCCACTTCGACGAGGCCGAAGGCGCCGCCGCCCGGGCCCTCGGCGGTCCCGGGGGGCGCGGCCTGGCCCGGCACGGGCCTCTCCCTGGCTGGGACGAACGGCTCGTCGTGGACCGCCTCGACTCGACGCCGTCCGGCGCCGGCCCCTGCGACGTTGGGGCCGGGGGCGGATGGCCACTGGGGCTCCTCCAGCCGCCCGATGCCGGGGTCCTCATCGGCCGCTGCCCTCCCATCCGGCTGCGCCTGCTGTCGTGGCGCCCCGCCGGGACCGGGAGCGTGAGGTTCGCTGCCGACGCCCGCGGCATCGTGCTCGCCGGGCACCTTCTCGTCCGGCCCGCACCAGGACGCGCCGAGGCCATGGAAATCTGGGTGCACCTCGAGGGCCCCCGCACGCGCCGCGGCCGGCGGGTGCTGCGCGTCACCCGGCGGGCCACCCGTTCCCGCCTGCGGGCGTGGGACGCCAGTGGCGACCTGTCTCGCGTACACCGCCGCCGGCGCTGGGCCAGAACGCAGCAAGCACGGCGAACACCGCATCGACGGGCAAGGAGAAGCCATGGGAAGGTGCCTTCGGGCTGAGCGATCGGCGACACCAGACAGCGGCCGCGTCAAGGCCCCCGACGGGGGCGTGGGAGTCGGCGACATCGCGCCGGACTTCGAGGCGCTCACCCAGCGCGACGAGCGGGTGCGGCTCGCGGACTACCTGGCGGCGGGGCCGGTGGTGCTGTTCTTCTACCCCCAAGCCATGACCCCTGGCTGCACGGCCGAGGCCTGCCACTTCCGGGACCTGGGCGCCGAGTTCGCCGCCGTCGGCGCCACCCGGCTCGGGATCAGCGCCGACCCGGTGGACCGCCAGGCCGCGTTCGCCGACAAGACGGGCCTCGACTTCCCGGTCCTGTCGGACCCCGACCGCAGCGTCGCCCGCGCGTTCGGCGTCAAGCGACCGGGGCCGCTATTCAACCGGCGGGTGACCTTCGTGATCGACGCCGACCGCAGGGTGCTGGCTGTCATCGCCAGCGAGACCAGCATGCACCGCCACGCCGACGCCGCGCTCACCGCCTTGCGGACCCGACGGAGTTGAGACCGTCGAGGGCCGTTACAGGACGCGGCCCCTGGTCGGCGACCGAAGGTCCACCGCCGATGCCGGCGACGAGCGGGGCCCAGCACCCCGACCGTGACGCCCAGTTCCGCCACGTCAACGAAACCGCAGCTGAGCACCTCGCCGCCGGCCAGCCGGTGATCAGCGTGGACTGCAAGAAGAAGGAGCTGGTGGGCGACTACGCCAACGGCGGCACCGAATGGGGGCCGATGGCATCGCCACGGCGGGTCGGCGTCCATGGCTTCCCCGATCCCGAGGTGGGCAATGCCATCCCCTACGGGGTGTTCGACGTGGCCGGCAACGAGGGCTGGATCTACGTCGGCGACCACCACGACACGCCCGCCTTCGCCGTCGCCTCCATCGCCCGCCGGTGGGAACGCGTGGGCCGCCTGCGCTACCCCGACGCCACCCGGCTGATGATCACCGCTGATGCCGGCGGGTGCAATGGCTACCGCTCCCGGGTGTGGAAGACGGAGCTGGCCAACCTGGCCGCCACCATCGGGCTGATCATCACCGTTTGCCACATGCCCCCCGGCACCAGCAAGTGGAACAAGATCGAGCTCCGATTGTTCAGCTTCATCTCGATGAACTGGAGGGGAAAGCCCCTCACCACCTACCGGGCGGTGGTCGAGCTCATCGCCGCAACGACCACACAAACCGGCCTCACCGTCCAGGCCGACTTCGACGAAGGCTACTACCCGAGCGGCGTCAAAGTCACCGATGCCGAGCTGGCCGTCGTGCCATCAAGCCGCATGACTTCCATCCCGACTGGAACTACAGCATCCTGCCGGCGCCGCCATAAGGCTCAAGTGATTGCAGCACGGGCCCTAAGTACCTCGGCGTCGACACCTACCCGATGCGCCAATGCGGCGAACGCCGCCTCAAGGTCACCATCCGGCCCGACCGGATCCTGATGCAGTCCGCGGGCTGACGGCTCGGCGTGGAATCAGCACACGAGGAGGTCCCATCGTCATGAGTGTCGCCGCAGGGGCGATCCTGCTGGCCGGGCGGATCGTGTTCGCCTTCTTCTTCGCCATGGCAGGCTGGCGCCACCTCGTCGGCGGCGCCCAGATGACCGGCTATGCTCGCAGCGTCGGGTTTCCCGCCCCGGCCCTGGCCGCCTGGCCCGCCGGCATCTGGCTCCTCGCCGCAGCCGTGTCGGTCGGTGCCGGGATCTGGGCCGACATCGGCGCCCTCATGCTCATCGCCTTCCTCGCGCCCGCCGCCGTGTGGTTCCACGCCTTCTGGAAGGTCCCCGAAGACCAGGCTCAGATGCAGACCCAGCTGTTCTTCCGAAACCTCACCTTCATCGGCGCATGCATCGTCTTGTTCGCCGTGTTCGCCGGCCTCGGCGAAGCCATCCGCTACGCCGTCACGAGCGCCCTCATCGAGCTGACCTGACCCGGTCAATCCACGCTTACCCGCTGGCTCGTGCCGACTCCGTGGCGGTATTGGTGGGTCTTCGTTGCTGCGAGGTTGGCGCGGGCTACCCCGCACGGCCCCCTACCGGCCGGGGCACGAGTTCGAGGTTGTGCTCGGCCACCAGAGCAGGAGGACGGCGGCCGACGCCAAGTCGCCTCAGGACTGACAAGCCTTGCACGCCTCGTACCCCTCGCTCCGGGCGAGGTCGAGGTTCCTTTCCTCGGCGCCGGCCGCGGCGTGTCGGCAGTCGGGGTGGTGGTATTGGCGCTGCCCGGGTACGACCACGACCGACTCGTAGGGGACCCGCATGACCACCTGCTCGGCGTCGGCGGGCCGGTCGGGCGACCGCGACGCAATGTGTGCTGGCCAGGTGCTGAGGCCGGCCGGTTCGGGATCCGCCGGCGTGGCCACCGGCGGCGGCGTCGTGAGGGGCACCGGAATGGGATGTTCGCCGTCCCCTCGCTCCACCCGGATGGTGGGCACGAGCCGGTCCAGCCAAGCCGGGAACCACCAGTTCGCACGCCCCAGCAGCTCCATCGTGGCGGGAACGAGCAGCATCCGCACCAACGTGGCGTCGACCAGGACGGCCACGCCGAGCCCCAGCCCGATGATCTTGATGATCCGCTCCTCGCCCAGCACGAACGAGAAGAACAGCGTGACCATGATGGCGGCGGCGGCGGTGATGACTCTGGCCGTGGAGGCCAGCCCGTCGGCCACCGCCCGGCTGTTGTCTCCGGTGCGGACGAACTCCTCCCGCATGCGCGAGAGCAGGAAGACCTCGTAGTCCATCGACAGCCCGAACAGGATCGCGAACAGGATGATTGGGATGAAGGACTCGATCGGGCCGGCGCGATCGATGCCGGCGACCTCCCCCACCCAGCCCCACTGGAAGACCGCGACCACGACGCCGTAGGCGGCCCCGATGGACAGCAGGTTCATCACCGCCGCCTTCAGGGGCACCAGCACGGAGCGGAAGACGGCCGTCAGGAGCAGGAACGACGACGCGAGCACGCCGGCGAACACCCACGGCAGGCGCCCGCCGAGCACGTCGCCCATGTCGGCGAACAGCGGCGCCAGCCCGGCGACGTCCACCGATGCGCCGGTGCCCGCGGTCGTGGCCGGCACGACGTCGTCGCGCAGATGGGCGATGAGGCGCCTGCCCTCCTCGTCGTGGGCCGGGACGCGGGGGATGACGGTGACGGCGGCCACGTCGCCGGCGGCGTTGGGCCGCGGAGGGCTGACGAACGCTACGCCCGGCACCGCCGGCAGCTCCGCCAGGAGAGGGCCGAGGGCGTCGAGGCGTCCCGGGCCGGGCAGGGAGGCGACCAGCAGCAGCGGCTCGTTGAACCCGGGCCCGAAGCCCTCGGCCAACAGGTCGTAGGCCCGGCGCGTCGTGCGGTTGTCTGGGTTGGTGCCGGCGCCCGCCCAGCCCAGGTTGATTGCCAACGTCGGGACGGCGAGGGTGAGCAGGACGGCGAGCGACAGGCCGCCCATGGCCCACGGGTGACGCTGCACGAACCGGCTCCACCGGTACGCGGCCGTGCTCTCGGGGTCGACCTGACGCCGGCCCCAGGGGAGCCGGAGGTTGTCGACCTTGGACCCCAGGGCGCCGAGGAGGGCCGGCAGCAGGGTCAGCGCGGCGACCACCATCACCGCCACCGCGAGCGCCGGGCCGGCAGCGAAGCCGTAGATGAAGGGCATGCCGGAGAAGACCAGCGCGGTCAGGGAGATGACGACGGTCGTGCCGGCGAAGACCACGGCGCGCCCCGCGGTCCCGAGGGCCCGGGCCACCGCGTCCTCCGTCGACAGCCCCTCGCGGAGGCCTTCCCGGAAACGGGTGACGATGAACAGTGCGTAGTCGATGCCCACGCCGAGCCCGATCATCGAGGCCACCTGAGGGGCGAACACGTTGATCGCCATCAGGTGAGCGCCGAGGGTCAGGATGCACAGCGATACGCCGATGCCGAAGAGGGCGACGGCCAGCGGCAGCCCCATGGCCACGATGGAGCCGAACGCGACGAGCAGGATGACCACCGCGGCGGCTAGGCCGAAGCCCTCCCGTTCGCCCGGCCCCTCGGTCTCGGCGAATCGGACCGCCTCGCCGCCGAGCTCGACCTGGAGCGCGACGGTCCTCGCGGCGTCAACCGCGTGCTGGATGTCGAAGATGACAGACTTGGGCACCTCGGTCGCTCGGCGGTCGAACTGGACCGGGGCGAACGCGATACGCCCGTCACGGGAGATCTGGGTCTCAACGTTGTCATACGGACTGCTCACGGCGACGACGTGGTTGAGCCGGCTCACCGTGGCGAATAGGGCCGTCATCGCCGTGCGGACGTCCTCGTGGCCCACGCCCGCTTCGGCCCGGAAGGCGACGGTCGCGGTGTCGCCGGCCAGTTCGGGGAACTTCTCCTGGAGGAGGTCAAAGGCGCGCTGGGACTCGGTACCCGGTAGATCGAGGTTGTTGTTTAGCTTCCCCCCGTTCGTCGCCGACAGGGCCCCCACGACGGCGAGGGCCAACAACCAGAGAGCGACGACGCGCCACCGGTGCCGGCAACAGGCGCGACCCAAACGTTCGACCATAGATTGACAATCTAACGCAACATGTCGCTACGTCAACCGATGCCCGAGCTTCCCGACCAGCGGGAGCCGCTCGCAGAGCGGCTGCTCGACGCCGCCGCCCACGTGGTCGCTCGCCACGGGCTGCGGCGCACGACGATGGACGACATCGCGCGAGCCGCGGGCTGCTCGCGCCAAACCCTCTACAAGCACCACCCAACTCGTGAGCACCTGTTCGCCCGAATGTTCGTCCGGGAGGTCGAGCGCTACGTGGAGGCGCTGGAGGCACTGGTCGCCGCTGACGGGCCGCCTGCGCCCGGCCGCGTGGCCGACGCCTTCGTCTTCACGCTGCGACATGTACGGGCCCATCCGGTCGTGCGGGGCGTGGCCGAGGCCGACGAGCAAGGCCTCCTGGCGGTTATGGCGCTCGAGGACGGAGCGGTGCTGGCCGTCATCACCCACGGGGTGACGAGGGCCTTGTCCCGGTTTGTGACGACGGGCGTCGTGCGGCCGGTCGACCCCGCGCACCTCGGCGAGGCATTCGTGCGACTCGTCGCCTCGTTCCTCGTCCTCCCGCCTCTGGGCGAGGAGCGCGACGACGAGGCGCTGCGTGCCTTCGCCCGCCGCTTCCTGATCTAGTGCCGCGGACGCACTGACGATCCGGTTCGGGCTGGCCCCGGCGCGTCAGTAGCGTCCCGGAGGCGACCATGGCGTCGAGGATCGCCCCGCGGATCTGCGAGCGTTGACGCCGCAGCGCTTTTGCGATCGGTCGGCGGTGGCGGGCATTGGCTACGGAGCGGGTGTCCAGCGGATCACAACCCCTGTGAGTGCACGGTGGACACCGGAACCCGGTCTTCTTGCCGGCGGTCACGAACGGTGGCGAAATTGATGACTCAGAGCGAGGATTGCCTATTGCACCGCGCTGCGGCGGGCAATACAGTGCCGACCACATCCAGTGGTATCCGTTCGGGCCCGCACCGTCACGCCGTTGCTCTTTTCGACGCCACAGCAGTGCTGGTGGGTCCCGGCCCAACCTATGCAGGGGGGAAGTATGACGAAGCGGTGGAGGTCGGCGGAGAGCCGCCTTCAAAACCGGTACACCGCAAGAGAACGAGGCCAAGCCACGTTCTCACTGCTGATCGTTGTGGCGGTCGTGGCCGTCGCCGTGGTGCTGCTGCAGCGCACGGCGTGGCACGCCGAGGCGATCAACGACAAGGCGGGCGTGATCGCCGTCAGCGGTGGAGGCATCAACGAGTCCACCAAGGCGGTGCTCAAGCTGGGCCGCACCAACGAGCTGGCCGGCTCCATCCTCGAGACGGCCAAGCCGCTGGAGGGTCAGCTGAACGAGATCGTGGCCCTGGCCCAGTCCATCGACAACCTGGCCACCTCCATCAACGGCAGCGCCACCACCATCAACGGAACGGCCCGGGGCATCAACGGCACCGTGGGCACGATCCTCAACACCGCCCGGTCGATCAACGACGGGGTCGCCCAGATCAACATCAACCTGGAAGACACCCTGCGGCTGGCCAACGCCATCAAGACCGACACCGGCAACATCCTGACCGGCGCCCGCGCCGCTGACCGCAACCTGGACTGCGTCGAGAACGGCACCCTCACGGGTGCGGGCTCGGTGCCCGGTCCGGTGCCCTGCTAGGAGGAGAGAGACACATGGTTCAAGTCATGTCTTCGCCGACCGCCGACATGCGGGCCACCCCCCGCCGTCGGACGGTCGACGACCAGGCCACCTTCCTGTCCCGGTGGCTCAAGGTGTGGGTCATCCTCCTCACCGTCGTCACCCTGGTGGTGGTCGGCTACCTCATCGTCATCACCAACTCCCTGGCCTCCATCAACGGCAACCTCGGCACCGCCGAGCGGGCCGTGGTCGGCGCCGGCCAGGACGTGGTGACCCTGCCCAACCAGGTCGACCGCATCAACGGCGCCCTCTCGGGCATCGACCCCGCCCTCAAGCCCATCCCGGGCCAGGCCCAGCAGATCATCGACTCCCTGACGTCGATCAACTCCAAGCTCACCAACACCGACGCCTCCCTCAAGGACACCTCGGCCATCCTGGTGAACGCCCTGGGCACGGCCAACAACATCAGCGGCCTGCTGATCGACGCCAACGACCCGGCCGACCGCCTGGGCGTGCAGAACATCCACCGCCGGGTCGCCGCCATCAACGGCGTCGGCGGCCCCCGCCAGGGCACGGCCAACGGCGGCGGCACCTGTGGGGAGTTCTGCACCAACCAGAACCTCACCACCGCCCAGGCCGACACCCGTGACATCTCCCGGGTGGTGAACTCCGGCGTCGTGCCCCACGTCAGCGCCATCTGCAAGGGCCTCAGCACCCTGGGCCTCGTCACGGGGATCACGGGATGCCAGTGATCGGGCGGCGCGGCCGCAACGAGAGGGGCATCGTCGGGTTCAACCTGGCGCTGACCATCGCCTTCGCCCTCTTCGCCGTCATCGAGCTGTCCCGGGTGGTGCTGGCCGCCACCCAGATCGACGACCGGGTGAAGGTCATCATCACCGAGGTCGGCCCCGGCTCCAACGTGTCCCGACTCGACGAGACGGCAAAGCTCGACGAGACCGGGCGCATGGCCGAGGAGATCCTCGCCGCAGCCCAGCCCCTGTCGGGGCAGGCCCAGCAGATCATCGACGCCGCGGCCAGCATCGACAGCACGGTGACGCAGATCAACAACAACGCCGGGGAGATCAACTCCACGGTGCGCAGCATCAACTCCCAACTGAGCGCCCTGCAGCCGGTGGTGCAGAACATCCACGGCAACGACACGATCTCGGTGACCGCCGGGGGCGTGGGGGCGATCAACATGCGAGCCCAGACCGCGCTGCCCGTGGTCGCCGGCATCCAGCAGGACCTGAACCGCAACAACATCCTGGGCCTGCTGGTCTCCGTCGACCGCCACGCGGTGGCCATCTGCAACGGCCAGGCCCTCGCCCTGGTGGGCGGCGGCAACCGCTGCACCCCCGCGCTGGAGGCGCAGGGCCCCTAGGGCGGCACACCACGGCAGATCGCGACCAGGCCCGGCGGATGACCGCCGGGCCTGGTCGTCTGCCGACGCTGCATACTTGGCCGGTGACCGATCCGGCCGGGGCCCGTTGGCAGAAGCTGGTGCGGGCCCGGCTGGGCGAGATGGAGCGGCTCCAGCCGGGACGGGGTGCGCTCGGCGCAGACTTCTGGGACGGCCGGGCCAAGCGCTACGCGTCCCGCCTGCCCGTGGAGACGGCGGCGTCGGATCCGTTCTTCCGCCGCCTCCGCCGGGCCACGGGCCGGCGCAGCACCGTCCTCGACGTCGGCTCGGGGCCCGGACGCTTCACGCTGGCCCTGGCGCCCCACGTGGGCGCGGTCACCGCCGTGGATCCCAGCGGCGGCATGCTCGACATCTGCCGGCGGCAGGCCCGCAAGCTGGCCCTCGACAACGTCACGTGCGTGCAGGGGCGTTGGGAGGAGGTGCGCGTGCCGCCCGCCCACGTCGTCTTCTCGTCGTTCGTGGTGACGCTTGTGGCCGACGCGCCGCGGTTCCTGCGCAAGCTCGACGCCGCGGCCACCGAGCGGGCCTTCCTCTACCTCGGCGCGTACACCGCCGACGCCATCATGGACCCGCTCTGGCGCCATTTCCACGGCCGGTCGCGCCGGCCGGGTCCCACGTACCTCGACGCGGTCCACGTCCTGCGCGAGCTCGGCCTCGCGCCCGACGTGGAGGTGGTGGAGGTGCCGACCAGGGGGCGGTTCAAGACGGTGGCCGCCGCGGCGCGCAGCTACCGGGAGGAGCTGTGCCTCCCGGACACCCCTGAGGTGCGCAAGGAGCTGCGCGGCCTCTTGGACCACTGGCTGATCCGCAGGGACGAGCACCTGGCTGCGCCGCTGAAGACGGTGCCTGCGGCGATCATCTCGTGGGCCCCGAGCGGGAAGGGGCACGGAAGGAACTAGCTTCGGGGGGTGCCGGAACAGCTGCGTATCGAGGTCCTGCCCGAGGCGGTCCACCAGGAGGAGATGGCCCGGGCCAAGGCGGCCCTGCTCAACCACGAGATCGTCCAGGTCGACTTCGCCGGCCGGGACCTCTGGCTGGTGGCCCACGACGTGGTGGACAAGGGGGTGGAGGCGGGCCAGCGCTTCGTCGCCACCATCCAGGACATGGACACGGGCCGGGTGCTGTACGCCGACGGACGGTTCGACGAGCTGGAGTACGCCGCCCTCTTCCACACCGCCTGGCAGCGCCCGCCCACCGAGGACGAGTTCTCCTGGGCGGTCGGCGCCCTGAAGGAGGACCTCTCGCTCGGCCCCGCGCTGGACGCCGGCGAGCTCCAGCCGTACCGCCCGATGCCGCCCCTGGCCAACTTCCGCGATCCCGACGGCAACGTGGACCGGCGGGTCGCGGTGGGCCTGCGGTCCAAGGACGGTGAGCACCGGGTGGTGGCGGTGCGCACCGCCGACGGCGAGGTGCTGGCCGCGCCGGCCGGCTGGCCGGGCCCGTCCACCGACGACTGCGGGGCCCCGGCCGCCACGGCGGCCCCCCCGGCCCCGGGGGAGCGCCAGGCCCGCCTGCGTATCTGGCGCGACGCCGCCCTGCTGTGGGATCTGGTCGTCGTCCGGCCCTCGGCGTCGTCAGGGACCAACGGCTCGGGCGTGGAGCTGCGCACCGTCGACTACCTCGGGGCCCGGGTGCTGCACCGGGCCCACCTGCCCATCCTGACCGTGGAGTTCGGCGACGAGGGGAAGGCCGCCGGCTACGGGCCCGCGGAGCGCCACTGGGCCCACCAGGAGGCGGCCTTCGACGCCGAGGGCGAGGATCCCGTCGCCGGGTTCCGGGTGTGCACGAGCCCGCCGGGCACCATCCTGGAGACCCTCACCGACGGCGGCGGGTTCCGGGGCGTGGCCCTGTGGGCCGACGGCGACGAGGTGGTGGTCGGGAGCCAGCTGGAGGCCGGCCCCTACCGCTACGTCAACGAGTGGCGGCTGGGGGCCGACGGCACGATCCGTCCGCGCATCGGCTTCTCGGCCGGCCCCAACGGGACCACCTGCACGCCCCACGTCCACCACGCCTACTGGCGGCTGGATTTCGACATCCTGGCGCCCGGGTCCAACGTCATCCGGGAGTTCAACCAGCCGCCGATACGCGGCGAGACCAAGTGGCACCACATGCGCTTCGAGGTCAAGCGCCCACGATCGGCCGAGCACGGCCGGTTCTGGCGCATCCGCCACGACCGTGACGGCCGCGACTACTCGATCATGCCGGGGCCCGACGACGGGACGGCGACCGAGGCCACGACCGGGGGCTTCGGGGCGGGCGACGTGTGGGTGTTGCGCTACGACCCCGACGAGATGGACGACGGCCAGGGTTTCACCACCGACCCGGCCCTGGCCCGGGCCGGTATCGATCGCTTCGTGTCAGGCGAGCCGGTGCAGAGCGAGGACATCGTGTTCTGGTACGGCGTGCACGTCGCCCATCCCGGCGGCGTGACCGACCGCGTGGGCCCCGACCTCGTGCCCGGTCACTGGCACCCCAAGTCGCTGCCCGAGCCGGAGCTTCTCGAGGACTCACCGGCTCCCGCCGCCGAGTAGGCCACCGCCACCCGCCGCAGGACAGGGGTCCATCCCGGATCCGCCGTGGCCAGGTCGGCGCGGTACTGCAGGAACCGGCCGGTCGTGCCGACCGGGTCGCCGGCGGCGGCCACCGGGGCCCACGCGGACCAGGTGGCGTCGGGGCCGGCGACGTCGCCGGTCCGCACGTGGAGTCGCAGCGACGTGGCCGGCGGGACGTCGGCGTGCCACGTCGCTGCGACTCCACGTGCGGACCGGCGACGTCGCCGGTCCGCACGTGGAGTCGCAGCGACGTGGCCGGCGGGACGTCGGCGTGCCACGTCGCCGCACCCCAGCCGACCCGGGTGCCGGCGTCGAGGACCCGGGAGGTGAACCGCCCGGACGGGGCGTACGGCGACATCCGCATCCACTCCACCCGGAGGGGCTCGGTGCCCAGGCGCTGGTTGCCGGCCAGCGCCCGCATGTAGCCGGGTACGGGCACGAGGATGCGGCCGAGGGCCCCGCCGTCGATGGAGAAGACGATGTCGAGGACGTTCCACTCGATCCGGAACCGGTGTGGCGCGTCGAACCAGTCGCCCGCCAGCCGGGTGTCCTCCACGTTCAGCAGGTGGGTGCGGCCGTAGAGTCGGCGGCCCCATTTGGTGCTGAACATGACCCAGGGGACGTCGACGAAGTTGGTGCCGAACCCGATGTGCTGGTCCGGCCGGCTGGCGAAGACGGCGCCGAACTCGAGGGCGCGGGGGCTGGGCAGCAGCGGCTCGCAGCCGACCCGGGCGCCGTCGAGGGCCAGCATCCCCTCCTTCAGGGTGCCCGTCCCGCCGTCGACCCACGGGGTGACGGTCCAGCCGTCGGGCAGCTCCTCGCCGGTGAACTCCCCGGCCACCTTGGGCGCCAGCGTCACCTCCCCGCCCGCGGTGCGGGCCAGGTAGGCGCCGCCGTCGACCGAGCCTGCGGAGAAGTCGTCGACCGAACCGTCGGTCATCTCGGCCTGGGGCACGGCAACGCATCCTGGCACAGCCGTCGCGCCTGTCCCGGGCACTGTAGGAAAGAAACACTCATTGCGGCGGCTCTCCGAGGCGCGCGAGTCTTCCCCTTGGCAGGGCAATACGGCGGACGGGCGCCGCAGCTTTCTTCTTACCGAAAGGTCGCCGAATGGGTCGTTATTTTGGTCGCGAGCCGCGCTATTCCCGCGAGGAGCTGGAGCGCCAGGCCCAGGAGGCCATCGACGCCCGGATCAGCCTTGGGCGGCCTCCGGCCGAGGAGTTCGTGCCGGTTGAGCAGCGGCTGGCCGAGATGGATGCCGCCGCCGTCGTGGCCCCGCCCGTGGCACCGGTGCCCGAGCCGCAGCCGCGGCCCGAGTCGCAGCCGCTGCGCATCCACCAGGTGCAGCCCCCGGCCGCCGTGCCGGCAGCGGCGAAGGCGGCCAGGTCGGCCCGCCAGCCCGCGGCCGCTGCCGCCCGCTCCAGCGCCAACTGACCGGGCCTACAGCCGGGGCGCCAGCTCCTTCTCGAAGAAGTCGAAGAAGCCGTCCTGGTCCGGGCCGATCTGGTGGATGTAGACGTGGCTGAAGCCGGCGTCGACGAAGGCCGCGATGGACTCCAGGTAGCGCTCCGGGTCGGGCCCCACCGGGAGCTTCTCGGCCAGGTCGTCGGGTGTGACCAGCTTGGCCGCCTGCTCGAAGTGTCGGGGGAGGGGGAGCTCCTGGGAGAGCTCCCCGCCGATCCCGGCGTTCGGCCACCACTCGTAGGCGGTCTTCGCGGCCTCGTCCTCGTCGGCCGCCCAGCACACGGTGAGCTGCCCGTACCGGGGCCCTGAGCCGCCCGCCTCGGTGTAGGTCTGGAGCAGCTCCGCCTGCGGGGCGACGGTCCAGATCCCGTCGCCGATCGACCCGGCCAGCTCGGCGGCCGACGGTCCGGCGGCGGCCACCACGATGGCGGGCGGCTCGTCGGGCAGGGTGTAGATGCGGGCGTTCTCCACCGTGTAGTGCGCCCCGTCGAAGCTCTGGTAGCCGCCCTCCCACAGCTGGCGGATGACGGCGACGGCCTCGGCCAGCATGTCCTGGCGGACGGCGGCCGGCGGCCAGTGGTCGCCCAGGATGTGCTCGTTGAGGTTTTCCCCGCTGCCGACGCCGAGGAAGAACCGCCCCGGCATCATGCAGGTGGCGGTGGCCGCGGCCTGGGCGATGATCGCCGGGTGGATGCGCACGGTGGGGCAGGTCACACCGGTTCCCAGGTTCAGGCGGGTGGTGGCGTGGGCGATGGCGCCGATCACCGACCACACGAAGGGGGCGTGGCCCTGCCTGTCGACCCACGGGTGGAAGTGGTCGGAGATGGCGGCGAAGGTGAAGCCGGTGGCCTCGGCCCGCTGGGCGTGGCGCACCAGGTCGTTGGGGGCGTGCTCCTCGGAGGACAGGGCGTAGCCGAACTCGGCCATCAGGCGTGCGCCTCCCGCTCGTGGTCGACGTACCCGGGGTCGGGGTCGTAGTTCATGCCCGGGGGCTCGTCGACGATCGACATGGCGGCCTCCTCGGCGCTGAGGGTGTCCTCCATGCGGGCGCCGGCCTCGGCGATGGCGTCGGGCTCCTCGTCGCCCAGGCCATCGTCGGCGCCGGGCTCCAGGAACTGCCGGTCGCCCGTGCCGGCGCCGGTGGTCCCGGTGTCGGGGACCTCCCGGGCCAGCCGGCGCTCGAGCGCCTCGGTGCCGAGCTGTTCGGAGGTGGTCGTCCCCCAGTCCTTGACCGCCTGAGGGCGGTCGAGCGGGGGCATCTCGCCTTCCACGGGGTCCCCCGTGAGCAAGACGCTCTCCGGGAGTTCCTCGACGGCAGGAACGCCGTCCTCGCTGAGCTCGGGGGCGGGTCGGGGCAGGTTCCGGCGGTCGACCATGGACGCGGCCCTACCCCGATTCAAGGGATGGAATGCAGGCGCCGAGATGGGTGTTGGAAGAACGTCATGGCAGCTACGGTCACCACCTACGATCCGAACGACTGGCGGAAGGACGCGGCCTGCCGCAAGCTCGACACGGCCGTCTTCTTCCCCGAGGATGACCTGGGTGCCGCCAAGGCCAAGGCCATCTGCGCCGCCTGCCCGGTGCGGGAGGCCTGCCTCGACTTCGCCCTGATCACCCGCCAGGACGACGGCGTCTGGGGTGGGCTCGACGAGAACGAGCGCCGCCGGGTCCGCCGGCGCCGCCAGGAGGCCGCTCGCCGCAGGGCGGCCTGAGCGGGGCGCCGGGGCGGCCCTAGGCTGACCCGGTGCTACGGGCGACGTTCGAGCTCGACCCGCCGGGGTCCACCGCGGTGCTGGGCCCGCTGGGAGGCCGGGTGGTGGCCGAGGCGGGCGGCACGGTCGTCCTCGAGGTCCCGGACGACACCTGGGGGGCCGACGTCAACCTGCTGGTCGCCGCGGTGGTGGCCGGCGAGATCATGGAGGCCGGCGCCCTGCGGCGCTGCCGGCTGGTCGACCTGGAGGTGGCCGACGGGCTGCTGCCGGGACCGGCGATCGGCGCCTCGGGAGGCGTGGCCGTCGGCGTGATCGCCAAGCCGCCGCTCGGGCTGTCCCCGGGGCAGGTGGGCGAGGTGGCGCGGGCCGCGGTGGCCGGCGGGGCCACGTTCGTCAAGGACGACGAGACCCTGGGCGACCCTCCCTGGTGCCCGCTGGCCGAGCGGGTCCGGGAGGTGGCCAAGGTCCTGGAGCCGGGGGTCGTGTACTGCCCGAACGTCACCGGGCCGTCGGTGCGCCTGCTCGACCGGGCCCGGACGGCCGTCGACCTGGGGGCCACCGGGCTGCTCGTCAACCCCTTCGCCCAGGGCCTGGACGGCCTGCTGGCCCTGCGCCAGGCCGGGCTGGGCGTGCCGCTGTTCGCCCACCGGGCCGGCTCGGGGCCGTGGGCCAGGAACCCCTCGTTCGGGCCGACCGGGGCCGTCCTCGCCCGCCTGCTGCGCCTGTGCGGCGCCGACTACGTGGTGGTGGGCGGGTTCGGGGGCACGCTGTTCGAGTCCGACGACGAGGTGCGGGCCAACCTGGCGGCTGTGCGGGGGCCGTGCGGGCCGGTCCGGCCGGCGGTGGCGGCCCTGGGCGGCGGGCTGGGGCCCGACGGCGTCCGGGCCCAGGTCGTCGCGGCGGGCGGCGACGGGCTGCTCCTCTTGCTGGGGTCGCGGGCCTACGCCGACCCGGGCGGGCTGGAG
>Ga0247719_1000396_pt1 | contig 26999 bp, 28 predicted proteins | sample 41E_DmetaG_FD_189046 | JGI IMG/M metagenome (GOLD analysis project Ga0247719, IMG submission 189046) | Soil microbial communities from hillslope of Landscape Evolution Observatory, University of Arizona, Oracle, AZ, United States - 4-1-E_D | ecosystem: Engineered > Artificial ecosystem >...
GGGCGTACGGGGTGGGTGCCGCGGCCCAGAGCTACTTCCGCAAGCCGGTGTCCGAGCTGACCCTTTCCGAGAGCGCGCTCCTGGCCGCCGTGATACGGGCGCCGAGCCGGCTGAACCCCCGCTCCAACCCCGGGGCGGCGGAGTGGCGGCGCCGGCTGGTGCTCCACCGCATGCAGGAGCAGGGGCGCATCGGCGACGGGGATCTGCGGGCCGCGCTCGACCAGCCCGTGATGCTGGTGGCCGACGCGCCACCTGACTCGCCGGCCACCGCGGTGTACCCGCGCATCGAGGACCCGGGACGGCACCGGTTCTTCGTCGACTACGTCCGGCGCTATCTGATCGACCGCTACGGTGCGACGGTCGTCTTCAACGAGGGCCTTCGCGTCGAGACGACCCTCGACCCCGAGCTCCAGTCCCTGGCGGAGGCGACGGTCGAAGACGCGCTGGCCGGGACGGCGCCACCCCTCGAGATGTCGCTGGTGTCCGTCGACCCCACGACCGGCTTCGTGAAGGCCCTCGTCGCGGGACGGGACTTCGACCGGTCCCAGGTGAACCTGGCCCTCGGGAACTGCGAGCGCGTCGAACCTGCGGGCGTTGGCGAGCCGATGTGCGTGGACGGGGGCGGCACGGGGCGCCAGCCCGGCTCCGCGTTCAAGCCATTCGTCCTGGCCCGGGCGCTCGAGGAAGGGATGTCTTTGGACCGGACCTACCGCGCCCCGTCCCGGTATGCCTTTCCCGGCTGCGGTAGCCGCAGCGGCTGCACCGTCAGGAACGCAGGTGGTCAAGGGTACGGGCGCCTCAGCCTCGGGCAGGCCACCGCCCGTTCCGTCAACACCGTCTTCGCCCAGCTCATCCGCGACGTGGGCGTCAAGGAGACGGCGGCACTGGCCCACCGCTTCGGTGTGACCATGATCGACCCCGACGGCAGGACGCCGGACGGCGAGCGGTACGGGGCGAGCCTCGCCCTGGGGGCCAAGGAGGTCTCCCCCCTGGACATGGCCGCCGCGTACGGCGTCTTCGCCAACCGGGGCATCCGGCTACCGGCCACGCCCGTCGTCAAGGTAACGACCGCTGACGGCCGCGTCCTCGAGGACAACACCAACCGCAGAGGCCGGCGCGTCCTGTCGACGTTGGTGGCCGACCGCGTCACCGAGGCCCTCCGCGGCGTGGTCCGCTCCGGGACCGGCACGGCGGCGGACATCGGCCGCCCGGACGTGGCAGGCAAGACGGGGACCACCGACAACCACAGCGACGCCTGGTTCGTCGGCTTCACACACGACCTGTCGACCGCCGTGTGGATGGGGTACGCCGACTCGCAGCGCCCGCTCCTCAACGTCGACGGTCACCGGCGGATCTTCGGGGGATCGATCCCCGCTGCGACGTGGGGCGCGTTCATGGCGGCAGCCCTGGAGGGCGACGCCACGGGAACGGCCGCGTCCTCCCGGTAAGCGCTGCTCGGGCCTCGAGCGCTTGGACAGGGCGCCCACCCGCTCGCCGACGATGGTCGCCAACGCGTTGGGCGTCATGTCATCCCGGCCTTTCGCTCGCTCGCCCTCGCACCGAGACGCTCCCGGTCGGCTCCACGACGACGAGGGTCACGTCGTCCAGATCGAACACGCCCTGTTCCCGCAGCCTGCTCCGCAGCTCGTCGCCGGTCATCTGCGAGCTCAGCGGCCCGGTCGGCAGGTCGACCCGTCCGGCGTCGACGACCGTCTCGGGCTTGAAGTCCAGGACCCTGCGGAGCGCTGCGGACCGCTGCCGGAGGGCGGCGATGCCCACCTGGAGGAGCAGCAAGGTCACCAGCGCCGTCATCCCCTCCATGTAGCTCGGGTCGCTGCTGGCGGCCGTCGAGGCCACCAGGCTGCCGATGGCCACCGTCACCACGATGTCGAACGACGACAGCTGGGCGACCGTACGTCGCCCGGCGAGCCTGATGGCGACGATCGTCGACAGGTAGGTCGCCACGGTCGCCACGACGACGTAGCCGACCGTTCTCCAGCTCGCTCCGAGCCATTCGTCCATGAGGGTCCCCTCTTTCACGTCGGGTGCCGGCGTGCTGGCCGGTACAGGAGAGGCCTACCCCGACCGGCCGCCGGATGCTGAACGCGAGCTCGAGTGGCGCTGGCCAGGACCGGCTGTCCCCGCCGCCCCAATACTGACCCCTTATCACCGGTCGAAAACTGACCCCCTCTCCTGACGGTCCACCACTTTCAGCGGTTTGGACTTGAGCCTGGCTCGGGCCGACAACGGCCTGACCGGGAGAAGGAACGTGATCGACGTGGAGGAGTGGGCAGAGATCAGGAGGCTGCACCGGGCCGAGGGGATGGGCGTCAAGGCCATCGTCCGGCGGCTCGGCGTGGCCCGCAACACGGTTCGGGCCGCCCTACGCTCGGACGAGGCACCGAAGTACACCCGGGACGCTCCGGGCTCGGCGGTGGACGCCTTCGAGCCGGCGATCCGTCGGCTGCTGGCAGTGACGCCGGACATGCCGGCGACGGTGGTGGCGGAGCGGATCGGTTGGACGCGGGGGATCACCGTCCTGCGCGAGCGGGTGGGCGAGCTGCGTCCCGCCTATCAGGTCCCGGAGGCATTCGGCCGCACGGAGTACAAGCCCGGCGAGCTCGGCCAGTGGGACCTGTGGTTCCCCGACTACGACATTCCCGTCGGCCACGGCCAGACGGCGGTCCTCCCGGTGCTGGTCGGGGTGCCGTGCTACTCGCGCTGGACCCTGGCTCGCATGATCGGCTCCAAGGCCTCCGAGGACGTGCTGGGCGGCCACCTGGAGCTGCTGGTCGAACTCGGGGCGGTGCCCCGTGTCGGCGTCTACGACGGCGAGCCGGCCATCTCGGTGCGCCGGGGCAAGCGGCTGATCTACACCCAGGACTACCTGCGCCTCAAGGGCACCCTCGGCATGGGCTCGGTCGTCCTGGCCAAGGGTCACCCCGAGCGCAAGGGGATCGTGGAGCGGACCAACGGCTACCTGGAGACCAGCTTCATGCCCGGCCGGCGCTTCGCCGACCGAGACGACTTCAACGGCCAGCTCGGAGACTGGCTGGAAACCAAGGCCAACGTGCGCATGCACTCGGGCCTGCGCTGCCGGCCTTCGGAGCGCATCGAGGAGGACATGGCGGCGATGATGGCGCTGCCGCCGCTTCTGCCGGACATGGACTGGCACCACGACCTGCGCCTGCCCGCCGACCACTGGGTCCGCCACCAGACCAACGACTACTCCGTGCACCCCAAGGCGGTAGGACGGCGCGTGCACGTGCGCGTCGGCGACTCGGACGTGGTGGTGACGCTGGGCAAGGAGGAGGTGGCCCGCCACGACCGGGTGCTGGCCGGCCACGTCACCGTGACCGATCCGGCCCATGACCGGGCTCGTGAGGCGGCCCGGGCGCTCGCTGGCGCCCCCGCCCCCGACACCGGCGAGGTCGAGGTCCGCGACCTGGCCGTCTATGACCGGGCTACGGGTGCGGCATGAGCGGCGCCCGCGAGCTCACCTACCTGTGCCGGGAGCTCAAAGCCCCGGCCCTGCTCGCCGGGGTGGAGCGCCTGGCCGAGCGGGCCCGGACCGACGCCTGGAGCCACGAGGAGTTCCTCGCCGCCTGCCTGGAGCGTGAGGTCTCGGCCCGTCAGTCCCACGGCGGCGACGCCCGCATCCGCTCGGCCCGCTTCCCAGCCCGCAAGACCCTCGAGGATTTCGACTTCGAGCACCAGCGCAGCGTCCGCAAGGAGGTCGTCGCCCACCTCGGGGCCCTCGACTTCATCGAGGCGAAGTCCAATGCCGTGTTCCTCGGCCCACCGGGGACGGGCAAGAGCCACCTGTCCATCGCCCTCGGCATCCGGGCCTGCCTGGCCGGACATCGCGTCGCCTTCGCCACCGCCGCCCAGTGGGTCGACCGCCTGGGCGCGGCCCACGACGCCGGCAAGCTCCAAGAGGAGCTGCGCAGCCTGGCCCGGGTGCCGCTCGTCATCATTGACGAGGTTGGGTACATCCCGTTCCAGGGCGAGGCGGCCAACCTGTTCTTCCAGCTGGTGTCGAGCCGCTACGAGCGGGCCAGCGTGATCGTGAGCTCGAACAAAGCGTTCAGCCGCTGGGGCGAGGTCTTCGGCGACGACACCGTGGCCGCAGCGATGATCGACCGCCTGGTCCATCACGCCGAGGTCATCAACCTCAAGGGCGACAGCTACCGCCTGAAGGGCCGAGACCTCGGACGGGTGCCAGGTGACGATGGTGCCTGAGCGGCGCCGATGCCCGTCCGTCGGCGGAACGACCGCCATCGAGGAGGTGAGGCCTCTGGCTCGATGACCACGCAGGGCGGTCGGTGACCTCGGGAGGGGGGTCAGTTTTCGACCGGTGGAAGGGGGTCAGTTTTGGGGCGTTGTTGACAGCTGTCGCGTTCTGTCGAGGTCGCTCGTGGAGCGGCCCGTACCCCGGAGCCTGCGCTGATGATCCGCACACCTTGGTGTAGCCGTAGCCGGCTCCCTGCTTCTTGGTGCTCTCCACCTCACAGGCCGTCGAGTCCACGTCGATCAAGAGCCGCTCCGCTGGGGGACCGGCCCCCAACGACCACGCCCGTCGCAGCGTCTCGCCCACGACAACTTCGAGCTGGCGAACATGTCCGAAGGTGAAGGCGCGCAGGATGCTGCCCACCATCGAGGGGCCAGCGGACCGGGCCGACGCCTACCCGGCGCAGCCCTCGTTCGGGCAGCAGCAGCGAGTGTCCATCGCCCGGGCGCTCGCCATGGACCCCAAGCTGATGCTCTTCGACGAGCCGACCGCGGACGTGCTCGTGTCACCTCGCGAGCCCCGGACCAGAGCCTTCCTCGGCAGGCCGGAGTGAGAGGCCCGCGACCGGGCCGCAGAAAGAGCGACGAACGGGCCGAAGGTTCCTCCGGAGGGGGAACGGCTAGCGGTACCGTCACCCATCCGGCGGGCGAACGCGGCACCGGATGCGGGGAGCGTGATGGGGCGTTGCGCCAGGCCTGGTGGGCTCCGATCGCCGCGCTGGTCGGTCCTGCTCAGTTGACCTGGAGCGGCAGCGTGCCGCTTCTCCTGGGCTGCGGGTTGGCGGCGTTCTGGTTCTGGACCGTCGTCCTTGCGTTGGGTGGGCTGGTCGTCGCGGTCGGCGTCCTCCCCGGCGGATGGCGTGACGAGCCGGTGCCCGATCGCGGGTGAACTCCCTGGCGCGGCCCCGGCCACTCGTTCAGGCTGCCGGGTGCACCACGAGGTCGAAGGCCTTCGCTTCGCCGACAACGCCACGGGAGTCGGTGGGCTGGACCGTGAAGGTGAAGGTGCCCGCAGTCGTCGGCGTGCCGGAGATGCGGTCCTCACTTTGGTTCAGGGTCAGGCCGGGCGGGAGGGCTCCGCCCACGATCGCCCACGTGTAACCGGGAGTCCCGCCATCGGCGAAGAGGTTGCCGCAGCAGTAGAACTCGCCCACTCGTCCCGGCAGGAAGCCCTGCGTGGTGACGGTGATCGGCCTGGCGGGCTCGACGTTGATGGTGGTGGTCTCGGTGTCGCTGGCGCCCGTCTCGTCACGCACCCGTACGGTGAAGGTGAACGTCCCTACCGTCGTCGGCTTCCCGGTCACGTACCCGGATGAGACGCCCTGGGTGAAGGGACCACTCATGCCGGGCGGGATGACGCCGCTGACGACGCTCCACTGGACGGTCTGGGTGGACGTGCGGCAACCCGTCGTTGTCCAGAAGAAGGTCTGGAGGTCGCCCACGTGGTACGTCGCCGGTGACGTCGGCGTGATCGTGCACGAGCCCTGTTGCGGAGCGGTGGTGGTGGTCGTCGGAGGGAGCGTTGTCGTGGTGGTCGATGGCGGCGCCGAAGGCGTGCAGCCGGACAGCGTGACAGATGTCGAGCCGGTCGGATCGGTGACCGTCGCCCGGCAGCTGCTGGCGACGAACCCGCTCGCCTCGACGCGGTAGGAGCCGCGGCGGTCGGCCCAGGCCGAAGCAGTGGACTCGCCGGCGGTCGCCGAGCTCACGGTGACGCGTGAGCGGTCGGCGGCCCGACCCTCGACCCGAAGTCGGCCATCGATCAGCTCGGCCCGCGTCACCGAGGGAGCGGCCCCTGCCGGCCCCGAGGCGATGAGTGACCCGATTGCCGCTGCGGGGACCATGACCAAGGCGACGAGCAACGTCCGCTTCTTCATGCCACCGTTCCTCATGCCGTTCTCCTTCATGCGTCGTGACCGTTTCGACGCCGTCCGCAGGCCACCCCTCCGCCCTTGGTGCGACTCCGGTACTACGGCCGGAAGCCGAGGAGAGATTGCGTTGGCGAGCCTTCCGACCGAGCGCGGCCGACGACCGCTACCGGATCGGGTACCGGATCAGGTGAGATGTCCCGTCGGCCAGGTTGGCGCTGGCCAGCAGCAGGCAGCCGGTCGCGGGCGCCGGCACGTTCCGGGTGGAGGACCAGGCTCCTCGGCTCTGGTGTGAGAGAGGGGGACGGGCGACACGGTGGCCCCGTGGGTGCCCAGGTCGAGCACGACGCCGGGGCGACGGTCAAGCTCACGAAGCTCGCAGGGTCGGTGACCCCGACCCCGAATGCGTCGGTGATCTGCCAGCGCAGAGCGACCGGCCGCCCGGCCCGGATGTCGTTGACCTGCGGCGCCCCCTTGACCTTCCCCGAGAATCCGTCGAAGCGGTAGCGGACCTGCTGGACCAGTGGGGCGCTGGCGCTGCCTGCGAAGCCGTCCCCGCCGCCGTACTGCGCCGAGATGGTGTGGCTGCCCGGGCCGAGATTGGATCGCGTGATGCGGGCAACGCCGCTCGTCAGGACGAGCGGAGGTTGCACGGAGCCGTCGATGGTAAACGTGACCGTCCCGGTGGGCATCCCCGTTCCCGGGGGAACGGGCGACACGGTCGCCGCAAGCTCCACGGGCTGGTTCAGCAGTGACTGGTTCGCAGACGAGGTCAGCGCGGTGCTCGTGGCGAGCAGCGGCACGGTGAGCGTCGCTGCGTTCGAAGTCGAGGTCCCCACCGAGTTGGTGAAGACCGCCCGGTACTGGTTGGCGTTGTGCCCTGCGGCCGCAGTGAAGCTCAGCGTGGTCGACGTCGCCCCCGCGATGTCGGCGAACGCCCCACCCACACCTGCGATCTGCCACCGCACGGTGGGCGTGGGCTCACCGGTGGCCGCGGCGGTGAACGTCGCCGTCTGGCCCGCGTTCACCGTCTGGTTCGTCGGGTGCTGGGTGACGGTCGGCGGACTGGTCGTGTCACCGTGAGCGATGCGGCATTGGTGGTGGCAGACCCGACCGAGTTCGTGAACACCGCCCGATACTGCTTGCCGTTGTCGCCGGAGGCAGCGATGAAGCTCAGCGTGGTCGACGTCGCCCCGGCGATGTCGCCGAACGATCCCCCGGGGGAGCCACCTGCCATTGAACCGTCGGCGATGGCTGACCGGAGGCGGCGGCGTTGAACGTCGCCGCCTGGCCGGGGCTCACCGTCAGGCTCGTCGGGTGTTGGGTGACGACGGGGGCCGTCTCCCCGCCAGGCAGGACGTCGACGTCCTCGGCGCTGGTCCCCGACAGTGTGCCGTTCGAGACGGTGAGCGTCACAATGAACTCGCCGGACGAGGTGAACGTGTGCGGCACCAGCGCTGTCTCGTCGGGCAGGGAACCGGTCGAGTTGGGCGTGCCGTCGCCCCATCTGATGGTGTACGTGAGCGGTAGGCCGTTGGGGTCCTCCCCCTCGACGATCGCCGTCACCTCCAGGGGAGCCGTTCCAGTCTCCGGGAAGACGCTCAGGTCGGCCACGGGGTTCGGGTTGCTGACCAGCGAACCGGCCTGGATGAAGACCGCCGAATCCCACACCCCGTCCGAGGCGTCGGCGATCGCGAGCTTCATGTGGTTGATCTCGTCCGGGATGACCGGCGACTAGCAGGTCAGCACGTGGGTGATGCCGTCGAGCTCCAGGTCCATCGCCGACGGCCCGTCCGAATTGAAGTAGTTGGCGGTGAACAGGTCCGGGCGGTCGGGCGGCGGAGGAGGCTCCTGGACCGGGTTGCTGTTGTTGATGTTGTTGACCGCGACCGGCACGAAGGGCGACAGCGGGTCGCGGCCACTTGCCGGACCGGGCGCAGTTGACGCCGTTCACGAAGAAGGCGAACACGTCGTTGAACGGCGTGTTGACCCACTCCGGGTACTCGTCCGAGCTGAACGCGTAGGAGAAGACGACCTGGTTCTCCACGGGGACGAAGTCGAACTCGAGGACCACCGCGTCGAACGTCTGAAACCCGGAGAGGGCGGTGAGGTCGGAGTCGCCGGCCGCCCCCCAGTCGGTCGAGGTGCTGTCGGACACGTTGGGGCCGACGACGTCCACGGCCCGGCCGCTGGCCATCACGATGCCCTGACCGAATCCCACGACGGCCGGATTGGTGAAGGTAAAGGTGCCTATCGCCCCGCGTCGCCGGTGAGGGCGACGTTCTCGACCGTCACTCCCGGGCCGACGAGCGACGCGGCGAGCTCCTCGGGCGTCAGCGTGGTGTCCACGACCTCTGCGGGGTTCGGAACGCTGCCATCGGCGAACGACGCCGTGGTGGGCAACATCGACACGACCAACACAGCGACGCCCGCCGCAAGCGCCTTCCGTAGGCCCCTTCGCATGGCGAACCTCCCCCTCCGCGTGGAGCTCCAACGATCGAGGGTGAAACGCGTATCGGCCGGCAGCCCAGTGCCATTCGTCCTCCAGCCCGGGCCGGAAGACCCCGGCGGGACCGCGGGTGTTCGACCTACAGGTGTCCAGCCCGTTCACTCCACTGCCCGACCAACAGGGAACCAATGTGTCCACAACGCCGACGATCAGGGCGTCGAGCGAGGAGTGCACCCCACTCGGTTGGCATCGGCACCGGCCCGCTGAACCCGAGGTGGAAGCGGGCTCGGGCCCCGGCGCAAGCTGTCGGGCCGGCCCCGGAGGGGCCTCGACAACCGCTGTGCGGGAGCGGTTCACCGCTGAGGTAGTCGTCGGCGGCCTCGGTATTCACACGGACATTCATTCCGTATGGTCTCGCATGGCCGCGCAAGGCCGGTCCATGAGACGCTGGCGAGCATCGTGTGCTGGACACCGACCCGTCATCCGTCACCGGATCTCGCTCGGCTCGGGTACCCCATCCGAGATTGCGGCAGTGGATCTCGGGAGCCGTCCCCCCAGTGAGGCATTGCGGGGTCCCTGCGACCGGCCAGTGCGCGGATCCCGATGCGGCGTGGAGCGGAGAGGCGATGGCAGAAAGAGAGCGCGACATCATCACGGTCCGCGGACGTTTCGACGGGACCAGCACTGGTGCCTTCCTGCGGATCGTCCAAGCTGTTCTCGGCCGTGGCGCACACAACGTGGTCGTGGACCTGGGAGAGGCCGACGTCGCGGCGTCGGGCCTCAGGGCGCTTGCGATCGCGCAGGCCCGCGTCCAGGGAGGGGGACGCCGGGTGGTCCTCAAGGCGCCGAACTCCAGCACGCTGAGGCTCCTCAGGGACGCTCGGCTGATCGACCGCTTCGTGATCGGCTGACGACAGCCAAGCGAGTCGATCAGAACGCCGTGAGATCAAGCACCGAGTCGCTCCTGCCTTCGCTCGGGACGACGAAGGTCACCGCGATCCAGTCCCCCTCGGCAACCCGCTCACGCTTGGTCATCCGCGCCGCCCTGTGGGCTCGCTCCCCTGGCGCTCCCCGCCGGATGACCGGTCGGCGGGCGCCGACCCGGGAGGAGCCCGAGAGCCGGCCGGCCGGCGCCAGTTCCGGCTTCCTCGGCGTCGTGGGGTTGCGACGATGTCACGCACCGGGTGAGCCCGGCGCGCTCGAGGGCACAAAGGACGCTGCCGTGCGCCTCACGCAGGGACAGGCGTCCGCCTCGGCGCTCGAGATTGCAGGCGGCGGCCGCGAGCACCTGCTCGCCCGGGGCCGCGATGCGATGGACGTCGCCGAGGTCGACGGCGACGGCCAGATTCCCTTGTCCGTCGATGAGGTCGCCGAGCGCCGCGGCCAGACGCGTTGCCGTCAGCGTGTCCAGGGGTCCGACCACGGTGACCACGACCGTGCTCCTGGAGCGGGCGACGGCGATTGCCGGCTCACAATCCGAGGCGGGACGATCGCCGAGCTCCGAGCGACGTTCGGCGGAGCGTGACCGAGGGGACCTCGACGGTCCTCCCGACTCCGGCGCTGACCCGGGGCCACATCGACGTGGTCGGGGGTCAGGCGGCAACTGGGCCATGGCACTCTCCTTCTCCGCGGAGGATCGGCCTCGCGGGACCGGGGCCCCGCTCACCTCGAGGTCGTGGTGCAGCGTGAGCACATGGGCGGTGGAACGCGGCGGCAGCCCGACACCGCGACCGCGGCTTCTTCTGATGGGGGTTCCGTCGTCGGCAATCAGCCACCGCCCGCCTCGGACTACTCAGGCTGCCTTCTCGGCCTCGTCCTCGACATCGCTCGAACCCGAAATGGCCGGCAAGCGGCCGATCCCGGTACCGCATGTTGGCACGCGGGGCAGGCTCCTGGAATCCGCAGAGCTACGGAAATCCGTGTCGGTAGCGCTACGGAGACGGTGGACAGGGTGCCCCGCACACCGGAGACATCATCGCTCGTCGGCGGGCGCGTCGCGGTCTGCGACGAGCCCTCGACGCACCGCGAAGAGGACGAGCTCGATGTGACTGCGCAGCTCGAGCTTCCGCATGGCCCTCGCCCGGTGGGTCTCCACGGTACGGCGGCTGATGAAGAGCCGAGCTCCGATCTCCGCATTGCTGTGGCCCTCGGCCGCAAGCGTCAGCACCTCTCGTTCGCGAGGGGTGAGCGTGTCGTAGGGGTCGGGCGCGCCTCCCGCGCGGCGGGCGTAGGCCTCGAGGGCGCGCTGGGTAAGGGGCGTGCTGAGATAGCGGACGCCCGATGCGACGGCGCGGATGCCGAGCGCCAGCTCGGTCGCCGGAGCTTGCTTGAGCACATAGCCGCCGGCGCCACTTCGCAGGGCCTCGAGAACGTACGCCTCGCTCTCGTGCACGCTCAGGATGAGCACCGGAGGGGACTCGGGACGCTGAGCAAGCTCCCGGGTCACCTCGATACCGCTGCGGCCCGGCATCATCAGGTCGAGCACGACGACGTCGGGGCGCAGCTCCTCAACTAGGGCGGAGACCTCCACCCCGTTGTCGGCCTGCCCCACGACGGAGAAGTCGGGGTCCGACTCCAGCAGGGCGCGGAGGCCCTCACGGACGACGAGGTGGTCGTCGGCCAGGACCAGTCGGATCGTCACGGCGTCAGCTCACCCTGGGAGAACGGCAATTCGGCGAGGACAGTCGTGCCGAGCCCGGAGGCGGACCGGATCGACAACTGACCCCCGGTCGACCGGGCGCGCTCCTCCATGCCGACCAGCCCGCTGCTGGCACCGATGGGGACGGCCTCGACGTCGAACCCGACGCCGGCGTCGGCGACCTCGACTCGCAGCGTCGCCTGCTCCACTGAGCAACCAACCGTGGCGTGCTTCGCGCCGGCATGCCGGGCGACATTGGTGAGCGCTTCCTGGATGATGCGGTAGGCGGCGGTCTCGACTTGCGGGTCCTGGCACTTCTCGAGCCCCGAGCAGGCCAGGGAGACCTCGACGCCGGTTTGCGACGAGTACCGCTCGACGTGCCATAGCAGCGCCGGTCCCAGACCCAGGTCGTCGAGCATGGCCGGACGCAGATCGAGCGACATGTCATGCACGCGCTGGAGCAGTTCTGTGGTGATCTCCCGAGCCCGCGCCAGCCGCGTGCCGGCGGATCCGGGCGCGAGGCGCTCGCAGTCCTCGAGCGTCATCTTCAGACCGGTCAGCGCCTGGCCGATCTCGTCATGGAGCTCATGCGCAACGCGCCGCCGCTCGGTTTCTTGGGTGCTGACGACGCGGCGGGAGTGCGTTTGGAGCCTTTGGCGGAGCCGGCGTTCGCGATCGTGGGCAACGCGCAGCGCCGTTTCGGCTTTGTCCTGGCCGATGGCATCGGCCAGGATATTTGCGACCGCCCGGAGGAAGTGCACGTCGTTGCGAGTGAACGCCCGCTGACGGGTCGATTCGGCTCCGAGGACGCCGTACGGCTGGTCGACGTCGCGGATCACCACGAACGCGCCGGCGACGACGCCGTGGTCTGAGAGCAACGTCGGGACGGCACAACGTGTCTCCCGGGCGATGTCGGTCACCACCACGGGTCCGTCAGACGCCAGGGTGAGCCCGGCCGGCGAACCACCGGCCCCGGGGACGGTGACCTGACGTACAAGCCCGTCCTTCCACCCCGCGCCGGCCCGCATCAGCAGCGAATCGCGCCCGGGTTGTAGCTCCCAGACCTCGACGTACTCCAGGCCCAATGTCTGCTTCACGACCACCACGGCGACATCGAGGAGCGACGCGAGGTCGCGATGGACCAGCGCCCGACGGCCCAGTTCGGCTACGACCTCCTGCTGGCGGGCTCGCACCGTCAGCTCAGTCTCCGCCTGGCGGTGCTCCGTCAGATCACGAAACGTCGCCACGACCTCCCGCCGCTCACCGCGCCACGCGACCTGTGCGCTCACCGCCACCGGAATACGCCGTCCGTTCCGGTGGAGGATCTCGGTCTCGTACCAAGCAGGGGCGTCCTCGGCGACGGCCGCCGGCCGCGCCTGTCCTTCGCTAAAGGTGCCGCCCGTATCCGCTGCGAACACCTGGGCGAAGGGGCGCAGCGCCAGCGCCTCTCCGGCCGAGTAGCCCGTGATCCTGCAGAAGGCGTCGTTGACGACGACGGCTCGCCTCCCGTCGCCGACGACGAGCCCGACACCGAGATCGCTGATTACCTGCGGCAGCCGGTCACGCCAGCCCTCGCCATCAACCCGTCCGGGCAAGATCGTTCACAGCGCCGCCGGCGCGACGCGCCTCGTCCCGTTCCGAGCAGATAGGGGCTCCTCCGCCGCGCCCCCAGCGCAGATCGAGACAAGGTGGGCGGCTATGCGTGTCGCCCACGCATGCAGTCCGTCGCGTGAAAGGAGTTCGAAAGGCGCCCGAGATCTCGACGATCTTGCGCACGTCTGATTCTCCCTCCGGGGATCGGACGCGTCAAAACGGATTCGACGGTTCAGCGCAAATCGGCCGTCGAGGCTGGCCGGATAGAGGCCGGCGGCGTAAGAAAGATTCAAGGTACGGCACGTGGTGTCGACCGGGCCGGAGGTCCATGATGGTCTCATGACAGAGTGGGACGTGGAGGAGATTGTCGACGGGGACACGGTCTGGCGGTTCGACGCGTCCTTCCTGAGGTCGAATTGGACGTGCATCTGGGGCCGCGGCTGCCTCGGCATGCTCGCCCAGCCGGCCGAGCACCTCGGGCAGGGCTGCTGCTCCATCGGCGCCGAACTCGACGGTGAGGACGAGCCCCGGAACGTGGCGGCGTTGGCGGCGGTCATCGACCCGTCCCGGTTCCAGCACCACGCAACGGCTGCAGAGGAGGGTGTCTTCGCAGACGAGACCCGGACGAGCACCCGGGTGGTCGACGGTGCCTGCATCTTCCTGAACCGGCCCGACTTCCCGGGCGGCGCAGGATGCGCCCTCCATGTCGAGGCGCTCCACAGCGGCGAATCACCTCTCGCCTGGAAGCCATCGGTGTGCTGGCAGCTTCCGATCAAGGTCGATTGGGAGCCCGGGCCGGACGGGGACGAGACGGAGATCGCCACTGTCCGCCGCTGGGAGCGGCGCGACTGGGGCGCGGAGGGCGAGGCGATGGCGTGGTGCTGCACCGAGGGCGACCGCGCCTACGTGGGCGAGCGGCCGGTCGTGGAGGCCTTGGGCGAGGAGCTGGAGGCCGTGGTCGGGGAGACCGTGTACGTCGAGCTACGCCGCCGGCTCACCCGGTAGGCGAGCTCACGGCGGGAGAGGAGCTCGCGGCTCGTGGGCCGGCCGACGTCGCCGATGCTCGGCGCGCATGCACCCCGGAGGTGAGAGGGTATGGCGGTGTGGTACCGACGGGCCGGCATGCGCCTGCTGTGCCGGGCGATGACGATGGCCCTGAGCGGCGTGTTCGCCACGGCGTGCGGAGGGGACAGTCGTTCGTCGTCGACAACGACGACCCGGCCCCCCGAGACCACGACCACCTCGTCGTCGACGACGACCACGACCACGGGGCGCGCCGGGGCGTTAGGCCAGACCGTGCCGTTGCGAGTCGGCGAGTCATTGTCGATCCCGTCAGCGGGCCTCTCGTTGACGTTCACAGAGGTCGTGGCGGACAGCCGCTGCCCCGCAGGCGCTCAGTGCATCACTGCGGGGGAGGCGTCGATCAGAGTCGCCATCGTGAGGGAGGGCATGTCGCCAGCCAATCTCACGATCGGTGTCCCGGGCTCGGCTCGGTACGGGAGGTACACCGTGGCCGTGGTGGGGCTGGGACGCGGCGCGTCACCGATCGCACAGGTCAAGGTCTCCTGACCCCACTACCGGCGCGTCCGTCGGATACGTTCGAGGCGATGAGGCGGAGGGCGCTCGTCGGGGTCGGATCACCCAGGTGAGGGCGGTCGTCTACGACCGGTACGGACCGCCCGGCGTGCTCCGGGTCGAGGACATTCCTGTGCCGTCCCCTGGCCCTGGGCAGGTGCGCGTCAAGGTTGCCGCGACATCGGTCAACCTGAGCGACTGGGAGTGCCTGCGCGGCTCGCCGCTCTATGCCCGCCTCGGAGGGCTGCGTGCGCCGGCGCACCGGACCCTTGGTTCGGACATCGCCGGATGGGTTGACGTCGTCGGCGAGGGCGTCACTCGATTCCGTCCTGGCGACGAGGTGTACGGCGACAACCTCGTGCTGAAGGGCGGCTTCGCCGAGTACGCAGTGGCGGCTGCATCGGTGCTCACTTCCAAACCGGCGGAGCTCACGTTCGCCGAGGCCTCGACGATTCCCCAGGCGGGAGCGATCGCGCTGCAAGGAACCGACGGCGCCGCGGCCGGGCGCCGGGTGCTGGTCAACGGCGGAGGCGGCGGCTCGGGCTCGTTCGCCATCCAGCTGGCAAAGCGGCTCGGCGCCCACGTGACGGGTGTTGACAATGCGGCCAAGCTCGAGTTCATGCGGTCGCTGGGCGCCGACGAGGTGATCGACTACCGCACCGCGGACTTCACCCGCACCGCCGAGCCGTACGACCTCATCCTCGACCTCGTCGCCCATCGATCTGTGTTCGCCTACCGGCGAGCACTCGCCCGAGGTGGCCGGTACCGGTGCGTCGGTGGGCCGGTGGGCGCGCTGCTGCGCGTGCTGACCGTCGGCTCGATCGCCGCCCGGCTCACCCATCGGCGGATGGGCGTCCTCGCCGTGAAGTCCGGGCCGACCCACTTCGAGCCGGTCGCGCGCCTGTGCATCTCCGGCGACATCGGTGTCCACGTCGACCGCGTCTACGGGCTGGACGACGTGCCCGAGGCCCTCGCCCACGTGGGTGAGGGTCGCGCCCTGGGAAAGGTGGTCGTCACCACAGGCTGAACGCGGGCGATGGCCGGTGTGCCCGGGGACACGGGCCGGCATGGGACAGGCGCGGCCTAGCCGCGGGAGGTACGACGCCTGAGCAGGCCGATGCGGTCGCCGACGTGCAGCGCTCGGGCGAGGGCCGGAATGGGCGCGACGACGTGGCACGGCCGGCGCCTCATGCGAATGTCCGTGTCGAACTGGAGCACGACGGCGGACGACGTGGATCGGTCGGTCGCGGGACGTACCCTGCTGAGGGTGGTGGATCCGGCGGCCTTGGAAATGACCAACGCCTCTACCGCCACGACGGGATTCCGGCCGAGAGTCGTCAGCAGACGCCGAGGCGCGACGGGCCAGGAGGTCCAGGAGGGAGCCGGTCATGAAGGTACTCACGGTCTATGCCCACAACGATCCGAACTCCTTCTGCCACGGCGTACTCGACCGGTTCACCGACGGGTTGCGGGATGCCGGCCATACCAGCGAGGTCGTCGACCTGTACGCCATCAAGTTCGATCCCGTGTACCGCGACCGGGACAGCGCCAGCTACATCAGCGCCAATGTCCCCGAGGACATCCTCGACCGCATGGACCTGCGTGGACGGATCTTGAGTTCGTGCCGCTGGCCGGGCCAGCGGTGGCTCGCCGAACGAGCGCTGCGGGGCAAGTCGCAGGCCGAGATCGCCGAGCTCATCCGGAGCCACATGCCGAAGGACGTGCTCGCCCAGCAGGCCAAGGTCGCGGCGGCCGACGCCCTCGCCTTCGTCGCCCCGATCCACTTCTGCAGCTTCCCGTCGATCCTCAAGGGCTGGATCGACCGCGTCTGGACCCTGGACTTCGCCTACGGCCTGACCTCGGCCGGTTGGCACGGCGACGTCAACGGTCGGATCCCGCTCCTGCACCACCGGCGTGCCTTGATCATGACGTCGACGATCTTCGACAAGAACAGCTACGACGCCGGCGTCCGGGATGCCATCGGCAAGGTCCTCGACGAGTGGACCTTCCGGTTCCCCGGGATCCCCGACGTCGAGCACGTCTACTTCTACGGGGCGACATCGGCGTCGCCCGAGCTCGTCGAGCAGTACTTCCGGCAGGCCTACGAGCTCGGCAGCCAGTTCGACCGGCCGGCCCGAACGGCCGAGGGCTCGACGACCGCAGCCTGAGGCCCTACCGGGTGGGGCACCGGCGGCCCGCTCGCACGACCGCGGCAACTCCGAGGACGACCAGAGCGACTGCGGCCTTCGTGTGCAGCGGCACCGGGGTCGTGCGCTGTACCAGCGGCTTCAAGAGCGGCCTGAGCAACCACCCCAGCGACATGAGGATCATGGCGCCCGGGAAGCCGAGCTCGAGGTCGACCAGCGACTGGATTCCTCCCCGAATCGGGCCCCGCTGTCCGACCACGATCGCCGCTCCGAGGTGGGGTACGCGGTCCACGGTTCGCTCCACGGTGGCCTGGTCGCCCTCCGTGAGGAGCTGGTCGATGGCGACCGTGAGCGGCGGTGACTGGCCCCAGGGCGCGTAGTAGAAGACCCGCCCCCTCATGTCGAGAAGGTAGAGCGAGGCGGCCAGCCCGCCGTAGGCGCGCTGCACGGTGCACGGCAGGTCGTCGACGGCCACCGTCCAGGCGATGGCCTCCTCCCGTTGGTACGCGCGGGCGTCCGCCAGCTTCGCCTCGAAGGTCGTGTAGGCGCCATGGCGCTCCCCGGGGTGGGCCTGTCGAACGACGATGTCGACGAACGCCACCCGGTCGCCGTACCGGTCGTGCAGCCGCCGCATGGTTACGGCGCTGCCGCGCGTGACCGGGCAGGTAGGAGACGAAGTGAAGGAGCACTGGACGGCCCCGCAGGTCGCTGAGGCGGAGATCGGCGCCGTGGGTCGTCCTCAATGTGAAGTCGGGTGCCTTCTCGCCGGGCCGCACGCCCGCCGTCTCCACTGACCGTACGAGCTCGGCGACCATGTGCCGCATCCGGAAGTGACGGTAGCGGACGTCGTGGCCCATGTCGTCGACTTCTCCGCCAAGGTGCTGCAGGAGAAGGGCTTCGCCGGCCCGCCTCGGTTCGCCGACTTCGATGGCCAGCTGGCCGCCTTCCGGACCACCCGGGAGTTCGTCACCCGCGTGCTGGACGCGCCGACCACGCCCGCCGACGAGGTCCAACTGCTGTGGGCGTCTCTCAACGGGGATCCGGCGAACTGGGAGTGGCAGCGAGCGAACGGTTGGTACCGCGCCCCCTTGGCCGTACCCGCCGAGGCTCCGCTTCAGGACCGTGTCTTGGGCCTCCTCGGCCGTGACCCGTACTGGACCCCGGCCGCCTGACCCGAGGCCGGCTCCCGGTCGAGGACCCGGCGGTCGAGCATTGCGACGAGCCTCCTGGGCGCGACGTTCCTGTAGCTCTCGTCAACCCAGTCGAAGAGCAGGTCGATGTCGCTCACCGGAAGCGGGACCGTGAGCCGGCCCCACTGCCCCACACCACTGATGACGGTGGGGAACGCCCCTGCCACCGCGACGGCCTGCTCGTAGGAGTCCGTCAGTTTCACGTAGATCGCGAGCAGGTCGGCATCGCGTGCGCCAAGCCACACGAACAGCGGCGGCCACTTCGATCCCGTGGCGACCTTCACCACCGGAACTCCCCACGGGAAGTCCTCGAATGCATCCGGGAAGGAAAGCGCGAACCTCCGAACGCGTTCCCACTGGCGGACCGCTCGACGCGTCTGGTCGGCACGCGCACCCATGCTCGGCAGGAGCATACGCAGAGGGGCCGGGACCGGGTCCCGGGGGCGCTCAGGCTGGCTTGGATGCTCTGACGATCGCCCCGTGGAGCCCGTCGGCGACCTGGTCGGTGAACGTCACCGAGACGTCGACGAACCCGGCGGCGAGGAGGCCTGCCTCGTACTCCTGCACGGACAGCGCCCCGGCGATGCAGCTGGCCCGGTCGCCGAGCCGGGCCCTGTCCTCCGGGCGCAGCCGGTCCTCGGCCACGACGTCGGTCACGCCGATCCGCCCGCACGGACGAAGCACCCGGAACATCTCGGCGAACACCGCGTGCTTGTCGAGGGAGAGGTTGATCACGCAGTTGGAGATGACGACGTCGACGCTGGCGTCGGGGAGCGGGACGTCCTCGATGTCGCCCTTCAGGAACTCGGCGTTGTCGGTGCCGGCTTCGGCCGAGTTGTGGCGGGCCAGGTCGAGCATCTCGTCGGTCATGTCCAGCCCGTAGGCGCGGCCGCTCGGACCGACCCGCCGCGCCGAGAGGATCACGTCGATCCCGCCGCCCGAACCGAGGTCGAGCACGGTCTCTCCCGGCGCAAGGTCGGCGACGGCGATCGGGTTGCCGCAGCCCAGGCTGGCCAGCACGGCAGGAGCCGGGAGCTCGTCGCGCTCGTCCGGGGCGTACAGGCTCGGACCGAAGTGAACCTCCACAGGCGCGGAGCAGCACGCGGCCTCCTTATCGGCGGTGGGCCCGCAGCACACGGCGGCGGCGTCGAGTCCCTGGAGGGCACTGACGGCGCGGGCCGCAGTGGCGTACCGCTCGCGGATCGCCTCTCGTTCGATCTCAGCCGACGGCGCTGCCCTTGATCCCGAGTCGCCCATGTCAGCGGCTCCTTCCTCGCTACGCGGCTCGATGCCGCTCGACGCCGGGCGCAGCGGTAAGCGGCGTGTCGTTCCGGTTGGCCCACTCCGCCATCGACTCGTCGTAGACCCGCACACGCGGCCACCCGAGGGCGGTCAGGACGAACGCGGCGAAGGCGGCCCGCACCCCCGCCTGGCAGTAGGTCACGATCTCGTCGCCCTTCCTCAACCCTGCCGCGTCGAACGTCGCGTCCAGCGTGCCGGCCGGCCGCAGGCGGGGCCGGCCGGCGGCGACGAGGAGTTCTTTCCAATCGAGGTGGACGGCGCCGGGGATGTGGCCGACCCTGTGGTTGCCGGCGCTCTTGGTGCCCACGAACTCCTCGTCGCTGCGGGTGTCGAGGAGGTGAAAGTCAGGTTCGTGCAGGCGATCTTGGATCTCAAGCCTCTCGCAGCGGAGCGCCGGCCGGCCGTCGGCGACGAACCGCCCTCGATCCGGTGCCGCACTCTCACGCGCGGTCACCGGCCGGCCCTCCGCCAGCCAGCCGGCCAAGCCTCCGTCGAGCACCCTGGTGCGGTCGTGGCCGTAGTAGGCCAGCGCCCACCACAGGCGGGCCGCGTACAACCCGTTGACCCGGTCGTACGCCACCACCGTCGTGGTCGCCGACACCCCAAGCGCCTCCATCGCCGCCGCGAACCGCTCGGCACCGAGCAGGGACAAGGGACGGCCCGGATCCTTGATCCAGTTGTGCACGTTGAGCGGAAGCGCTCCTGGGATGTGCGCGCGTTCGAAGTCGTCTCGAGCGGCGGGCTCCCCGGGCTCCCAGGAGGGTGTGACCGAACCGCAGTCGATCACCCGAAGGTCGGCGTCCTCACGGTGATGCCACAGCCACGCCGGATCGGCGAGGAGATCTGGACACCCCCATTCGTCGTCGTTCGGCATCGGTCCTCCGTTCGAGTGGAGGCGCCCGTGTGCTGCGCTCTTCCCTCTCATGCTGCGGCGCGGCAGTCCGGCCGGAAAAGGGCCATTCGGCCCGATGTCGCGTTCGTGACCTTCGGCCCTGGGCGACCGGCGGCCCACCGACGGAGTATCGATGGAGAGCGATGTTTCCCATCGGGCCGGCGTGCCGGGGGGGTCCTGCGGTGCGGCGGCGGGGGGTGTGACATGAGCACGAGCACCAGGAGGAGGACGACCACGCTCGCCGCCATGCTGGCGGCTGCGCTGATCGCCGCGAGTTGCAGCACGAGCACCGAGCAGCCGACCCCGCGGGGTGACACCGCGAGGGTCGAGCGGGTCCGCATTGCCGGTGCGGTCGTTGGCTACCCGTCACCGTTCGCCATCAGCCAGGTGGGCAACGCCCAGGCCATGCTCAGCCTGGCGTTCGACAGCCTGCTATGGCTCGACGCCAAGGGGGAGGTGATCCCCTGGATCGCCTCGAAGTGGGAGAGCTCGCCCGACGGCAAGGAGTGGCGGCTGACCCTGCGGGACGACGTCAAGTGGCAGGACGGCACGCCGCTGACCGCTGACGACGTGGTGTTCACCTACCAGTACTCGGCCACGGGCCCGGGCAAGGACGGCACGCTCGTCTACAACACCTTCGCCGCCAAGGGGGTGACCGACGTGAGGGCCGAGAGCCCGACCGTCGTCGTCTTCCGCACGGCCGACGTCAACGCCACCTTCCTCAAGCGGGTGGTCGTGGTCAACCCGATCGTCCCCAAGCACGTATGGCAGTCGGTCAGCGATCCCCTCCACTTCCGTGACCCGGCGGCGCTGATCGGTTCGGGCCCGTACCGCATCGAGGCCTTCGACGAGGCTCAGGGGTCGTACCTGTTCGTCGCCAACGAGCAGCACTTCCGCGGCGCTCCGTACGTGCGGCGCATCGAGTTCGTCCCCGCGCCGGACGAGGTCCTGGCCCTGCGGCGCGGTGACCTCGACGTGGCCAACCTCACCAACTCCACGGTCCCGGAGGAGGTGCTCGCCGAGTTCGACCCGACCCGGTACGGCCGGGTGGCGGCCAACGGGCAGACCGACATCCTGCTGATGATCGGCATGACCAGGGGCTACCCGTACAACGACGTCCGCTTCCGCCAGGCCCTGGCCTACGCCATGGACCGCCCCGACATGGTGAAGCGGCTCCTGCTCGGACGGGGCACGGTGGCCTCGATGGGGATGATCGAGCCCCCGGACGGGCCGTGGGTGCCCAAGGACCTGCCGACCTACCCGCACGACCCGGTCAAGGCCCGGGCTCTCCTCGACGAGGTCGGGCTCAAGGCCGGCCCCGACGGGCTCCGCCACCTGCCCAGCGGCGAGCCGTTCCGGCCGGAGATGATCATGAGCAGCCCGTTGACCAGCCCGCTCACCGCCCAGGTCGTCCAGGAGAACCTGCGTGACGTCGGCATCGAGGTGACCGTGAAGACCCTCGACCGCCAGACCCTCAACACGGCGATGACCAAGGCCAACTACGACCTGTCCCTGATGATGTACGGCGTGGCCTGGGATCCCGAGATTGCCCGGGACAACCTGTCGAAGACGGCGACCGACACGTGGTGGAAGGTCCAGGGCTGGGACAACCCTCGCTTCGAGGAACTGATGGCGCTCCAGCGCACGCAGCTCGACGTCGCCAAGCGGGTGGAGACCACCCACGCCATGGAGCGGATCGTCGCCGCCGAGGTTCCGATCGTGCCGCTGGTGACCCCGAGCCGGATGGCCATGTTCGACAAGACGGTGATGGACTCCTGGTACTACACGGTCGGCGGCGGGCCCATCTACCCGTTCCTGATCAACAAGCTCATCTTCGCCGGAGGCGCCAGGGGCGGGGCGTGACGGGGCGGGCGCCGTGTGAGGCGCCGGGTGCCGACCCACACCGCGGTCAGGCTCAACCTCCACAGCGCCCGGCTCTTCCCCGGGGGTGCGATTCGCGGTCAGCTACAGCCCCTGTAGCGACCCGGGCCTGGTACCCCGGCCGGCCACGGCGACCGGGCCCCGGAGCCACGACGACAGGGCGGCCAAGACGCCGAAGCCGGCCAGCACGGCGAACGCGGTGTCGAAGGCGCCGGTCCGCTCCCATAGCCCGCCGGCCACGGCCACACCGACGACCTGGCCGAGGCGTCCGAGGGTGGACAGGGTCCCCGAGGCCACCCCGAGGCGGTCGGCGGGGGCAGCGCCGAGCACGCCGCTGATGTTCGGCGACTGGAAGAAGCCGGCGCCGACCCCGTACACGAGCAGCACCGCCGCCACCTCGGCGACCGAGACCCCGCGGGTGAAGGTGGCCATGATCGCGATGGCGCCGGTGACGGTGACCATGCCCAGCGTCGCCGGGACGCGGGACCCGACCCGGTCCGCCATCCTCCCGGCGAGCGGCGCGGCCATCAGTACGCCGACCGGCATCGCCATCATCACCGTGCCGGCCCGGCCGGCGCTCAGCCCGAGGGCCTCCTGGAGGAAGAACGGGACGAGGAACATGTTCGAGGCCATGGCCACGAAGTTGAGGAACGACGCCACCAGCCCGGCCGAGAACGCCCGGCTCCGGAAGAGCCGCATGTCCACCGTCGGCTCCGCGCTACGCGTCTCGACCGCCAGGAAGGCGGTGAACGCCACGACCACCAGGGCGGACATGCCCATGAGTGCGGCCGGGGGAAGGCCGCCGTGGCCGGTGCGGTCGACGAGGACGAGGAGCACGGCGAGCGCCACCGCCAGCCAGGCCGATCCGGCCACGTCGAAGTGGGGCCTCGGCCTCGAAGGGCCGTCGGCCGAGAGCTTGGTGCGGACCAGGGCGCTCAGGACCAGGGCGACGGGTGCCACTGACAGGAGGGCGGCCCGCCAGCCCAGGTGCTCCACCACGAAGCCGCCGGCGCCGGGGCCGGCGGCCAGCCCGATGGCGATCGCCATGTGGCTGGAGGCGACGACCCGCCCGCGCTGCTCCGCCGGGAAGGCCGCCACCAGCAGGGGCGTGGCCGCGCTGACGGCCATCGACCAACCGAGCCCCTGCCCGGCCTGCGCCGCGGCCAGGGCGCCGACCCCGGGCGCGGCGGCCGACAGGGCTGCGGCCACCGCGAAGACCAGGAGCCCCCACGAGTAGATCGGCCGGGCACCAAACAGGTCGGCGAGGCGGCCGAAGATGACCACGGTGGCGATCGTGACCACCAGGCCGGCCACGCCCACCAGTTCCATGGAGCCGATGGACGCGCCGAGGTCGGCCCGGATGGCCGGGAACGCCACCCGGAGCAGGCCCCCCTGGAAGGAGACGAGGGTGGTGCCGGCGAGGACGAGCCCGGCCGTCCACGAGCGGCGGCGCGCCAAGGTGTTCGTCTCCCGATCATGCCGCCCGGCGCGCCGATGAGTTGCCGCCGGCCCGTTCCTGGGGGAGGCGAGCTACGTGGTCATGCCCGGTTCGGCCGAGCGGGTCAGGGGTTGCACCCGCCCAGGTTGATGTCGCCGGCGTCGAGGATGCAGGCGTCGCCGTTCACGTGGGCCCCGCCGAAGACGGAATCGCCGCCGCCGCCGTCGCCTGCGTCGATGAAGTCGTCGCCCGCATCGCCGGTGAGGCGGTCGATCCCCGGCCCGCCGAACAGCGAGTCGTTGCCGTTGCCGCCGGAGATCTTGTCGTTGCCGGCGTCGCCGTACAGGGTGTCGTTACCGTCCATCCCGTAGATCTCGTCGTCGCCGGGGCCCCCGCAGATGGTGTCGTTGCCGCCGAGGCCGGTGATGCGGTCGTTGCCGCCCAGGCCGAAGATCACGTCGTCGCCGGGCGTGCCCATGAGGTCGTCGTTGCCGGCCGTACCGACGATCGTGGCGACGAGGCCGTTCGGGCAGGACAGCGGGGTGGGCCCGGCCAGGACGTCGAAGTAGATGTTCGGGTCGGGCCGGCCGGCGGGCCAGTTGGCATTGGTCACCGTGTCCCGGTTGTCGCCCCAGAGGTAGTAGAAGCTGGCCCCGGCGCCGGCGATGCCGATGTACTCGCCCATGTAGCACTGGGCCGCCCCGGGGTTGAAGTTGGGGAGTAGCTGGGGGACTCCGAAGGAGACGTCGGTGACCCGGACGATGGGCTGGAAGGTGGCCCCGCCGTCGGCGGAAAAGGCGGTGTAGACGTCGATGTTGGTGTTGTTCGCGACGTCGTTCCGGCGGTCGTACCACGCGACGGCCACGTCGCCCGCGTCGTTGACGGCCACGTTGGGCTCGAACTGGTCGGTGGCCCCGCCCCCGGCCCCGATCTGCGTCATGGCGCTCCAGGTGGCGCCGTCGTTGGTGGAACGGCTGAAGAAGACGTCGGAGTTGTCGGGCGTGCCGGCGGGGTCGCTGGCCCACACGATGTAGAGGTTGCCGTCGTTCGGCCCGCCGGAGGTGTCGGTGGCCATCCACGCCTGGTGGAGCATGCGGATGTTGCCGGTGAGGGTGGGCCGGTTGTTCCCCGCCCCGCAGGCGATGACAGTGTCGGTGCCCGGCTCCCGGGTGGCCGCCGAGTTGACGGTGACCGCGCCGCCGAAGGTGAGGCCGGCGTCGGTGGAGCGGCGGAAGACGATGTCGTCGGTGTCGCGCCGGGCCCAGGTGACGTTGACCCCGCCGTCGGAGCCGACCTGGACGTTGCACCCGAACGGCGCCGTGCCGTTGGCCCCGATGACCTGCTCGTTGGTGTAGGTGTTGCCGCCGTCGGTGGAACGCATGAACCGCAGCTCACTGGCGTCGGTGGTGCCGTCGAGGGGGTTGGAGGTGTCGTAGAAGCGGGTGAAGCAGACGTAGACGTTCCCGTCGTTGGCCCCGCCGTTGTTGTCGATGGCGATCCAGGGCTTGTCGGCCAGGGTGGTGTTGTTGCCGGCCACGTTGAAGAGCGTGGACGCGTTCACCGCGGCGGTGAAGGTCTGGCAGCCGTCGGTGGAGCGGGCGACGCGGATTTGCTGGCCGCCCAGGCTGGCGTAGAAGTAGGTGTCGCTGGCCCCGTGGTAGGCGAGCACCGGGTCGCCGCTCTCGTTGATCCCGCCCACGTCGGTCCAGGTGGCGCCGAAGTTGGTCGACCGGGCGAGCCCCGAGAGGCCGGCGGGGGGTCCGAAGTCGTTGAAGCCGGCGCAGATCTCCCCATTGGGGCCCACGACCAGGGAGGTCTCGCTCTGGGTCGTCTGGTCGGCGGCCGCATTGTCGACCGCCGGATCGTTGACCCGGACGTCGACACCGGCCATGGCCGCGGTGGAGAGGGCCAGGCTGGCCGCCCCCAGGGCGAACGCGAGGCGGTAACGGATCGTGGCCAGTCGTCGGGGCATTGCTCCTCGCTTCGTTGCCGCTAGGTGGGGAGGGTGAGTGAGGCCAGCACGTGGTCGACCTGGGCCTGCCGTGCCGCCCGGAGGGCGTCGGACGCGGCGACGCCGGTGGTGACCTGGTACCGGCGGGTGGACGTGTCGAGGAAGTAGGTGGCCGAGGTGCCGGCCTTGGATACCTGCGCCGGGCGGCCGGCGAGCGTCGTCGCCTGGAAGCCGCTGTTGGCCCCGTAGGTGGCGGCCATGAACTGGGCGAGCGTCTTGCCCTCGAGGCCCTTCCAGCAGACCTGGACGAACGACTGCTCGACCGACGCACCCGGTCCCGAGCCTGGCGGTTCCGCCCGGTCGACGATCAATGCCGAGCCGCACGAAGCTCCGGCGGCGAAGGCGGTGGCCAGGACCTGCCCGGACGGGCCCCAGCCGGTGGGGTAGTCGACCGAGAAGTCGCCGGTGGCGCCGGGGCGGGGGTTGGCGGCGGTCGTTGAGGTGACCCCGGGGTTCCGGCCTGTCGTGGTGGTCGAGCCGCTGGCGGCGGTGGTGGCGGGTGCCGAGGCGCTCGTCGACGGGCCTGGCGCGGTGGTGGTCTCGCCCGGCTGGGTGGAGGCCGGCACCGAGTCCGCGGCGTTGGACGCGGCGGGCTCGCCGCCGTCGCCGCCGCAGCCGGCGAGCGCGACAACGCTCACCAACGCCGTTGCCAGTCTCACCCTCATCCCCCGGTGTGAAAGCAATGCCATCCCGACCGCCCCTTACTGCGGTTGCGAACGTACCACCGCCGGCCTCCGAACGCGCTGACCACTCTGCAAGCGGCCGCCAAGGGGCCTGCAAGCGCGGTGAACGAGAACAGCATCGTTCACACCGCACCAAGGAGAACCACCGTGAAGATCAACCGCCGCTGCGAGCCCGAGCGCATCGCCCCCGACACCTACGTCATCCGCCAGTTGTTCGGCGAGGGGATGGCGCCCGCCGCCGTCTACGTCAACTCCATGGTCATCGCCGGATCGGAGCCGGTGCTCGTCGACACCGGCCCGGCCGTGGCCCGGGACGAGTGGATGGCCGACGTGTTCTCCATCGTCGACCCGGCCGACGTGCGGTGGGTGTTCCTCTCCCACGACGACGCCGACCACGTGGGCAACCTGCCCCAGGTGCTGGAGCGCTGCCCCAACGCGACGCTGGTGACGAACATGTTCACCATCGAGCGGATGGCCGCGGACTACCTGCTCCCGATCCACCGGGCCCGCATCGTCAACGACGGCGACCGCTTCACCGCCGGCGACCGCGAGCTGGTGGCCGTGATCCCCCCTACCTTCGACAGCCCGACGACCCGCGGCCTGCTCGACACCCGCACGGGGGTCTACTGGGGCGTCGACAGCTTCGGCACGCCGGTGCCGGCCGAGGTCACCGACGTGGCCGAGCTGGACGCCGACTTCTACCAGGCCGGCTTCCTGCAGATGAACCAGCTGCTCAGCCCGTGGTCGCGCTGGCTGGACGGCGCGAAGTACGGCAGCCACCTGGACCGTGTCCGCGTCCTGCAGGCGTCGGTGGTGGCCAGCGCCCACGGGCCGGCGCTGCGGGGCGCCCAGGTCGGCGCCGCCCTCGACATGATGGCGCAGCTGCCCGGGCTGCCCGCCGTGCCCCTGCCGGGGCAGGCCGAGCTCGAAGCCCTCGTCGCCCTGGTCACCGGCGGGCAGCAGGCGGCCTGAGCGCCATGGACGGCATGCCTGCGCAGCTGTTCCGCTTCGCCACCGAGGCCGGGCCGGCCGAGGTCTGGGT
>Ga0247719_1000398_pt1 | contig 26957 bp, 22 predicted proteins | sample 41E_DmetaG_FD_189046 | JGI IMG/M metagenome (GOLD analysis project Ga0247719, IMG submission 189046) | Soil microbial communities from hillslope of Landscape Evolution Observatory, University of Arizona, Oracle, AZ, United States - 4-1-E_D | ecosystem: Engineered > Artificial ecosystem >...
GCCCCGAGCCACGAGCCCCGAGTCGAGCGCCTACCAGTTGATCCGCGACACGAGCTGGACGGTGCGGCTCACGTTCGTGCCGGTGAGGCCGGTCACGAGGTAGCCGCTCAGCGTCGCGCCGCTGAACGTTGCGTCCGGCACGAAGTTGGCGTGGTTGAACACGTTCAGCATCTCCGCCGCGAACTCGACGTTCACCCGTCCGACGACCTGCGTCCGCTTCGCGACCCGCAGATCGTGCTGCTGGAACATCGGGCCGGTCACCGTGAGGTTCCGGACCACGCCCGGGCATTCCGCGAGTCCCGAATTGATCTCGATGCAGTCGGGACCATTCGCGGGCGCGAAGTAGCGGCCCTGCGGCGCCTGACCGGAGTAACCGGTGGGAGACGTCGCGCTGAAGCTCCAGGCGCGGATCGTGTTCTCGATCACGTCTTCCGGCCACATGTAGATGGCCTTGTTGGCATGATCGAATCGCAGCTTGTACGCGTTCCGCACGTCCTGCTCGTTCCAGCCGACCAGGCGCACCCCCTCGATCGTGTTCATCTGGCCGCTCTGGATGCGGGTGTTCATGCCGATCTGCCAGCCGCCCACGAGGCGCTCGAGCACGGGGCCCGCACCCGAGAGGAAGCGCCGCCCCTGCCCGAACGGCAGGTCGTAGACCACGTTCAGCTTGAACTGATGCGTGAGGTCACCCTCGCCGCCGGTGTCGCGGGACCAGAAGAGGCCGCGCCGGTGCGTGTAGAACACCGTCTGCATGGCGTTGCCGAAGACGTAGTTCGACTGGAACTGCAGCCCCTGCGCGAGGCGCCGCCGCAGCTCGAGCTGCAGCGAGTGGTAGCGCGTCTTGTGCGAGTTGAGCGTGACGAAGGCGCCCCCCTGGTGGTTCGGGTTCGCCTGGAAGAAGTTCGCCGGCAGTCCCGCCGCCACGGCATTGGCCGAGAAGTTGGAGATCAGCGTGCTGGCCACTCCGGCCGGGTTCGGGTTGCGCATCGTCAGGTTGTTCAGCAGCGTGTTGTTCGTCCAGATCGAGCCGGTGTAGGACGAGGGGCTACCCGCCAGCGACGCACGCCTCCCATTCAGGTACGCGAGCAGGATCGGCAGCGGCTGGGTGCCGGGCGCGCCCGTGTACGCGAACGTCGAGCCGCGGCCAGCGGCCAGGTTCGCCTGCAGGTTCGCCTGCGCGCGGCGGAACTCGTCGAGGAACCCGTTCTCGTAGACGTTGACCTCGTTGAAATTCCGGGCCACCCAGGCGTTGTCCGAGCGGGTGCCGACGTAGCGCACCTCGAGGGCCATGTTCGTCGTGAGCCGCCGCTGGATGCCGGCGCTCCACGAGTCCGCGTACGGGATCTTGATGTTCGGATCGAACAGGCGGATGTCGGAGCTTGGCACGTCGGTCATCGGATACACCGGCCGCTCCGGGAATGGCGGCGCTCCCAGCTCGGCGTCGTTCCGCAGCAGCACGAATCCGGGCCCGCCAGGGCTCAGCAGGTTGCCGTTGGCCAGGTTGCGGGTCGTCGTGATGATGACACCCGGGTTGGCGGCGTACTGGCCGGTGAAGTCACCCATGCCGTTGCGGCTGAAGGCCCGCGACCATCCTGCGCGGATGACCAGCTCGTCGCTCATGAGGGCGCCGAGGAAGCCGTTGCGGCGCGCCGGCGTCCACGCGAAACCGACGTTCGGCGCCACGTTGTCCCAGTCAGTGGTGTAGGCGTGCTCGCCCGCCGGGAGGTTGTAGAACTCCGACACCGCCTTGCCGGGCATCTGCCCGGGCTGGAACAGGTTGCAGTAGCCGTTGGGCCCGACACCCGACGGACCGCACAGATCCTCCATCGTCGTCGTCGAGTAGCTGTTGTTCTGCGCCGTGAACGGCAGCTGCACCGTGTAGCGGAGACCGGCGTTGATCGTGAAGTTCGGCCTCCAGCGCCACGAGTCCTGCACGAAGAAGCCCCCTTCCTGCATGCGCGACCGCTGCGTGCTGGTCCCCATGTACTCGTAATTCCCCGTCGCCTCGTTGATGCGGGCGTTGGAGGCGATCTGCGTGATGCGCCCGGTGAGGAGCGCGTACAGGTTTCGCGCCGCGGTGAGCTGCGTGGAGGATGGCGTCACGCCGGTCGCCGCGGCGAGCGCCTGCGAGGTGATGACGTTGGTGGCGGGATCCGTCGTCAGCAGGCCGAAGCTGACCGTCGGCACGAGGCTCGAGTTCTTCAGCCAGACGTTGAACGTGGACCAGGAGGCGCCCGCCGTGATGTTGTGGTTCCCCTTCAGCCAGGTGATCGTGTCCTCGATCGCGAAGTCGGTGGCGTTGCGCGACTGCGGCGCGGGCGCGGCGCCCGGGCTCGTCAGGCCGGAGCCAACCGCCGGAAAGGCCATGTGGAAGCCCTTCGTGTTCGCGATCCCGCCGGTGTACATCCCCAGGTTCAACTCGTCGAAGAACTTCACCGGCGCCCCGCTGTAGCCGATCCGTGCCTCGTTGACGAAGTTCCGCCCGAGCGTCGAACGGAGCGTGTTGCTCCAGCCGATCCGGATCGAGCTCTGGCCCGCCGCCACAGGGAAGCCGGGGAACGAGGCGTCGCGCCCGTTCAGGGTGTCGGGGTAGTCGGTGTACCAGTTGTAGTTGAGTGCGCTCGACAGCCGGTGGTTCTCGGTCAGATTGAAGTCCAGGCGGCCGGTGGGGAAGATACGCTTCGACTCCACGGCCACGTTGAACCGGAGCTGATCGACGTTGTCGTCCAGTGGCGAGATCGTGCCGTCGGACGACGCGGCGGAGCGGATGTCCTGCAGGAGCTTCGCCATCGTCGGGTCGAGTGCCGAGCTCGACGCGGTGGAGGGATGCGCGGCGCCGATCGCGAGCACGTTCACGGTGCGTCCCGCGTACGAGTAGTTCCCCGCGGTGGCCGCGGTGTTGAAGAGGTTGCGGTTCCGCGTGACGTCCGACGGCTGCCGGAGCTCTTCGTAGTTGCCGAAGAAGAACGCCGTGCCGCGCGACAGCACGCCGGGGATGACCAGCGGCCCGCCGAAGCGGGCGCCGAACTGGTTCTGGAGCAGGTCGGGCTTGTCCACCTGCTGGCGGTTGTTGAACCAGGTGTTCGCGTTCAGCCGATCGTTGCGGTAGTAGTGGTAGGCGCTGCCCGTGTAGTTGTTCGTGCCGGAGCGGGTGACGAACTTGATCTGCACCGCACCCTGCCCCGCGTCCGCCCCCTGCCCCGCCGTCGTCACCGAGACCTCTTCGATGGCGTCGAGCCTCGGGCTCACGATCGCGAAAAAGCCGTCGCTCGTTCGCAGCGTGTTGTCCTGGATGTTGATCCCGTCGAGCGTGATGTTGATGACACCCTGCGGCAGGCCGTTGATCGTGGCGTTGCGATTCCCGCCCGGGGTCGAGACGCCCGCGAGGAAATTCACGAAGTCCATCGCGCTGCGCGAGGTGAGCGGCAGCTTCGTGATCTGGTTGGTGTTGATCGTCGAGGAGATGGTGGTCGACTGCGTCTGAATGATCTCGGACGAGGAGGCCACGGTCACCGTCTCGGTGATGCCGCCCACTTCGAGGACGGCGCGCACATTCGCCCCCTGAACGGCGGTGAGCACGACGTCCTTCGCGATGAACGTCTTGAAGCCGTCCATCGTCACCGTGACTTCATAGGCGCCCGGCCGAAGGCTCGCCAGCGTGAACGCCCCTTCGCTGTTCGTCACGGTCGACGACACGGTGTTGGTGGCGAGGTGTTTGGCGGTGACCGTGGCGCCGGGCAGCACGCCTCCGGAGGCGTCCACCACCGTGCCGGTAATCGTGGATGTGGTACCGCCCTGCGCGTACACGGAAACCCCGCTCATGGAGAGCAGGGAGGCCAGGACGGTCGACAGTCCCAGCCGGAACAAGGTTCGGGTCATACAGGCACTCCCTCCGGAAAAGTTGCAAAAGACGACGAGCCGGGGGGAACGTTAGGCGCGGGGGACGAACAGGGCAATCGGGCAAACCTGTGACACCACCGGGGGAGTACCAGTGGAGATCAGCCCGGGTCAATCGGGGACAGACGAGAATACGCTGTAAATACCGGCTGGAAATGCAGTAACCCGGCCGCGCCTCGGAACGCCCGTCCGCCAGACAGCGTGTGTTTGGCGGTACTCCCCTGTAGCTGGGAGTCTCGGGCGTGGCGGCGCAGGAGCGCCGATCTCAGTCGGCCGCGGGACGATTCTTCTCCCAGACGGCGGCGATGATGAGCCCGAAGGCGAGCAGCCGGAGGAGGTAGAAGAAGGGGCGCGTCTCGCCGGTCGGCTGCCAGAGGCCGAGCAGGAGCCAGTTGATCGACAGCACCGCGAAGGCGGCGGCGAAGAGCAGGAAGAAGCGGTCGCGCGTCTCCACCCAGAACTTGAGGAAGAACGCGGTGATGCCCCAGCAGCTGCAGGTGGCGATCCCGATCAGAAATCCGTGCATGCCTTCACCCTCGGTCGCCGGTGTGCCAGATGAGCCCCAGCAGGAACAGGAGCACCGACGCCGCTGCCGCCAGGTTGCGGTAGAGCGACAGATCGACGTCTGGCACGACGACGAAATCGCTGAAGACGAGCAGGTTGTTCAGCGCGAGGCCGCAGAAGCAGACCCCGGCGAGCAGCAGCAGCCGTTCGCCGTGGCGCGCGTACCCACGCAGCAGCAGCGCGGCGCACGCCAGGCTCGTCAAGGCGCACAGCGCGTAGATGACGCTACCCATCGGTTTTCCTGAGTCGAAACGCCTCGGCGAACCGCCGCGCGGCGTGACCCGCGGCGCCGGCAGCGACGATTTCGCGGGCGGTGTAATGGTCGGCCGCGATCTCCGCGAGCACCCCGCGCACCCCCTCCTCGACCGGTGAGAAGCGATAGGCGAGCGTGCTGCCGATCCTCACGTCCAGCAGGTTGCGCGACGCGAGCTCCTCGAGCGCCAGCGCGGTCGTCGTCGGGCCCACGCGGATCTCCTGGGCAATCTGCTCGGCACTCCACCACCGGTTCTCCTCGCGGTGCAGCAGAAGGATGATGTCGAGCTGAAGGATCGAGCCCACTGAGTCCCGGAGAAACCGTTTGGCCTGTGGAGACAAGGAAGACGCCATGCCCGAAGCGGAGGACTCTACCACGACCCCCGCGGCGGGAACATCGGGGGAACACCCCGGCGCCCGCGAAAACGGGTTCGCCCCGGTGCACGGGGGTGAGCGCAGGCCTGGGGGAAAGCGCGGCGCTCTGCACCGGGGCGAGAACATCGACACCATACTCGTGGTGGGTACGCCTTGGCATCCCGTCGCGGCCGGAGTTCACGACCGGAAACAGCCTATGTGTCGGCCATCCACCTCCCGCGCCGGGCACCACCGCGGCGGGCCGCTGCCGAGCTCGGTTGGGGCCGCTCCCCTGTTCACCCGAGACACCTGGACCATGCCGCCGGGGTACTCTAGTCAGGTCAGACGGTTCCCCATTTCACAGGCGCCCCGGAGGTGGACGTGCGCTTCAGAACCTGGCCGGTCGCCGCGGTCGCCCTCGGCGCGCTCCTCGCGCTCGTGGTGGTCTCGGTGCTCGAATCGGCACGGCGCGCCCAGGAGATCTACACGCGGCTCGACGAACTCAACCTGCGGTATCACGATGTCGAAGCCAAATTGCGGCGCCTGCGCTCGGACGTGAATCTCTCGGGCATCTTCGTCCGCGACTACCTGCTCGACCCCGAACGCGCGCCGACGTACCGTGTGCGGCTCGCCGAGTTTCGCGCCGCGAACCGGCAGGCGTTCGACGATCTCCGGGCCCTGCTTCGCGGCAACGGCGAGAACGACCAGCGGCTCGTCAGCCTGCAGGGAAAGCTCGACGAGTATTGGCAGGCGCTCGATCCGCTCTTCGGCTGGACGCCCACCGAGCGCCTCAGCCAGAGCGCGGCCTTTCTGCGCGCGGACGTGATCCCGCGCCGCGAGGCGGTGCTGGCGATCGCGCAGGAGATCGAGGAGCTCAATCGCGCGACCCTCGCCGTGCAGCGGACCCAGGTTGCCCGGCAGCAGACGGAACTGCGCACCGCGCTATACCGCCTGCTGTGGGCGAGCGTCCTGCTCGGCCTCGTCGTCGCGGCCACGGCCATCCTGCGGCTGCGGCGGCTCGAGCAGCGCTCCGAAGAGGAGCGTGTCATCGCCGAACAGGCCGAGCGGCGGATGCGCGAGCTCTCGCAGCAGCTCGTCGCGACGCAGGAAGAGGAGCGCAAGCACCTCTCACGCGAGCTTCACGACCACGTCGGCCAGGTGCTGACGGCGCTCCGCATGGAACTCGGGAGCATCGACCGCCTCCGCGCGCCCGACGATGCGCCGCTGGCGCGCGCCGTGGCCGAAGCGCGCCAGCTCGTCGACAACATGGTCCGCACCGTCAGGGACCTCGCCCTCGGGCTGCGGCCCAGCATGCTGGACGACTTCGGGCTGCAGCCGGCGCTCGAGTGGCACGTCCGCGACTTCACGCGCCGGTATGGCCTGCACGTCGATCTCCACGTCACCGGCGACCTGCAGGCGCTGCCCGAGCAGCACCGTACGTGCGTCTATCGGGTCGTGCAGGAGGCGCTGACCAACTGCGTGCGCCACGCAGCCGCCTCCTGCATCCGCATCACGGTGAAGGGAGACAGCGAACGGCTGTCGGTCGTCGTCGTCGATGACGGCGTCGGCATGAATCCGAAGCAGCGCGGCGGCGGGCTCGGCCTCCGCGGGATCGAGGAACGGGTGCGCGATCTCGGCGGCCTGTTCGAGATCCACAGCACGCCGGGCGTGGGCACGTCGCTCACCATCGCGCTGCCGCTGAAGAACGTCAACACGCAGGGGGAGGTCCGCATTGCGAGTGCTATTGGCTGATGACCACGGAATCGTGAGACGGGGACTGCGGAGTCTGCTCGAGACCGAGCCGGGACTCACGGTCGTCGCCGAGGCAGCGGACGGCCACGAGGCGCTGAAACTCTGCGAGGAGCACAAGCCCGACCTGCTCATCATCGATATCGGCATGCCGAAATTGAACGGGATCGAGGTCGCGGCACGGTCGCAGAAGTTCGACCGGCCGCCGAAGACGATCATCCTGAGCATGCATTCCGACGAGTCGTACATCATTCGCGCGCTGGGCGCCGGGGCGCGCGCCTACCTGCTGAAGGATGCGACCGACGAGGACCTCCTCCCGGCAGTGCGCGCCGTCGCGGCCGGCAAGCCGTACTTCAGCCCGGCCGTCACCGCCGTGCTCGTCGAGGATTACGTGCGGCGGCTGCAGGCGCGCGGCCTGACCGACACCTATCACCTGCTGACCGACCGCGAGAAGGAAGTCCTGCAACTGCTCGCGGAGGGACGGTCGAACAAGGAGGTCGCGACCGTGCTCGACCTGAGCCTGTCCACCGTCGAAACGCACCGCGCGAATCTGATGCAGAAGCTGAACCTGCACAACACGGCGGAAGTCGTGCTCTACGCCGTGCGCAAGGGGATCATCGTCTAGCGGCGAGTGGGAGCGCCTGGTCGTCCTGCCGTGTGCCCCGTTCGCCGGCGGCCGTGCGCACGAAGCGCGCGCCCTGGAACTCCAGCGACTCGGGACGGCCGGTCGCCGGCGCGAGGGTGAAGTTGACGAGCGCGGTGCCCCGCCAGTCGGCCGCCCACACGGCGCGGAACGTGTTGTAGTGCCAGTGTTCGAGCACACCCGAAAAGGCAGTGCCGTAGCGAATGGTGAGGCCGTCGCCGTCCGCGCTGACGACCACGGTGCCGCGCAGCGGGTCGATGTACGTGCCCGCGTACTCCTGCAGCGGCCTGGAGGGCGCGGTGCCGGTCACGCGCTGCGCCTCGGTGCGCGCCTGGGCCTGGGCCTGCCGGTCGCGGATGTCGCCGTACAGCTTCAGGAGCGCTGCGCTCCAGTCGCGGTCCCTGGTGCCGGCATACCGGTCGAAGACGTCGTACATCAGGGCGTGGCGCAGTTCCCCGCCCGAGAGGTTGCCCAGCACCAGGACGCCGAGACGCTCGTCGCGCACGAGGCCGGCGATGGCGATCATCCCGTCGATGCTGCCGGTGTGGAAATCGACGGCACGGCCGCGATAGTCCTGCTGAAACCACCCGAGTCCGTACGTCATCCAGTGAGGTTTCACGAGTTGAGTCGTCGGATACTGCGTGTCGGGGACGAAGGCCTGCGGCCGGAACAGCTCCGCGTACGTCCGCTCCGACAGCAGCCGCTTCCCTCCGGCCCCGCCGGCGTGTCCCCCCGCGAGCACGAACTGCAGCCACAGGGACATGTCGCGGGCGCTCGACCAGACCGAGCCGGCGGCGGCAACCGAGTCGACGCTCATGTTCTGGACGACCTTCACGCGACCGGCGACCACGGCGTGGGGCGCAGCCACGTTCGCATCGCGAGGCACGAGGCGCAGCGTGGCGCGGCTGTCACGCATCCCCAGCGGCTCGAAGATGCGGGTGCGGATCACGTCGGCCCACGACTGCCCTGTCACCTGCTCGATCACCTGCCCCGCGGCGGCGTACATCACGTTCTGGTAGATGAACCGCGACCGCAGCGAGTAGGCCGGCTCCAGCAGCCGCACACGCTGCAGAATGTCGGCGGTCGTATGCTCCTGGCCGTACCAGAGGAAGTCGGCGTTGCCGAGGCCCGCACGATGCGTGAGGAGATCGCGCACGGTGAGCTCGCGTGTCACCGCGGGATCCCGGAGCTGGAACGACGGCAGATGCCGGGTGACCGGATCGTCCCACGCAAGCTTCTGTTCGTCGACGAGCATGCCGACGAGTGCCGCGGTCATTGCCTTCGTCGTCGAGCCGATGGCAAAGAGCGTGTGCTCGTCCACACGTTCGGGGCGCCCGAGCTCGCGCACGCCGTACCCGCGGAGGTGCACCACCCTGCCGTCCTTCACGACCGCGACGGCGAGCCCTGGAATGCGCCACGCGTCGAGCCCGCTGCTGACGTACGCGTCGAACCCCGCCAGCGCGTCCTGCCGCGCGGCGAGGCCGCGCCCCGAGCCCAGCAGCGCGACCAGCAGCAGCGCAACCGCAGCCTTTCTCCGAACCGCTCTCATGCTCGTCCTCTCGGGCTGCGATTGGCGCAGCCCCTGCAAAAGTCCACCACGTGTCCACGCGCTTTCTGCTGATCCGTCACGCCGCCGTCGACACCGGCAACCCCCCGCGCCTGTGCGGCACGTACGACGTGCCGCTCAGCTCGAAAGGGCGCGCACAGTTGCTCGCCCTCCACCACACGGCCCTCGCCGACCACGCGCCTGACGCACTCTACACCAGCCCCCTGCAGCGGGCGACCGACACGGCGCGCGCCTGCGCGGCCTTGTGGCACCTCGAGCCGCGGATCGAGCCCGCCTTCCAGGAGATCCACTGCGGCGCCTTCGAGGGGATGCCCATCGAGGAGATCAAACGGCTGCACGCGGCCGTCTGGGCCCGCAACACGGCGCAGAACGACGATGCCTTCCGGTGGCCGCGCGGTGAGAGCTACGCCCAGTTCAGGGGACGGATTCTCGGAGGACTGGGGCGGCTCGCCCTCGAGCACCCGGGGCGAACCGTCGCCGTCGTGACACACTCGGGCGTCATCGCGCAGGTGCTGGGGACGCTGCGAGGACGCCCGGCGGCCGTGTGGGAACTCGACCGTCCAGATCCGCTCAGCGCCACCGAAGTGCTGTGGAAGGCCACCGAGCCGATCGCCCTCGTGGGCTTCAACAGGCGCGAGGGGTCGCGAGCGCTGCCGCAGCCCCACGGATGACCCGCTGCCATTCGTCGAGCGCCCGCTGCGAGTCGGCGCGCGCTTTGCCGGTGACCGCAGGATTGCCCAGCATCACCAGGTGGTAACGGATGGCACCCGACAAGCCGTTCGACGCCGAGGCGAGCCAGTAATTCGCCCGCACGGCCGCGTCGAAGCGGATCGGCGGATGACGTGCCTGCAGGTAGACGGCGAGCAGTGAGTCGTGCCGTCGTCGCGCCTCCACATCCCAGCAGCCGAGCGAGTGCAGCCACGACGCCACGTCCTCGAGCGGCGAGCCGAGGCGGGCGCGGGCCCAGTCGATCAGCACGATCCGGTAGGGCCCGCCGCCCGAGCGGACGATGACGTTGCCCGGGTGCACGTCACCATGGATCAGCGTCGCCCCGCCGCTCAGCAGCCGGCGCCGCATCTCGACGAGCCCGGTAACGACGCGGCGGAGATCTCCGAGCCGCCGCCACACGGGAGCGGCCCCGTGCCGCACCATCAGCGCGACGCGCAGCGTCTCGTCGGCCGACCGCGCGAGCTCCGCCTCGTAATCCCACGGGGGCAGTGCGGCGGCGATGTCGGGCGCATCGTGCACGCGCGCGAGCGCCCGGCACACCGCCGCCGAGGCCTGGTGGTCGCGCCACGGCCACGCCGACAGCCGCCGAACGTCCTCGAGGTACAGGTAGGACGCGTCATCCGTTTCCGTGTGTCCGAGGAGCCGCGCCGCCGGCGGATGCTCGAGCCGGCGCCACAACAGCTCGTACACGTCCGCCTCGCGGCGCTGCGCCCCCCGCAGCTCCTTGACGACGAACCGCCGCGGCAGCCCCGGGGCGTGCGGCACGTTTCCCTTCACGGTGGCGCGCGCCACGGTCGACTCGAGGCCGCCGTGAATCGGTTTCACGTCGAGCTCGACACCCGGCGGCAGCGGCGCGTACTGCATGACGAACGCGGTCGCTCGCGACTCCATGGCATCCATAGTAAAGAGATTGCAAACGGCACCGGCGGAAATCGAGAGCAGCCGCGGGTGGCATGTGAGTTGCCTTTCACGCTCCGGAGGTGCCGCATGAAACCGTGGCCATTCGCCGCTGCGCTGGTGCTCCTGCTGTCCGCCTCAGGCAGTGGAATGCAGGAAGCCGGCCGGATCACCCGTATCGAGTTCCGTCCCGCGACGGCACAGGAGGGAGGCGGCGTGCTGATCACCCTCGTCGGCTCCGGCTCCTGCACTTACACCATGGATTTCGGCGACGGCACGAGCGAGCGCCGCACCGCGATGCTCCCCGACCGGCTGCAGCACACCTATGGCGCCGACGGCGAATACCTCGTCGTCGCGACGCCCGACGCGCCGTGTGAAGGGGTCGCACGGGCGAAGCTCGACGTGCGCGCGATCGAGCGGGGCATATGGGGCCTCGCGGCCGAACCCGGCACCGCCGCGCCCGACGGTACCGACGTGACGATCACGATCAACGGCCGCGGCGACTGCGCGGTGTCGCTCGACTTCGGTGACGGCATGACCGAGAAGGTCGAAGGGACGCTGCCGGCGCAGCGTACGCACCGATACGCGAAGACGGGCAAGTACGAGCTCCGTGCCGTGGCGGCCGCCCCCTGCCGCGGCGAGGCGGCGCTCACGCTCGAGATCTCGCGGACGGCTGCCGGGCAGAGCCGGTAGCCGTCAGCGGAGCCAGCGCTCCAGCCAGGCGTGCACTTCACTGTAGAAGAAGCGGCTGTTCTCCCCGCGGAGGATCCAGTGGTTCTCCTCGGGAAAGACCAGCAACCGGCTGGGGACCTTCATCCGCTGCAGCGCGCTCCAGAGCTGGATGGCGTTGTTCATGGGCACGCGGTAATCGCGCTCCCCCACCGTCACGAGCATCGGCGTCTTCAGGTTCCCGGCGCGTGAGAGCGGGTTCTGCTTCGTCCAGACTTCCGCGTTCTCCCACGGCGGGCCGCCGGCGTTGCGCTCGCGGCTCCAGATGATGTCGCTCGTCCCCCACTGCTGCGCCTGGTCGAACAGGCCCGCGTGGCTCACCAGCGCCTTGTAGCGCGTGGTCGTCACCGCCATCCAGTTCGCCAGATGGCCGCCGTAGCTCGCGCCGCCCGCCGCCTGCCGCGTGCCGTCGATGAACGGATACCGCTTGATCGCTTCGTCGGCCGCCTCGTTGATCTCGTTGGCCGGGCCCTCCAGCGGATCCCCCTGGATGCCCTGCGCGAAGGCCTCACCGAACCCCGTGGATCCCGTGTAGTTGGTCAGCAGCACGACGTACCCCGGCTGCGCGAGCAGGTGGTAATTCCAGCGGATCACGAACTGGTCGGTCCACATCGTGTGCGGACCGCCGTGCATGAGCACGAACAGCGGGTACTTCCTGGAGCGGTCGAAGTCCGGCGGCAGCGCGATGAAGTTGTGAATCCGCGCGCCGCGGCTGCTCGTGAACCAGAACTCCTCGAGCGGCTGCCAGTCGATGGCGGCGGCTCGCTCGGTATTGAAGCTGGTGAGCAGGCGGTGCGCGCCGGCCTGCGGCAGGCGGACGAGCTCCGGCGGATGCACGGCGCTGTCCCAGCTCGCGACCACCACCGGCGCGGCGGCCGTTCCGCGGACGTCCATGGAGGCGTAGCTCCCCGTCTTGAGGTCCACGAGGGGCCGCGGCACGCCTCCCGCAAGCGGCACCGCGAACGCCTTCTGCCGTCCCTGGTCTTCGGCGAGCACGTACACCGTCCGATCGTCGGGACCGGGCACATACCAACCGACAGAGCGGTCCCAGCCGCTCGTGACGACCGTCCGCCGGCCGGCGGCGGGCCAATCCCAGCGGACGAGGCGGCTGATGTTGTAGACCTTGTCGGTGTTCGGCGACACGGTCGCGAAGAGCGTTCTGCCGTCGGGGCTGAACATCGGACGCCCGTACGAATCGCCGTCGCCGGTGAGCCGCTTCGGCTCACCGCCGGCCGCGGGCACGAGCCAGAGTGCCTGCACGACTTCCGCAAACGCCGCCTCGTTGCGATTCGCCGTCGCCGCGAAGACGATGCCGCTGCCGTCGGGTGTCCAGGTCGCGGCGAGATTGTCGCTGCCGGAGCCCATCTGCCCGCCGAAGCCCGGACGCGCGGCGAGCTGCGATCCCGCGAGGATGTCCCTCGCCGCCCCGCGCGCGGCGATCGCGGCGCTCCTCCCATCGAGCTCCTGGACGAACAGGCTGGGGCGGCGGTCGTCGAGCCAGCGGTCCCAGTCGCGGATCGGGAAGCTGTCGTAGACGCGCGCGTTCCACGTGCGAGTGCGGCGCTCCGCGGCGGCCTTCCGGTTCTCGTCGTCGGTCGCCGCGCCGGGATAGACGTCGCTCACGAACAGGAGGGCGCCGCCGTCGGGACGCCACTGGGGTGCCCGCGCGCCGGTGAAGACCGTCGTGACCCGCTGCGCTTCCCCGCCGCCGAGGTCGATGACGTAGATCTGCGGCGCCTCGTCGCCGTCGCGCCGTGCCGAGAACGCGATCCGGCGTCCATCGGGGCTCCACACGGCGCCGCTCTCGCCGCCGCGCGTCGCCGTCAACCGCCGCGGCGGCTGCCCCCCGCCGGTGTCGACGAGCCAGAGATCGCTCGCCTGCTCGTTCTCGCTGTACGCCGGCTCGGTGACCTGCACGGCCGCCCACTTGCCGTCGGGACTGAGCACAGGTCCGCTCAGCCGCTTTGCGAGCCAGACGTCCTCGTGGGTGATCGGACGCTTCGCTGGCTGCGCCCCCACCACGGAGGTGTGAGGGGTGGCGGCGACGAGCGCGACGATCAGAGCAGCGGCCGGAATGATGGTGCGCATAGTCCGCAGTATAGCCAGTTGCAGCAGCGCCCATCGCGCGTGATCGGCTGCTATGATCGGGCGCGATGATGGTGCGCGCCGTGACGCTCGCGTTGATGCTGCTGGCCGCCGGATGCGCACGCGAGGATCGGCGCGACGTCCTGACCTTCTCGGGCAGCGCCGTGGGGCGCGAGGCGGATGTCCTGCGCACGCAGCTCGCGCGGTTCGCCGCCGAGCGCGGGATACGGGTCGAGATCCGCGCGACGCCGGATTCCGCGGACCAGCGGCACCAGCTCTACGTCCAGTGGCTGAACGCGCGGTCGCCGGAACCCGACATCCTGCAGCTCGACGTGATCTGGACCCCGGAATTCGCCGCGGCCGGATGGCTCCTGCCGCTCGACCGCTTCGCGCACGACACCGCCGACTTCTTTCCGGCGACGCTCGAGGCGAACCGGTGGCAGGGCGTCCTGTTCGGGCTGCCGTGGTTCGTGGACGTCGGGATGCTCTACTGGCGAACGGACCTCTTCGACCGCGCACCCGGCACGTTCGACGACCTCGCCGGCGGCGCCGCGCGCGCCCTGCGCGACGGAAGGGTGCGGTACGGCCTCGTCTGGCAGGCCGCGCGATACGAGGGGCTGATGACCGTCTTCGTCGAAATCCTCGGCGGCTTCGGCGGCGCGATTCTCGACGAGGCGGGAGCGGTGGCGGTCGATGCGCCCGCGGCCGTGAGCGCGCTGACCTGGATGCGCGACGCGATCCACCGCGAGGGGATCGTGCCGTCGGCTGCGCTCACGTGGCAGGAGGAACAGACGCGATTCGCCTTCCAGACCGGCGCGGCGGCGGCGATGCGCAACTGGCCGTATGCCTATGCGCTGCTGTCGGCGGGCGATTCGGCGGTGGCGGGACGCTTCGCCGTATCGCCGATGCCGGCGGTGCCCGGCACCGGCGCGCCGACGGGGGCGCTCGGCGGCTCGCAGCTCGCGATCAACGCGCGGACGGCGCAGCCCGACGAGGCGTGGGCGGTCGTGGAGTATCTGACGGCTCCCGAACAGATGCTCGAACGCGCGCGGGTCGTCGGCCAGTTCCCCTCGCGCGCGTCCGTGTACGAGCCCGGCCGGGGCCTCGAAGGGGTGCTCGGGATCGATCCGGCCGCGGCGCGCGACGTCGTCGCCGCCGCGCGGCCGCGACCCGTGACGCCTGTCTACACGCAGCTCTCCGAGATCCTCCAGATCCGCGTGCACCGCGCCCTCACGCGGCAGCAGGAGCCGGCCGCCGCCCTGCACGAAGCCGCGCGCGAAATGCGGGCGCTGCTCGCGCGCAGCGGACTTGCGGCCGAACGCACGACGGAGGGGCCGTGAGCGCGAGTCCGTCCGAACGGCGCGAGGCCTGGCTCTTCGTCTCACCTGCGATCGCGACGATCGCCGCCGTCGCGATCATCCCGATGGCCTGGACGGTATGGGAGTCGCTGCACCTCCACGATCTGCGCATGCCGTGGCTGGGCAGGCCGTTCGTGGGCGCCGACAACTACCTGGAGGCGTTCGGCGACGAGCGGTTCCGCGACGCGATGGCTCGGACGTTCGCGTTCGCCGCCGCATCGGTTTCGCTGGAGCTCGTGATCGGGCTGATCTTCGCGCTGGCAATGAGCCACGCATTGCGCGCACGGGCGCTCATCCGCGTGCTCGTGCTGATGGCGTGGGCCGTGCCGACCGTGGTCGCGGCGCTCGTCTGGCGCTTCATGTTCGAGGGGCCGTCGGGCGTCGCCGGCTCCCTGCTGGCGGCGCTCGGCGTCGTGGACGCCGGCTTTTCGTGGTTCGTGCACCCGGTGGCGGCGTGGGTTCCCATCCTGCTGGCGGATGCCTGGAAGATGACGCCGTTCGTGGCGCTCCTCCTGCTGGCGGGACTCGAGTCGATCGACCCGTCGCTGTACGACGCGGCGCGGATGGACGGCGCGGGCGCATGGCGCCAGTTTCGCGAGATCACGCTGCCGCTGCTGCGTCCGGCCCTGCTGGTCGCCGTGCTCTTCCGCGCCCTCGACGCGTTCCGCGTGTTCGACGTGATCTACGTGATGACCGGCGGCGGCCCGGGCACGTCGACCGAGCCGATCTCGCTCTACACGTTCACGACGCTGCTCCAGCACCTGCGCTTCGGGTACGGCTCGGCGCTGTCGGTGCTCGTGTTCCTCACCACGTTCGTGCTGGCGCTGCTGTACATCCGGCTGGTCGGACGGAACCTGCTCGAGGCGAAGCCATGAGCCGGTGGGTCGCACGCGGCGCGGCCGCGCTCGTCGCGCTCTCCGCCTTTCCGCTCGCCTGGATGGTCGTCGCGTCGCTCGCGCCCGAGACGCGCCTCTTCGACGCCGGCGGAGTGTGGCGCGGGCCGTTCGTGCTCGATCACTACCGCGCCCTCTTCGACCAGCGCGACTTCTGGGTCCCGATCCGCAACTCCTTCATCGTCGCCGGCTCGACCACGGTGTTCGCCGTGGCGCTGGGCGCCGCGTGCGCGTATGCGCTGGCGCGGATGCGCTTCCGCGGACGCTACGCGTTGCTCGCCTTCGTCCTGGCGGTATCGATGTTTCCACAGATTTCGCTCGTCGCCCCGCTCTACCTGCTGCTGCGCGAGGCGGGCCTGATCAACACGTACCCGGGCCTCGTGCTGCCGTACCTGACGTTCGCGATGCCGCTCACGATCTGGCTGCTCGTCGGCTACTTCCGCCAGTTGCCGGCCGATCTCGAGGAGGCGGCGGCGATCGATGGCGCCGGCCGTCTGCGCACGCTCGTCGAAATCTTCGCGCCGCTGGCCTGGCCCGGCATCGCGACGACGGCGATCCTGACGTTCGTGTACTGCTGGAACGAGTTTCTCTTCGCGCTGTCGTTCACGCTCGGACCCGAGCGTCACACGGTGCCGGTGGCGATCGCGCTCTTCCGCGGCCAGTACCAGGTGCCGTGGGGACAGATCCTCGCGGCGGCCGTGGTCGCGACGGCGCCCGTCGTGCTGCTCGTGATCGCTTTCCAGCGCCGGATCACGCGCGGCCTGACCGCAGGCGCGGTGAAAGGCTGACGAGCGCGGATGGCTTCGATCGCTCTCGAACGTGTGAGCCGTGTCTTCGCGGGCGGGCACGCCGGGGTGCGCGACGTCTCGCTGCAGATCCCCGATGGCGAGCTGGTCGTGCTCGTCGGGCCGTCGGGATCGGGCAAGAGCACGCTGCTCCGCCTCATCGCCGGGCTGGAGACGCCGACGTCCGGACGGGTCCTGATCGGCGGCCGCGACGTCACGGGCGTGCCTCCGCAGCAGCGGGATCTCGCGATGGTGTTCCAGAGTTACGCGCTCTACCCGCACAAGACCGTGCGCGAGAATCTGGCGTTCGGGCTCCGCATGCGCGGGCGCCCACGCCCCGAGATCGAACGGCGCGTCGCCGAGGTGGCGGCCGCGCTCCAGATCGAAGCGCTGCTCGACCGCCGTCCTGCGCAGCTGTCCGGGGGGCAGCGGCAGCGCGTGGCGCTCGGCCGTGCCATTGCGCGGGAGCCGCAGGCGTTCCTCTTCGACGAGCCCCTCTCGAATCTCGACCCGGCGCTGCGGCTGGAGACGCGCACCGAGATCGCCCTGCTCCACCGGCGGCTCCGCGCAACGATGGTCTACGTGACACACGACCAGGAAGAGGCCATGAAGCTGGGGGAACGGGTCGTGCTCCTCAGGGACGGCGCCGTCGAGCAGGTCGGACCTCCGATGGAGATCTACCGGCGTCCGGCGACACTCTTCGCGGCGCGTTTCGTCGGGTCACCGCCGATGAACATCCTCGAAGGCCGCATCGGAGCGGAGGGAGGAACCGTCTCGCTCGAGGCTCTGAACTGCTCGGTGCCGCTTCAGGGCCACGCGGCCGGTTTCGCGGCTGGTGACGGGGTGGCCGTCGGCATCCGGCCGCACGACCTGGCGCTGGTGTCCGTGCCGGATGGTGACTTCACGGGCACCGTCGATGTCGTGGAGCCGGCCGGCAGCGAGCTGCACGTGCACCTTCATCCGGAACACCGGCCGGCGGATCGGCTGATTGTCGTGGCACGCGGCGACGCGACGGTCCGACCCGACACACTGGTGGGGGTCCACATCGCGCGCGACCGGATCCACCTCTTCGCCCGCTGAGGCGCCGCGCGAGCACGCGCGCGGCGGCGCGTCACCGACAGGTGGGGGCGCAGGCTATCGCGTCCGGCGCGCGCGCGTACGGGCCAGCACGAGACCGCCGAGGGCGATCAGGCCGAGCGTGCCGGGCTCGGGCACGGGGTCGGGCTCGGCCGTGCCGAGATCGACCCAGGCGCGGAAGTTCAGGTCTCCTGTTTCCTCCGGGTGAATACGCCACGGCATGATCACCTCGCCGGTCGAGTCGTAGAACTGCTGCGAGCGCGTCCCGTCGGCATAGAGATCACCGGTCAGGCCGAACCAGAGGAAGTTGCTCGTGCCCGCCAGCGCGATGGCGTACGACTGTCCGGCTGCGACTGGCACCATGAAGCCGCTGATCCGTACCCAGGAACCGGTATGGCCCGTCGGCACGAGGAAGCCCGACACGACCTGAGCCGCGAGGGCAGCGCCCACAGGAGCTCCGGCTGGCGCCGAATAGATGGTGGCCGAGAGCGTTCCGGTGCCCAGTTCCGGCTGTGGACGTGACAACAAGAGGTCGACGCTTACCAAGGTGCCGGTCACCTGGGCGATGAAGCTCTGCGCCATCTCCGTGAGAAGGACGGGGCCGCCGAAGCCGTAGCCGCCGCCTCCAGTGGGGGAAGTCGTCGTGAATTGCGCGGTAACCGTGATGGGATCCGCGGTGGCGGGCCTCGGAAGCGCCAGCAGCGCAGCCACGAGCAGAACCGAACCGAAGCAGCGTGTGACCATGGGACCTCCGGCGACAAACAAGCCCGGTGCCATTCCACGGCTGACCGCGCGGTTCAGCAGGTCTTCGAATCGCTGTACGATGCGTGACAGAATTCGATGGTGGCTGGGCTGACCCTACTGATTATGGCGGTGCTCGTCGGCAGCGCGCCGGCGCAGGAACCGGCGCCGCCGACCCGCGCGGCTGAACTCCGGGCGGAACGTGCAGCGAAAGCACGCACCCTCACGCCGCAGAAGCGCCACGGCGTCGAAGAATTCCTCTTCAAGCTCGAGGACGACCTGCTCGTCGAGCGGTGGCTGAACCCGCCCCGCGGCGCCTACGTGCGGCTCGGCGGGATCGGCGAAGGGGCGGGCTTCGGCGCCGGGCCCGGCTATCGCTACAGCACAGGCCTGTTCGATTTTCGTGCCTCAGCCGCAGCGACCATGAAGGGGTACCGGATCGGCGAGGTGTCGCTGGCGTTCCCCGGCGTCGAACGTGACGGCCTGCTGCTCTCGGTCTACGCGCGGCGGCGCCACTTTCCCCAGGAGGACTTTTTCGGCCTCGGACCGGAGAGCCGCGTGGAGCTGCGATCGAACTTCGCGCTCCGCGAGACGCTCGCGCAGGCGACCGCCGGCATACGCCGCGACCGTCTCGTTGCCGGCGCGACGGCGGGCTACCTGGACCCCTCGATCGGCGGCGGCACCGACCGGCGCATGCCGTCGATCGAGACGGTGTTCACGCCGGGTGCGGTGCCGGGACTCGACCGGCAGCCCGCGTTCGCCTTCGTGGAGCCGTTCGTCGAGATCAGCACGACCGACCCCGCGTTGAACCCGGTGCGCGGCGCCAGTGTGCGCGCGGCGTTCGCGCGCTTTGCGGACCGGGACCTTTCCCGCTACTCGTTCACGCGGACGGACGTCGACGCCCGCGCCTACATCCCCTTCTTCCATCGAACCCACACGGTCGCCCTGCGTGCGTGGGTGGCCGACACGCGCCCCGACGACGGGCACGACGTGCCGTTCTTCCTCCAGCCGTCGCTCGGCGGCGCCTACTCGCTGCGCGGGTTCCGCACGTTCCGCTTCCGCGATCGCGCCGTGACGCTCGTGCAGACCGAGTACCGGTGGCGCATCAACGAGTTCGCGTCCGGCGCCCTCTTCTACGACACGGGCGCGGTCGCCCCGCGGCTGGGGGAGATCGGTCCACTGGAGCACGACTACGGCATCGGGCTGCGCGGCGGATCGCGCAACGGCGTCGCCTTCCGCCTCGACGTCGCGTTCGGCAGCGGCGAAGGCACGCGGATTCTCCTGAGGTTCAACAATGTCTTCTGATCGGGCACGCAGGGGCGTGCGCCTGTTCGCGGCGCTGCTGGGGCTGGCGCTGCTGGTCGATGGAGTTCTCGGGGCGCAGGGGCAGCGCCGGGCCCCGCGGTTCTATCCCGATGATCCCATTGCGGTCGATGACGATAGCGCGTTCGACGCGGGCGGCGCGCGCGAGATCGAGCTGTCGGAGACGTTCGACTTTCTCTCGAACACGTTCGGCTCGCCCGGGGACGCGGCGCCGGTCCGCGCGGTGAACGTGAACACGATCGACGAAGTGCCCGATTCGAGCTGGTTCACGAACCGGATCGGCGTGCGCGACATGCCGCTCGCCGAGATCCGCCGCGGGCCGAACAAGTTCGAGCGCCTCGACGCCGAAGACTGGATCATCGTCAGCGGCAAGGGACCCGGCGGGTTCCACCCGGGCTTTCGCGCGGTACACCCCGGCGACCCCGACCAGATCTACCAGCTCGAGGTCGATCCGCCCGATCACCCGCAGATGGCCAGCGGCGCCGAGATCATCGGCACGCTGATCTACCACGCGCTGGGCTACCACGTGGTGGACGTGTACCCCGTCAGGATCGACCCGGCCCGGATCACGATCTCCGAGAAGGCGACGATCCGCGACGCGAGCGGCCGCCGGCGCTTCACCCGCCAGGACCTCGACGGCATCCTGCGGATCGCCGCGCGCGACCGGCAGGGACGCGTCTACTTCTCCGCGAGCCGTTTCGAAGAGGGGAAGGACCTCGGCCACTTCCAGTACTACGGCACGCGCAGCGACGACCCGAACGACATCCACCCGCACGAACACCGCCGGGAGCTGCGGGCGAACCGCGTCTTCTCGGCCTGGCTGGCGCACGACGACTCGCGGGCGGTGAACTCGCTCAACATGCTCGTCGAGGAGAACGGCCGCAGGTTCATCCGCCACTACATGTACGATTTCGGCGCCATCCTGGGCAGCGCCACGCGCTTCCCCGATACGGTCGCCAGCGGGCACGAGTACTACATCGACAAGGACGCCAACCTGAGGGCACTGGCGACGCTGGGGCTGCGGGTGCCGCGCTACGCGCGGGCGAACTACCCCGACATGCCGCCGTCGGCCGGCTTCGTCTCGAGCGTGGCTTTCGACCCGGCGGCGTGGAAGCCGAACTATCCGAATCCGGCCTACCGCAACATGCGTCCTGACGACGCGTTCTGGGGGGCACGGCTGGTGGCGCGCTTCTCCGACGAGATCATCGGCGCCATCGTCGGCGCGGTCGGCTACGACGACCCGCGTGCGGCCGAGTACCTGACGCGGACGATCGCGGAACGGCGCGACAAGGTCCTGCGGACGTGGCTCCCCGGCGTGAACCCCGTCGTGGACGCTCGGCTCGCGGAAGACGGGACGCTCACGTTCACGAACGCCGCCGTCGCCGCCGGCGTTGCCAGCCAGCCGTCGGCGTACGTCGTCAACTGGTCGCGCTTCGACAACGACACCGGCACGCACACACCCGTGGGCGGCGAGACGCGCACCGCATCTCCGGCGGCGAAGGCGCCGCCGGCGCTGCTCGAAGGGTCGCGGTACATCGCGGCCACGATCCGCACCGAGCACCCGGACCACCCTGTGTGGAACCAGCCGGTGCAGGTGTACTTCAGGCGCGCGCCGGCCGGCTGGCAGACCGTCGGGTTGTTCAGGGAGTAGGCCGAGCGGCGCGAGCGCCGAACGGCCGGAGGTGACATCGTGAACGGATCAAGCGGACCGCCGCACGACCGGCTGACCGGCTGCGGGCGCCTGCCGGGCCTCATCCTGCTGCTGACCCTCGCGCTGACGGCCGCCTGCTCGCAGACGCCGGAGCCGATCCAGGTCGAGGGGACGACCATCACCATCCTGAACCAGACCTCGGAAGACTGGAAGGACCTCGTCATCACGGTGAACGACCACTTTCGAGGTGGTGTCCCCCTCCTCAAGGCGGAAGGGCGCATGAACGCGTCGGCGCGCGATATGACCACGGGGCTGGGTCAGCGGTGGCCCGCCGGCACCGGGATACGGAAGGTCGAGCTGAGAGCGACGGCCGCCAGCGGCGAGCCCGTCATCCTGGAATGGGAGGGAGGCCGGATGCGGCAGAACCGCTAGTCGGTCGCGCCGAGGCGCGAGATCCCCCACGAAATGCCGAACCCTGCGGCGATGAACAGCAGCCCTCCCGCGATCTCGCCGGCTGACGGCGCCACCGGCACCCGCCGGTAGTACTTCCGGTCCACCTTCGCCACCATCTCGGGCGTCGTGAGCTCGACGCCGCGGACGATGTCGCCGATCTGCGGCGGCACCGCCTGCGAGAACGGCCAGAGGCCGACCACGGCGCCGAGCAGCAATCCCAGGAGGAATCCCAGCGTCGCACGCCGGTAGCGCGCCAGCAGCATCTTCACGAGGTTGCTGACGCCGACCACGCCCGCGACGACTCCGATCGCGACGGGGACGAGGACCTGCAAGGCTTCGCCGATGAGCCCGACGTCGACCGCGCGGGCGCCTTCGACCCCCGTCGCCACCGCGCCCACGATCGTGCGGTACTGGCCGAGCACCAGCAGCAGGTAGGCCCCCGAGACACCGGGCAGGATCATCGCCGCCCCGCCGGCGAGCCCCGCAAACACCAACAGGGCGTAGAACACGGCGCCTCCACCCGTCCCGCCGCCGAGCCGCTCCGGATCCACGAATGCCAGCAGCACCATCAGGCCGATCGCGACGACGGCGCTGATGGCGACGCGCAGGTCGAGCGGCCTCACCAGCCGCCACAGGATCGGCACGCCGCCGAGCGTAAGCCCGATGAAGAGGCTGTACATCGCCCACTGGTAGCTGTCGAGCAGCAGCGCGACCAGCTTCGCGAACCCGCCGATCGCCACCAGGGCGGCTGCCACGACGCAGCCGAGCATCAGCAGGACCTTCGGACGGAACCGCAGCGTCGAGACCTCGGCGACGCCGCCGATGAACTGCGGATACACCCCCACCGCCAGCAGCATCGTCCCCCCCGAGATGCCGGGCACCAGATTGGCCAGCCCCATGAGGATGCCTCCCGCGACGCTCCGCGTCACGATGCTGGCGGTCGAGAAGCTGGCGACGTCGAGCGGGACGTCAGGTGTGGCGGGGCCGTAGGCAGAAGAATCGCGCATCGAGTGAAAGCATCCGTTTGCAGGCGCGTTATCGAAACCGGAGGTATCGGGGACCGAGCCGCTCGAACGCCGCGCGATCGCACCCCACGACATCGGCGTCGAGCGACTGCGCCGTCGCCACGAGCCAGGCGTCGTTCTCGCCGAGACGAGTCGCCGACCTGCGCTGCAGGAGCGCACATCGGCGCGCCTGAGCCAGGTGAATGCCCTGAATCGAGAATCGGCCGAGCAGCGCAAGCGCCGCGCGCGGATCGAGCGCCCCGTCGAGCACCTCCGCCACCGTGACGACCGACACCATCAGGCGGCGCGAACGCAGCCTGGCAAGCATGGCGCTGGCACGCCCGGCGGCCGGACGCGCCGTCTCGCGCTCGAGGGCAATCAGGAAGGACGTGTCGAGCAGGACGGGCCGCGTCACTTTTTCTGGGCCAGCCCCAGCCCCCTGCCCCGAGCGGCTTCGACGACTTCGAGCAGGTCCTCGCCCGTGTCGATCGCTCCGGCCCGGTCGATCAGCGAACGGAGCACCTCGGATTTCGTCACCTTCCGCGCACGGGCCCACCGGGTGACGCGAGCGGCGCGTTTCCTGTCGAGTTTGACCGTCACCGTCGGCATGGTAATACCGCCATATTACAGGCGCTCGACGCCGCGATCAAACGAGCGCCCGCCCGGCGTGGATGGCCCTGCGCTTCAGCGGCCAGAGGGCTTCGGTCCGCTGTCCCACCACCAGAACTTCGGCAGCGGCTTCTGGGCGGGCCAGATCTGGTCGAGCGTGGTCCCGTCGAACAGCTCGCCGTTCTTCATGACGTAGCGCACGGTGTTGGTGTTGCGGATGTCCTGCAGCGGGTTGCGGTCGAGGACGACGAGATCGGCGAGCTTGCCGACCTCGATCGAGCCCAGGTCCTGCTCGAACCCGATGATCTTCGCGCCGTCGAGCGTCGCGGCCTTCAGCACCTCGCGCGGCGTCATCCCGCCCATGGCGAACGCCCACATCTCCCAGTGGTAGCCGAGCCCCTGCACCTGTCCGTGCCCCCCCACGCCGATGAGGCCGCCGGCGCGCTGGATCCTCGCCGCCGACTCCGCCGCCATCGGGAAGACGAACTCGTCCTTGCGTGCCCAGACGCGGCGGCGGCGGGACATCGAGTCGAGCTCGTTGTGCGGGTAGAAGCGATTCAGCTTCGGATCATCGTGCACTTCGGTCGTGGTGTAGAAGAACTCCTCCGCGACGATGCCGCCGTAATTCACGAGCAAAGTCGGCGTGTAGGCGGTCTTCGTCCGCGCGTAGAGCTCGACGACGTCCTTGTAGAGCGGGAAGACCGGCAGCGTGTGCTCGTTGCCGTGGAAGCCGTCGATGGCGTGCGTGAGGTCGAGCTTCATGTCGCGCCCGCCTTCGGTCGTCGGCATCAGGCCGAGCTCCTTCGACGCCTGCACGACCCACTGGCGCTGCTTCCGGTTGCCGACCATGTACGACTTGATGTTCGGCGTGCGGTAGTGCTCCTTGTAGCGCCGCAGATACGCGAGCGTCGCCTCGTACGACTGGAAGTCGTTGTTCGAGAAGATGCCCGGCCCGGTCATGAACGCGCGCTGGCCGAGGCTCTGCCCCGTCTCGACGAGATCCTGGTAGGCGAAGTAGTCGTTGGTCGACGTCTGCACGTCGAGGCCCGCCGTCACGCCGTAGGCGAGGTTGGCGATCAGGCTCCAGTTCTGCGGCTCGAGGACGTCGTGCGTGCGGAACTCCCAGTGGGCGTGCGTGTCGATGAAGCCGGGCACGATGTACTTGCCGCGCACGTCGATCACGCGCGCGCCCGCCGGCGCCTGCGCGCCGCGGCCGATCGCGACGATGCGGTTGTCGGTGACGACGACGTCGGTGTTCTGCAGCACGTTCGCGTTGCCGGCCGCCCCTTCCTTCATGGTGATCACGGTCGCGCCGCGCAGCACGACGCTGCCCTTCGGCGTCGCGCGCGGAACCTCGACGACCACCTCGACGCGCTGCACGCTCTTGTCGAGGTCGAGCGGGTCCTTCTTCTTGTCCGCTTCCTTCTTGTCCTGCGCCTTCTGGTCCTCGGTCTTCTCTTCCGGCTTCGCCTCGGGCTTCTGCGCGTCACCCGCGCCGCCGCGTCCGCCCGCCGGTTCCGCCGGCCCGAAGTCGATCGTGTCGAACGGGCGGCGGAAGAACGAGGAACCGATCGCCCAGGTGATCGTTCGGCCGCCATCCGCCCAGGCGATGTAGTCGGAGCCGATGTCGGTCAGGCGTTTCACGGGCAGCGACGGACTGCGCACGTTCACCGTCGGGGCCGTGCCGGTGAACGGCGGAACGGCGACGACCCACAACTGGTTGTTCACGTCGGCGAGCGCCCACTTGCCGTCGGGCCGCATCTGCACCAGGTCGGCCGCCGGAGGCGTCGGCGCCCCCGCCCGGCCGGGGCCGGTGACCCGCAGGTGCGTGCGGCGATCCGTGCCGTCGTAGCGCAGCGAGATGAGACCGTCGTTTGAATAGACGAAGATGCGGCTCGGATCCTCGGTGAAGTGCGGGCGCCCGAGGCCGCGGGCCGGCACGACCAGCTCGACGTCGCCGCCGGCGGCGGGCAGCCACACGAGGTCCAGCGGGATGCGCAGCCCGCCGAACTCGCTGAAGGTCTGCTGGCGCAGGTATTCGTTGCCGCGGAGGCCGACGATCCGCCCGCCGTCGGGCGAAAACGTGATGTCGGTGTAGAAGGCCGAGAGCTTCGTCAGGCGCTGCGGCTCGCCGCTGCCGTCGGCGCGCGTCTTCCAGATGTGGCCGGTGCCTTCCGACGACCACGTCACATATGCGATCCACTGGCCGTCGGGCGACCACGTCGGCTTGAACGCATGGTCGGCCGACTTCGGCAGCAGCCGCGCCGGCGTCACGGAGCTCTGCCCGGGCCCTGCCGGCAGATCCACGACGTACAGGTGCGTCAGTACCGACATGACGAGCCGCTTGCCGTCGGGCGACTGCCGCGGATCCTGGATCAGCCGCGCGCGGACCGGTCCCTGCGGCACGCGGTAGGGCGCCGTGAGATCCGGGCCGATGTCGAGCGAGACCTTCGCGGTGAACGGGATGACCGTGTCAGCACCGGTCTCGACGTTGACGCGGTGGATCTTGCCGCCGTACGCGATGACCACGTCCTTGCCGTCGGGCGTGAAGGCGTAGCCCGGCACGGTATCGCGGCTCGGCGACCCGCCGCTCTCCTGCTCGTCGCGGTCGATCGGCCACTTGAGCCACCGGTCGGCGCCGGTCGCCAGGTTGCGGACGCGCAGGCCCGTCTTCGTCTCGTAGCGCGTCGCATAGACGACGAGCGTGCCGTCGGGCGACACGAGCGGCCGCATGCCGCCCCCTTCCGCCTGCGTGATGACGTCGGCGTCGCCGCTGCGCATGTCGAAGCGCGCGATCTGCCAGCGGGTCAGCCCGGTGCCCGTCCCCGCCTGCGCCACGTAAATGTAGCGGCCGTCGGGTGACACCGACGCCCCGAGCCGCGTCGGACCGGCCGCGCCGCCTGCCGGCGGTTGGCCGCCCCCGCCGCCGGCGGGCGCCGGGCCGCCGAGCGTAATCCCGCTGCCGCCGTTGATGTGGAACATCCGGAGCTGCGTGCCCTGCGCGGCGCGCACCGAGGTGACGACGTACTGGGAATCCGGCGTCCAGGTCGGCGAGATGACGGCGTCCTGCGATTCGTTCGACAGCTTGCGGGGCTCCTTGCCGTCGACCGTCGCGATCCACAGGTTGTCGCTGCCGCTGCGGTCGCTGATGAACGCGATCCACTTGCCGTCAGGAGACACGCGCGGCTGGGCATCGAACGGGCTGCCGTCGGTGACCCGCGTCGCCTCGCCCCCCTCGATCGGCACCCTGTAAAGGTCACCGAGCAGCTCGAAGATGATCGTCCTGCCATCCGGCGTGACGTCGAGCGAGATCCACGTCCCCTCGTCGGTCTCGAACTCGAGCTTGTCGGTCATCTCGAGCGGCAGCTCGTTCTTGTCCGCCTTCTTCTTGTCGGCGGCGGCGTCCTTCGGCTTGTCCTGGGGCTTGTCGGCGGGCTTCTCCTGAGTCACGGCCGCAAGGGACCCGGCGGCAAGCGCCGTCACGAGAACAAGCACGGAAAGAAAGCGTCCACCCATCACGCGCAGAACTCTAACAGGTTCCAGAGGGTTCTGTGGGGTTCTGGGTTCCAGGGGGTTCCAGGGGGTTCTGGGTTCGGG
>Ga0247719_1000399_pt1 | contig 26916 bp, 31 predicted proteins | sample 41E_DmetaG_FD_189046 | JGI IMG/M metagenome (GOLD analysis project Ga0247719, IMG submission 189046) | Soil microbial communities from hillslope of Landscape Evolution Observatory, University of Arizona, Oracle, AZ, United States - 4-1-E_D | ecosystem: Engineered > Artificial ecosystem >...
CATCAACGGCGTGCTCCTCCAGCTGGTCGAGATCCCCGGGCTGATCGGCGGCGCATCGGAGGACCGCGGTGGCGGACGGGCACTGCTCGGCGTGTTGCGCTCGGCCGACGCGATCGTGTACTGCGCGCGCGCGGCCCACCCGCCCGACGAGCTGCTGACCGTGCGCGCGGAGGTCGCAGCCGCCGAGATAGACAAGCCGGTCATCCTGGCCGCCACCCGCGCCGACGAGGCGACGAACGACGAGCTCGACCGGCTGCGGGCGGCCTTTGGCGACTTCCAGGTGCTGCCGGTGTCGATCATCGACCCCAATTCGCTCGAAGCGCTGCGCCAGGCGATCTGGCGGCTGACCGGGCTCATTCGCGTGCAGCTGCGCGCGAACGGCTCGACCGCCGCCGAGCCACTGGCACTGCCCGAGGGTGCGACGGTGGCCGATGTCGCCGGATGGGTCCACAGCGATCTCGGCGCGACCTTCAGCGGCGCGCGCATCTGGGGGCCATCGGCGCGCTTCCACGGCCAGCGTGTCGGTCGGGAGCACGTCGTCCACGACACAGACACGGTCGAGATCCTGGCCTAGCGCTTCTCTTGCGGAGCAGTGCCTCCGCGCGGGGCTATTGCCCTGTGAAGCGTCGGTACTCGGCCGGGATCGGTAGGTCGAACCTGGCGCACAGGGCGGAGACATCGTGCCAGTCCGTCTCATCGACCTCGTATCCGGTGTGGGACGAGACGAGCCACTCGGGCGACGTGCAGGCGACCGATCGGCCGGCGATGGTGCCCTGCCCTGTCAATGCCTGCGCTGGGTAGAAGTCATCGTTCTCCGGCGGGCCGTAGATGCCGCGCCCGTCTTCATCGAGGACGATGACGTGGAAGTCGATCTCATGACCCGCGTCGTCGCCCAGGACGAAGTTCCAGGCTCGCGTGTCGTCACGCGGCACGTCGGTGTAGCCACGGTGCCGTAAGGAGGCAACGGCCTCCTCGAGGTCGCGCTGCTCGATGACGATGTCCAGATCGCCGTGAGGGCGGGTCTGGGAACCGAGCAAGGCATCGACCGCCCAGCCGCCGTCGAGCCAAACTCTGATAGCGCGCCCGGCCATCAGGTCCAGAAAGGAGCACACGTCGCCGGCCGTCATCAAGGCAATCATGCCCCGCCCGCACTCCCCTGTTTAGCTACGCCGAAACGAACGGCCGAACGGCCGACACAGACTTCGCCCGCTTCAGCGAGATCCGCTGGCACAAGCCGCTCGCCGCAAGGTGAGCGGCTGACCCAGTCTCAGCCGGTCAGCAGCCCGAGTCCCAGCGCCACGACCCCCAGCGCCAGCGACACGGCGCCGGCCCAGAGCAGCCAGATCAGCCGGTTGGGTGCCGTGCGGCCCTCCCCCATCGATGAGAAGAAGAAGCCGGCCGGCATCAGGATCGCCGCCACTGGCACGGCGCCGCGGGCGAGCCAGCCGACGGCGCCGTCAAGCGCCGCCGCATCGGCATAGAGCTGGATGATCAGGCTGAGGATGACGAGCACGCCGGCGTGGGCATGGCCCGCCCGCGCGAACGCCTGCTGGAACGGCGTCAGCGCGACCCGCTTGCGCAGCACGGCGTACATGTACAGGCCACCCGATTGGACGGCAACGATGCTCAGCAGCAGGATGCCGGCCGTCAGCCGCGCCTCGGGCGAGAGCTCCATTTTCCAAGTCTAGGCCGTTCGCTTGTCCGAAACTGATAGGCACCGCGCAGCCGCTTGAGCCGCTCGCGCCGGCGACGTGAGGCACCATTGGCCATCCATGACCGATCCACGCGCCACGATCGACCAGCCTTCGAGACCGTCCGATCCGGCGGCGGCCGGCTTCGCCGCGCTCGGGCTCGACGCGCGCCTGCTCGGCACGCTGGTTGCCCTTGGCTACGAGGAGCCGACGCCCATCCAGCGCGAGGCGATCCCACCTCTGCTCGCTGGCCGCGACGTCCTGGCGGAGGCACCAACGGGCACCGGCAAGACGGCTTCGTTCGCGTTGCCGATGCTCCAGCGGCTGGCCGAGCGCTTGCCTGACGGTGCGGCGAAGCGGCGAAAGATGGCTGTGCTCGTGCTGGTGCCCACACGCGAGCTGGCGATGCAGGTCTCGGAGGCGATCCACCGCTACGGCGAGCGGATGAGCATGCGCGTGCTGCCGCTGTACGGTGGCCAGCCGATCGGCGTGCAGCTGCGCGCCATGGAGCGCGGCGTCGACATCATCGTGGCCACTCCGGGTCGCGCCGTTGACCACCTGACCCGAGGCAGCCTCGTGCTTGCCGACGTCACGATGGTGGTCCTGGACGAGGCCGACGAGATGCTCGACATGGGCTTCGCCGACGATCTGGACGCGCTCCTGTCAGCGACGCCGAGTGAACGCCAAACGGCGCTGTTCTCGGCGACGATCTCGCCGCCGATAGCGCGCATCGCCCGGCGCCACCTTCGTGAACCCGAGCGCATCACGATCGGGCGCGAGCACGGCACCAACGACGGGATCGCCCGCGTGCGCCAGGTCGCGTACGTCGTCCGCCGGGCCGACAAGCTGGCCGCCCTGGGGCGCGTCCTGGACATCGAAGGCCCGTCTTCGACGCTCATCTTCGGCCGGACCAGGATGGAGGTCAGCGAGCTGGCCGACAGGCTGAGCGGTCGCGGTCGGGAGGCAGCGGCGCTGCACGGCGGCTTGACCCAGGAGCAGCGCGATCGGGTCATGGGCCGCTTCCGCAGCGGCGACCTGGACGTGCTGGTCGCGACCGACGTCGCGGCGCGCGGGCTGGACATCGAGCACGTCTCGCACGTCGTCAACTACGACGTGCCGTCTGATCCGGACGCCTACATCCACCGTATCGGGCGCACCGGCCGGGCTGGACGCGAGGGCGTGGCGATCACTTTTGTCGAGCCGCGCGAGCATCGGCTGCTGCGCAACATCGAGCGCGCCGTGCAGACGCGGCTGGAGCTGGGCCGGATCCCCACCGTCGCCGACCTGCGCGAGCGCCGCCTGGACCTGCTGCGCGGGGACCTGCGCGAAGCGCTGCTGGGCGACGGCTTCGATCGCTTCCGCGCGGTGGTGGAGCCGCTGACCGAAGAGTTCGACATCGTCGATGTCGCCCTGGCAGCCGTCAGCTTGGCCGAGCGACCGGCCTCAGCCGACGACGAGGGCGTCGAGATCGCGAGCGCGAGCCTGCATGAGCCCACGCCAGCCCGGCAGGGCCGAGCCGGTGGCGATCGTGACGGCCGCCGGCGCGAGATGCCCAGTCAACGCGACCGGACAGGCCGCCGGCCCGATCAGCGGCCAGCAGGCAGATCACAGGCGCGTGCCATGAGCGGCGGCGGCTGGGCCACGCTGTTCGTGGGCGGGGGTCGGCGCATGGGCCTGCGACCAACCGATCTGGTGGGCGCTATCACCGGCGAGACCGGCCTGCCCGGGTCGTCCATCGGCGCCATCCAGATCGCCGACAGCCACTCCCTCGTGGAGGTGCCCGAGGCAGAGGCTGATCACATCGCCCGTGTGCTCGGCTCGACCAAGGTCAGGGGCCGACGGCTCGAGGTACGCCACGAGCGGTGACGCTGACCGCCAGCCACGCGCTGACCATCGGCCGCCGCTAGGCGGTTCACGACTTCCTCCACCTTCGTCTCGCGTACAGGCCACGCCTCTCCGGTGGGCTGAGCGGCGCCCAGCGTAGCCCGCACCAGGCGCGCGGGCTCAGGGGCGGCGGTGGAGCAGCACCATCAGCGCGACGCGTTCGTCGCCCGAGCCGTCGTCCGCCCGGAGGTCGTTCACAAGCTTGATGATCCGCTGCTCGTAGCGCAGGCGGTCGGCCGCGCTGACGCGCACACCCAGGCGTGTCAGCGTCAGCACTGACTGGGGCCCGGCCTCGATCAGCTCGGCGCGCGTCGCGTCGAGCATTGCCACGTCGCCGCCCATCGCCAGGCCGAGCTCGAGGGTCATCGACTTGCGCGTGCTGAGGTACGGAATCTCGCGCGCGCCGCGCCGGCCGCGACGCTCCGGCTGGCGGACCAGGAAACCGGTTCGCTCGAGCGTCCGGACGTGGTACAGGACGGTCGCCGGCTGGGCTTTCAGCCGCGCCGCGATCTCGCGGTTGGTCAGCGGCTGGTCCAGGCAGAGCCGGATGATGCGCATCCGGAGCGGGTGTGACAGCGCGCGCGCCTCGGCCTGCGTGGCCGGCCGCTTGCCAGGCGTCGAATCAGCCGCCATGCGATTGACAACTCTCTATCACTTGCCCCACACTCCGCTGACACTGGTTGGGACTTCTCAATCGCTCTAGAGGTTAGCACGGCGTGCTGGGTCTTCCGGTCAACTACTGGCGCCTGTGGGGTGCCTCGGCCGTCTCCAACCTGGCGGACGGCGTCTTCTTCATCTTGTTGCCGCTGGTCGCCGTCCGGCTGACGGACTCTCCCCTGCTCATCGCCGGCGTGGCCATCGCCGGCCGGCTGCCGTGGCTGTTCTTCGTGCTCTTTGCCGGCGCGCTGGCCGACCGGCTGGACCGCCGGCTGGTGATGCGCAACGTCCAGCTGCTGCGCGTCGGCATCATGGCGGGCCTCGGCGTCCTGGCTCTGATCGACGGGCTGTCGCTGCCCGTGCTCTACCTGGCCGCGATCACGCTCGGCATGGCCGAGACGCTGTTCGACACCTCGGCTCAGTCGATCATGCCGTCGGTCGTCACGAAGGACCAGCTGCCGCTGGCCAATGGCCGCCTCTATGGCGTAGAGCTGGTGATGAACCAGTTCGTCGGACCCCCGCTGGGCGGCCTGCTGGTCGCGGTTTCGGTGCCGCTGGCGCTGGGCAGCAGCCTGGTCGGCTACGCGCTGGCCGCGGTGGGGCTGACGCTCATGGTCGGCTCGTTCCGGGCTCGGCGCGAGGGGCCGCCGACCCGATTGACGACCGACATCGCCGAGGGCCTGCGCTACCTGACCGGGCACCGCGTGCTGCGCACGCTGGCACTGATGGTGGGTGCGATGAACCTGGCCTCGGCAGCGATCTTCGCCGTCTTCGTGCTGTACGCGGTCGCGCCGGGCCCGATGGGCCTGTCCGAGCCCGAGTTCGGCCTGCTGGCGACGACCTTCGCGCTGGGCAGCGTCACCGGCTCGTTCGCTGCGGCGCGCCTCCAGCGCCGCTTCGGCCGGATCCCGCTGCTCTTCGCCTGCGTGCTCGTCTCGGCGGCGGGCTTTGCCGTGCCGGCCTTCACGACAAATGCCTTCGCGATCGGCGCGGCGTGGGCAATGACCGGCCTGGTCGTGGTGGTGTGGAACGTGATCACCGTCTCGCTGCGCCAGCGGATCATCCCCGACCAGCTGCTCGGGCGGGTCAACTCGGCCTATCGCCTCTTTGCCTGGGGCTCGCAGCCACTCGGCGCGCTGCTCGGTGGGCTGATCGGCGAGCTGCTCGGGCTGCCGGCGGTGTTCATCATGGCGGCGCTGATCACGCTGCTGCTGGTGGCGACGCGCACGGTGTTGACCGAGCGGGCGCTGGTTGAGGCGGAGGCGTCGGCGTCACCGGTACCGTCAGCCACGGAACGCCAGGGCTCCGTCCGGCTTCCTGATCCGCCGAAGGCGCCCACCTAAGGCGCCGCTGGCTCAGTGGCGATTGGCCACCTGGGCGTTGCAGTCGGAGCAGACCTCGGCCAGGCCGGCCAGGTCAGGTCGCTCGTCGACGTCCGGGTAGTTACGGCCGCAGTACGCGCGGTGCCCGATCAGCACGCCGTCGCTCCAGCGCTCGGCCGCCGCGATATGCCAGATGTTCTCGTAGGCACCGCGCAGGCCAAAGGGCGGCTCGGGTCGAAGCTCTTCTGTCATTGATCGAGTCTACGCCGCACGGGCGGTACATGAAGAGCCGCCCGCATCGCTGCGGACGGCTCCGGTGTTGCTGGTCGAGAGCTAGGCGCTCTGGACGCGGCTCGCCCGAGGGCCCTTGGGGCTGTCCTCGATCTCGAACTGCACTCGCTCGCCACCGACCAGACGGTCGAAGTCGAGGCTGGAGTCCAGCGAGTTGCGGTGGAAGAAGTACTCCTTCGTATCCTCCGCGGTGATGAAGCCGAAGCCGCGCTCGGCGACGACCTTCTTGATGGTTCCGGTGGTCACAGTGACCTCCAACGTCTTCTCGAACAGGGATCCAATCGCACGATCAGCTCGAGAAGGGGTCGATCACACGCTGCCACCGCGCAGTGCGGTGCGTAACCAGCATAAGCCATGTTGCCGGTTTCTGCCACATTGTTCGTGGTACGCTGTCGTCATCGACCGCCAGGCAGCGAAGCGCCTGATCCTTTGGTCAACTCTGAAGCAGAGCCACGGGCTGATACGCCTCGTGTCGACTCGCCAGAGCCCGCGCCATAAGGAGCGACACCATGCGCTACACCAGACTTGCCACCTACGACGTCACCGACGGCACCTTCCCCGAGCTGACGAACATCATCGCGCGCGGCCTGCTGCCGCTGTTCGAGCAGGAGCCCGGCTTCGTCAACTACGGACTCGTCGACACCGGCCACAAGAAGGTCGTCTCGATCTCCATCTGGGAGTCCCACGAAGAGGCCGAGAAGTCAGTCATGACGGCTGCCACGTGGCTCGAGCAGAACCTCGCCAATCGCGTCCACCTGGTCAACAGCCAGGTCGGTCACATGGCGCTGTTCAACGGCAAGCCTGCCGTCGCCTGAGCTACGGCTCCCCGTCTAGCAGAAGCCGCCCCGGTCAACGCCGGGGCGGCTTCTCTGTATCACCGGCGCGCTGGCTTCAGGCCTGCACCGCGTCGCCGTCGAAGGGGCTCATCAGCTGGAAGTAGTTGCCATCCGGGTCGGCCAGGGTGGCGATCCAGGTGTCGGCTGGCATGCCCTCCATCGAGTACGGCTCGGCGATGACCTCGGCGCCCGCCGAACGGAAGCGCTCGAAGTCGGCCTCCACGGCAGTGCTCTCGATGTTCCAGATCACTCGCCCCGGCTCCCGGTTGCGGCCGCTGACCTCGCTGTGCGGGCCGACTGTCACGAAGCCGCTGCCGATCATCCAGCCGGTGTAGCCACCCTCGCTCATCACCGGCGCACCGAAGAGACGGGTGTAGAACTCGGCCAGCCGGGCTGGATCCTCCGAGCCGATCAGGATGCTGTTGAAGTTCACGCTGCTGCACTCCTCCTGCCAGATGGGTTGTCCCCCAGTCGACGCTTCAGGCAGCCCGGGTCGTGCGCTGCGCATCCGCATCGCGGCTGCTTGACCGGCGCATGGTAGAGAAACTGGGCTCGGGAGGGAATTGCCAGCGCCTGAGATCAGTGTTCGCCCGGAAGGGGCTCCTCGGGCGCCAGAGGCTCCTCCGTCGCTGACTCCTCGGTCAGGTCCTCGACGGCGCTGTCGGTCACGGCGGCGGTGATCGGTGGGGCCATGCCGCCGCTGGCGATGCCGGTCGCACCGCTGCCGGGGAGCTGCCCCATGCCGCCGACGATCGGGCCCACATCAGTCACCTCGCGCTGCGTGTCACGCGTCGCAGCATCCTCGTCATCGATGTTCTGGAAGAGCGGCTCGTCGCTCACTGGCCGACCTCTGGGCTAGCCTTCGCGGCCCTGGCCTTGGCCGGCGTTGACTTGCGCGCAGCGGTCCGGCCTGACGGGCGAGTGGTCGAGCTCTTGCGCGCCGTGGAGCAGGCGCTGGTCGTGCGGCTGCGCGTCGCTCGCTTGGGCTTTGCCTCCGTAGCTTCGGTGGCCGCATCACTCGACCGGCCGCGCAGCCGGCTGACGACCAGGGCCACGAGCCCGCTGACGCCGGCGACGGCGATTGCGATCGGCGCCAGCCACGCGACGCGCTTCTCTTCACGATTCTGGAGACCGAGCGTCCGGCGGACGCCGCTGACCTGCTGTTCAAGCATGTTCCATTCTCCCTGTGGGGTGGCCACAGCGTGCCTGCGAGGATGTGCTCGACGCGTGAACGGCGGGCCGTTTCGGCTTGCGAGTGCGTGTTGACCGGGCTTCAGCCTTGCCGGCGAGCGCGCTGGAGCAGGATCTGCGCGACACGCGTGACCAGGCCGCGCGCAGCTGGCCCAGCCCCTGACCCTGTGCCGGCGTCAGCGCCGCCAGGTACTCGTCGACGGTGGTGGGCTTGCTCGTCGAAACTCGGCCGGGCCGGGGCGGGCCGCGCTCCGCCGCGCCGGCGCTCCGGCGCTCCGGCGCTCCGGCGCGCTACGCTGCGCCCATGAGCAACGCTGACAAGCCCGTGCGGCAGCTACGGCTGGTCGTCGAGGCGCCCGACTACGAGGCTGCCGTCCACTTCTACCGTGACGTGCTGGGCATGACCGAGGAACTGGCCATCGCCGGACCCGATGGCGCCCACGTCACCATCCTCGACGCCGGCCGGGCGACGCTCGAGCTGGCCAATCCGGCACAGAGACGCTATATCGACGAGGTCGAGGTCGGGCGACAGGTCGCGCCGCGGCTGCGCGTCGCGCTGGAGGTCGCCGACTCGGCGGCCATGACCGAGCAGCTGCTGGCTGCTGGCGCGACGCTCCTTGCCCAGCCGACCGAGACGCCCTGGCGTTCGCTCAATGCCCGCCTCGAGGCGCCGGCCGGCCTGCAGCTGACCCTCTTCCAGGAGCTCGACTAGGGAACGCCCGCTACCATGTGGCGACCGTGACCGTGCTCACATCGGAGGCTGCCGCGGGACGGCTGCGCGCGCTGCGTCATGCCGGGCTGGTGCTGGTCGCGCTGTTCCTGGCCCATGAGCTGGCCTACCTGGCGCGCTTCGCCGACACGGCTCGCACGGCGACGCTAGGAAACGAGGCCGGCCACGCGTACTGGCCGGCGCTGGTCCTTGGCGGCCTGGGCGTGCAGGTGCTGACCCTCGGGCTGGCCGGCGGGGCTCCGCCGCGGACCCACGCCCCGACCGCCCGGCGAGCGCTGATCGTGGGCGGGCTGGCGGCCGGGTCACTGGCGGCGGCGGCGCTCATACTCCCCCCACCGATCTGATGAACGTTGTCTTCCCGCCGGTCATCGGCCTTCCGCTCTTCGTCGGGCTCGCGGCGCTGGCCGTCGCGCTGCTCGGCTTCGCCCTGGCGGGAACGCTGCGCGCCAGCTCGATCGGCCGGGTGGTTGTGCTGCTGCGCATGCCAGCGGCCGCGGTCGGAATCGTGCTGCTCGCTTCGGCATTCTTCGCGCCAACACCGCAGACGCAGCTGCCCAACCCCGTGCCGCGGACGGTCGACTCGATCGCCCAGGGCAGGACGCTCTACCAGAACAGCTGCGCCTCGTGCCATGGCGTGGACGCCCGCGGCGGCGGGCCGCTGGCTGATTCGACGCCCGTCCGGCCGCCCGCGCTGACCGGCCCGGACAGCCATCTGGGGGACCACACTGACGGCGACCTGTACCACTTCATCTCCGTCGGCCTGCCGGGCGGAATGCCCGGCTGGGACGGCCGCCTGGCGGACGAGCAGATGTGGCACATCGTCAACTTCCTGCGCGACCTCGACGAAGGCGGCGGCTCGCACACCGAGCACTGACCCGCGCAAGGAGGCCTCAACGTCAACCGGCGCTCCGCCGGCTGGCACGGGACGAGCCCCGCGACAGCGCCCAGCGTGCTGCGTCGGATTGCCCCGGCTATGCGCCAGGAGGACGCGCCAGGTCTGGCCGTGGCGGCGCGTCGAGCGGGCGGGCGGCGTTCGCCGTGAGGGATGCGCCTGCTGCCGAGGCTGGCTAGGACTCGAGGCGCTCGAAGACGACGACCGGGATCTCGCGCGACCGGACGCGACGGCGGTAGTCGGCGAAGAAGGGCATCAGCGCTGCCTGCCCGTCGAAGAGGCGTGTCCGCTCGGGCTCCTGCGCGACGGTCGCCTGGGCACGGAACTCCTCGCCGGCGTGCTCGATCGTCACCTCGGGGTTCGCCACGAGGTTGCGGAACCAGTCGGGATGGTCGGCCGATCCGCCCTTCGACGCGATGACCACGAGCCGGCCGGCGTCCTGGCTGAAGTTGAGCGGCGTCGTGTGCGGCCGGCCGGTCCGCGCGCCGGTGGTGGTCAACAGGATCACCGGATGGCGCCGGCTGACGGTGCCGCCGGTGGAGCGAAACTCCTCGATGACCGGCTCGTTCATCTCTCGCCAGCCGCCGTCGCTGCGCGTCATCCGCGCGTGATCCGCATGCGCAGGCTGCGGCCCGCGTCGAGCAGCCGATCCCGCGCCTCCGGCAGCCGCTCGCCCGCGCCGGCCGTCACGCGCGCGCCAGCGCCAGCGGCCGCCGCGACCAGTCGCCGGCCGGCCCTGGCACCCGATCGACCGAGCCACACGACCATGTCGCGCGTGGCCCGGATGTCCGCCGCAAGATCCGCTTCTGACATCCCGACCGAGGCCAGCTTCGCCGCCCGCACGTCCGGCTTGAGGCCATCGAGCGCGACACGGATGACGGCCAATGCCACGGCCAGGTCGTCGAGCTGGCCGAGGACGGGGATGACGCCGGGCACGAAATCGATCGGCGAGATCACGTACGCTGCGCCGGCCAGCACGGCCGCCCGCCTGGCCTTGGACAGCCGCGGGTCACGGGCGAGTGCCCAGGCCAGCCTCGCGTAGGCGGGCATGCGCTTGACCAGCGCCGTGAACTGCTCCCGCGGGAAGCCCTCGGCTGGGGCGCCCGCGTCGGCAGCCGGCGGCACGCTGGTCGGCGCCCGAGGGGCGCGCGGCTCGTCGGTCATGCGCGTACCTAAGCACAGCCGGGCCGGTGACGCTGCGCGGCCGGCCTGTCAGTCGGCCAGCGGCACCTGTATCTCGGTCAGCAGGGCCTCCGGAGTACTGACGAGGAACTGGCCGGGCAGCCGCAGGTCCCGCTCGGCACCGAACTGGAGGTACACGAGGCGCACCGGCTCAGCGGCGCGCAGGCCATGGCGCGCAAGCCACCGTTCGAGCGCCCGGCGGGTGGCCGGCAGTGCCTCATACGGCCCGGCGTGCAACACGGTCGCGGCGCGTTCCGCAGGCAGCCGCCGGACTTCCAGCCTCTCAGCGCGCCGCCTGACCGGGACGTAGACCTCCGTCCCTGGCGACCCCGCAGCAGGACGCCTGCGCACCAGCGCACCGGGCGGCCCCAGCGCTCGCACGCCGGCCTCGCGGATGGCTCGCTCCAGCTCGTAGAAGGCACCACCCACGTCGCCGCCGGCAGTCTTCACGTCCATAGCTGCAACCAGCTCGGAGCCGATGTGCCGGACGACGACATCGAGCTGCCGCGCCCGCCCACCGGCCTTGCCATCGGACACCGAGATGCCCAGCGCCGCCAGCTGGCGCTCCGCATCGCGCCTCGTCGCCTCGAGCTCGCGCCGCCGCCGCTCGAGCGTCGCCGCCAGGTCCGCGCCATCGACCACGAGAGCGCGGATGTCGGCCAGGCCGACGCCAATCTCGCGCAGCCCGACGATCCGTCGCAGCAGCGGCAGCTGGGCGGGCGAGTACAGGCGGTAGCCGCTGTCGGGATCCACGTAGGCGGGGCGGAACAGCCTGGCTTCGTCGTAATCGCGCAGGACCTTGGCTGAAACCCCGCCCAGACGGGCAAAAGCCGATACGCGGAACATGCCACTAACTCTAGCGACATGGCACTTGACCTTCACCACGGGTGAAGGTTCACAGTCCGGCCATGACGGCCCCTGGCAATCTCCGCCCGATCCGCGTCGCCGCCCAGATCCACCCGCAGCACGGCGACTACCCGGCCATGCGTGCCGCCGTCCAGCGCGCGGAGGAGCTTGGCTATGACATCTGCTACACATGGGACCACTTCTTCCCGCTCTACGGCGGCGACGGCGAGCACCTCGAATGCTGGTCGCTGCTAGCCGCCTGGGCCGAGGCCACCTCGCGCATCGAGCTGGGACCGCTCGTCGCGTGCAACTCCTACCGCAACCCGGACCTGACCGCCGACATAGCACGCACGGTCGATCGCATCAGCGGCGGACGGGTGATCCTCGGCCTGGGCGCTGGCTGGCGGCAACGCGATTACGACGAGTACGGCTACGACTTCGGCACGCGCGCGTCGCGCATCGCCGCGCTGGCCGAGGCGCTGCCGGTCATCCGACGCCGACTGAGCGTGCTGGATCCGCCACCCCATCGGCGCATGCCGATCGTGATCGGCGGCGTCGGGGCGCGACGGACGCTGCGCCTCGTCGCCCAGCATGCGGACGGCTGGCACGCGATGTTCCCCGATCGCCCGGCCGAGCTGGATCCGGCGGTCGAGGCACTGCTCGCTTGGTGTCGCGAGGTCGGCCGTGACCCGGGCGAGATCGAGTGGGGCGTGGGCGTGGAGCCGGACGACATCGAGCGCTTCGTCGCGCAGGACGCCGAGGAGTACATGCGCATGGGCTTCACGCAGTTCACGCTCGGTTTCAACGGCCCCAGGTGGACGGTCGAGCGAGGGGCGCCCTTCCTGGCCTGGCGTGACGCCTGCAACGCGGCCCACACCGGCTAGTCGAACGCGCGTTCGGTCGACCTGCTATGCTGCGCCCACTTCGAGTTCGTAGGGCGCCACCGGTCTGCGCCCCGGCTGATCCCGTTCGACCCCGAACCAACAGTGCCCTGACCGGGTTCCGCTGCGGCGGGAGGGCCCCACCGTCAGGAGCAATCGACCGTGACCTTCGAACACCTTGGGCTGTCGCCCGACCTGCTTCGCGCCGTGACGCAGGAGGGCTACACCGAGCCCACGCCCGTCCAGCGCGAATCCATACCGCTCGTGCTGGCAGGGCGCGACCTGCTCGCCGCCGCCCAGACGGGCACCGGCAAGACCGCCGCCTTCGTGCTGCCCATCCTGCAGCGGTTGGCAACCACCGCCCCCTACAGCCAGACGAGCGGCCGCCGGCCGATCCGCGTGCTGGTGCTGACCCCGACCCGCGAGCTGTGCCTGCAGGTCGAGGAGAGCGTGCGCACCTACAGCCGCACCAGGCCGGTGCGCTCGACGGCCATCTACGGCGGCGTGCCCTTCGACCCGCAGCTGCGCAGGCTGCTCCAGGCGCCGGAGATCGTCGTCGCGACCCCCGGCCGGCTGCTGGACCACGTTGGCCAACGGACGATCGACCTGTCGCGCGTCGAGGTGCTCGTCCTCGACGAGGCCGACCGGATGCTCGACATGGGCTTCATCCCAGACGTCCGGCGGATCATCGATCTGCTGCCCCGAGAGCGCCAGACGCTGCTCTTCTCGGCCACGTTCACGCCCCAGGTCCGCCGCCTCGCCGCCGACTTCCAGCGGCAGCCGGCGCTGGTCCAGGTCACGCCGCATAACACCGCGCCGGACCTGGTCAACCAGCAGGTGCTCTTCGTGGAGCGGACGCGCAAGCGCGATGTGCTGAGCGAGCTGATCAGCTCCGGCCGGATCGAGCAGGCGCTCGTCTTCACGCGCACCAAGCACGGCGCGAGCCGGTTGGCTGAGCAGCTCAATCGCGACGGCATCGCGGCGCTGGCCATCCACGGCGACAAGACTCAGCCGCAGCGCGTGCGCGCGCTGGACGACTTCAAGGCCGGCCGGGTCGGGATCCTGGTGGCGACCGATGTCGCCGCCCGTGGGCTCGACATCGACGCGCTGCCGCACGTCGTCAACTACGACCTGCCGACCGTCACCGAGGACTACGTCCACCGCATCGGCCGGACCGGCCGTGCCGGAGCGGAGGGCCATGCGCTGTCGCTCGTCGCCAGCGAGGAGCGCCCGATGCTCGTCCAGATCGAGCGAATGCTCGGACGCCAGATCGCCGGCGATGGGGTGGCTGAGTCGCCGCGCCAGGCTCCGCCGAGTAGGCAGCAGGGCGCGGCCAGCAGGCGCGCTGTTCCAGAGCCAGGCGGCCGCGATCGCCGCGGCGGACGGGCTCCGCGTCGACCGGAGCGCGAACGGGTGTCGGCGCCGCTGCCGGCGAGGCAGCCGAGTCGCAGCTCCACGCCAGCGTCGTCCTTCGCGGCCATGCCCGGCGAGAGGTTCGCGCGCGACTCGGCCTGAGCCCGGGCCGGCTGTGCCGGCGCGGCGTAGCATGGCCCGGTGGCAGCCCAGCTAAGCACACAACCGGCGCTGGTCGTGGTCGTCGACGACCAACGGCGGGCACTCGACCTGACGTGCCGCTCGCTGGAACAGCGACTGGCGATCGATTACGAGATCCTCGCTGAGCCGCCCGCGGGCGAGGGCTCGTCCGTCTTCCGGATGTGCCACGACCATCTTGCGCCGCTGCGCTCGGGCGGCTGACTCGGCCCTTCGATGGACGATGCGACTGCTGCGCGCCGGCGGATGGTCGAGCAGCAGGTCCGCGCCCGCGGCGTGCGTGACGAGCGCGTGCTCGAGGCGATGCTGACCGTCCCGCGCGAGGCCTTCGTCTCCAAGATCCAGGCGCCGTTTGCCTACGACGACTCGCCACTGCCGATCGCTGCCGGCCAGACGATCAGCCAGCCTTTCGTGGTGGCGCTGATGGTCGAGGCGCTGAGGTTGACGGCCGACGACCGCGCGCTCGAGGTTGGCAGCGGCTCAGGCTACGCGGCGGCGGTGATGTCCCGGCTGTGCCGCCGGGTGTTCGGCATCGAGCGCCATCCCGAGCTCGTGGCCGCGGCGGGGACAGCACTGGCCGGCCTGGGCTACGGCAATGTCCGGCTGCGCGCCGGCGACGGGACCATGGGCTGGCCCGAGGAGTCGCCGTTCGACGCCATCCTGGTCTCTGCCGGCGGGCCACGCGTGCCCGAGGCCCTGCGCGAGCAGATGTCGATCGGCGGCCGGATGGTCATCCCGGTCGGGAACAGCGGCCGGATCCAGCATCTCGTGCGCGTCGTCCGCGAGAGCGCGGATGCGTGGCGCGAGGACGACCTGGGCGAGGTCGCCTTCGTGCCGCTGATCGGCGAGCAGGGCTGGGCCGAGAGCTAGGGGTGGCGGGCCGACATTCGCCCGGAGGCCGGCGGTCAGCTCGTTCCGCGCAAGCGAAATGAACGAGCGCATCTGGGTCGTCAGCCAGGCACAGGGGGCATTCGCGCGGGGCGCGCGCTCGTCTCCTGCCGGGCCTTAGGCTTGACGAGTCTCACCGCGATGCGCACGATCGTTCCGCCTACCTGGAACGATCGCCACACTGGCGGTCGCCGGCAACGCGACCGCCCATGAGACGGGTAGGCGAACGCGGTGGCCGGACCGGCAGTCGCATCGCCGAAGGTGTAGATGCCGAGCTCCCTCCCGCCGGGCATGACCAGACACCGGCATCGCCCTTATGCGACGCCCAGCCGAGGACTAGAATGCCGCCGGGGGTGTGGGCAGGGAGTGAGGTGGAAACGGTGAGAATCACGGCCGGGTTGGCGCTGCTCGTGGTCGCGGTGCTGTTGTTCATGCTGTCCGCGCTGGGAGTGTCCTTTCAGGGCCTCAACTTCCTGGCGCTCGGCCTGGCGTTCTTTGCCGCGGCGTTCGCCGCCGATCGGTTGATGCGCACGACCGACTGACCGACTCACCGCGAGGAGCCGCGCCGCCTATCCGAACATACGGTCGCTGCTGGGCGGGCCGGCAGCGATGTCGTGCTGCGTGGCCCGCAGCAGCGGCCAGGCAAGCGCCAGCCAGCCAAGGCCGGCGATGATGATCAGGCCGACCATCGCCCAGACCGCGACGGCCGGCGCGTAGGCGTCTGCCAGCGTGCCGGCGAGCAGCGTCGAGACGGTGATGACCAGCGTCACGAGGCCGTAGTCGAAGCTGAAGAGGCGGCCGCGCAGCTCGTCCGGCGTCGCCCGCTGCAGCCCGAGCGTCGAGAGCATCCACTGCGCACCGCCGCCCAGATGGGCGGCGAAGACGAGCGGCGCGGCGAGCCAGATCGCCGGCGCCGCGGGGAACAGCGCGTAGCTCACGCAGACCACGATCAGCGAGCCGCCGATCCCGAGCAGCAGCCCGCGGTTCTCGATGCCCACGATCGCCCGCGCCAGGAACGGCCCGATCAGCGCGCCAAGGCCGCGCGCGGCGAACAGGATTCCGATGCCCTCGTCGCCGCCGCCAAAGACGCGGCTGCCGAAGACGGCCAGCAGCGCGACCACGCCGGTGCCAACACCAAAGGTCGTCTTGGACAGCACGAACGCGGCGACCAGCCGGCGGGCGCGGGCGAAGCGGATCGCCACGCGCAGCGACTCCACGAGCCCGGTGTGTGGCGCCGCGTCCGGCGCCCGCGGTTGCTGCATCGGCCGGCGGATGGTCCAGATCAACACGCCCGAGACGGCAAAGGACAGCGCGTTGACGATGAACGCCGCGTCGCGACCCAGGACGACGGCCACCACGCCGCCGATTCCGGCCCCAACGGCAAGCATCGTTCCCCAGGCTGCGCCGATCAGCACGTTCGCCTCGGGCAGCCGGCGTGGCTCGACCAGGTTAGGCAGCGCCGCCGCCGAGGTGGGCTCGAAGAACGCCGCGCCGGCTGACAGCAGGCCCACGCAGACGAACGCGATCCATAGGCTGTCCGCGTCCCGTGCCAGCAGGAAGCCGAGCGCGACGGGGATTCGCGCCACGTCGGCGGTGATCATCAGCCGCCGCCGGTCGAGCCGGTCGGCGAGCATCCCGGCCACGGGCGCGGCCGCCGCGAAACCGCCCGTCTGGAGCACCAGCACGAGCGATGCCAGCACCGCCGAGTTGGTCATCTCGAGCGCCAGCCCGAGCAGCGCGACGGTGGCGAACCAGTCGCCCGCGAAACTGGCCAGCTGGGCGGCATAGAGCCGCGTGAAGTCGGGGTTGTGGCGAAGCAGCTCGAAATACGGCCGGGCGCGCAGCCTCATCGTCGCGCGCTCTGCCTAGAGCCCGATCGCCTGGTGCGTGTCGTCCGACCCCGACAGAGTCGGCGCCTGGCGCGGCACCATCACCGCTGCGAAGACCGTCGCCAGGCCGCTGGCCAGCACGGCCGCGATGATCGCCGCGTCGAGCGAGATCGAGGCCAGCACGCCGGCCAGCGCCGCACCGATCGGGAAGCCGGCGAAATTGAAGGCCATCGAGACGGAGAAACCGCGGCCCATCCAGGCGCGCTCGGTGCGCCGCTGGCGGATCGTGAACAGCGCGATGTCGAGCGGGCCGTAGAGCAGACCGAGCAGGAACATCGAGAGGCCAATCACGCTCAAGCCGACCATCGGCATGAAGGCCACGATCGGCTCGGCGTCGGCAATCAGCAGCAGCGCCGTGACCGGCACCGTCAGCGCCATCGGGTAGACGAGCATCGCCCACTCCCGGCCGCGGCTGTCGAGCCGGCCGAAGAGGAAGACCGAGACCATGCCCGAGATGCCTGACAGGGCGAACGCCACGCCGACCAGGAGCTCGTTCCCGCCCAGCCGCTCGAGCACCAGCAGCGGGATGACGATGGTGCCTATGCCGCCGGCCAGGTTGAGCGTCGAGATCGAGAAGCCGAGGCCGCGCAGTGTGGCGTTGCGCCAGACATAGCGCATGCCGTCGGCCGCGTCGCGCAGCAGCCGGCCGGACGTCTGCGTGACTGATAGCGGCTCGCGCACGCCGATCAGCACGAGCGCTGACAAGCCGTACGGCACGGCAATGGCCATCACCGCCACCTGCGGCCCGGCCAGCGCCACCAGGCCGGCGGCGAGCGGCGGCCCGAAGATGCTGGCCACGACATAGCCGTTCGAGTCGAAGGCGTTGATCCGCTCCCACAGCTGCTCGGGGACCATCATCGGGAAGAGGCTGCGCAGGCCGGTCTGGCTGAAGGGCCCGGTGATCGAGGCGATCGTGGCGATGACGATCAGCCACACCGGCGTCAGCAGGTCCAGCAGCGACAGCCCACCGATGGCCAGCATCGTCGCCAGCGCGACCAGGTAGTCCAGGCGGATGAGCCGAACACGGCCGTGGCGGTCGAGCAGCGCGCCGGCGACCGGGCTGACCAGGATGCCCGGGAAGAGCGTGAAGAACATGACCACGCCGGCCAGCTCGGGCGAGCGGTACTCGGCCAGCGTGAACAGCACGAGCGCGACGCCGACCATCGACTGGGCGACTCGCGCGAGCTGCATCGAGGCGACGACCTGCGGCAGGTCAGGGATGGCGAAGAGCGCGCGGTAAGAACGGCCGTCGTGTGGGTGCACGGGGCGTGAATGCTAGCCCGCACGCCGGCCGCGTGCTCGGCGCCGTGCTGCCCGCCGGCGAAATTCGGGCGGCGTGAATCACTTACCCTGCCCTCGCGCATCTCTGAGGGCATGACGATGGTCGCCGCCAACGGGCAGGAGCACCTCGCAGGCATGGTCAGCCAGGCCATCGCCGGCGACCACGTGGCCTTCGCGCGCATCGTCGCCGCCCACCAGGACGACCTGTCGCGCGTCGCCTATGTCGTCACCCACGACGCCGATCTCGCGCAGGAGGCCGTGCAGGAGGCGTGGGCCATCTGCTGGCGCGAGCTGCCGCGCTTGCGCGACCCCGGCCGGCTGCGGCCGTGGCTCGTCGCCATCTGCGCCAACCAGGCACGCCAGCTGATGCGCCGCGCGCGTCGGCGGATAGTCGTCGAGTACGACGTCAGCGCCGCCCGCGACCGAGCCGGCGACAGCCGCGACTGGGCGAGCGATGTCGACCTGCGCAACGCGCTCTCGCGGCTGGGCCCGGACGACCGTGCCCTGCTCGCGCTGCGCTACGTCGCCGGCCTCGATTCGTTCGAGCTGGCCCACTTCCTCGGCCTCTCGCCTTCCGGCACCCGCGCCCGCCTGGCCCGGTTGTTGGCCAGCCTGCGCAAGGAGCTTGACCATGACTGAGCACGATTTCGAGCAGCGGCTGGCCAGCCGGCTGCGCGAGCACTCCGATCGCGGCCTGCGGCCCTACGACGCGTTCGAGGTTGCCCAGTCGGCGATGGCCTCACGCGGCCGCGGCCGGATGATGGCGCGGCGCCAGCGCAGCGTCGTGCCGATGTGGCTGCGCTCGGCCGTGCTCGCAGGCGTGCTGGTCGTGCTGCTCGTCGCGGCCGCCTTCGCCGGCGGGCTGATCAGGCTGCCGACGGTGACCGTGCTGCCTACGCCGACGTCGACCATCTCAGCCGAGCAGTCGCCGACGCCGACGCTGCCCCTCCCCTCGACCCTGCCGCCGACCCTGCCGCCGACGCCTTCGCCCTCAGCTGATGCTTCGCCGTCAGCCGATCCGTCGGCATCGCCGGACGGCTCGCCAAGCCCTTCGCCGAGCCCCTCACCCTCGCCCGAGCCATCGCCAACCGCCAGCCCGACGCCGGCCACCGGCTGGCGCGAGATCGAGGACTTCCCAGCGGGCAGGCGCGTCAGCCTCGTCGACGTGGCGCACGGCCGGGCCGGCTTCGTCGTCGTCGGGCGAGGCGGCTCAGGCGGCCGCTCGTGGTTCTCTGCCGACGGCGCCACGTGGACTCGCTCCGGCGACACGGCCTTCCCCGGCGGCGCCAAGGTCGTCGCCAAGGGCGGCCGCTTCTACGCCATCAGCAGCACCGGCGTGTGGCGCTCGGCGAACGGCCTCAACTGGACCGCGCTGACCACGTCGCCCGGCCTCGGCTTCGTCAACGACGTGACCGTCGAGAACGGCGTGATGATCGCCGTCGGCACGGACGATGGGTTCGACGAGGCGATGATCTGGACATCAGCTGACGGCGTCACCTGGACCTCGATCGGCGCCCCGGAAGGGCCCTCAGAGCTGACTCACGTGGCCGCCCGCGGCGGAGACATGGTGGTCATCGGTGACGGACTCGGCGGGCATGGCCGGAAGCTCTTCTTCCAGGCCGCGCACACCAACCGGTGGCAGGAAATTGATCCGTTCGGCGAGGATCAGGACGGCCGCCTGGTCGACCTGGCCAGCAATGGTCGCGGCTTCGTGGCCGTCGGCTACTGGGACGACTGGGACAGCGGTCGACGCTGGGGCGTCGCGGTGTCATCGATCGACGGCTCGAACTGGACGCGCTCGATCGTCGGCGACCGTGATGGGCTCGTCTTTGACCAGGTCACCGTGCTGCCAGGAGGTCGCTACCTGGCCATCGCGTCTGTGCGTGGCTACGCGGTCGCCGAGTGCCGTCCGTCAGCTTGCATCTTCCTCCACGAGGAGGCATTCAGCTACCTCTCTTCCGACGGCACCAGCTGGGCAGAGGGACCGCAGATCTACGTGCGCGACGAGGATTCACCGGAGGAGATCGGGGACATGGTCGAGCACCCGCGGGCGATCGCCGCCGGCTCGCGTGGTGTCGTCATCCTCGACGACTGGGCGGACGGGGATCACGTGTTCTGGGCCCCGCCGGAAACCTTCTAGCAGCGGTTGCTCGCCATGCGACCACTCGGTCCACTGCGCGTTCGCGGAGCGGCCGTCACACTCGCGCCGTGGGAACCGTTCCTATAAGGTTGCGCGCTTCTACCGTCACATTGCTTTCGTTGCTGCTGGCTGTCGCCTGCAGCGCCCAGGCCGGCGGGCTCTATCCGTTGCCCGAGCGGTCGCCTGGTGCTACTCCTGCCCCCGCCCGTGCTACGCCGGCGCCCAGCCGTCCGGCCGGCCAACCGACCAGTCCTCGGCCGAACCCGACGCCAGGCTCGTCAATGCCTGTGCCTCCACCGACGCCTTCGTCGGACCCATCGGCGGCCTTCTCGCTGAACCTCTATCACGCAGGCGACTGGATCAGCCAGCAGACCAGGTACTACTGCCTGCCGGCGGCAATGCAGGTGATGATCAACATCATGTCCGACGGCCCGCACGACGAGACGCGGGCCACGCAGGACCGGCTGCACGAGCTCGCGCGCTCGCTGTCATCCGGACGGCAGCGTGGCAAGGGATCGGAGCCGACTGGCTGGGCCGAGGGCCTGAATCGCGAGGGTTTCGGGCGCTACGTCGTAGTCACGCGGCCATCCATCGAGGAGGCTGTCGCGCTGGCCGCCCGTCAGCTCCGGCTGACAAATCGACCGGTTGGCCTGCTCACGTGGCGGGGGGCCCACTCGTGGGTCATGTCGGGCTTCGAGTCGGTCGGTGACCCGGCGCTGACGGACGACTTCACTGTGACCGGCCTATGGATACAGGATGTCTGGTACCCGCGCGTCAGCTCCAACTGGGGCGAGGCCTACCCGCCCAACTCGCTCGTACCGATCGAGCAGCTGGCTGACGACTTCCGGCCGTATCGCCGGCCACGCGTCAGCTACCCCGAGCTCGACGGCCAGTACGTCATGGTGCTGCCCACGGAGGACTGAGGCCCGATCGGACGCGCTCAGCGCCGGCGATTGCGCTCCACGACCACGCGGGCAACCTTGATGGCGATGTTGCCGCCGGGCACGATCAGCTCGACCGCGTCCGTGCCAATGTCGAACCAGGCCTCCTTGTTGGTCACGATGCCCTTGATCTGGGGCAGCAGCGCGTTCGACTGGCGGACGTTGCCGGTGATGCCGTCGATCTCGACCACGCCGCGCTTGTCGCGGCCCTGCCAGGTGAACTCGAAGGCCCAGATCGGGCGGTAGTAAAGGTCGGTCGCGTCGACGACGACCGATTCGTCGATCAGCTCGTCGGCCTGCACGGGGTGGGTCAGCTCCTGGATCAGCGTCCGGACGACGTACGACGCCCGCTGCTCGGGCGACACGACGATCGTCTCGTCTGCCGCGAGCAGCGCCGGGTCTGTGATCTCCGTGCGCGGACCGGTGATGGCCGCCGCGCCGTCAGGCACCGGGCTGCCGGTCCGGCCGTCGATGAACGATTCGCGCTGCAGCTCCTCCACGCAGTGCTCGCGCAGCGGCAGGCTGAACGCGCCGGCCGCCGCCTTCTGCTGGCCGGCGCTGACCTCGTAGTCAGTGCCGTGGACGTTGACCGAGCGCACCTCCGGCCCTGAGGTCGGGACGCTGTACGTCCGGTTGCGCTCGTACTCGTAGCGCGCGTGGCCGCTCATGTGCCAGAAGGGCTCGACCCGTCGCTGACTGGCGGTCAGCTCGATCTCGTCGGGCTTGGGCCGCTGGAGCAGCCCGCCGAGGCCGCCGGCCACGGCCGAAGTCCGCTTTTCCAGCGCCCGCGCCTGGATCGCGTCACGCTCGAGGCGCTCCTCGAGCAGGAACAGCCGCTCCGGGGCAACCGTCAGGTCCACGGGCGCATGATGCGGCCGCTGTCAAGCCCCGCGCTTGCACCGATCGTCACGAAGGCGCAGACTGCGGGCCGTCAAGCCAGCCAGCGATGAGAGGAGGCGCCTCGTGATTGCCGAGACCCTGCTTTCCCGCCGCTCGGAGGACCTGGCCGCCCGCTGATCGCAGCGCGGCGCCGGCACCGCTCCGGCCGTCGGGACCCACGTCCAGCCCGACACGCCTTGGAGCAACCCCTTGTCCATCGACCCCGCGGACCGCATGTCCGCGCCACCATGGCTGATTACCCATTCCTTCGAGGAGCACCCGGCCGGCGTCCTCAAGTCCGGCAAGGAGGCTGAGATCTTCCTGCTCGAGCGAGTCTCGGCGCAGGGCTCCTGCCTGCTGGCGCACAAGCGCTACCGACCGCGCTACCCGAAACAGGGCGAGCTGCGCGAGCTCGGCTTCTCGAAGGGCACGATCTACCGCGCCGACAAGATCTATCGCACCGGCTGGGACCTCAAGCGCCGCGAGCGGGCAGCGATCGACGGCCGCTCGCGCTTCGGCCACGAGCTCGCCGCAACCCTCTGGCCGGCCAACGAGATAGCCATGCTGCGCCGTGCCTGGCAGGCCGGAGCGTCGGTGCCCTACCCGGTCGATCGGACCGACGACGGGCTGCTGATGGAGTTCGTCGGTGACCGCGAGCAGGCGGCGCCGTGGCTGGGCAGTGCCCGCCTGGACCCGGCCGAGGTCAAGTCAGCCTACGAGCAGCTCGTGGCCAGCCTGCGCGCGATGTCAGGCGCGGGCATCGTCCACGGGGACCTGTCGGCGTACAACATCCTGTGGTGGCACGGCCGGCTGGTGATCATCGACTTCCCGCAGGCGGTCGAGGCGACGACCAACCCATACGCTGCTGACCTGCTCCACCGCGACGTGGTCAACGCCTGCCGCTGGTTCGAGAGCCGGCGCCTGGCGGTCGATGCCGAGGCGCTCTTTGCCGAGCTGCTTGGCGCGCTGTACTGACCGGTGCACGGGGAGCGTCGGGCTGTGACCCGCCATATCCTTGCCCCATGCCTCTGCTCAAGCCAGCCGACACGGCCGACCTTGCCGGCGCAACCGTGATCGTGGCGATGGACGCCTGGGTGGACGCGGGCGCGGCTTCGACAGCCGCCGCCGGCCTGCTCGCCGACGGCCCGATCGTCGCGACCTTCAAGGCCGACCTGCTGTATGACTACCGCGCTCGGCGGCCGGCGCTGGAGATCGTCGACGGCCGGCCGGACAGCCTGTCCTGGCCGGAGTTGGCCTTCCGCCGCGGTCGGGTAGGCGAGCGGCCGCTGCTCGTGCTCACCGGGCCCGAGCCGGACTTCCGCTGGCGCGAGCTGGCGTCTGACCTGGCCGGCTTCGCGCGGCGCCACGAGGTTGCCGAGTGGATCACTCTCGGCGCCATCCCGGCGGCCGTGCCCCATACCCGTGGCGTGCCGGTGCTGGGCACCGAGTCCCAGCCCGGGCTGTTGCGTGGCGAGGTCGAGGCCGGGCCGGCAGGGCTGCTGCGCGTGCCGTCGGCGATGGTGTCAGTCCTCGACATGGCCGCCGCCGCGGCCGGCATCCCGGCGCTCGGCTACTTCGCCCAGGTGCCGCACTACGTGAGCGGCGCCTACCCGGCCGCCGCCCTGGCCCTGCTCCAGAAACTGGAGCGCCACCTCGGCGCATCCCTCGGCACGGGCAGCCTGGTCGAAGAATCGGAGCAGCTGCGGGTCCGGCTCGACACCGCCACCGCGCTCGACGAGAAGACGCGCGACTACGTCAAGCGGCTCGAAGATCTCGTCGACGAGTCGGGGCTGCCCTCAGGCGACGAGCTGATCGGCGAGATCGAGCGCTTCCTGCGCGACCGGGGCATGGAGCCGGGCAGCGGCCAGATCCACTGACGCAGTGGCGGCCGCCCGCTGCTCGCCGGGCCGCTTGCGGGCTGGCTAGACTCTGATAGTCTTGCGCAGGTTTGAGCAGGATTGCAGGTGCTGGGCCATCCGACTGGCTGAGCCTTGGTGAGGCCAGCCGGCTGCTGGGCATCGCGCCGGGAACACTGCGCCGCTGGAGCGACAACGGCCAGGTGCCGGCCTTCACCACCCCCGGCGGTCACCGGCGCTTCAAGCGCGCGTCGCTCGAGCGGCTGCTACCGGCCGATCGCCGGCCCCGGCTATCGCTCGCCCGCTCGGGCATGACCCCCGCCCGTCTCGCGCGCGCGTACCGCACCGAAGGCCGGGCGACGTCACTGCCCGGCTGGATCGCGGGCCTCTCGGCCGAGCAGCGCGACTGGTTCCGCACCCACGGCCGGACGCTCGTGGAGGCGCTGGTGACGCATCTCGACAGCGAGGACGACGCGCTGGCTGCGGACAGCCTGGCCGCGGCGACGGCTGCGGCGGCAGACTACGGCCGGGTTGCCGCGGAGATGGGGGTGTCGCTAGCCCAGGCCGTGGAGGGGTTCCTGCGCTTCAGGCTGCCTTTCGTCCACCAGCTGCGGCTGATCGCCCACCGGCGCGGCTTCGATGCCCCGGCCACGGGCGAGCTGATGGAGGACGCGGAACGTTTGATGGACCGCCTGCTGATTGCGGCGATGAGCGCACATAGCGTACGGCGGGTCGGGCCGGCGGCGTCCGAGGAGATGAGCGAAGGGCTGCGTTGATCGACGGACTGGCGGCGCTCGTGCTGCACGCTGCAGCCGTGCCGGTGAGGGAACGGACGGACTACGGCGCCCGATTGGCGGCGCGCGCGCTGGACGGCCTGCTGCTCCGAACCTGCCATCGGGTCGAGCTCTACGGCCAGGTTGACGCAATCGCGCCCCTCGCCGCCGATGCCCCCGCCGGAACCATCCGGCTGGCCGGCACTGACGCGGCGCGCCACCTGGTGCGCCTCGCGGTTGGCCTGGAGTCGGCGGTCGTGGCGGAGGACCAGGTGTTGCACCAGCTGCGCCGGGCGATGAGCGAAGCGCGCTCGCGCGGGAAGCTCCAGCCGATCGTCGATCGGCTGGGTGACCTGGCGCTGCGCAGCGGGCGCCGGGCACGGACCTGGCTGCCGCCGGGCGACCGAGGCCTGGCCGAACAGGCGCTGGGCACGCTGCCCGTTCCTGCGCAGGCCGGGGCGCCGGCCGCGGTGCTCGTGGTGGGAGCCGGTGAGATGGGTGCGCGCATCGCCCGCGCTGCCGCGCGGCGCGGGCTGCCACTGGTCGTGGCCAGCCGCACGCCCGAGCGAGCGGCGGCGCTGGCCGCCGGGCACGGAGGGCAGGCTGTGCCCTTCGATCCGGGCCCCGGCGCGCTGGCCGGAATGGCCGGCGTGATCGTCGCCCTGGCGGGCCACTGGCCGCTCGGGCAACCGAGCATCGCAGCTCTGGTCGCCGCCGAGACACACGTGGTCGACCTGTCGGCGCCGAGCGCCCTCGAGCCGGCGCTGGCGCATGGGCTTGGATCTCGGCTGACGACGATCGACGACCTGGCGGTGCGTTCCGCGCCGCCCTCGCGGCGACTTCTCGAGCGGCTGGAGATGCTCGTCGAGGAGACCCTCGCCGACTGGCAGGCGTGGGCGGGCGCGGGCCGTCGCCGAGACCTCGCGCAGCGTCTGGCCGAGAGGGCTGCGGAGGCCCGACAGGCTGAGCTTGGAGCGCTCTGGCGACGGCTGCCCGACCTCGAGCTAGACGATCGCATGGAGGTCGAGCGGATGGCCCGCCACCTTGCCGAGCGCCTGCTGCGCGAGCCCCTCGAGGTGCTGGCTGCTGAGGACGACGAAGGCCGGCTTCGGGCTGCGCGCGAGCTGTTCCGCCTGTGAGTGGGCCTGCTGGCGGCGTGATCCGCATCGGTACCCGGGGCAGCGCGCTGGCGGTTGCGCAGGCCCGTCTCGCGGCTGACGCACTGACGCGCCACGGCGCTTCGTGCGAGCTCGTCGAGATCGTGACCGCCGGCGACGTGCGAGCACCTGACACTGCGTGGGGCGAAGGGGCGTTCGTGGGAGCGATCGAGGCGGCCCTGCTGGAGGGCCGGATCGACATGGCCGTGCACAGCGCGAAGGACATGCCCACCGACATGGACCCGCGCCTCGCCGTGGTGGCTTACCTGCGGCGCGCTGACGCACGCGATGCGCTGGTGCTTCGCGCCGGCGCACCGGCTGTGAGCCTGGCCGACCTGCCACCGGGCAGCGTGATCGGCACTGACAGCCCGCGCCGCGCGGGTTTCCTGCGCGCGGCGCGACCGGACATCGACGTGCAGCCGCTGCACGGCAACGTGGACACCCGCCTGCACCGGCTCGACGAGGGTCGCGCCGACGCGCTGGTGCTCGCCGCCGCGGGCCTCGAACGGCTCGGCCGCGGCGATCGCATCGGCCACCGATTCGAGCCTGCCATGCTGCCGCCCGCGCCGGGGCAGGGTGCGATCGCGCTCCAGGCACGGGCGGGAGACGCACGTCTCGCGACCCTGGCGCAGCTGGTCGATGACTCATCCACCCGGCATGCAGTCGAGGCCGAGCGCGAGCTGCTGGCTGCCACCGGTGGTGGCTGCCGAGCGCCGGTCGGGGCGCTGGCGACGGTGCATCAGGGGGAGCTGCGACTGCTCGCCGGCTTCGCCTCGCTCGACGGCAGCGCAAGCGCGATCGAGAGCATCGTCGGGCCGCTCGAGAGCGCTGGCCACCTCGCGCGCGAGCTCGCCTGCCGGCTGGTAGCCCGGCGGGCTGAGATGGCCAGCGGGCCGGCCGTGCTGCTGACGCGACCGGCTGATCAGTCGGCGCGGCTGGCGGCGCTGCTTGCCGCCCATGGGCTGCGCGCGCTGGTCGTGCCGGCGATCGAGATCGTGCCTGTCGAGCCGCGAGCCGTCGAGGCCGAGCTGCGCCACTTGCGTGGCTACAGCTGGGTCGTGGTTACCAGCCGCAATGGCGCCCGCGCCGCCGTGGTCGCGGCCAGGCAGGCGGGCATCGACCTGGCCGACGGCCGATGGGCCGCGCTCGGCAAGGCCA
>Ga0247719_1000400_pt1 | contig 26896 bp, 26 predicted proteins | sample 41E_DmetaG_FD_189046 | JGI IMG/M metagenome (GOLD analysis project Ga0247719, IMG submission 189046) | Soil microbial communities from hillslope of Landscape Evolution Observatory, University of Arizona, Oracle, AZ, United States - 4-1-E_D | ecosystem: Engineered > Artificial ecosystem >...
TCGAGCGGCAGCGCCGCCACCGCGACGCGGCGCTGCCGCTCGAAGGGCAGTTCGATCGCCGCGAGCTGGTCGAGCGGCAGGTTCGAGAGGATTGCGTTGCCGCGGTCCTCGTCGTGGCGGCCGGGTGCGCCGTTGCGCATCGACGGCACGTAGTACGCCGAGAAGCCGAGCGCGCCGGCCACGGCATCGACTTCGCGGTCATCGCGTGAGCCGCCAAGGAAGCCGGCCCACTCGGCAGCGAGCGGCGACGCCGGCACGTCGTCTCCGCTCCTGAACGCCTCCTGCAGCAGGAGGACGATCGGCCGCGCCGGATCCGAGCCCTGCAGTTCGCGCACGAGCCCGACCACATCGCCGGCGTCGAGCGCGACGTTCCAGCTCACGAGCGTCAGCGCGTCCGTATGCACGCGCGCGGTCGCCGCCTGGCGGACGACGAGGGGCGAACCGACGGCCGAGCGCCACGGTGCGAGGCGCGCGGCATCGGCGGCGAGCGCCGGCTGGTGCCACGTGATCGCCGTCGCGTCGGCGACGGCCTCGATGCGCGACTGCAGCGCGTAGCCGCCGGTGCAGCCCGACACCAGCGTCAGGAGCAGCAAAAGGCAGAGCTCGCGCACGCGTCTTCCGGTGGTGAAAAGACGAAAAAGAGTTCTCAAAGTATGTTCCGCTGGAGAACTCAGATTGTACCACGCGCTTCCCGCCGCGGCTGGCCAGTCTTGTGCATTTCGCCGCGAGCGTGAGACCGCGTGACCTGATCGCTTCCGCCGGGATCGCCGCCGTCGTGGCCGTCACTGCCGCGTGCGGCAGTTCCGCGACGACGTCCACGAGCATCACGGCCCCCGCATCGACGCGCTGCCAGGCCAGTGTCACGGGATCCGCGTTGTCGTTCGGCCCCGGAGGGGGCACCGGCACGCTGGCGATCTCGGTGGATCGCGAGTGCTCGTGGCGGGCGACGTCGCCGGTCGACTGGGTAACCTTTACAACCAGTGTCGAAGGGCAGGGGGATGGCACGGTTGGCTTCCGCGTCGTGGAAAATGCCGAGCCGGTGCCGCGCCAGGCGGCCCTGACCGTCGCCGAACGGCAGATCACGCTCGCGCAGCAGCCGGCGCCGTGCAGGTATGCGCTGGGCGGCGCGCCCGAGGCGATCGGCTCGCAGGGCGGCGACGCCACCATCGATCTCGATACCCACATTGCCTGCTCGTGGACTGCCCAGAGCGAACAGGCATGGGCCACGGTCACGCCCGGCTCCGGGAGCGGCGCGGCCCGCATCCGTGTTTCGGTCGTGCCGAACACCGGACCGGAGCGGCCCGTGGTCGTGAGCGTCGCCGGGCATCGCGTGTCGATGACGCAGCGCGCCCCCGCGACCGTGCCGACACCGGCGCCGAATCCGGCTCCCGCGCCGGCGCCGCCGCCGCCACCGCCGTCACCGTCGCCCAGCCCGACACCGACGCCGGAGCCGGCGCCGACACCGTCGCCGTCACCATCGCCGTCGCCGACCCCCTCGCCGTCGCCGTCGCCGACCCCCTCGCCGTCACCGTCCCCGACGCCGCCGGCGCCTTCGCAGCCGCAGCCGGTCCGCGAGATCGAGCTCGAGGGTGAGCTCAGCCAGCTGACCGGTTCATGCCCCGACCGCCGCTTCACCCTTCAGGGGCGCACTGTCTACACGACCGCCTCGACGCAGTATCAGAAGGGCAACTGCAACACGCTCAAGAACAAGGCGGACGTCGAGGTCAAAGGCATGTTGATGTCGGACGGCACGGTCCGCGCCGACCGAGTCAAGTTCGACGACTGAGCGGCTGATGATGCTGACGACGCTTCGCTCGTTGTGCGCGGCGCTCCTCCTGTGCCTGCTGCCGGCGCCCGCCGCCGCGCAGGAGACCGTGAGCGACATCGTGAACTTCCTCGTCACGAACCGCGCCGTGCAGACGGACGACTTCGAGCGGGACCGCGCGGCGGCGGAGGCGGCGCGGCAGACGATCGCGCGCGCGCTGCTCGTGAACCTCACCTCGGTGCCGCTCGCCTCGTCCTCGAGCGGTTTCCTCTACCGCCTCAACCCGGCGCTCGGCACCATGGAGCGCGCGACCGAGAGCTTCGGCCCGTTCTTCGTCGAGCGCGCGCTGACGGCGGGACACGGACGCGCGTCGTTCGGCGTGTCGGCGTTCTCGAGCGGCTTCGACCGGCTCGGCGACCTGCGGCTGCGCGACGGCTCGCTGGTGACGGTGGCGAACCAGTTCCGCGACGAGCCGGCGGCGTTCAACACCGAGTCGCTCACGCTCCTCGTCCGGAGCACGACGCTCACGATCTTCGGCAGCGTCGGCGTCACCGACCGGCTCGAGATCGGCGGCGCGCTGCCGCTCGTGCAGTTGACGGTCGAAGGTGAACGTCAGAACGTCTATCGCGGCCAGCAGTTCCTGCAGGCCTCGGGTCAGGCGAGCGCCAGCGGCGTCGGCGACGTGGCACTGCGTGCCAAATACACGCTGCTCGCCGCGCGCGGCGGCGCCGTCGCGGCGGCGGCCGAGGTCCGGCTGCCGACCGGCGACGAGACGAACCTGCTCGGGGCCGGCGCGGCGGCGTACCGGTTCATGGGCATCGGCTCGATCGAGAGCGGCCGCCTCACGCTGCATGGCAACGGCGGCCTCGTGTTCGGCGGCGTCTCCGACGAAGTGCACGCGGCGGGCGCGGCCACGTTCGCCGTCCGGCCGCGCGTCACGCTGTCGGGCGAGCTCATGGTGCGCCGCGTGGCGGAGCTGAGCGACGTCCGGCTGGTCGCCGAACGGCATCCCTCCATCATCGGCGTCGACACGCAGCGGCTCCTCGCCGGTGAGGCGGGGATGACGCTCGCCAACGCCGTGGCCGGTGTGAAGTGGAACGTCGGGCGCGCGCTGGTGCTCGGCGGCCACGTGGCCTTTCCGCTTGTCCGCCGCGGCCTCACGGCGCCGCTCACGCCCACCTTAGCGCTCGAGTACGCGTTCTGATCTGACGCGCCGGCCTCCAGGCGTCAGCCTTCAGCGGAAACCTGTCGTCTCGCGCGGCGGCCTGCTGTCGGCCCGGAGCTTGTGACTGGAAGCTTGAGGCTGGAAGCTGGCGGCTGAAAACTATTCGCCGGACGCGGTCACCGTGCTTCGGCTTGCACGATCGTCCACGCGCCGCCGGTGTTGACCAGTTGGAAGCGCCATTCGCGCGCTTCGGTCTTCGTCCCCCCGCCGACCTTGGGTGTCCATGTCGCCGTGCCGTTGCAGCGCGCGCTCGCGGAGGCGCCGTTGACGGTGATCGCGCAGCGGCCGAGCGAGACGTGCTGCGATTCGAGGCCGTCGAACGCGCGAGTGAGCGAGCGACCGTCCACCGAGGGCCAGACGGCCTGCGCGGCCCCCGCGTCGAGGTTGCTGTAGGCCGCCTCGTACCGCGCGAGCACGGCACGTACCTGCGGTTCGGCGCTCGGCGCCGCGAGGGCGGGCGGCGGCGGCGCGGCCGCCGGCGTCCCGGGAAGATCCAGAACCGGTGTCTCCGACACCGCGGGAGCCGCGACGGGCGGCGATCCGCTTCCGGCAGCCGGTCGTACGGCGTCGACCGTCGAGAGCGGAGGCGCAAGCGTGCGCGCCGGCGCATCGGCGACGCGCGGCAGCGGTTGCGGGATGGCCGCCGGCGTGTCCAGGGCCGACGGCCTTTTCACCGGTGCGGCATCGGGTGCCGCGCTGCCACCATCTCTCTGGATCGCGTCGCGCGCCGGAACGTCGATCCGCGCAGCCTCGCGCGGCGCCGTCTCCGTGGCCGCGCCGGCAGCGTCGCCCGCGTCAGCGACGGTCGTGCTCCTCTCCGTGGCGGCCGCCAGCCCGGGATCGACGGCGAGTGCAGGCTCGGTGACTGAGGCGACGACACCGGTGGTGCCCGCGGCGCTCGTTTCGACGAGCGCCGGGGGAGACGCTTCCACGACACCGGGGGCGGCCGGGGCATCGTCTCGGAGCATCATCACCGCGGCGCCGAGCGCGACGACGAGAGCCGCGGCCGCAACCCCCGCCGCGCGGCGGAGCCGCTCCGCCCGGCGGCGCGCCGCGTCGGCCGCACGTCGCTCGAGCAGGCGCGCCCGCAGGGTGTCGAGATCCGGGCTGCCCGAGTCGAGACGCTTCGCTTCATCCAGTGCGGCGCGGGCGTCCTCCTCGAAGCCGGCGTCGAGCGCCACTTCCGCGCGCACCACGCAGCGCTCCGCGCGGCGGCGGCGCATGCGCATCTCGAAGCTCTGCCATTCGTGGGTGGCCGTGTGCGAGGCGGGTCGAGGGGGTGCCGCAGCGGGCATACCCAGATCGGGCATGCCCGCGCTCATGCAAGAGCTGTGCTTCGGGTCGTGGAGACGGCGGACGTGTCGTGCGGTCGCGGCGAATCCCTGGTCAGACCGTCGCCGGAGGCGCGGCAAACAGCCGCTCGGTCTCGCTGTTCAGCAGCACCCACAGGCCGTAGATGCCCAGGATGGTGCCAAACGGAATATTGATCAGGTTGAGCGCGCAGAGCACGATCCCCAGGATGCGCGCCCACGGCTTGTACTTGAGCAAACCGAACCCGGCGATGAGCCCGGGCAGCGCGAGCGCCAGCAGGAACATCGTCAGCACGGTTCCCGTGATGCCGAGGATCGGCAGGGCCATGGCGGCGTCCTCGACGTCGGACGCCGCGGTTGCCATCCCGGCAATGCCGAACGCCGCGCCAAGCCCCACCGCCGCGAGCACCCCCAGCGCGCTGAGGACGATGAACAGAACCGCGAGGACCTTCACGTGCGTCTGCATGATGCCGACTCCCTGCCTTCAGCTATTCGTTCTCGTCCGCGTCGTCGTCGCCCGGCTTGCTCGTCGCGAAGTTGTCGAGGTCGAGGTCGTCTTCTTCGGCGCGCCAGTCTTCATCGGCGTCGTACAACCGGCCGACGGGCCGCTCCTTGATGGGGCCGCGTGGACGTCCTTCTTCCTTCCGCTGCGGCTTCCGCTTGTTCTTCGGAGGGGCATCGGGGCCGAAGTTGCGGTTCCGGGAGCCGCCGGGGGCGTCGCCGCCCGGGGCAGGACGCGGGGTGAAGCCGCCGGGCCGTGGACCGCTGAAGCCGCCGCCTGGCGGCGGGCCGCCTGGCCGCGGTCCGCCGAAGCCGCCGGGGCGCGGCCCCGCCGGACGGTCTTCACGCGGACGCGCCTCGCTCACCGCGAGCGGACGTCCCTTGAACGGCTGCTGGTTGAACCGGCGGATGGCCTCTTCTGCCACGGCGCGGTCGGCGTAATCGACGAAGGCGAATCCGCGAGGCCGGCCGGTCTCACGGTCGACGGGAAGAACGATCTGGCTGGGTGCGCCTACGCTCGACAGGTGTTCGCGCAGTTCTGCCTCGGACGCGGCATACGGCAGGTTACCGATAAACAGACGGACTGACACAGCCCCCTCTTTTTGGGTCCGGATCGGTGTCGGGGCGGTGCGCCCCTTCAGCTCTCCAGAAAGTCGAAACAAAATAGCACGGTTCTCAACCGGGACGTCCGTTCATCAGGGCGGTCGAGGTTGAACCCTGCCGTTGCTGCCGCTACCATGGACTGTTCAGGTTTCCCGCGACAGCCCCATCAGTACATGGCAGCGACGACTTCCGGCGTTCCCCGCGGCCACATCGTGGTCCGCGGCGCGCGCACACACAACCTCAAGAACGTCGACCTGGCGATTCCCGCCCGGTCGCTCGTCGTCATGACCGGCGTCAGCGGGTCGGGCAAATCGTCGCTCGCCTTCGACACGATCTACGCCGAGGGGCAGCGGCGGTACGTCGAATCGCTGTCGGCGTACGCGCGCCAATTCCTCGAGCGGATGGAGAAGCCGGACGTCGACACGATCGAAGGCATCTGCCCGGCGATCGCCATCCGGCAGAAGAACAGCATCCGCAATCCCCGCTCCACCGTCGGCACGACCACCGAGATCCACGACTACCTGCGCCTGCTGTACGCACGCGTGGGGCGGACGTTCTGCCGCGGGTGCGGACGTGAGGTCATCCGCGAGACGGCGGAAGTGGTCGCGACGCGCCTGGCGGAGCTGCCCGCTGGCACCCGCCTGATGATCGGGTTCGACATGCCGGTGATCACGCCCGCGCCGCTCGCCGCCGCTGCGGCGGACCTCGACGACGAGGATGTGCCCGACGACACGGCGGAGGACACGGGCGCGCCGCAGCCCCCGCTTCCCGACCTCGTCGATCCGGTGGCCGAGACGCTCGCGGCGCTTCGGCGCAAGGGCTTCGGGCGCCTGCTGGTGGACGGCAGGGCCGTGTCGCTCGAGGACGTGGATGCGTCCACGCTCCGCGACCACAGCGCGCTGAAGGTAATCGTCGACCGGATCAAGATCGACGCGGACGTGCGGACACGGCTCACCGACTCGATCGAGACGGCGTACGCCGAAGGCGGCGGCGCCGCCTTCGCGATCGAGATGCGCGAGGCCGGCGACGTCGTCCACGAGTTCAGCGAGCGCTTCGAGTGCCGTCCGTGCGGCATCCCGTACGAGGTGCCGCAGCCGCGCCTCTTCTCGTTCAACAACCCGTTCGGCGCGTGCCCCGTCTGCCACGGCTTCGGCAACGTCATCGAGCTCGACATGGACCTGGTCGTGCCGGATCCCTCGAAGTCGATCCAGCAGAACGCGATCGAGCCGTGGAGCAAGCCGCACTACCGCGCGCAGCTCGTCGAGCTGAAGCGCGCCGCGAAGCAGCGGGGGATCCGGCTCGACGTGCCCTGGTCGCAGCTCACCGATGACGAAAAGCGCTTCGTCGTCGAGGGGAACGGCGCCGACTACGAAGGGGTGAAGGGCTTCTTCCGGTGGCTCGAGCGGAAGAAATACAAGGTGCACGTGCGCGTGTTCCTGAGCCGCTACCGCGGGTACCTCACCTGTCCCGAGTGCGAAGGGGCGCGCCTGCGGCGCGAGGCGCGCGACGTCCGCGTCGGCGATCGCACGATCGACGCCGTGTCGGCGCTCACCGTGCGCGACGCCGACCGCTTCTTCGCGGAGCTGAAGCTGTCGGAGAAGGAGAGCGAGATCGCCGAGAAGGTGCTCGCCGAGATCCGCCGGCGCCTCGGCTTCCTGCGCGACGTCGGCCTCGACTACCTCACGCTCGATCGCCTGTCGTCCACGCTCTCCGGCGGCGAGTCGCAGCGGATCAACCTGGCCACCTCGCTCGGCTCCGCGCTGGTCGATACGCTCTACGTGCTCGACGAGCCGTCGATCGGGCTGCACTCGCGCGACAACGAGCGGCTGATCCGCATCCTGCGGCAGTTGCGCGACCAGGGGAACACCGTGCTCGTCGTCGAGCACGACGCCGACATGATCAAGGTCGCCGACACGGTCGTCGACATGGGGCTCGGCGCCGGCGAGCAGGGCGGCCGCGTCATCTACAACGGTCCGCTCAGCGGGCTGCTCAACGAGCAGCGGTCGCTGACGGCGAAGTACCTGCGCGACGAGCTCGCCATTCCGCTGCCGGCGGTGCGCCGGCGGCCGACGGGGCAGAAGATCCGCGTCCTCGGCGCCGCGGAACACAACCTCAAGGGGGTCGACGTCGAGATCCCGCTCGGGCTGCTCACGTGCGTCACGGGCGTCAGCGGTTCGGGCAAGAGCACGCTGGTGCACGAGGTCATCTACGCCGCGCTGAAGCGTGCCAAGGGCGACTGGGATCGCCGCGTCGGCACCCACCGCAAGCTCGAAGGGGCCGAGCTCCTCTCGGACGTCGTGCTGGTCGACCAGGCGCCGATCGGCCGCACGCCGCGGTCGAACCCCGTCACGTACCTGAAGGCGTTCGACCCGATCCGCGAGCTGTTCGCGACGACGAAGGACGCGCGCGCGCGGGGGCTGACGGCGAGCCACTTCTCGTTCAACGTACCGGGCGGCCGCTGCGAGGCGTGCGAAGGCGAGGGGGAGGTCAAGGTCGAGATGCAGTTCCTCGCCGACGTCTTCGTCCCCTGCGACCAGTGCGAGGGCAAGCGGTTCAAGCCGCAGGTGCTCGAGGTGAAGTACCGCGGCCGCGGCGTCGACCAGGTGCTCGACATGACGGTGCGCGAGGCGCTGACCTTCTTCGCGAACTCGCCCAAGGTCCTGCGCCGGCTCCATGTGCTCGACGAGATCGGCCTCGGCTACCTCCGGCTCGGACAGCCGGCGACGACGCTGTCGGGCGGCGAGGCGCAGCGGATCAAGATCGCGGCGCACCTGTCGACGAACACCGGCGACCGCGTGCTGTACATCCTCGACGAGCCGACGACGGGGCTGCACTTCGACGACATCGCGAAGCTGCTGGCGGCGTTCAAGAAGCTGCTCGCGGCGGGGCACACCCTGCTGGTGATCGAGCACAACCTCGACGTGATCAAGACGGCCGACTGGATCATCGATCTCGGTCCCGAGGGTGGGGAAGAGGGAGGCGAGATCGTCGCGACGGGCACGCCCGAGCAGATCGCGCAGCTCGAGTCGTCGCACACGGGCCGCTACCTCCGCGACGTGCTCGCGGTGGGGCGCTCGAACGCGTACGGCTCGTCCCGCGGCTGAATGCTGCCACATGGACGAGGGGCCGCCTGCCGCCTGCGGCGGGACACGACGACGCGACGACACGGCGGCACGACGCGTCCTCGGGATACCGAGTACGCCCCCAAACGGCAAAGGGATCGGGGACAGGGCGTCGAGCCGTCGTGCCGTCGTCCCGTCGTGTGGAGCCGTGGCTCGTGTAGCGTGATCGTGAAATCTGTGCTTATGAAGACGACTCTCGCAAGTGTGTTGGTGTGTGTTGCAACTGTCGCCGGGCTCGCGGCGCAGCAGATGCGGTTCGACGACGTGGTGCGCAACCTGCGCAATCCGGATCCGAAGGCGCGGATGGCCGCGCTCCAGATGCTGCGCGAGTCCGGGCACGTCGAGGCCATCGGGCCGATCGCGCCGCTCGTGAACGATCCCGTCGACGCGATCCAGCTCGCCGCCATCGAGGCCGAGCTGTCGTTCTACCTCGTCGAGGACCTCTCCGCCCGCAAGCGGGTCGCCTTCATCGTCGAGGTGCGGAACTCGGGGAAAGCCGAGACCGCGTTCGCATCCGGACCGCTGGCGGTGTGGCCGCGGCCGGTGCCGCCCGAGCTCCTCACCAACCTGCTGAAGGCAGTCGATGACGAGAACCCGAAGGTGAGGATCGAGGCGATCTACACGGCGGGCGCGATCGCCAGGCCGCCGCTTGCGGACGAGCACGCGGACCTGCTGATCAAGGCGCTGGACCACTACGACCCGGCCATCCGCCAGGCCGCCGCCCGCGTCGCCGGCCGCCTTCAGGTGACGCGCGCCGGCGAGGCGCTGATCAAGACCGTCAACGACTCGCAGCAGCCGGTGCGCTTCGCCGCCATGCGCGCGCTCGGCGAGATCCGCGAGGCGAGCGCGATCGCTTCGCTGACGCAGCAGGTGGAGTACTACCGCAAGGGGGAAGGGGCGTGGTCGGGGATCGACGCGCTCGCGCGGATCGCGCATCCGTCGAGCGTGCCGCTCTTCACGGCGCGGCTGCAGGACCGCGACCCCTACATCCGCCGCGCCGCCGCCGAGGGGCTCGGCCGCGCAGGCGCCGAGGCCGCGATCCCCGCGCTCGAACAGGTCGCCACGACCGACAGCTCCGAGATGGTGCGCGCCGCCGCCGCCTTCGCGCTGCAGAAGATGGGCCGGAACTACGTGGCGCGTCTCGTCGAGACGCTGGATTCGGGCAGCATGGCGCCGCAGGTGGCGTCGTACTTTCTCGAGCTCGGCGCGCCGGCCGCGCCGGCGCTCGTGCCGCACCTGAAGGATCCCGACGAGAGCATCCGCGGGAACGTCGCGCTGATCCTCGGCGCCATCGGCGGAGCCGACGCGATCGCCGCGATCGAGCCGCTCCTGCACGACCGCAGCCGCGAGGCGAACCGCGCCGCGCATCGCGCGATCGAGCGGCTGAAGCTCCGGCACGCCGCCGGCGCGTGAGCGCTCGGGAAGCCGCCGCGCGCGCCGGCGCCGCGGCCCACCGCCGTGTGCTGCCGCGCGCGTTCTACGCACGCCCGACCCTCGACGTCACGCGCGAGCTGATCGGCAAGCTGCTCGTCCACGAGACCCCCGCGGGCATCACCTCCGGTGTGATCGTCGAGACCGAAGCCTACATCGGCGAATCCGATCCGGCCTGCCATGCCGCCCCAGGTCCGACGAAACGGAACGCCCCTTTGTACGGACGGCCGGGGATCGCGTACGTGTATCTGAATTACGGGATCCATTACCTGGTGAACGCGGTCACCGAACCGGAAGGCTCACCGGCCGCCGTCCTGATCCGCGCGCTGGAGCCGTTCGATGGGGAGTCGCTGATGCGGCGCCGCCGCGCGCGAGGGACCGGAAAGTCTCCCGAGAGCTACGAGCGCGCCGCGCTCTGCCGCGGTCCGGGCAATCTCACCCGCGCGCTCGGCATTTCGCTGCGCCACAACCGGCGGGATCTCACCGGCTCCGACCTGCGGATCGAAGACGCGGGGCTGCCGCCCCGCGAGGTCGCGTGGAGCACGCGCATCGGGATCAACGTCGGGAAGGAGCACCCCTGGCGCTGCTTCGCGGCGGACAGCGACGCCGTCTCGGGACGGCGGTAGGCGCCCCCTACCTGCGGCGGCGCATCGGCTGGGCTTCTTCGATCGGCACCCGCACCGTCGCGCGCCGGCCGTCGCGCAGAATCGTGAGCGTCGCCGTGCTGCCGATGGGGGTGTCGCCCAGCAGCCGGAGGAAGTGCTGCGCCCCCTCGATCGCCGTGCCGTTGATCGCCACGATGATGTCGCCGGCGCGGAGCCCCGCGCGCGCCGCGTCGGAGCGGCTGTCGACGCGCGTCACGAGCACACCGCGCGTGTCGGGCGCGCCGAGCTGTTCGGCGATCTGGCTCGTCAGCGCCTGCAGCAGGATCCCGTAGATCGTGCCGCGCCTGACGACCCCCTCCTTGATCAACTGGTCCAGCGTCTGGCGCGCGAGGTTGCTCGGCACCGCCAGGCCGATCCCCTGGTAGCCGCCGGTCTCGCTGTAGATCGCGGTGTTGATGCCGACCAGCTCGCCGCGCGCGTTGATCAGCGCGCCGCCCGAGTTGCCGCGGTTGATCGCCGCGTCGGTCTGGATGAAGTCCTCGTAGGCGCTCAGCCCCTCGACCGTGCGCCCCGTGGCGCTGACGATGCCGAGGGTGACCGTCTGGCTGAAGACGCCGAACGGGTTCCCGATCGCGAGCACCCACTCGGCGACGCGGAGCTTCGACGAGTCCCCCCACGGGATCGTCGGCAGCCGCGCCGCGTCGATCTTGAGCACGGCGAGGTCGGTCTGCGGATCCACCCCGACGATCTTCGCCGTGAACTCGCGCTTGTCGGCGAGGATGACCGACACCTGCGGCCGGCTCCCGCGCGAGTCGATGACGTGGAAGTTCGTGATCACGTAGCCGTCGCTGGAGACGAGGACGCCCGAGCCGAGGCTCTGCGCCTGGCGTTCGAGCATCTGGTCGCCGTAGAAGAAGCGGTAGAACGGATCGTCGGCGAGCGGCGAGCGGATGGTGGACGTGGACGTGATGCTCGTGACCGCGCTGACCGCGCGTTCGGCGATCGACGTCAGGTCGGGCAACGGCTGGCCCCCTCCGGTCGTAGGACGTCCCTGCGGCGCCTCCGCCTCACGCTGCGAGGCGACCGCATCGTCGGCGCTGCGCATCCGTCCGGTGATGACCATGCCGGCGACGAACCCGACGGTGAGGAACAGGAAGAAGGCTATTGCGCGCTTCGTCATGGGGCGTCCGATCAGCGAACCTCGATCCGGCGGGCGGGCGGCGGCGGCACCTTCGGCAGCGTGACGGTGAGCACGCCGTTGGTGAGGTCGGCCGTCACGTGGTCGGCGTCGATCGACTCGGCGAATTCGAACGTGCGCGCGAAGGCGCCGTGGCCGCGCTCCACCTGGTGGTAATGCGCGTCGGCCGTCGCCGCCTCGAGCCGCTGGCCCCGGATGGTCAGCTGGGAGTCGACAATCGCCAGCTCGATCTGCTCGCGCGCCAGCCCGGGCACCTCTGCGGCGACCACGTAGCGGTCGGGGGTCTCGTAGACGTCGATGGCGGGGGTCCAGCTCTCGGCGTGGTGGGTCGACAGGCGCTCCAGCCGTTCCTGCCACGCCCGCAGATCGCGCCACGGATTCACAGGCATAGCGTCGATGGTATACGATTCGAAGGTTTTGGGGTCACGATGAGTTCGATACAAGCCACACGCATGAAGAAGGGCATGCTGATCAAGATCGGCGAGGACCTGTTCCGGGTGCTCGACCTGCAGCATGTGACGCCCGGCAACCTCCGCGGGTTCGTCCGCGTCCGCTTTCGCAACATCCGCACCGGCTCGCTGTCGGACCAGAAGCTGCGGTCGGAAGACACCGTCGAACGCGCCGTGCTCGACGAGCGCCAGATGCAGTACCTCTACAAGGACGGCGACTCGTACCACTTCATGGATACGGAGACCTACGAGCAGCTGCACATGGACGCCGAGACGCTCGGCGACTCGGTGAACTACCTGGTGCCCGACGCAACGATTGCGGTGGAGTTCTACGGCTCGGAGCCCGTGGGCATCGAGCTGCCGGTCACGGTCGACCTGAAGGTCGTGGACACGGTGCCCGGCATCAAGGGGGCGACGGCGAGCAACCAGATCAAGCCGGCGACGCTCGAGACCGGACTCGTCGTCAACGTCCCCCCGTTCATCAACACGGGGGACGTCGTGCGGGTGAGCACCGAGACCGGGGAGTACCTGTCGCGTGCGTGAACCCGCACGCGCGGGAGCGGAGTAGAGATGGAGGTCAGCCAGGCGCGGCCCGGGTCGGGATGGATTGAGGTCATCGCCGGCAGCATGTTCAGCGGCAAGAGCGAGGAGCTGATCCGGCGGCTCCGCCGCGCGCAGATCGCCCGGCGCAAGGTGCAGATCTTCAAGCCGGTCATCGACAACCGCTACGCCGAAGACCACATCATCTCGCACAGCGACATGCGCATCGCGTCCGAGAACCTCAGCTCGTCGCGGGAGCTGCTCGACCGCGTGCTGCCCGATACCGAGGTGGTCGGCATCGACGAGGGGCAGTTCTTCGACATCGAGCTGCCGGCGGTCTGCAACACCCTCGCCGACCAGGGCCGCCGCGTCATCGTCGCGGGCCTCGACCAGGATTACCTCGGCAAGCCGTTCGAACCCATCCCGCAGCTGCTCGCGATCGCCGAATACATCACCAAGACGCTGGCGATCTGCATGGTCTGCGGCTCACCCGCGAATCACACGCAGCGCCTCGTGGCCAGCAGCGAGCGCGTGCTCGTCGGCGCGCAGGGCACGTACGAGGCGCGCTGCCGCCACTGCTTCGATCCGCGACTGGGACAGTAGGTCGCCCGCCGGCGGGCACCGGGACCGGCTGAGGTGCTGGATCCCGGGCAGGGGTCGAGGTGTCTAATACGTACGTCGCGCCCGGAGGCGGCGCGACGACGACCATGGATCTTTCCCGGATCCTCTTCCTGCTCGGCGTCGGTTTCCTGCTCGCGAACCTGCGGCTGCTGTACCAGTTCGTCCGGTTCATGCGGCTGCGCTCGACGGCGGTGTTGACCTGGCCGGGGCGGCGGCCGCCGTACTACGGCCTGCTGCTGGCGATCGGCGCCATTCTCGGCGTGCTGATCTACGTCAAGCTCACGGTGCTGCAGCGCCATCCGCTGGACCTGTTCGGCGAGTCGATGATGCTGGTCTACTACGGGTACGCGATGCCGCTGAGCCTGCGGATCGGCCGCGGCTTCTACGAGGACGGGATCTGGGCCGACGGCGGGTTCGTGCCCTACTCCGCGATCGGCGGCCTCGCCTGGCGGGAGGGGGAGCAGCTCACGCTGGTGCTGATCGACCGGATGCGCCAGTTCGGGCGCAAGCTGACCGTGCCCGACGGCTACTACGGCGCCGCACGGCGCGTGCTCCGCGACAAGATCGCGGCGCACGACATCCACTTCACGGGCAAGTCGCTCGACCTCGGCGCCCACGACGACCGCGACGACGTCTGACGCCGCCCGCGGTGCAGCGGACGTGCGTGGCTGCGGGAGTCTGTGGGCGGATCAGCGCAGCAGGTCGAGCAGCCAGCCGACCGGTCCGCAGCCGCTCGCCGTCGGATCCTTCAGCCAGTCGGGGGGCGTGAGCCAGACGAAGGCGAGGATGGCGACCACCATCACGTCGTACTGCCAGGTGGCCCGCTCGTACGTCCAGAAGAACGCGTTCCACAGCACGCGCGCCGGCAGGGTCAGCGTCTTCTTCATGCGGCCGGCTCCGGCTTCGCGTCGCGGAGCTCGCGGTAGGTGTAGATGATGCGGTCGGCGACGGTGAAGATCGACAGCACGCCGATCACCCACATGACCGCCGCCATCCGGTTCGTGAAGGCGCCGATCATGAACAGCACGATCCGCTCCGGCCGCTCCATGAAGCCCACCTTGCACTTGGCGATGAGCGACTCGGCGCGGGCCCGCGTGTAGCTGGTCATGATGGCGAACATCATCGCGATCGCGGTGATCATCACGTAGTCGGTGCGTCCGAGGCTCGAGTAGAGGTAGATGAGGCCGAGAAAGAGCGCGATGTCGGAGAAGCGGTCGATCACCGAATCCCAGAAGCCGCCGAACTTCGTCTCGACGTTCCGCTCGCGCGCGACCTTGCCGTCGATGAAGTCGAAGACGTTCGCGACGATCATGATGAAGCCGGCCGTCACGAACTGCCCCTGGCCGAGTTTGACCGCCGCGGCCACGTTGATGAGCACGCCGACGAACGTCAGCACGTTGGGGTGGATCCGCAGCGCCACGCACGCGGCGATGATCGCGCGCAGCGGGAACATGCAGATCCGCCCGATGAGGCCGGTGAATGTCATCTGTGTCTTCCGGCCGGAGCCGTCGCGAAGGCGGGGCTGGTGAAGGCGCCGCGGTATAATGTGCGGTTCAATGCTGCGTAAAAGACGCAGTCTACTGCATGCCGATTCAGGACCTCAAGGCCCAGATCGCCCGTCTGCCGGAACAGCCCGGCGTTTACCTGTATTTCAACGGGGCCGGTGAAACTCTGTACGTCGGCAAGGCGAAGGTCCTGCGCGACCGCGTGCGGTCGTACCTCGGCGCCCGCGGCACGAGCCCGCGCATCGACGCCCTGCTCAACGAGGCCGAGCGCCTCGAGGTGATCGTGACCGATTCGGTGGTCGAGGCGCTCGCCCTCGAGAACCACCTGATCAAGCAGCGGGGGCCCCGCTACAACATCCTGCTCCGTGACGACAAGAACTATCCCTACCTGCAGTTGACGACGGGGGAGGCGTACCCCCGCGTGATGGTCGCGCGGCGCGTCGAGAAGGACGACCACTTCTATGCCGGCCCCTTCCTGCCTGCGTCGCTGGCGCGCCGCACGATGGCGCTGACACACAAGCTGTTCGGCATCCGGTCGTGCAACGAGGTGATCACGGGCGAACGGGCGCGTCCCTGCCTCGAGTACGACATCAAGCGGTGCGCCGCCCCCTGCGTGCGCGAGATCTGCGGCCACGACGAGTACCGCGCGGCGGTCGAGCACACGCGCCTCTTCCTCGAAGGACGCACCGAGGAGCTGGTCGAGACGCTGAAGGAGCGCATGACCGGCGCCGCCGTGGACGAGCAGTTCGAGCGCGCGGCCCAGCTCCGTGACGCGATCCGCACGATCGAGACGCTGCGCACGCGGCAGCAGAAGATGGCCACGGCCGAGCTCGGTGACCGCGACGCCTTCGGCGTCAGGCTCGGACCCGCCGGCGCCGTCGTCCAGGTGTTCCAGGTGCGCGGCGGCAAGGTGGTCGAGCGCGTCGAGCTCGTGACCGACGGCGCCAGCACCGCGATGGAAGAAGCCGAGGTCCTCCAGGCCGCGATGCAGCAGTTCTATGCCGACCGCCTCGCGCCGCCGGAGGTCCACCTGCCCGTGGCTTTCAGCGACGCCGACACCGAGATGCTCGAAGGCTGGCTGTCGGCCGGCGCCGGCAGGCGCGTGCGGATCTGCGTGCCGAAGCGCGGCGAGAAGCGGGGGCTCCTCGACCTTGCCGCCCGCAACGCCGCGGTCGCCTACCAGGCACGCTTCAACGAAACCGTGGCGGCCAACTACGACGCGCTCGAAACCCTGCGCGTCGTGCTCGCGCTGCCCGCGCTGCCGCGGCGCATCGAGTGCTTCGACGTCTCCACGATCCAGGGGAGCGAGACGGTCGCGTCGATGGTCGTCTGCGAGGACGGACGCATGAAGCGCTCCGAGTACCGCAAGTTCCGGATCCGCGGCGTCACGCTCGACGATTTCGCCTCGATGCACCAGGTGGTGCAGCGGCGGTACCGCAAGCTGCTGGAGCAGGGCGGCCCGTTTCCGGACCTGGTGCTCATCGACGGCGGCAAGGGGCAGCTCGCGGCGGCCTACCAGGCGCTCGAGGAGCTCGGCCTCGCGAATCTCGTCGCCGTCGGCATCGCGAAGAAGGAAGAGATCCTGTTCACGCGGGATCTCACCGACGGCATCGCCTTGCCGAAAGAGAGCCCCGCGCTGCTGCTGATCCAGCGGATCCGCGACGAGGCGCACCGCTTTGCCGTGACGTTTCACCGCGCCTCGCGCACGCGCCGCGACCTGCGCTCCGAGGTGGACGAGATCGCCGGCGTCGGCCCCCGCCGCCGGAAGGCGCTCCTGACCGCCTTCGGCAGCGTCGCGGGCATCCGCCGCGCCACCCGCGAGGACCTCGTCCGCGTCGTCGGACGCAAGTGCGCCGACGCGGTGCTCGCGCACTTCGCGGCGCGGGCCTAGCCGAGCGAGTCGCGCGACCGCTACGGCCGGCGACTGCCGCCGGCGGGCGAGAGCGGAACCGTCTGCGCGCCGAGCCATCCGCCGCTGGCGCGGACGGCGACCGTGAGTTCGTACGGTCCCGCGCCCGGCACGTCCACCTCCACCGGAATTTCCACGTTGTCGCTCTGCCGCATGGCGTCGAGCTGCTGCGGGTTCAGGCGCAGGGCGATGTCCCGGCCGAACAGCACGCGTCCGCCGACGAGCCGTCCGCGTGCGTCGCGCAGCGTCGCGTGGACGCTGATCGTGCCCACGTGCGCGCCGTCTTTCGCGTCGAACCGCACGGCGGCGGGAGGTACGAGGCTCGTGACGCGGAGCTTCCGGCCCGAGAGGCGCGCATCGACCGAGAGACCCGTATGGGCGAGGACGTGCGGCGTGCGCAGCGCCTGTTCGACGTCGCGCGCGGCGAGCTCGGTGTCGGTGGCTTCGTAGTAGCCGGCCCGGTAGCGGAGGTCCACGCCGGGGCGCGACACTTTCACCTCGGTGCGGTGGAAGGTGCCCTTTTTCGGCGTGGACGCGGGCGTGTAGCCGACCAGGTAGTGCTCCGCGGCATCGGCGAGCGCGTACCGCAGCGGTTCCGCCATGTCGCGCGGGCGGAGGAATGCGCGTCCGCCGGTGTCGCTCGCCGCCATCTGCAGGAATTCCTCCTGCGCCGCCTTCACGGCGCCGCGGCGCAGCGGCGCGCTCGGCAGCGAAGCGTCGGGGGCCGCCTGGCTCGCGTCGAAGTCGCCGCCCCCGAGCGCCTCGGTGTCGGCGGCGTAGAGCGCCACCTGCGCGCGGTTCGCGCGGTCGATCATCTGGCGCACCGCGCGGGTCGTGTCGGTCCGCGTGTAGGGAGCCAGTTCTTCGGCGATCCGGCGGCGCAGCCCTTCGGCGGCCGTGCCGCGGCACCGCGAGTTCAGCGCCGAGAGGAATTCGGCGAGCGCGTTGCCCGGGCTGAGCGCGTAGCCGGCCGAATAGAAGACGACGTGCTTCCGTCCCTGCGCGGCCCCCAGCGCGCCTGCGAGCGTGCCGAGCGAGTCGGTCGCCAGCTCGAGCCGGCGCTGCGCCTCGGCGATGTGGCTCCGCGCCAGCGTCATCGTCTGGTGCAGGGCCGGCGTCGGGTCGAGCGGCGAGGAGGCGACCTCGCAGAGACGCGTGGCGGTGTCGATGATCTCGGCGGTGTTGGCGGCGGACCTGGCGGCCGGCGTCAGCGTGTGGACGGCGGTGCGCACGGCGTCGAGGTCCGGCGTCAGGCGCTGCCGGACGATGAGCCCTTCGTCCAGCGTCGCCAGCATGACCTGGCTGCCGGGCGGCAGTCCGTCGGGTCCGAGCGAGGCGATCGTCCTCTTGACGGCGGCGAGCGCGTCCGCCGGGGTCGAGTGCAGGTCGACGACGATCGCGAGCGTGATCGGGTCGCGGGTCCCGGCCGTCGTGTCGGCGGTTGCGGCGGTGGAGGGGAGACTCGCGCGCGCGTGACGTGGCCCCCCGACGCGGGTCACGAACTGCACCGCCTGCGGTTTGCCGTCCTGCCAGACCTGGATTTCGGAGGGTTTCAGGTCGGCGACGAATCGTCCGTCGGGGTCAGTCGCGATCAGGTCGAGGACGACGAGGTCTGAGGCGATGCGGAAGGTCGGCTGGGACCGTTGCGGCTGCTGGGCCGGCAGAGCGCCGCCCGCCAGCAGCGTGAGCACCGAGATGCACCCGAGAACCTTGCGGCCGCCCATTGCGCCACCCCCTGGGATCGAGTGGCGTATTGAACCACAGAAGCCGGGGTCAGAGCTTGAATTTTGCAAAGCCGCAAAATTCAAGCTCTGACCCCACGAGTCAGCGGACGTCGATCGTCGTCGTCTGGGCGCCCACCCAGCCGCCGCTGGCGCGGGCGACGACGGTCAGGCGGTAGGTGCCGGCGCGCGGCGCGTCCACCTCGACCGGCACCTCGAGGTTGTCGCTCTGGCGCAGCCCCGCGATCTGCTCCGGCGAGAACCGCAGCGCGATGTCGCGGCCGAACAGCGGCTTGTTGCCCACCAGCTTCCCCTCGCTGTCGCGCAGCGTCGCGTGGACGCTGATCTCGCCCGCCTGCGTGCTGCCGCTTCCCGTGAACTGGACGGCGTCGGGCGGCAGGAACGCGACGACCCGGAGCTTCCGCCCCCGCGGCTGCGCCTCGATCTCGAGCCCCGTGTGCGCGAACGCCTCCGGCAGGCGGAGCGCCGCCTCGATCTCGCGCGTCGCGACCTCCTTGTCGGTCGCCTCGTAGTAGCCCGCCCGATACCGAAGATCGAGGTTCGGCCGCGAGACCTTCACCTCGATCCGGTGGAACGCCCCCTTCTTCGGCGAGCCGGAGGGCGTGTAGCCGATCAGGTAGTACTCCGACGCGTCCTGCCACGCGCGGCGGAGCCCCGCGCCGAGGTCGTTCGTGTTGAGAAACGCCCGGCCGCCCGTCTCGGCCGATACCACGCGCAGGAACTCCTGGGGCAGCGTGACCTGCAACTGCGCGACGCGTCCGAGATTGCCGCTCCTGGCGCCTCGCGCGGATCCGGTGCTCCTGGCCTGCAGGTTCGTCGGCAGGAGCCCGCGCGGATCGATCGTATAGAACGACACCTGCGCGCGGTTCGCACGGTCGGCCATCTGCTGCAGGGTGGCGGCCCCGGTGAACTGCGCGTAGGCCGCGAGTTCGCTCCCGACCTGGCGCCGGACGTCCTCCACACTGGCGCCGCCGCAGGCCGCGTTCGCCTCCGCCAGCAGATCGATCACGGCCGCGCCCGGGTTGATGGCGTAGCCGGTCGAATAGAGGACGACGTGCTTGCGACCCGGGAGCGGCGCCATCGACGCGGCGACGGCGCCGAGTGCGTCGGCCGTCGTGCGCAACTGCTGCTCCCACTCCTGGATCAGGCTGCGGCCGAGCGTGATGGTCTGGCGCAGCGCGGGTGTCGGGTCAGACATCATCCCCGCGATCGGCGCCGCGGGCATGTGGCCGTCGCACAGCCGCTCGCCCGCCTCGAACACGCTCATCAGGCTCGGGCCGTCCGTCGATTCGAACAGCGAGCCCAGGGCCGCATGCAGCGCCGCCTTGTCGTCGGTGAAGGGCTGGCGGACGGTGACCGTGCGGCGCACCGTGGCGAGCAGCACGCGCGTGCCGGCCGGGAGCTGGTCGATCATCTCCGCGATCGCGCGCCGCACGAACGAGTAGGTGTCGACCGGCGTCGCCTGCAGGTCGAGGACGATCGCGAGGGACGTCGGAGGAACGGCCGGACTCGCGTCGGCCGGACCCGCCGCCGGCGCGCTCGGCATTGTCTGTGCCGATCCTGCCGCCGGCGAGACGGTCGAGGGGACGGCCGCGCCGCCGCGCACGAGCGTGACGAACTGGATCTTCTGAGGCTTGCCGTTCTGGAGCACCTGGATTTCGGACGGCTGCAGGTCGGCGACGAACTGCCCGTTCGGACCGGTGGGGAGCAGATCCACGATGACGAGGTCCGATGTCAGCCGGAACGTCGGCCGCGGAGGATCCTGGGCCGCTGCCGTGGTGAGCAGGGCGACAGACGAGACGATGAGCAGGGCTATCCGGCGCATGGCGTCATTCAACCATAAGTGCTTGAAATGCAGGCAGTTTCTGCCGTAATCTTGTGCGTTCCTGACGGCCTCCCGGCAGCAGACAACAAGCAAACCATTGGATACCGCGTCGATTCTCCTGGCCTTTGGTGTCGTTCTGGCCTCGCTGACCGTTCACGAGTGGGCCCACGCGTGGTCGGCCGACCGCCTCGGGGACCCGACCGCGCGGCTGCTCGGGCGCGTCTCGTTCAACCCGGTCGTGCACATCGACCCGATCGGCACGCTCCTGCTGCCGCTCCTGGCGATGTTCAGCGGGTTTCCGATTCTCGGCTGGGCGAAGCCGGTGCCCGTGAACGTCAGCCAGTTGGGCAACCCGAAGCGGGATTTCATGATCGTCGCGGCCGCCGGTCCGGCCAGCAACCTCGTGATGGCGGTGGTCGCGGCGGTCGGCTTTCACGCCGTGGGCGGCTTCGCCGCCGCCGGACCCGACTTCGGCATCGTCAACATCCTGTTCATGGCGGTGTCGATCAACCTGCTGCTGGCCGTGTTCAACCTGCTGCCGATCCCGCCGCTCGACGGCGGCAACGTGCTGGCGGGCCTGCTGCCCGACAGTATGGCGGGCCTGCTCTACGGGCTCCGGCGGTTCGGCTTCATCATCCTGTACGCTCTGCTCTTCACCGGCGTGCTCTTCCGCCTGATCGGGCCGCCGGTGGCGTTCCTGCGAGGATTGCTGCTGTGACATCCACTCCCGGTAAGACGACGGCGGCGCGGCCGCGTGTCGTGTCGGGCATGCGCCCGACGGGCCGGCTGCATCTCGGACACCTGGTCGGCGCGCTCGACAACTGGTCGTCGCTGCAGGACACCTACGACTGCTTCTATTTCGTTGCCGACTGGCACGCGCTGACGAGCGGCTACGCCGACACCTCGGAAGTCACCGCGCACGCGTACGACATGGCCGCCGACTGGATCGCCGGCGGCCTGGACCCGGAGCGCAGCACGCTCTTCGTGCAGTCGATGGTGCCCGAGCACGCCGAGCTCTTCCTGCTGCTCGGGATGACGATCCCGATCCCGTGGCTCGAGCGCGTGCCGACCTACAAGGAGCAGATGGAGCAGTTGTCCGAGAAGGACCTCTCCACCTACGGGTTCCTCGGGTATCCGCTCCTGCAGACGGCCGACATCATCATCTACAACGCGCACTACGTGCCCGTGGGTGAAGACCAGGTCGCGCACCTCGAGTTGAGCCGCGAGATCGTCCGCCGCTTCCAGAACTTCTTCGGCGAGCTGTTCGTCGAACCGCAGCCGCTGCTGACGTCCTTCCCGCGGCTGCCGGGGCTCGACAACCGCAAGATGTCGAAGAGCTACAACAACGCGATCGACATCGCCGACGATCCCGAGACGGTGCGGAAGAAGGTGATGCAGATGTACACGGATCCGAAACGGGTCCGCGCCGACATCCCCGGCACGGTCGAGGGGAACCCGGTGTTCATCTATCACGACGCCTTCAACCGCGACACCGCCGAAGTCGAAGACCTGAAGGCGCGGTACCGCGAAGGCAAGGTGGGGGACGTCGAGGTCAAGAAGAAGCTCGCCGCGGCGCTCAACGCGCACCTGGATCCGATCCGCGCGCGCCGCGCCGAGGTGCTCGCGCGCCCCGAGCGGCTGCGCGAGATCCTGCACGAAGGGTCGCGCAAGGCCCGCGCGATCGCGCAGGAGACCATGGAACGCGTCCGCTCCGCGGTGAAACTGAAATACTGAAAGGTGAGAACGCCAAACGCCAAACGCCAAACTCCAAATGCCAAACGACAAAGTTCAAAATCCAAACGCCAGTTGACGTTTGAGGTTTGGAGTTAGGAGTTTGGAGTTAGGAGTTAGGAGTTTGGAGTTAGAGGTTAGGAGTTAGAGGTTAGGAGTTTTCGTTTTTTCGGGAACCCATGCAGGAAGAATTCGAATCCATCCTCGAAGCGTACCCCGTTCGTCTCGACAACTTCGAGGGGCCGCTCGACCTGCTGCTTCACCTCATCAAGCGCAACGAGGTGAACATCTACGACATCCCGATCACGCTGATCACGAAGCAGTACCTCGAGTACATCGACCTGATGCAGGAGCTGAACCTCGACGTGGCGGGGGAGTTCCTGGTCATGGCGGCGACGCTCATCCACGTCAAGTCGCGGATGCTGCTGCCGCGTCCCGACCCGGCGCAGGAGGATCCCGAGGAGGATCCGCGCGAGGCGCTCGTGCGGCGCCTGCTCGAGCACCAGAAGTTCAAGGCGGCCGCGGAACTGCTCCACGAGCGCGAAACGCTGCGCAGCGCGCAGTGGACGCGCCCCGACGGTCCGATCGCCGAGATCGCCGGCGAGGCGCCGGAACCCGAAGTCGAAGTCGATCTGTTCAGTCTCATCAGCGCCTTCCGCGCCGTCGTCGAGCGGTCGAAGCAGCGCCCGCGGGTGGTGCTGCCGAGCGAGCAGATCCCGATCGAGGACCGCATCGAGCAGTTGATGGCGCGGCTGTCGGAGACCGAAGCGTGCGGCTTCGAGGATCTGTTCGCCGACGTGCAGTCGCGCGCGGGGATGATCGTCACCTTCCTCGCGATGCTCGAGATGATCCGTCTCAAGTTGATCCGCGTCTTCCAGTCGGGGGTCGTCGGACCGATCCGCGTCTACAAGCGCGCGCGGCCGTCGGATGCGCCGAAGCCGCTCGGGGATCCCGAGCAGCGCCACGCCGATGAGGTGGCGAAGGCCGAAGCGGCCGCGCACAGGCCTGCCGGCGACCCGACCGACAAGTGATTGCCCATGTCTGAGCATCTGAAGCCGATCGTCGAAGCCCTGATCTTTGCGTCGCCCGAGCCGGTGACGCCGAAGCAGTTGTACAAGCTGCTCGACAGCGAACCGAAAGAAGACGTCGATGCCGCGCTGGCGGCGGTGCGGGCCGACTACGACCGCCCCGGCGGGCTGCAGCTCGTCGAAGTCGCCGGGGGCTACCAGATCGTCACGCGCCCCGAGCTGCACGAGTGGGTCCGCAAGCTGTTCCACGAGCGGACGACGCAGAAGCTGTCGGTGCAGGCGCTCGAGACGCTCGCGGTGATCGCCTACAAGCAGCCGGTCACCGCCGCCGAGATCGCCGAGATCCGTGGCGTCAGCAGCAGCGGGGGCGTCCTGTCCACGCTCGTGGATCGGCGGCTGATCAAGACGGTGGGCCGCAAGCAGGTCGTGGGACGTCCCTTCATGTACGCGACGACGCGCGAGTTCCTCGAGCGGTTCGGTCTGCGGGACCTCAGCGACCTGCCGAAGGTCGAAGAGATGTCGGATGCGCTCGGCTTCGAGCTGCCGATGATGGTCGGCGAGCCCACCGAGACGACGTCGCCGCTGCCGTTCGACGCGGCCGAGCCGGCGAGCGCCGACGGCGAAACGGCCGGCGAAGGCGGAGCGGCGCCGGAAGCCTCCGAGGAAGTTCAGGCCGACGAGCAAGTACACTGAGCGGGTGGCGCCCACCCGACTTCAGAAGATCCTTTCGGCGGCGGGCATCTCTTCCCGCCGCGCGTCCGAAGCGCTGATCACCGAGGGACGGGTCACCGTCAACGGCGCGCCCGTCACCGAGCTCGGCTCCAAGGCGGATCCCGACACCGACGACATCCGCGTGGACGGACGCCGCGTCAAGACCGCCACGGCGCGCCGCTACATCCTCATGTACAAGCCGCGCGGCTACATCACCAGCCGCTCGGATCCGCAGCAGCGGCCGACCGTGATCGACCTGCTCGCGAAAGGCGGCGTCCGCGAGTACGTGTATCCGGTGGGACGCCTCGACTACGAGTCCGAAGGTCTGCTGCTCCTGACGAGCGACGGCGCGCTCGCCGAGCAGTTGATGCACCCGAGCCACGGCGTCGAGCGCGAGTATCACGTCCGCGTCCGCGGCGTCCCAGATCGCCAGACGGTCAGGCGCCTCGAACAGGGTGTCGTCCTCGACGGGCGCAAGACCGCTCCGGCGCGGGTCGAGATCCTGAAGCTGATGGAGAACGCGAGCGGCGAAGACGACGCGCTGCTGTCGATCGTGATCCACGAGGGGCGCAACCGCCAGGTGCGGCGGATGTGCGAGGCGGTGGGGCATCCGGTCAGCCGGCTGCGCCGCGTGCGCATCGGCCCCATCCGCGACGAGCACATTCGCCCGGGGGAGTTCCGCGATCTGCTGGACCGCGAGGTCGCCGCGCTGAAGCGCGCGGCGACACGGCAGTCGAAGAAGCGGCCGTAGCGCCGTCAGCCCACCTTCGACAGCACGCTGAACGGCGTCTGCAGCTTCAGCGCGCGCACGTACTGCCGCCGCATGCGGTCGGCCGCCTCGAAGATCTCGTGCGCGAGCGATTCGGGGGAGACCACGCGGGCGTCGGCGCCGAAGCCGAGGATCCACGTGCGCAGCGCGTAGTCGTTGCAGACCTTCAGCGTCACCCGCACGCGCCCGCCGGCAAGTTCCTCCAGCTTCTGTGACTTGTGCCACCTCCGCATGCGGACGTACGCCGCGGCGCTTGACTCGAACTCCACGACGATCGTCTCCGGCATGCCGGTGTTCACGCCGAGCGAGTCGCCGAACGGCTCGACCGGGAGCGGGCGCGGCCTGAAGACCGTGTCCAGCAGGCCGAACGTCTCGATGCGCTCCGCGGCGAACGTGCGGAGCTCGCCGTAGTCGGGCACCCACGCGACGAGGTAGATCCCGCCGTCGGCGTAGACGATCCGCTGCAGTTCGACGACGTACTCCTTCGTGCGGCGGGAGGAGGCGGACGCATACCGCATCGTTGCCTGCCGGTGGAGCAACGTGGCGTCGAGCGCGCGCGCGAGGAGGTCGCGCACCTTCCGGTCGTCCTGGATCTTGCGTCCGCCGGGCTTCGCCGTCAGCATCCGCGGGAGCTGGTCGAGGAACCTGCGGCATCCGGCGGGCAGCGCCTTCTCGATCCGCATGAACGCCCGCTCCGCGTCGTCCAGAAGCGGCGTGCCCGCGAGCGTGTCGAGCAGCGTGCGGCTGAAATAGAGCGCGCAGAGCTCCATCAGCCCCAGGCCGCGGTCTTCGAGCGCGCGGAAGGGACGCGCGTGGAGCTTCCACATGCTCGTGCCGTTGACCTTGACGTCGTAGAGCGGGAAGCCGGCGCGCGAGAGCGCCTCGATGTCGCGGCGCACCGTGCGCGCGCAGACCCCGCGTGCGGCCGCGAGCTTGCCGACGCTGATGCCGTGACGCGCCGCGTCGATGTCGCGGAGGAGCTCCCACTGGCGGACCACTTCGGCGTTGCGTGCCATCACGCCTCCCGCCGGGGGTTGCCGGCGTTCGCCGCCGGCGTGGCCGCGAGCCGCCGCGCGCGCAGGCGGTCGAGCATCGCGGTGAAGCACCGGAAGCACAGCTCGTGGTCCCGGTCGGCGCGGACCCGGCCGCGATACCGGAAGCGCGCGGGGTGTGCCTCGCACCCGCGGCACGTGTGCCGGGGCAGTCTCCCGTGGGTTCGAAGGCGACGAACGGCGGTTGGCGACATGCGGCCCCTCCCTCTCGTGCGCGCAGGATAGCGGCGGGGAGTGACAGGGCCGGTCATACGCCGGAGCTTCGCCCCCACAGGGTGCGGCGGGGTGCTGCAGGGTGCTGCAGGGGTGCTGCAGGGTGCTGCAGGGTGCTGCAAGGTGCAGCGGGGGGCTGCAAGGTGCGGCGGGGTGCAGCGGGGTGCTGCAAGGTTCGCCGTCGCGTCGCGTCAGGCTGGCGCGATCACGGCGAGCGACTCCGCCGTCGCCCCCTTCACGGCCTTCCAGGGAATGCTGCGGTCGAATGTCGCCAGGCATGCGCCGTTCGACACCGCGAGGCCGAGCAGGTACACGTCGGCCAGTTGCCGATGCGACACGATGCGTCTCGGATCGAAGAGCGTCTCGTCCCGCAACGAGACGGCGTCGGGCCAGAAGGCGTGGTGGGTGCTCGAGCACAGCGATCGCAGGCTTGCGAGCACCACCGTGCGATCGTCCTGCACGGGGGTTCGCGGATTCGTGAGGTAGCGCAGGAAGCCGTTCTCGGTCAGCGGACAGGTCGCCCAGCCGGCGACGTGGTGATCTGCGAACCAGTCGTGCGCGGCTTCGTGATGCACGTGGCCGACGTCGAACAGCGCCACCAGGACGTTCACGTCGAGCAGCGCGCGCCGGCTCACTCCTCGTCTCTCAGCTCGTTGACCATCGCCATCGTGGTCGGGGGCGCTCCCGGCCGGCGGGTCAGCAGCGGAACGCCGTTCCTGACGCGTTGGGTGGAGGGGGCCGGCTGAAGCGCCTTCCGCAGCAGCTCCGAGACCACTTCGCCGGCGCTCTTGCGGTGCAGCTCCGCCAGCTCCTTCGCCGCCTGGAGGACGTCATCATCTATATCCAGCGTCGTGCGCATGCGCCGAGCATCACGCATCACGCATCAGATGTCAACCCTGGCCTGTTGCCAGCCCGCCTTGCCGCGCGCGGGATGCGGCCTGCCGCACCCCGCAGCACCCTGCCGCACCCCGCAGCACCCTGCAGCACCCTGCACCTTGCCGCACCCTGCAGCACCCCGCAGCACCCTGCAGCACCCTGCAC
>Ga0247719_1000401_pt1 | contig 26890 bp, 15 predicted proteins | sample 41E_DmetaG_FD_189046 | JGI IMG/M metagenome (GOLD analysis project Ga0247719, IMG submission 189046) | Soil microbial communities from hillslope of Landscape Evolution Observatory, University of Arizona, Oracle, AZ, United States - 4-1-E_D | ecosystem: Engineered > Artificial ecosystem >...
GCGGCGGGAGTTCTACGGCACCCGAGAGGCCGACACCTACTTCCTCGACATCGCCGGCGACGGTGTCGGCACGTTCCAGCCCATCTTCCACATCGACATGTTCGTCACCCTCGTCGGCGACGGCGCCGGCCCGGGCTTCCAAATCCTGGTGGGCAGCCCGGCGCTCGGTGCCGAGCTGACCGGCTCACAGTCGCCCTTCGCCCTCGACGACGTCTACGACTCCATCGCCGCCCAGCTGGCCGCCGCCGGCATGCGGGTGGAGCGGAACCCGCTCGTCCACCGGCCGGAGATCGGCCCCGCGTTCACCGTGGTCGAGCTCCGCCTGATGGCCAACCAACCGGGGAACGAGTCGCTGCTCCCAGCGGTCAACGATCTCATCGCCGCCGGGGCGAGCGAGCGGGATGCGGCAAGGGTTCGCACGTGGCATCACGTGACGTGGAACAACTGCCTGGTCGAGAACGCCGCCGGCGTGGGGCGCCACGTGTACCTGCCGACCTACGGCCACTTTCCCAACGAAGACCTCGAGCCGGTGGACGAGGAGATGAAGGCGCTGTGGGAGCGGCTGGGCTTCGAGGTCCACCTGCTCGGCGACTTCAATCCCTTCGCCCGGCGCCAGGGTGTGGTCCACTGCATCAAGAAGTACCTACATCGGGGGGAGTGAGCGGAGCACGATGGGGCACAACGTCGAGCGCATGCCCCGGAAGGTCTACGAAAAGGAGCTGTTCCGGCTGCAGGCCGAGACGGTGAAGCTCCAGGAGTGGGTCCGCCAGGAGGGTGCCCGCCTGGTCGTGGTTTTCGAGGGCCGGGACGCCGCCGGCAAAGGCAGCGCCATCAAGCGCCTGACCGAGTACCTCAACCCCCGGGTAGCCCGCATCGTCGCCCTTCCGGCGCCCACCGACCGCCAGCAGAGCCGCTGGTACTTCCAGCGCTACGTGGAGCATCTGCCCTCGGCCGGCGAGATCGTGGCCGAGCGCATCCCACTCGAACTCCCGCCCCGCACCCGCAAGAAGGGCTACGAACGGCCGGACCGCTCCACGCAGCAATATGTGCCCGACCACGCCGCAGCGTTGCTGCGCGAGACAGGGGGAACCAAGTGAAGAAGGCCAACCTGGAGTTATCCGGGCCCAGTACGAGGCGGTGAACGCCCACGACCTCGAACGCTTCCAGAGCTTCTACGCCGACAGCGTCGTGTGGAGGGACCCGGCGACGGCCCGGCCGGCCAAGGGGCCGCGTGCCGGAAGGCGCTGGGTATCCGGGGGGTGGGTGTCTACGTCGTGGACGCCGGCAAGACCGTGGACTCGTCGATCTACTTCGACCTCGGTGCCTTCGGGGTGACCGGCCCTTCGTAGGAAACTCGGGCGCAGGCCGGCGGCCGGTCGGTCACGCTTGAGTGGTGGCGATCGAGGTCAGGCCCATTCCCGCCTCCGATCATCGGGACGCCCGGAAGGTATGTGGTCCATGGTGCTGCGCTCGGCGCGAGTCTGGGATCATCCTCGACGTGGATGCTGACTCACGAGACAGGTGGTCGGCGCTCGCCCACCGCAATCGTCGACTGTGCTCGCCCGTCGATCCGGCCCGTCTGGTCACCTTCATAGGTCAACTTCCCGTGCCTCCGGCGCCCTACGCCGTCGACCTCGGATGCGGCAAGGGAGAGGCGCTCCGGCTTCTCCTGGCGGAGTACGGGGGAAACGGCACCGGCGTCGACCTCTCCGCTCGGATGCTGAGCGACGCCGGAGGGAGCGACGAAGCCATCGACTTCATCCAGGCGGATGCCGCCGGCTGGCGTCCCGACCGCCTCGCCGACGTCGCCATCTGCATGGGATCAACCCACATCTTCGGCGGGATGGCCGGCGCGTCGGCCGCTCTCGTCGAACTGGTCCGCGCCGGCGGGGTGGTCATTCTGGGCGACGGATACTGGCGCTCCGTTCCCTCCACCGAGCACCTCCAGGCTTTCGGCATGGAGGCCGGTGAGCTCACCGACCTCGACAGGCTGGTCGCGTCCGTCGCCGATCAGCGTCTCGTACCCGTGGCGGTGCAGCCGAGCAGCGAGGCCGCATGGGACGACTACGAGTGGTCCCTGATCCGGTCGATCGAGCTCTGGGCACTGGAAAACCCCGACCATTCGGACGTCGAAAGCTTCACGTCGCGAACCCGCATGATGCGCGACACCTTTCTGACGTGGCGGCGCGCGGCCATGGGCTTCGCCGTGATAGCCGCCATAAAGGCCCCTAGAACTGGGGCCGCTTGACCTCCTCGGGCGTCGGCTCATGGCCGATGCCGTCGCCGTCGTGTTGACGCACCACGCGCCGCAACCCTCTGGCCAAACGCACCGGTTGACTGGCCTGGACATCGGGGTCAGACGCCTGCCTTACTTGAGGCATGGCACGGAGCCAGCGACGCACGGCCCTCTTCTACGACGCGCCGCTGTCGACGCCTGAGGACGTCGCCCTTGTGAAGAGCATGCTGCTCTTCTTCGATGACATCGCCGTTTTCTCGACGCCTGCGCAGTCGTCACGCTCGCCGCCTGTCGATCACCATCTGTGCGCACCGCTGGTCGAGCGTGGGCTCCTGCAGTTCGTGGCCCCCCGAGACGTGACAAGGTCTCAGACCGAAGTCATCGTCCGCGCCACACTGCACCGTGCCGCGATGGAGAATGCTGAGCACTGGCTCGCAGCGGTTTCTGCTGGCGATTGGGATATCGAAGTACCACGGCTCCAGGGGCGCTTTTCAGGGGGTGCTGGCCTCATGAAGACGAGCGAGTCCCGCGCGCCACGGGACCCGGGTTCGCTCCAGCTGCTCAAGTTCCTCGCGCAAGATGGGCTGCTACTCCCCGACGAGCCCACGGACGAGGAATGGATCGTCGTTCCGGGAATCGCATCCGTCGCCAATTCGATACTGGCCCAAGCGATTCGCGCTGCGGCAAGTGAACAGGGCTGGTTGATCGAGCCGGTCGCCACCCGACGGGACGAGGCGAAGGTCTTCAGAGCAATCCTGGAAGACGCCGTCGAGAACGTCGGCGCCGCTGACTTCGTCATGTCCGAGCTTTCGGCCGTGACACCCAACCTTTTTCGGGTAGGGCTGGACGACATTTTGGACTTCCGCTCGAGGCACCGCAGCGAGTTCCGGGCGTACGTGCTAGCGCTGCGCGCCCTGCTGGCACCCGCTCCGATCTCGGGATCGTCGGATCGCAGAGCCGCCCTCGTGGATGAGGCCCATCGGCTTCGGGAACTCCAGCGACGGCGCTGGCCCGAGCTCGGCACAGGAGTCAGCCTTGGCATCGCCGGCGCGGCCTGGACCCTCGCGAGCGGGGATCTCCTCGGCGCCTTGATCGGAGCTGCAGGTTCCCAGCTGCTGCCGGTCGGTCCGACCCCAGTTTCCGCGTACACCTACATCCTGCGGGCGGACACCGAGCCGGAGGGAGATTCACACCTGCAGGGCGGACTCCCGGCGCCGAGCACCTGACGATCGGGGGTCCGTCTTACCCGTCGGGTGTGCCCCGACCTTCTCGTTGGAGCGGCGCCGTAGCGACTCGACGATGCTTGTCACCCGGCAGTAGTCGCGTCCAAGCCCGAATCACGGCGACGCGGCGATGCGGTGGGCCCATGCGAGTCCGGGGTTGTAGACCATGTCGTGCTGGCCGTCGAAGAGCACCAGCGTCACGGGGCCCGAAGCCCGAGACACGAAGACCTCGGGATCGCCGGCTTCGAAGTAGGTCGGAGCAGTCACTGAGCCGTGGAGATCCTCCGGCACGCTGTTCTGCCGTAGTGCTTCGCTCACGGGTTCGCCGAGCCGGTCGCCAGGCTCGGCCAAATCGTTGAACGCGCGCACGCCGTAGTCGGGTGGGACGATGCGGTCGCTGACACCGTGTCCGATATAGACGGGCACGTTCGCTTCGGCGGCGCCGTGCACGTGCGCCGCGGGACTTCGGTGTTGACAGGCCTGGCGCGCCTCGGGCGTCGATGTCGGATCGCCGCCGCAGGAGGCAATGATCTGCTCGCTGTAGGCAGCTTGGGGAGTGTGAGCGCGGACGTAGCCGTACCAGTCGACCAGGTCGTAGACGGGAACCCAGCTGACCGCCCCCCCGAAGCGGTCGGGGTGGCGACCGGCGACCAGGAGCGACATCATCCCCCCACCGGAATAGCCGATCAGAAAGACGCGGTCCCGATCCACCCCGCCCTGCGCGACGGCGAAGTCGACGGCATCGATGACGTCTTGGACGGCAAGATCGGACCCAGTGGCTTGCGGACCGGCGTTGACGCCGCGGAAGTTGGGGGCGACCATCGCCCAGCCGTTTCGATCCGCCCACACGCCGAAAGGGATGTTGGTGTGCTGCATGTAGGCAGTGCTCCAAGAGTGGAGCACGACGAGCAAGGGGGCAGGACGCTGGTCGCCGGCAGCGAGCCATAGCGCCGGCTGTTCAGTCCCATCTGCCGTCGAGCGAACGCGGACGTCTTCGATCCCGGGAACCCTCTCTTGCCATAGGGGGAAACCGTCTCCGAACTCGCCGTACTGCAACGCCGTCGTGATTCCTTCGAGCGGCAGGAACGGCGGCAGGTCCAGCGGCGGCGTGGTGACCGTTGTGTCAGGTGCGGGCGGCGCGATGGTCGTCGGCGAAGGCGACCCGGACCCGAAATCCTGGTCTTGGTCGGTCCTGCATCCCGCGACGCCGAGGGTCACCAGCCACGCCGCCAACAGCGTCGATGCGAGGCGTCGGAGGCTCATGGCTGATCTCCTTGGATCCTTGCGGAAAGCTTTCGTCGCTCCAGGTGCTTGCGCACCGACCGATTCCTTCAGCAGGAGCGAGGCGAGATCGCCGTCGACCTCGTCTACGGCGACGTCGTCTCCATCGCCGCGCCGCCACACGTAGAGGCGCCGAAATGAGGTTACCTCCCAGGCACCGCCGCGGCGGAGAGACTAGCGAGATGAAGTCCCACGACGCTCCCTTGCCCCGTCGATCCCTATCGGCGTCTCGACCGACGTGAGCGGAGCTCTCCTCGCCGCCGCGGTGGGATTCGCCCTCCTCGTCGTCGCCAGCGGGCGGCTCGTGAAGGGCGCAGCGGGGCTCGCGGTGCACCTGAAGGTCCCGGCCGTGGTGGTCGGCGCGGTCATCATCGGCTTCGGTACATCGGCGCCCGAGCTGCTCGCATCGGCGCTGGCGGCCGCCGACGGCGCACGAGGGATCGCGGTGGGCAACATCGTCGGTTCGAACCTTGCGAACATGACCCTTGTCCTTGGCATCGTGGCCGTCCTCGCCGCTCCCGCCGTTGCCGGCGGGGTTTTGCGGCGGGAGCTTCCGCTCATGCTCGCCGGCATGGGCGCCCTTGCCATCTGCCTCTCGCGGTTCTCCCGCTGGTCGGCCCTCGTGCTGCTCGCGTGCTTCAGCGCCGTGGGGGTTGTGACCCTCCGGGGCGCCCAGGGATCAGACCCTCAGCTCCCGGATGACGTGAAGGAAGATACTTCGGAGGACGGGCGCCGATCGCCGCGTCGGCTTGCGTTTCAGGCCGCCGGGGGACTGTTGGGCACCATCGTCGGCGCCCAGCTCCTCGTCTCCGGAGCCCGGTCGCTGGCCGACCAGGCCGGCCTGGACGAGGGACTCGTCGGCTTCACTCTTGTCGCCCTGGGGACCTCGCTGCCCGAAGTGGTCACAGGCATCCAGGCGACCCGCCGCGGTGATCCCGACCTTGCCATAGGGAACGTCGTGGGCTCCAACATATTCAACAGCTTGGCCATTGGCGGGATCACCGGTCTGATTGGCCCGGGCCGGGTGCCGCAGGGCTTGGTCGCCGCGGCATGGATCGGGGTCGCCGTGGCCCTCGCCGTCGCCATTCTGATGATCACCTCTCGCCGGCTCACGAGATGGGAAGGGGTGCTTCTTGTCGGTGCTTACCTCGCCACGATCCCGATCGTCGCGTCCTAGCCCTTACACCACGCGCTGACCTGGACATTGCCGGCGCCCCCAACGGGATTCGAACCCGTGCTGCCGCCTTGAAAGTCCGAACAGACGTTCCGCTGGAGACCGCCTGAGCCCTGACAGTGCTGGTCAGAGGCTCGTGGCCGCCGGCCGAAGCCGCCTGTTCCGGTGGGTTCCGGCCGAATGGAGTGGCAAACGGAGTGGCACAGAAGACCGGCGAGGGATCATGTGGGCCGCCCTCGACGACTGTTCCTGTCGCTGGCTCTGCACCGACGACTCCCTACCGACTCGCCCAGCGCGGGAGCCTGCTGAAACCTCTGGCTGCGCTAGCCAATGAGCCGGAGCACGCTGGTTCCCTCGATCCGGCCCTGATCAACCAGCCGATCGATGGCGTCTTCGAACGCCATATCAATGTCAGCACCAACCCGTCTCCATCCGAACAGCCGCGCCCAAGCCGTGCGGAGGCGGTCGGGCTCCGTCGGCCCTGCGTCACGCAGAAGGTTGATGATGGCCAGGTCAAGCTCCCCGAGCGGTACATGAGCCACCCGCCGCGCCGGAATGTCATCGCTCGCCGGGACGCGGACGACCACCTCCTGGCCGGGGACATCGAGGAACTCTCCTCTAGCCTCGATCGCCCCCCGAGCGACCGCGCTGCGAACAGCTGCGCGAAAGGCATCGCGAATACGCGATCCCGCCCGGCCGATTCCCCAGGACGTCCGAACGAGATCCAGGACGACCATCTCGTGAATTGGGCCCGATGCTGTAACTACCTCGACGATCTGCCGAGCCAGCGTGGCCCGGGACGAGGGCTCACAGAAATCCAAGCCACGGGAAGGACCCTGTGGTGCTACCGGCGGGTCGTAGACGTAGGCCCATTCGGGATAGTCGCCGAAATCGAACTCCTCAACGACGACATCGACAGTGGCCTGTGCCGCCCTGGGCACAGGTGGCGCCTCCCCTCCGAGCGCCCGAGCAATAGCCTCTCGAAGGCGAGCTTCCTCAGCAGCACGATCGTAGAACCATGCGGTACTCCAAATGCGATGCAGGTGCCACCCGAGTCCTTCGAGCACGCTCTGGCGGAGGCGGTCCCTATCCCGAGCCACCTTCGAGGAGTGGTAAGTAAACCCGTCGCACTCGACACCCAAGACGTACTTGCCGGGGCGGGTGGGGTGTCGAACTCCAATGTCGAGGCGATAACCAGCGACCCCCACCTGCGCCACGGCCTCGTAACCGAGTGCAGTAATCGAGCGCAGCACTTCGTCCTCAAATGGGCTGTCAGGGGCCCCGTGAGTCTCATCGACATCCATGGCAAGCGCCGCTTGGCCACGTGACGCGTAATCGAGGTATCTGGCCAGGTGTCGAATCGATGTCTTTTCGGAGACGATCTGGCCGGGAGATACGGAGCTCACCACCTCAACCCTCTGCCGCGCCCGGGTAACAGCGACGTTTAGACGACGCCATCCTCCTTCCCGGTTCATCGGGCCGAAGTTCATGGTGAGTTTGCCGTTCTCGTCCGGTCCGTACCCGACCGACAGAATAATCAAGTCCCTCTCATCGCCCTGGACATTCTCAAGGTTCTTCACGAAGAACCCATGGAGTCGGTCGTCGGTGTGAAGTTCCTCGAGTTCAGGCTCATCGTCGGCACGCCGTTCGATGGCCATCTGGATGCACGCCTGCTGGGCGACCGAAAGGGCTACAACACCAATCGACAAGCGCGGATGCCGGCGACGATGCTCCACGATGCGGTCCACGACCATCTCAGCCTCCGCGAGGTTGTCCCTCGTCGTTCCTCGGCGGTACCGGCCATCGACGAGGTATAGCTCGACGCCGAGATCCGGCCCCTCGAAGGTTGCGCCCGGGAAGGTATGGAGCCGCCCGTCGTAGAAGGAGCGGTTCGAGAACGCAATGAGGTCTTCATGTCGGCTTCGGTAGTGCCAGTTCAGAGGAAGCCTGGAGAAGCCTTGGGCCTTGCATCGATCCAGCACCGACTCGAACTCGTCAACCTGCGCCTCCTCGTCCTCCTCCACCACGTCGTCGCCCTCGACGGTACGCGTGAAGAAGTCAGTGGGAGGTAGCTGCTTCGGATCACCGGCGATGATTACCTGGGTTCCCCGATAGATGGAGCAAATGGCATCGGCCTCCCGAACCTGTGACGCCTCGTCGAAGATCACGACGTCAAAGTGAAGGTCGGGTGGGAGGAACTGTGATACGGAGAGCGGGCTCATCATGAAGCACCGCTTGAGCTGCTGAGCCGCTTCACCAGCCTGACCGAGTAGTCGACGCACCGGCATATGTCGGCGCTTCAACTGGGCTTGCCTGTTGATGATGCCTGCTTGACCGGCGAGCGACTTGGGTCGCAGCTCGGTACAGGCATTAATCACTGCTGCGGCGGCGTCTGCGACGAGTTCCGTGTCCAGCTCCCGGAAGGCTGTCAGAAGCTCGTCACGGTCGACTGCCCGCCCAGGGTCGAGACGCGGGTCACCAGATATGACTTCGTCAGCCCAGCGAGTGAGAATCGAGCGCTCCACAATCGGGGCAACTTGTGCAGCGGCGACTCTTCCCTCCTCGCATGAGCGGATGGTCGGTTCCCAACCCTCCTGCACGAGAATCGACCGGGCAGCGACAAAGGTGTCCCACTCCTGGACGTCCGCGACCGTCGTCAGCATCTCATCGAGCAGCCCAACATCTGATTCAAATGAGGCGTCACATTCCCGACGAAGTTCACGCCCATGGTTGGGCAGGAACTCGCCGAAGAGGGAATCGGCCGCCTTCGCATACGCCGACATAGGATCCCGCAGCATTGATGCCGACAGATCGGTTGCGAGCAAGATCCGGGCGAATCGCGGCCGCAGAGCGCCGTCGAAGTAGCCGCGTACGGCCGCCACCCACTCCGCGGCCGACTGAAGCTCGTCCGCCGAAGGGTCCTCAGCCAGCGCACCAAGCCAATCACGTCGACTGTTGACCTCCGCAGTGATGGTGTCGTCGAGTCGGCTCACCTCCGCCCGCTTCGCTGTCAGCTCCTTGGCTTCGCCAACACGGAGCGGGCGCCCAAGAACGGATTGCAGAGCCTCCAATTCAGCTGCGAGGCGTCTGACGACCCCTGCCGAGGATCGACACCACTTGTTCGTCTCGGTGATGTCGAGTCGCGCCATGACCTTCGCAACGGACCGGAACCGATCCTGGTCCAATTCGCTAAGGGCGGCTCGCACCTCGTTGGCGGCCTCAAGCAGACGAGGGTCTGGCTGGGCGCCACGGCCGATCTGTCGAGCGAGATCTGCCGGGTCAACCTCCCCGGCAGCGAACGAGAGTGCCTCGTCGGCGATCCCGAGCGCCTGAGCAATCTGGTCCAGGTCAGCCGAATCGCGGGACGGGAAATAGTGCCTGCCGAGGGCGGGCGCATGGCGCAACTCAGCTTGGCCCAGCTGCTCAGCGGTGCTCTGCCAGTCAACAACGTCATCAAGTCGGGCAACCACTTCCTCGGTGACCTTGCCAGAGACAGTTGCGGCAGCCAGCGCCTTCTTGTCGGTCCGATAGTCCCCACTGAACTTGTGAAACCCAGTATGAACGTCCCGAAATCTCGCCCGGAGCGAACGGGCGTCCATATCCAGCACCGACTCATTGAACGTCGACAGGAGCGTCCTTCTGTGCCTGCGGTAGTCCGTGACAAGTTGCGCGAGTTGGCGCCAACCTTCGTCGAGGGTCGACTTCCCGGTCGGATCGAGCCACGCCGCCTCCGGAGGAGTCGACGAGCCGGCGAGACCGCCGAGCGACGCAAGCCGACTGGCACGGTCACGGGTCAGGGGCTTGTCGACGTTGAAGACGGACGCAAGTACGGCCGCACTCTTCCCAAGGCGGGCAACCACAGCGGCCGCTTGCTGTAGCGCGTCACCGAACCTCCGCAGATCTGTGGCTGTCCGCGCGTCGAGCGCCCCGAGTCTCGGCACCATTCCGCCGACCTCGTCCTCAATCGCTCTCAACCGGTCATCTGCGTCGGAATCAACGTTCCGCCACCCTTGTGCCTTGCTGGCGAGCCACTCCTCGTGGAGTTCGCGCCTCCGAATCGCCGGAACGAGCCGAGCTACGGCGGTCGTAACATCATCGATCTCGGTCGCGGTGAGCCAGCGCTCTCCGACGGCATGACGATCGTCGATGAGGTCGAGCAGCTCCGCGAGTCGCTCACTTTCTAACGGGCCGCGAGGCGGCCTCGTCCGAAGCTCCTCCGCCAAGCTGTTCGACACGTCGCGGAGAGCCTGCGCGGATGACGCAAGGTTCTCAACCCGACGTCGGAGGCCTGCCTCGCGGCCGGCGCCTAGCCTTCCCTGGGCTAGGTCGCGCCAAAGAAAGGCATCCCCGCGCGATACGGGGCCCCAGGCGCGGCCGAGCTGCTCTGCGGCTTCACGGAGATTGGCGAATCTCTCCGCATCCATGCTCGCGGTCTGGACTTCGGGGACTTCGGCATTCGGCAGGTCGTGAAGTTGAGCGATTCGACCGGCGACGTCGTGCAGCGCCTTGCCTAGCGGCTGCCGGACCTCGTTGACAGCAACGGCGTACGAAGTCAACCGAGACCGCTCGCGAACCAAACGAGCGCGCTTCGTTGCATCGAACCGAGATCGAGCCGTCGGCCTCTCGTCGAGAGCTCGACCGAGTTCCTGAGCCACGGCCTTCCTGGTCGCGTTTTGAGAGTGGAGGCTGAGCGCGAACGGGTGCATCTGCCTTTCCGCCAACCGCTTCTGCACGACCTCCAGCGCCGCTGCCTTCTCCGACACGAACAGCACCGTCTTGCCGTCCTTTAGAAGCTGCGCGATGACATTCGCGATGGTCTGAGACTTGCCCGTCCCTGGCGGCCCGTCCATCACGAAACTGCGGCCCGCACGTGCCGCAATGACACATTGACGCTGCGTGGCATCAGCATCCAACACGCACGCGAGGCTCTCGGGTGGGTGACGCGCGTCAAGCGTGTCCTCCTCCTCCGGCTCGAACTGCAGGTCGGCAGCCACAGGGCTGGCTGGGCCTTCTGCCATGAGGCGAACGATCGGATGGGCGGAGATCCTGTCCGCGTTGTCACACAGGTCCCGGTAGATGACCTCCTTTTGAAAGGTGAAGGTTCCCATGACAGCCTTTGGCTCGACCCTCCACCGGGTGTCGGCCACTGCCGCCTGAACCTCGGCAAGGGTGCCCTCGACATCGGGAGTCTCCATCTCATCGAGAGACGGGAGCTCGATCCCGAAGTCCGTCTGTAGCTTCACGGCTAAGGCTGGGTTGAGGGCTGGTTCACCCTCATCCGACAGCCGGAGACGCCAGCGCTTGTCCGGACCTTCCTGGGTCAGCCGAGCAGGGATCAGGAGTAGGGGACTCTGGGCGGGCTTATCGTCGACATCGACCCAGTCGAGGCGGCCAAGACCCACGTAGAGCACCCAGATCCCGGCATCAAGGAACTCCGCCTCGGCTCGGGCCTTGAGGGTCTTCAATCCTCGCTCAAGTTGAGGGCGGTAGCGGGTGGGCTTCAGAGAGACGATGAGCTCGTCTGGAAGGGGCGCCGGCGTGACCTGCCCGCTTGGCGGGTCCTCCGGCGGGGGAGGTAAGTAGAAGCCCCAACCGTGTCGACCTTCCAGGCCCGCCTCGACATCAAGCGCGGTCTGTGCGAACTCGAACGTTGTCGACTTGGTGTGCTGGAAGTACAGCAGGCGGTTTCGCCGAGAGAGATCGATGAGCTCCTCCGCCCAGCGGCCGAGATGTGCTCGAACAAGATCCTCTGGTGTCGCCATGGCCGAGTCCTCCGCTCCCCGCGCCCCACGCTTCACGATGCGAGTTGTGGAGTCCAGCTTGCCAGTGCCGGAGCCCTCACGTTTCAGCCGGTTCCCCAGGGCCGAACTAGGAGACGCTCAACTCCCGCCGAGTCGGCGCCTCGCCCGACAGGATCGAGCTGGCGCCGAAGGCTGGACTACTCGGAGGCTGAACGACCGAGGCGGGCGCTAACGGCCTCGGCATCGAACGCCTGAAGTGAACGCTCGATCAACAGCTCAACGGCTTGCCGGGGGATCACCCGCCGGCGCCCGAGCTGCAAGCACGGCAAATCGCCACGTGCCGCCATCTCGTAGACCAGGTCGTCAGAGACGCCCAGCGCAGCAGCGGCCTCGCGAACTGAAAGCAGCAGACTGCCTGTGGACGGTGTAGTCATCGCCAAGCCTTCTTCGACGAACGCCGGCGGCCTGCCATGTGAGCAGCCGCCCGTGAAGCGCTCCAGTTCAACGACTCGGATTCGCTTGCCACCGCTGGTGCGCTGGAGGAGGTTGCCAGCCGCCAGCCAGAAGCGGTGAGCGACCACCTCTGTTGTGAGATTTCAGACGGCATGTCGCCGTTCCCTTCTGACCGGGAGCGTCCCGTTCATTCAGTACTACTGGTGCTGTTTCGAGACCGGCGCGACGGCAACCCATCCGCGCCTCGTCGCGTTCTGCTGCCAATCACACCAGTAGTAGAGGCGAAGGGCTTTGAAGACGGTTTCAACCTCCCGGTTGGGGTGCGCGATGGCGTGGATGTCGATGATGGGAGCCGACTCGGTCGCCTACCACTATGCCAATGCCGCCGAGCGGGCCGACGACCACGCCGGCCAGGCCCTGGAGTACTACGCCTCTCGGGGTGAGACGCCCCTGCAGTGGGGCGGCAGCGGCGCAGCCGCCCTCGGCCTGGCGGGACCGGTGACCCGGGACCAGTTCGACGCCCTCTATGGCCCCGGCGGGGCCAAGGACCCCACCACCGGCCAGCGCCTGGTGTCGACCAAGCGGCCCGGGATGGAGCTGGTGATCGCCGCACACAAGTCGGTGGCCGAACTGGGTGTCATCGGCCGGGCCGAGGACATGCACGGCATCATGGACGCCGAGCGCGACGCCACCCTGGCCTACCTCGACCGCCTCACCTGCGACGTCGGCGGGCGGCGAGGCCGGGCGGGGACGCCCACGCCAACGAGCGGACTGATCTACGCGGTGACCCGCCACGCCACCTCGCGGGCCGGCGACCCCAACCCCCATGACCACGTGCTCATGGCCAACGTGGTTCAGATGCGCGACGAGCACGGCGGCTGGAAGGCGGCCACCACCGCCCTGTGGCGCGAGCACCTCCAGGCCGCCACCATGGTCGGGCGCATGGCCGGCGCCTATGAGGCCCAGCGCCTGGGCTACGGCATCGTGGCCGACGACGGCCCCACGGGGAAACTCCGCCACTGGGCCATCGCCGGCGTGCCGGAGGAAGTGATCGCGGTCCACTCCAAGAGAGCCGCGGAGATCACCGCCGAAATGGACCGCCTCGGCTACCACTCCTATGTGGCCAAGGGCATCATCGCCCGAGACACCCGGGCCCAGAAGCGCCACGAACCGGTGGGCAAGCTCATGCCCCGCTGGCAAGCCGAGCTGGAGTCGGTGGGCTGGCCGGTGGCCGAGCTGGCGCGGGCCGTCGACGCCCAGCGCCGGCGCCGGCCGCTCCGCCAACGCCTCGACCGCCGGGAGGAGCAGAAGCTCATCGCCGAGGTGCTGGCCCCCGACGGCCCGCTGGCCGAGCGCAAGGTCTTCGCCCGACGGGACGCCATCGTGGGTCTTGCTCCTCACCTCTACGGCGTGGATCCGGCCGCGCTGGAGGAGATGGCTGATCGGGTGCTGGCCAACCCGGAGTCCGTGCCCCTGGTGGCGGTCCCCGCGGCCTCCGAACGCCCCTACGCCACCGCGACGACCATCGCCCGGGAACAGGCCATCGCCGCCGCCGTCGACATCGAGGTGGCCCGCCGGGATGCCCCGGCGGTCCCCGCCGCCGTGGCCCGCCTGGCCGTGGCCGCCCGAGAGCAGGAGCTGGGCAAGCCCGTCACCGCCGGCCAGCGAGAGGCGGTGCTGGCCACGGCAACCTCGGGCCGCGGTGTCGAGCTGATCGTCGGCCTGGCCGGCTCGGGCAAGACCACGGCTCTCGCTGCGGTGCGCGAGGCGTTCGAGGCCGAGGGCTACCGGGTCATCGGCACCTCGACCTCCGGCCAGGCTGCACGCACCCTGGGGCGTGCCGCCGGCATCGAGCCGAGCCGGACGCTGGCATCGCTCACCTGGCGACTGGAGCACGGCCAGTTGTCGCTCGACGGCGGCACGGTCGTCGTCTTGGACGAGGCTGCGATGACGGATGACAGGAGCATGCTGCAGCTGCTGCACCATGCTGCACGCGCGCACGCCAAGGTCGTCATGGTGGGCGATCACCGCCAGCTGGGCGCCGTCGACCCTGGTGGCGCCTTCGAAGCGCTCGTCGTCCGCTTCGGGGGAGCCGTGCACGTCCTGGCAGAGAACGTGCGCCAGCGCGACGCCGGCGAACGCGCCGCACTGGCGCAGCTGCGCGACGGCGACGTTGCCAAAGCTGTTACCTGGTACGCGCGTCACAGCCGCATCGTCGTGGCGCAGGACCGTGCTGCAGCGATCGACAAGCTTGTCGAGGACTGGGCCGGCGATGCAGCCAAGGACCCCACGGTGGCCATGTACGCCTATAGGAGAGCCAACGTGGCCGAGCTCAATCGGCGAGGCCGGGAGGTGTGGCGCTCGCTCGGCCGACTCGGCAACGTGGAGCTGGTCGCCGCCGGCGGCGCCTGCTACGCCGAGGGCGACCGGGTGGTGACCCTGGCCCCCGGCGCCGGCGGCCGGGTCGTGACGTCCCAGACCGGGACGGTGGTCGGGGCGAAGGTCGATGCGGACTCCCTGCTGATCCGCATGGACGACGACAACGAGATCGTCCGCCTGGAGGGATCAGAGATCGCCGCCGACCGCCTGGCCCACGCCTATGCCGTGACCGTCCACCGCAGCCAGGGCTCGACGGTAAATCGGGCCCATGCCCTGGAGGACGGCGGAGGGCGGGAGCTGGCCTACGTGAAGATGAGCCGGGCCAGGGAGCACACCAGCGTCTACGTGGTGGCCGACTCACTTGAGCAGGCAACCGAGGACCTCCGCCGGGAATGGGGCACCGACGGCCGGCTAAGCTGGGTCATCGACACCGGCACGCCGATGACCGACCCTGTGGCGATCGAGGCGAGCCGTTTCGTCAACCGGCCGATGCGTGACGCACTCCGCCACGGCCGCCTCGTCGCCGAGCGCGACGCCATCCTCGCCGTCATCCCGCACGATCCCTCGGCCGAGATTCGGGCTGCCGAGCTCCAGCGCAGCCGCCTGGAGAAGGACCGCAAGGACCTGGCGACGGGCGCCGGTCGCTACCGCGACCATCCTGTGGCCCACGCGCTTCTAGAGCGCAGCGTCGCCGAGAGCAACGTCGCCCGCCTGGAACGCAACCTGGGCGGATCCGTGCGTTCCCGAAAGGACAAGCGTGCCTGGCGTGCCGAGCTGGACGGGTGGCGCTCGAAGCTGACCGCTGCCGCACGGGACATCGACAACCTCGCCGCTCCCGAACTCGCCCGCCTCGACAAGGAGGAGCAGCATCTCCGGACGCACCTCGACGGCTTATGGCGCCAGCACGAGAGCTACCAGTCGTGGGCTTCTCGCCACTCCGAGGCGGAGCGCCGCCTCAACAACCTCACAATTGAGATCGATTCCCTCGGCCACGCCCTGGACAGGAAGCCCCCCGGTCCGGAGCTGCCGCCGAGTCTTCGGCCTGACCGGTGGGCTCAGATGACGCGCGGACAAGACCGGAACCTTGGACTTGACCTCGGCAGGTAGTGGACCTGGTCGAGTCCTGACTCGGGGATACCCCCCGCTTCTGAAGGCCCATGCACGGCCTTTCCGGACGCCGTCCCGGGCATTATCGGGCGGGCAAGGGTGCTCGACTACGCCGGATATCGGGCGCCTGGCCGCCTGTGTGCCCCGAGGCATCATCTGATAGGACTTCGGCCAGCTGTCATGCCCCCGTGCGGAGCGCAACAAGCACGCGACGTGCGACGGTCGCCGCATTGCCCTTCTCTGCAGATCCCCTGATCGCTGCTGTGCCAGCCCGCTCGCCGAGCCTGCCGGCAGCGCCTGCGGCGCCGGGAAAGCTGTTTGGCACGAATCTCGCCGACATCGAAAAAGCGAACCGAGCGATTCTCGGCACAACCTTCTGCAGGGCTGTTGATCGTCGGAACTGCACTTCCAGTCTCTTCAGTACTGGGCCGACCTGGTCATCGATCGCCTCGGCGAATCGGTATGCAACGTCGTACGGATCGGCACTCGATTCATCCTCCAGCGACGCCAATGCTCCCGCTATAGCCTCTCGAAAAAGGCTAAACACTTCTTCGCTTCTCCGGAGTGCGATCAGCTCCGACCATTCCACAGGTACGCTCGGAAGTCCTGCCCGTTCCAAGATGGATGAAGGCCGACCGGCCATATCTCGACGTTCGGGACTGAACGACAGTAGGCGTTGGTTGGGCACGTTGGTGGCGACCGGTATGACGGAATGTACAAATGTAAAGTCATCAAAAGCGACCGCATCGAGGATTGATTGGCGGTAGTCGGACGGATTTACTGCCCCGCGAAGAACTGCCTCGGCCGCCCCCCAAACGACTTGCGCCTCGTCAATCTCGCCGTAGAAGTCGTCAACAGCCCAGCGTGCGAGTCGGCTAACGCCCCAGACGTAGTCGGTCGTGTCAATGTCTGTGGCGAGCAACTCTTCCAAGAAGACGCGTTCCCGATCGTCTGTCGATATGGATAGCACTCCCTTAATGAGATCAGGCACGCGTGCCGCTAGCGCGTACTGGACGGACAAATTGTCCGAGACGGCCACGCCTTCATTCCATCGGAGTCCGGGCGGGTTGCTGAGACGTATCACCCCGAGCCTAATCAGAGCCTCGAGCGGCAGAAGCCCATTTAGAATCCTAGCGAGCCGTTGATTCGGAGCAATATCGTTCGAGTTGGTTGGCTGGAGGGCTGGCAAGACGGGCGAGTCCCACTGCTGCAAGGACAGCGCCCACAGCACAACAGGATCCGCTACGACGAGACTGTCGACATAAAGGGCGAGACGCTTGAGAGTTGACGACTGCGCAAGAGGGCGATCAATGGAAGAAGGAAGACAAAGATGGTCGACGGCCATCGGCGGAATGTCGCCCTCGGCGCCACGCGCAGCGATTGATGGCTGCGGCAGAGGGTACGTGCTGAGGGTGCCTCCGATGTCGCGAAATCGCTCAGCGAGCTCATGCAACTGGTCATCGGGAGTATTCGCAACCGATGTCACGAGGTCCCCATTGAGGGGCTCTCCGTAGAAGTCTTCGACGATCTCGATACCGTTCACGCGTGCGACACTCTACGTTCCAATAATGAGGCCGTCACCATGTCAACCCCTGGGCCGATCACTAGGGTAGGTAGAACGCTGTGCACGAGCACGCCTGGCGCTCTCGCGACCCCACCTGTATCAGCAGCCCGAGGCCGGCGCCGAGGGATGCGACAGCGGACGGTGTCTATCCCGGCACATTTCAGAGGAGGGTCTGTCGGTCAGGTATGGCGTTGCCCAGCGCTTCGTCCGCCGGAGTACTCAGTAATCGGTCAGGTGTGCCAAACGTGTCCCGGGTGGTCCCCGGTCAAGTGAGGAGGGCTGCGGCTCGGCCGGTCCACGCCTCGAGACGGCCTGCAGAGGATCGGCTGCCCCACCGGCACGGCACGGGCGCGGGCCCCGGGGTCGTCAAATGGGGCAGAGGTTGTGGCTGTGCGTGACACTTCGCGTGAATCCGGGCCTGTAGGCCGGGTGGCCGCCAAGGTCGTTCCAGACCGGGTTGATCGAGAAACGCCAGCGGCGGGTAACCGGCCCGGTACGTCTCGCTGGGTCCCGAGAGCACCCAGTGCTGGACCGAGCGGATGGAGCAAGTGCGCCTTGGCGTACCGTGGGCTGCTGCTCCTGGGTCTCACCCCTCTGCGACGCCGGCGGAGCAACGGCGACGAGAGGTCCATCGTCTTGTCACACCCCCGGCATACCGTGTGAGCCAACGCAATCAAGGACTTCACGTGCCCGTTTCGCCGCTCGAGAACGCAACCGAGGCTCTGGGGTACGGGTCTGCCCCTGGATTTGTAGACTCGTCGGTCGCTGAGCGGGGTGCTCGTGATTACGTCTGGCGGGACCTACGTGATAAATGTGAAGTCGACGCGGCGTACTTCAGCGGTGCTGTGCCCCTTGTCGCCTTCGTCCAGGCGGATACGTCACAGGATGTGGGAGAGGCGCATCGACGGCTCTGGAACTTTTGCCGCGTTCCGGTACTGATCGCCGCTACAGACCAGAGCGTCTTCGCACTGAGCTGCTTCGAACGGCCATCGGCGGATGGATCTGTTGGCCCTTTGCTAGCGAGTGCCCGCCGCGGGCAGCCGCTCTCGAAGGTGCTTGGGGAGTTCTCGCGGTTCAGCGTTGAAGCCGGTCGACTCGCCACACTCCATCCCGGTCGGTTCGACCGTCGAAACCGAGTAGATCGTTCTCTTCTGGACAACCTGCGTTTCCTCCGCCGGCGCCTCCTGAGCACCGCAGTCTCGCCCTCAATTGCCGAGACCTTAATCGGACGTTCCATCTTCATTCGCTATCTCGAGGATCGAATGATCCTTTCGCCGGAACACCTTCAGCAGTTGGGAGGACGACCGAGTTATGTGGAGACTCTCCGAGAGGGCTCGCAGTCCGTCGTGGCACTGTTCGAAGCGCTGGCTGAGCATTTCAACGGTGACATCTTTCGTTCGAGTACTGATTTCGCGGTATCTAACGAGGCACTCGACGCCTTGGCCGATTTCCTAAGTGGGGCACGGCCTTCCGGCCAGCAAGCGTTGTGGCCCTATGACTTTCGGGTGATCCCTTCAGAACTCATCAGCTCAATCTATGAGCAACTCTTGGAGGAATCGCAAAAGAAGACTGCAGCATATTATACGCCTCGGCACGTCGTTGACCTAATCCTAGATGAAGTCCTGCCGTGGGACGGAATAAGTACAAATGTTTCGATACTCGACCCATCTTGTGGATCGGGAATATTTTTGTCGGAAGCGTTCAGGAGACTCGTTTACAGACACATCGACATGCAAGGGAACCAGGGCACGTTCGACGTTCTCAGTTCGCTGCTCACGTCGTCGATCCATGGCGTCGATTTGAGTGCTCCTGCGATCGGAGTGACGGCGTTCGGGCTATATTTGGCCCTCCTAGAACGGGTCGATCCACCAAGTGCATGGCGGGATGCCCGTCTGCCCACCCTTGTCGGACGGAATCTAATCGTCGCTGACTACTTCGACGAACACCGTCTTTCACACCGACGTTTCGACACTGTGGTTGGCAATCCGCCCTGGAAAAGCGCGCTCACGGCAGGGGCCCGTCGGTATGTCCGAGAGCGGAGCGTGGAAGTTGCCGACCAGCAGATTGCCCTTGCCTTTCTTTGGCGTGCCCACGATCAACTAATCGATCACGGTGTGCTCGGAATGGTGGTTCCTGCGAAGGCCTTGCTGCATAACCGTTCCCCGGCCGCGGCTCGGGCGAGGCGCGCCCTGTTCTCGAAACTCGAGGTCGAGACCGTTATCGACCTCTCGCCTGTTCGGCGTGAAACCTTCGGCTCCGCTTCCAATCCCGGTGCCGTCGTCATACTTAACGCCTCGGCGGCACAGCGAAATGAGGCGATCGTCTACTTGTCGCCTCGACGGACACCCCTGGCGCGGGAAATCGATGGGATTGCCGTTTCGCAGCGAGACGTCTACCGCATACCCCGAGCGCTCGCGGCGACCGACCCTGGCATATGGAAGGCGTACCTCTGGGGATCGGAGGCCGACGCAGAGCTGATTACCCGGCTCCGAGAGCGTTTCCGAGCGCTCGGGGATGTCGGCGACGACAACGGCTGGGTAATCGGACAGGGCTTCCAAGTTGAGGGCGGCGGCGCTCACGACGCAACTCATCTGTTGGGAATGAAGTATCTCAGCCCAGAGGGTGTCCATGCGCTGAAGGTTGATCTCCCGACTGCCGTCGTTACGGACGCTGCAATGCATAGGACCCGAGATCCTCGACTCTTCGTCGCGCCTCACATTGTTCTGCGGAATGGGTTTAGCGACTGGCCGACCGCCGCGTTCGCCGAGTTCGATGCCGCCTTTGCGGATGGGCTATTCGGGATTGCTGGGCCTCCGCGTCATGGGCTTGAGCTCAAGGCAGTCGCTGCGATTCTAAATTCTGCGTTGGCGAGGTACTGGTTATTTCTCACCAGTAGTTCTTGGGGAGTTGAACGCGAAAAGGTGGAGTTGAGCGAGTACAAGACACTTCCTCTCCCTTCGCTCGTTGGTGATACGGCCATTGCGTTTGCCAGAATCACTGAACGTGCTACGGCTGCCAGCGAGCCGATACAAGCGTGGCAGGCAGATCTCGACGCCCTCTCTTACAAGGCCTACGGCCTCAACCGTGACGAGCGTGAGTTGGTCCTAGAGAGGCTTAGTCTTGGAGTTGGCGAGTTTCGGCTCGGCCCCGATTCCCCGTCGTTCGCACCGGTTGGAAAGGGTGCTCTCCAGACCTATTCCCGCGCGCTCCAGCGTCGCCTTCGATCCGCGAGCTCTCTTCCGTGGACGGTAACAACGCGCGCCCGAGACCTGTTTGTCGTAGGAACATGCCGCTCAGGCATTGAAACGGACGGCGAAATAACCGATGCCGTCGGCGACTTAGTCGAGGCCGTCGTACCCGTGGACGCTTGGCGATCGCCGGCAGCGGTTATCCAACCCGCAGCGATCGTCGTGCAGGGCGGCCTCGTGCACGTCGTCAAGGTGAATCAACGTCGGAACTGGACACGAAGCGTGGCTCGCTCGGACGCAGCAGACGTGTTGGGCGCGGTGCTGCTATCGCCCGTGGACCACGGCGATTGAGTGGGCATATTCCGCGCCGTATCTGGCCGCGCCCGGGGTTTCGTCGCTGCGTCCCTGCAGAACCGCGTCGCGGCCGATCTCGACGTACAGGTCCGGGACCTGCTGGACGCAGCAGTGGTGCTGTGGGCTCAGGCAAGTTGGCACAGCTATAACGCAGGCGAGGACAACTGTACGGTTCAGCTGTACCGATGGTGCACCGAAGTCATACGCCGTGATGCTCGGTTCTCGCTCCTGACGTTGCAGTTCCAATGGGTAAAGCTCACGCCCGAAATGCTTGAGGGGCTTGCCGACGTGGCGACTGCTAAGCGGCCTGACCTTCGCATCCAGGTTGGCGGGGCAGGCCGGGCGCTCGAGTGCAAGCGGCTGAGCGTGGCCGGCCAGTGGACCCGCGATTACGTCCGGGACGGTCTTGCTCGGTTCGTCGTGGGGAACTACGGCCAAGATGAGGACGTCGGGTTCATGATCGGCTTTTGCCAAAACGGTGACCTGGACGTCATCGTGGACAAGATCAACGACGAGGTTCGTCTGGACACGAGGCTCGACGCGACGCAGGTCCTTGAGACGGTCACCGTTGGTCGGGACTCCTCGTGGAGTCGTTCCTGCCACCCCCGTCCGGCTGGTCGCGCCATCTGTGTTGAGCACCTTCTAGTACGCCAGCAGCTGTAGTTGCGGGCCTGGCGTAGATTCAGGGCCACCCGAACGCGACGCGGCCCATCGTTTGGAAGGGCGGTGCGCACGCCGGTGGCGCGGCGTCGAACGCCGCGACGGGGTCCCGCACCACTGCAGCGCCCGAACGCTCGCCGCGCGGCTCCCTGGAAAGGGACGAACCGGCGCACCCCCGACCGGCCGCTCCCGCCGGTTCACGGGCGAGCAGGTGCAGGCCTCGCATAACCCGCCGGCAGCCTGTAACGGCACCTGGGCTCCGCGTCCGAGTCCCCGTGAGAGGTGATGGATCACCCTACGATCGTCGCAAGGAGGAGTGAAGAGGAGAGGCGACCAGACAATGGCTGACGACGTCGGAAGCGATGAAGCGGGCACGGGGGCCGAGCCCGTGCTCGATCCGCCCGCCCGCGAGCGGGTCTCCCGAGCCGTCACCGCACTGATCAGCGCTCGCGAGCAGGGCATCCGCTATGCGGAAACGAGGCTCAACTCGCTCGCCCTCGTCTCTGGCGGATTTATCGCTGCCGGTATTGCCCTCCTGTCCCTCGGGCTCAATAACCCGGGTGACATCGTCCGCCCCGCCCTTCTCGGCGCCGCCATGACCCTCTTCGGCCTCGCGGGCGCGCTCCTGCTCGCCTACGCGCGATCGACGAATCCTCGGTACCCGTTTATTGATCGGAACGCTGCAGTAAAGCAAGCGAGGTGGAAGTGGTTCTACTGGGACGCGCTTCCGAGTGCGAAGAAGTTCGCGACCTTCGGGCTCTTTGGGAAGCTAGGACAGAAGGAGCGCGAGGCAGAGGTCCAAGCGGTTGACGAGCAGTGGCCGCAGTTCCGCGAGACGATGCTCCACCGCCTCCGGGACGAGGATCAGAACTTAGAGGAAGACCTCCGTCAGCTTTACACGCTCCACATCAACGAGCGATACAAGAACGCGTACCTCTCGAACGTGAGAACAATCCTCCAGAAGGGGCTGGCGGTTCTTCTTGCGGTGACCGTACTCGTTGGGGCGGTGGCGTTCGGTGTTGGCGCTCTGACGGATAAAGGAATCCAAGGCTCCGCAACGGGGCGCCTACCCGGCGGCGTGCGGTACGAGCAACACTGGCGAGAAACGTCCGTGAGGGAAGGGGAAGTTACCCTGTCACTAGTGATCTCCATCATCAACACGACCTCCGACGTTCAGCGTTTTTTTGGCCTGATAGCGCGCGACCGCGCTGGTTACGAACTCCCGATCGTGACTAGCCCAATTGCGTTGATCGTTGACCCTCATGCATCTGCTGAAACGACGCTCCGCGTGAATGTACCTCACAGCTACGCGGCGAAGATTGCAGTCTTCGACCCGAAATGACTCGGCGGCCGTATGACACAGACCGCTACCTCGCTCCGACAACGCAGTTCTACTTCTGCGCCCTGCCGCTGCGGCTCGACACCTACGCTTCGTGCAGTTTCGGCTGCTCTTATTGCTTCGCCGCCGCACGAGGCGGCGCGAGACCGTCAATGCGCGGGCAATTCCCGCCTGAATCGCTTCGTCGGCGCCTAGCCCGTATCGAACGTTCCGGCTCCGTCGCGTCGGTTGTCGATGAATTCATGCTTCACCGACAGCCCATTCACTTGGGAGGGATGTCGGATCCGTTTCCCCCACAGGAGCGGACGGAGGGCGTATCCCTCGCCGTGCTTCGTATCTTGGCGCAGCATGGGTACCCGACTGTTGTGAGCACGAAGGGCACTCTCTTCTCGCATCCCGAATACCTCGATGTATTGGTATCTGGAAACTTCTTGGTCCAGGTTTCGTTCTCTACGCTCGATGACTCGTTTGCCGGACGAATCGAGCGTGGAACGCCGAGCCCGCGTCAGCGACTTGACGCGCTGGCGACCGCCGCCGCAAGTGGAGTACGGGTATCTATGCGCCACCAGCCAGTCCTTCCAGGACGCGAGCGAGATATCGTCGCCGGGGTCGTGGCCGCGGCAAACGCGGGTTGCAGGCACTATGGCGTCGAGTTCCTCAAAGTCGCTGTCGAGAGGTCGAGCCAGCGGCGACTCGGGACCGAGGCGGATCTTGTGCTTGGTGCGGCAGGCGTGCGCCGGGAGGGGCGCGAATGGGTGCTCCCACTTGAGCGGCGCCTTCCGTGGGTTCTGGAGGCACGAAGCACCGCGCACGCCGTTGGTCTGACGTTTGGCGCTGCGGACAACGACCTTCTCCCGCTCAGCGACGGCAATGCGTGTTGCAGCGGAGCGGATCTGTGTCTTCCCGAGCCCGGATCGCCGTACCGTCACAACTACCTCGAGGCGGTACGACGAGCAGCTGGTGGGATCGTCCGACGCGAGAGCGTCCATAGTGAGTGGGTGCCCAAGCGCACGCTTGCTCGCTTCGTCAACTCACGCTCGCGCCTTGGGACAAACCGCGGAGCAAGCATGGTGGACTACATCGATCGTAACTGGAACGGCCGTGCCAACGGCCCGTCCCCGGGAATGTTCGCCGGTGTGCGCGCGACCGACGAGATGGACAACCGCGGGTTCCGGCTCTACGAGTTGGACGCGTGGCTACTGGCGGTGCTCCACGAGCGTGGCACCGCGTCTCAAGTTGAAGCGGGGGCGGTGCATTCAGGCGCTGTCGCTGATTCAACGGTGCCCCGGACGCAACGCTGAAGGGCACGTTAGATGTGCAGATATGTTTCGCTCGGGTCGGCCCGGGCGGCGCCCAGAAGTGCCAGGGCCCGCGCTCCATTGAGGGGTCTACGCGACCAAGCGGGGAGAGCGGCCTCTGATTCTCGTCGCCGGAGGAGTCTGCCACTTCACGCCACAGTGGAGCAGGAGCCTCAGCCTGTAGTTGTCGAGATTGCGGAACCCATGGGCGACCCGGAGCACCTTCTTGATGAGGTGATTGACGGCTTCGGTGGGCCCGTTCGATGCGCCGGCGCGGTGGTGGGCCAGGATCTCCGTGCGCCACCGGGACATGGTCTTGGCCAGGCGGTGCAGCTCGGGGACCGAGGAGGACTTGGCCTCCCGGACGAAGGCGTCGAAGCGCCGGGCGGCCTCGACCATGGTGTCGGCGGCATAGCTGTGACGAAGTGCTTCCTTGGCCAGCCAGGCGTCGAGGACCTCATCGAGGGGATCGCCGGCGGCCAGGCCGGCCTCGAGCCGGGAGCGGGCGTGGTCGCTGAGGCGCTCATTGGCCCGCAGCAGCAGCCGGCGGATGCCGTAGAGCGGGTCGCCCTTGCGACCCCGGTGGCCCAGGGTGTCGTTCTGGACCCGTCGGCGCACGTCGTCGATGGCCATGTTGGCCAGGCGTATGGCGTGAAACGGATCGACGACCAGGGTGGCATGGGCCAGGCGCTCGGCCACGCCGTTGGCGTAGCCCCGGTGAGGGTCGATGGCCACGGGGTGCACGCCGGCCAGCCACGACTCAGACCGGCCGGCCAGCCATGTCTCACCACCTTGGCGCTGCGACCGGCCACGATGTCGAGCAGCCGGCCCGGCGATGATGTCCACGAACCCGGTGACGAAGACGGTGTGGCGGCGGGCGTTGGCCCGCAGGAACGCGGTCTCGTCGAGGCCCAGGCCACCGACCGCACCGATGCGGCCGGGGTCCTCGACCAGGGGCCTGCCGTAGTCGCGCACCGCCGCCATCACCGCCGCCCACCCCACGCCCAGGGAGCGGCCCACCTGGGCCACGGCGTGGTTGTCCTGGCCAACCCGCCGGCACGCCTCGGCCCGGGCCCGCTCGGTCATCGAGGCCCGGGGGTCGATGAGCGGGCTGGCCTCCGACCACGTCTTCACGTCGCAGTCGGCGTCGGGACAGCGCCAGATGCGCTTGGCCCACACCACCACGACTGGGCGCCCGCCGCTGGGAAGGTCACGGACCTTCGTCCGTCGCCGGCCCTTCGACAGCGCCCGGGTCCCACATCCCGCACAGCCCACGACCGCGGCCTGGGTCTCCACCAGCTGGTGCAGCTCGCCGTCCACCTCGGCCGCGGCCAGCAGCACGAAGCCCTCCATGCCCAGAAGGGCAACCGCGCTGTCGCTACGCTCGAATCCCACCAGGGGCCTCCTCGATTCTCGGTGTTCTAGACAGCTCCAAGAATCACGAGGTCCCTGGCCTCAGAGGTGGATGGTTGAGCCTCTGTGGACCGGCGCCCTCACGGTGACGCTCCCCGCTTCATCGCGGTTCACGGGCGATTTGATTGTGTCAGGCCGGACATGTCTCACGTCGACCCGGACGGCCACATCTGCGCCCGGTTTTCCGAGGTGGCCCTGCAGGTGCTTGGTCGACGACGTGTTCGGCGGTCTGGCGAAGATCGAGGTTCATGTTGGCCTTCCGCTCCGCGGCGGTCGACTGCACGGTCCACGCGGCGAGCGACATGAAAGCGGCACCGGCGGCGCCTACCGCTGCTGTGCGTTTCATCCGATGTTCTCCTCTCGATTGAATGGAAGGACGTCACGATGACGGCGAGGCCTTGAGGGCCACTGGAATTTGGCTGGAAGCGGAAGGAACGGCGCCGGGCGCTGGGGCTGGCACCGGTGCTGTCCGAACGCTGTGCTGGCCGCCCAGCGCTCACCAAACGCTGTTACCTGCGCATCTGCCCCGGCCGGACCCGCCTCGGTACAGCGAACCCCTACGCGGGTGTACTGTCCGTGGGCACTTCTGCGGCTGGCTTCCCCTCATAGGGCTGCGCTGTACGCAGGACCATCCGTCACGAGGATTCAGCATGAAATGGCCTCTGACCAGCACAAATGCTGGGGCTATAGCTCAGTCGGTTAGAGCGCACCCCTGATAAGGGTGAGGTCGCTGGTTCGATTCCAGCTAGCCCCACGGCCGGGCCGGCGCCGGTGAAGGCACTCCGACGGGGTGCCCTCGCCCTCGTGCTGGCCGGCATCGCCGCCGCCGGCGTGCGGTTCAAGCGCGGCGGTCCAGTGCCACTCCAGCAGGGCGGGTGGCGCGAGCTCAGCGGCCCGGAACTGAAGTAGCCGTGCGCGCCGTGGTGGTGGGGGCGGGAGCGGTCGGTGTGCGCGCTGCCCGCCAGTTGCTGTTCCTCGGACAGGTCGACGGGCTGGGCATCGTGGAGCCACAGCAGGCTCGGCTGGAGGCGGTGGTGGCGTCCCTCGGGGCGCCGGCCGCGCCTGTGGTGAGCCCGGCCGGCGCCGACGTCGTCCTGCTGACCGGCCCGCGGGGCCACCGGGAGTACGCCGAGGCGGCCCTCGACGCCGGCGCCTCGGTGGTGTCGGTCTCCGACGACGTCGACGACGTCCGTGCCCTGCTCGCCCTCGACGCCGAAGCCGTCGAGCGCGGCCTTCACGTGGTCGTCGGCGCCGGCTTTTCGCCCGGGCTGTCATGCCTGCTCGCCGCCCACGCCGCCCGCAGCTTCGAGGCGGTCGAGGAGATCCACGTGGCCAAGGTGGGCACGGGGGGGCCGGCGTGCGCCCGCCAGCACCACGTGGCGCTGCAGGGCCCCGCCATCGAGGCCGGCCCCGGCATCTGGCGCCGGCACCGGGGCAGTTCGGGCCGGGCCCTCATGTGGTTCCCCGACCCGGTGTGTGG